>ENA-OZAB01000066-OZAB01000066.1-human-gut-metagenome-genome-assembly--contig:-NODE-66-length-78938-cov-36.720472_pt1 | contig 78938 bp, 61 predicted proteins | sample MGYA00243297_ERZ653491 | MGnify/ENA primary metagenome ERZ653491 (study PRJEB26926, sample SAMN06165154) | human gut metagenome | biome: ENVO:00009003; feature: ENVO:2100002; material: ENVO:00002003... | reverse complement strand
TACCGAAGCCTCAGATTGTACGTCAACGCTGTGAATATAAAACACCCGACGCCGCAATTTATATGTCGACGCCGCTAATATAAACCAACTTTGCGAATATATGTCAACGCCGCAGATACAAACAGCGCCGTAATTACCGAAGCCTCAGATTGTACGTCAACGCTGTGAATATAAAACACCCGACGCCGCAATTTATATGTCGACGCCGCTAATATAAACCAACTTTGCGAATATAAACCAAAAAGGACGGGAGACCCGTCCTTTTTAAACAATCGATCCATAAACCTGCATCTGTCTGACTTTTTTCTCTTAAAATGCAAAAGTCTGTGTTGTCCGAAAGCAGACAGAAAGGCTCAGTTTCCGCAAATTACACAAGTCCCTGAGCGATCATGGCGTCCGCTACCTTAAGGAAGCCCGCGATATTAGCGCCGGCAACGAGGTTATAGCCGAGGCCGTATTCCTTGGTGGCTTTTTCGATCTCGTTGTGGATATTGACCATGATGGTTTTAAGTTTCTCGTCCACTTCTTCTTTGGACCAGGAAAGACGCATGCTGTTCTGAGTCATTTCGAGACCGGAAACGGCAACTCCGCCTGCATTGACCGCCTTTGAAGGAGCGACAAGGACGCCGTGCTGCATGAGGTATTCCATAGCCTCGTTTGTGGTAGGCATATTGGAAACTTCGTTGAGGTACTTCACGCCGATTTCAACGATCTTCTTGGCGTCTTCGAGTTTGATTTCGTTCTGAGTGGCGCAAGGCATATAGATATCGGCCTTCACGTTGCCCCAAGGTTTTTCCTTCGGGAAGAACTTGCAGCCGTACTTATCGGAATAATCCTGAGCTCTGTCTCTGCCGCTTGCTCTCATTTCAAGCAGGTAATTGATCTTTTCGCCCTTCACGCCGTCCTCATCGAGAACATATCCGTCGGGGCCGCTGATGGTGATGACTTTGCCGCCGAGTTCGGTAATCTTGCTTACTGCGCCCCAGGTAACGTTGCCGAAGCCGGAAAGAGCGAATACCTTGCCTTCAATGGAAGTGCCTTCATGCTTAAGGACTTCCTGAAGGAAATAAGTTGCTCCGAAACCGGTGGCTTCGGGACGGATAAGACTTCCGCCAAAGCTGAGTCCCTTACCGGTGATCACGCCGTTTTCATAGCTGTCGCGAATTCTCTTGAACTGTCCGAAAAGATAACCTATTTCTCTTGCGCCTACACCCATATCGCCGGCGGGAACGTCCACATCGGGTCCGATATGTCTGTAGAGCTCGGTCATAAAGCTCTGGCAGAATCTCATGATTTCGGCGTCGCTTCTGCCTCTGGGGTCAAAATCGCTGCCCCCCTTGCCGCCGCCCATAGGAAGGCCGGTAAGGCTGTTTTTGAAAGTCTGCTCAAAGGCAAGGAATTTCATGATGCTGAGGTTCACTGAAGGATGGAAACGAAGTCCGCCCTTATAAGGACCTATAGCGGAGTTGAACTGTACACGGAATCCTCTGTTGACATGGGGATTTCCCTGATCGTCTGTCCACGGCACGCGGAACATGATCTGACGGTCAGGCTCTACCATACGCTCAAGAATTGCATTCTTCCTGTAAAGCGCTTCGTTTTTTTCAATTACGGGAGCAAGCGAAGTAAGCACTTCCTTGACAGTTTGCATAAATTCGGGCTGATCCTGATTCTTTGCTTCCGTTGCGGCAATGACCTCTTGGATATAACTCATAATCTCTCCTCCGAAAATGATTTTATATGTTTTGATCCGGTTCCGCAGAACCGCAAAATTCCGATTATCCATAAAAACGGGATAAAATTCCGCAAGTCCCATAAAACTCGATCGATTTTCTTCATTATAAACTCAGCCGTGCTCAAAGTCAAGCGCTGTAAAGATTTTGCCCCCTCACATTTTAATGGCTGAAGTTAATCTTATAACTAAATAAAGCGCGATCCGGCATTACGTGATACCGATACTTTTTTTTGCTTGCATAACTGCTTCGTGTGATGTAAAATAAAACGTGTGATGTAAAATAAAACGTGAATAACTGTGCCGAAAAGCCTCCGCCGCACTGAACGATATTACTGCGTCAGTGCCGACCGGTCTTGCCCCGGCTGAGCGCACAGACACTCTCGCGCAAGTTTTCCGAACCGGCGTTTACTCCTGCCGTACGTTCGGCAATCGGCGGAATGCCGCAATCTCGGTAAAAACCGCAAATAAAGAGGTAAAAAATGATATTACGAAAATACGATCACGCTGACCTTAAACAGCTTGCAGAACTTTTCCATGACACCGTACACAGCGTCAACGCTTCAGACTACACAGCCGCTCAGCTTGCCGTCTGGGCGCCCGAAAACGCGGATCTGTCCTCATGGGGGAAGGTTTTCGAAGAAAGCTTTTGTCTTGTTGCGGAAACTGACGGTAAGATCACGGGCTTCGGAAATATATATCCTTCAGGTTATCTGGACAGGCTTTACGTTCATAAAGACTATCAAAGACAAGGAATCGCAACGGCGCTCTGCGATTATTTGGAAAAAGTTTTTCCTGTTGAAAAGATCACCGTACATGCTTCTTTGACTGCAAAGCCTTTTTTTGAACACAGAGGTTATACCTTAATAAAAAGCAGGCAGGTGGAAAGAGGCGGGATATTCCTTACGAATTATCTCATGGAAAAAGTGTTTGAAGCGCGCGGCTAATCAAGTACGCGGAAAAACGAACCGGAGTTTACTTAAAAAACAAAGAGCCGGAAATTTTCCGGCTCTTATTATCTGTACACTGAAATATATCTATACTTCCCGGATACGGAATTCGAATTTGCGGGGAAGTATTGCCGCTGCAGAAGAGCTTATGCTGTTCGCTTCGTTATTCTCCGGAACGATAATCTCGATATAGAAGGACGAAGTTATCTCAGTTACGGAATAATCGCCGTCAATGGAGAAATTCATCATAATGATGTAATAAGTTTCTCCTTCGACAAAATCCCAATATCTGACTTTGTCGTCGTCATAGTAAGAAGGCAGCCAATAATCATAGTTCTGCTCGGGAACGGTAAATGCCGAATAACCGAGGAACAAACCTTCGAGATCATATCTGAGATATGCTCTTCCTGTGGCGGAAGCGGTATAGATAAAATATACATATCCGCTGTTTTCAAGGGTATAGACGACAGGTTCATCGGTAAGAGTATAAGCGAAGAGGAAGGAGGTCCCGTCCTGATATCTTTCCGTTTCCCAACGTGCATAGAAAACTACCTCTTCTCTGCCCTCTCCGAAATACGGGAACTCTGCTCTTTCGCCCCACTCACCGGTCTCCTTGCCGTCAATGAGATACCAGCCGTAAAAGTAGAGGGATGACCCCACCATTTCGGGAATAGGCATATCCGACACCGCATAGCCCGTTACCGACTCGATCTCACTTCCGCCGTTTGAATTGAATATAAACGTGGTTGCGGCTACTCCTTCGAGAGCGATTTTGTCGCACAGACCGAAACCGTAGCCCGCAAACTGCTCATAGTATGCCCGGAAAGCTTCCTGAGGTACTTTGATAACGAGATTTTCGTTCACGCTGTAAATATCCTGATAAAGCTCGGGATCAAATTCCACGCTTATGAAAATCGGAGCTTCCATAGTATAAATCGCAGGAGGCTCGGTACCCTTGAACTCGACGTCTTCCAATGAAGGCACATTTACAAAAGCATCGGGCATTATGGTTTCGAGAGTGGAAGGAAGAACAAGTTTCCTGAGCATATTACACATATAAAACGCATTTTCGCCTATGGTAACCACTCCTTCATTCAATTCTGCTATCTCAATATTACTACTTGAGAAAGCGTAATTACCTATATCCCGGACAGACGAAGGGAATATCACTTCTTTAATATACTTGCTCTTATAAAAGGCGTTTGACCTTATCGACACTACTCCCTCGGGGATCGCATATGTATCTCCCTCTTTCAGGGCAGGATAAATTATGAGCTCGGTAAAGTCCTTGTTGTAAAGCACGCCGTTATCAATGGCAAAAGCGGGATTATCTTCGTCAACGGTAAGCTCTCTGAGGGCATCGTAAGGCAATCCGTAGATCCCTATTTCCGTCAGAGAGGCAGGGATATGGAAACTTTCTATGCATGCGCCTGCAAAAGTATTTTCTCCCAACACTTCAAGATTGCAGCCGTTATAAAAATTCACGTATCTGAGTTTTATACAATTCAGGAAAGCACCTCTCACCGCTCCCCATAATTCTACGCCTACCCACTCATAAATATCACTGGTGATGCGTTTCAGAGTGGAAGGCAAATTTACTTCAGTAAGCTCGGTAAGAAGCTCGTATTCGCCCGTAATGGGATTCAGAGCCGTATTTTCCATCATAAACGTGCCCGCAAATATCTCTTCAACGCCTTCGGGTACCGTTACCTTTTCAAGATATGCTGCTCCGTAAAACGCAAAAGGTCTTATGGAAGTCACGCTTTCCGGAATAGAATACTCCCTCACGACATTGGAAGCTATAAACATCATGAAAGTATCTCCGCCGTTGATACCCGTATTTTTTTCGATAACTGTATTGTTTTCGATCACGTAATAGTCGTTTTCGACAGCGTCTATCATGGCTACTTTTTTCAGATCCATACGATTTCCGTCGACGAAATTATCGCCCAGGAATTCTATCGTATTGTCGATATAAATCTCTTCCAAAATAAAATTCCACTGAAAAGCGCCGGCACCTATATAACGGACTCCCGGAAGTCTTATGCTTTTAAGATTGCAGTTCATAAAAGCACCTGCGGAGGGAAGCTCGCATTCTCCTTCGTATCCTGCAGGAACATCGCCTTCTCCCCCGATACGCTTCACACTTCCGTTAATAATCAATTCTGTCAGCGAATAACACTGGTAAAAGGATGCAGAAGCTATTTCTTCGACGTCGCCTTCGATCACCACCGACTGAAGATTATTATATCTTGAGCATATACCGGGATTTATAAATGTAACGCTTGCAGGTACAACAAGCTTTGCAGACATGGGAGAGAAAAAGTAAAGCTTGGTTTTATCTGCTGAAAGGATCATATCGTTTTCTTTGACTAAATATATGTTCTCTTCACTGAGCTCGGGCATAAACATTGAATACGCGGAGTCGAAAACAAAGTATCCTATGGACTTCAGTGAAGCCGGGAAGTTGATATTCTTTATCGAAGAACTCTGAAATGCACAGTGATCTATATATTCGAGTCCCTCTTCTATCTCCACATTCTGTATGCCTGATGAGAAAAACGCTTCATAGCTGATGATCTTATAAGAATACGGTATGTATACGCTCGTGACACGGCTGAATTCGAACCCGTTGTGGGCTATTTCCGTAACGGGCAGTCCTTCATGCTCAGCCGGAAGCGCAAGCTCCGCAACATTGACATTTGCCTTTAAAGAAAGCGCATAGCTTTCTCCGTCCTCTTTGAGAGTAAAGTCAAAATAGTTTTCTGAAGACGGCACGTATTCGTAAAGAGCATTTATCACCATATCCCCGGTTACATAGCCGAAATCTGCGTCCCAATCGCTGAATACATAATGAGCTCTCGATGAAAGCACTTCCCCGCGGGAAGGCGCAACAGCGGCTCCGCCGTAAGGAACGGCACGTTCGGCGATCGTTTTACCCGTATCGTCTCTGAACTCTACCTTATATACTGCAGTCTCCCAACATGCGACCAATACGATATCCTTTTCATCCTTTAAATGATAGGTATCGCCCGGCTGATAAAGATCGGCACCGTCCGTCCAGCCGGTGAAAACATAACCCGTCCTTTCGGGAGCCTCCGCTATTATGAAAGATCCGTCATAAGCGACCTCCCCCTGAACCGGAGCATTTCCTTCAGGATAGCCGGCGTCGTATGTCACACTGAAATCTTTCGGTATAAAAAGAGCGTAAAGAGTGATGTCCTCCGTCACGGGGAGCGAAAAATCATACTTCTGAGTCTTTTCCTCATCGCTGTACCAACCGACAAACTCTACTCCCGCCGCCGCTTTGACTGCAGGTTCGATCGCCGTCCCTCCGCTTACCACTATCTGCGACTTTATTCCTTCAGCGCCTGAAAATGTAACGGTAAAATCGCCCTTCACCCACTCGGCATATAAAGTGACGTCCGTCTCGACTTTATACCCTTCAGGATCAAATAACTCGGTTAGCGCTTCGTCTTTATACCAACCGTCCAGCCTGTAACCTTCCTTCACCAATGAAGGCAACATCAACTCCGAGCCATACGCTATACTTTGAGTATGTACCTCGTCTCCTACAACATAAGTTATTTTTGCAAAGTTTTTCTCACAGCCCGCTGCCACTGCAAGTACCGCAAGACAAACTAACGCAAAAATCATTGCTTTGCCGACTCGCTTCATAAAGAATACCTCCGTTTTATATATTAAGCCTTAAAGCTTACATATTCTACAATAGAACATTTTCATAATGATAATATCACAAAATAAAATATATGTCAATCAAAATCGTTGACATTTTTTCACATTTATGCTTAAATAAAAATACCGTAAGTTCAAGGAGTATCTGAAATGGAAAATATAAAAATCGACTCTCCCGCAGAAATGAATATGACTGTAAATGCTTCGGAAGCTTTCCCTTCCGCCGTCTTAAAGGATTTGAGACTCAATCTTTTTGTCCTGGACAACAGTCTGAACAGATTCCGCAAAAGTAAAATATCGCCCAACTCAAACGAAACGGTTTTTTCCGACTACGAGCTCAGTCTGATAGAAAAAAGCGCACTTATCGTAATTCACGATACTCAGCCCGTAAGCATGAGCAGGCTTGCATTATATTGCGGATTCACGACAAGTAAAACGACGCGAGCAGTCGAAGCGCTGGTGAAGAAAAATCTTGCAGTCAGACAGATACCTGCCGAAAACAGAAGAAAAATATATGTTTCCGCCACAGAAACCGGCTATAACCTCGTGGAAAAAAACAACGAGGAACATTTCAATAATTTTATTTTTCTTACACACAACTTCACTGATAAAGAACTGAAAAAAATGTGCGAATGCTACACTTATATACTTGAGATGTACAGCAAGCACTGCGGACATCCTATAGCCGCTTCGTCAGCGCCCAAGGATTGATACCGCTTTTCTCCGATATATTGTTTGGACTCCGGAAGCCCTGCAAACATTTTACCGGCAACGGAGACAGAGTTCGTATTTTCTTCGAATGTATTATTTGAACTGCGGACATCCTATAGCCGCTTCGTCAGCGCCCAAGGATTGATACCGCTTTTTCTTCGATATTATATGTGCTGAAAAGAACATGATATGGTGATTTGAAAGGAATGTCGGATTAACTGAAATATCAGAAAGGAAAACGTATGCAGAAAAAAGAGAAAAACAACGATGTTGAGATCGTAAGAGAAAACTATAATAAAAACGCGCAGTCGGAATGGGAGCGGCTGGAAGGTTTCCACTTTGAGTTTGAGATAACAAAGCATTATCTGAAAATGTATCTGCAAAGCAAAACCGTTCTTGACATCGTAGATGGGCCGGGCAAATACAGCATACGGCTTGCCGGACAGGGGTACGACGTGGCCCTTGTCGATCTGAGCGAAAACAATATTGTTCTCGCAAACAGAAATTTCGGGAGTATGGTGTACTGATAAATGCGTATGTCTGTGATGCGCGCGATTTGTCTGCTCTCAATTTATCGACTTTCGATAATGTGCTTATTATGGGGCCGATGTATCATTTGCCCGATGCAGAGGACAGAAAGAAATGTGTTTTGCAAGCGAAAAAGTACCTCGCAAAAAACTGAGTTTTGTTTGCCTCATTCATCACGATTACTGTAGGTTTGAACTATTATATAGATACGGCTCCCGAACTTCTTCTACATGAACCCGCTGTGGATCTTTTCGATCGAATGGAAATAGACGAATCGTGGAGCGGTACTGCATTCACTAAGGCAACCTTTATAAACACCACGGAAGTACTGACGTTTTTTGACGAACTCGGGTTTAAAAACTTGCACTTTTAGAGCAGGAAGGTCTGACGGGTCCGCGTCTTACAGAAATTGAAAAATAAACCGAAGAGGCGCGCAAAACCTATCCGGAAATTTCTTTGCGCATGTGTGAAAACCTGCAGTATTACGCATACAGCGATCATCTTTTGTATATCGGAAAGCAAAAGAACGAGTGCTTTATTGTACTTAATCAAATAAAGGTATTTTTATTGTTATAACTTCGGAAACCCTGCAAACATTTTGCCGACATCAAACAAAGAGTTCGTATTTTATATATTATACTTGCTCTGTATATAAAGTTTGATCATTCGCAAGTTTTGTATTTAAAACATTCTTTACAGCGGCAATCAGATTTAAAACAGACATTGCATAAAACTTTAATAAGCAGCACAATAAATATGGCTACTGTACGTATAATCCGAAACTCTTGTTTTTGAAAATTTATTTTTTTCTTTTATACTTTATTTGTCATTCATGTAAAATTTGCTTTCTTTGTTTAGCCAAATCCATGTTTGAATTATTATCCGGCATTTTCGGGCAAATTATTTTTAGTTTCATATAATTAGACATTTTTTACTGATTTAAAAATCATTTATAGGTATTTTTATCCTCAATGTTATTTCAAAAGACGTTTTATTCTCGGCGTATACAATAAAAATTTATATTCATGAATTCATAAGCCTTTTAACGGACTTCAGTTCGGTTTGCTTATTTATAATAGCTTTTATGCTGCAGTCTATTAGAAATCACTATTAAACTTACGCTTTGTTTTTTGCTTGCAATAGAATCAACATCCGTTGTTTTATTGGTTTCATGAAAAACCAACAGCTTTTTTATTGTGCAAAGTAATATTTTTCCATGCGCAATATATCGGCGGATAATTTCCAAAGTGACCGTTTTTTACAATTTCGATATCGGCTGTTTATCCGGTTCCGGGCTCAACTGTAAAAAAAAAAAAAAACGGGAGCCTTCTGACTCCCGGTATTTGTCGCGAATCCGCACAAATTAAAATGTAAAAGGTCAGTCCGTTTCGGATGACTGTGAAGATTGGTCTTTAAGGTCGCCGAAATATATATCTCTGATACGTGTTTCAAGTTCTTTAAAAAGGTCCTGATTAGCAAGAATATAATTCTTGACGTTTTCTTTCCCCTGAGCGATTTTTTCACCCTTATAGGAAAACCATGACCCGCTTTTTTCGATGAGCTCGTTTTCCACGGCAAGATCGAGGATACAGCCTGCCTGTGACACTCCTTTACCGTACATAATATCAAATTCGGCGGTTTTGAAAGGAGGCGCGAGTTTGTTTTTGACGACTTTCACTTTCGTTCTGCTTCCGATAATATCTGACCCTTCCTTTATCTGATCGACTTTTCTCACGTCGAGTCTCACACTGGAATAAAATTTCAGAGCCTTGCCGCCCGGGGTGGTTTCGGGATTTCCGAACATAACGCCCACTTTCTCTCTGAGCTGATTTATAAAAATAATGCAACAATTGGATTTATGCACGATAGCGGCAAGCTTCCTGAGCGCCTGTGACATAAGACGCGCCTGAAGCCCCACATGTGCGTCTCCCATGTCGCCTTCTATCTCCGCACGCGGAGTCAATGCCGCTACGGAGTCCACCACTATGAGGTCCACTGCAGCACTTCTTACAAGACATTCGGCTATGTCGAGAGCCTGTTCGCCGTTGTCAGGCTGTGATACGTACAGATCGTTTACATTAACTCCAAGTTTCTCGGCATAAACGGGATCCAGCGCATGTTCCGCGTCGATAAAAGCAGCGATGCCGTTCATTTTCTGCATCTCCGCTATGACATGCAGCGACACTGTCGTCTTTCCGGAGCTTTCCGGCCCGAATATCTCTACTATCCTTCCCCGCGGCATCCCGCCTATACCAAGTGCAATATCCAACGTCAGACACCCAGTAGGCACCACGTCTACGCTGCGGGTCGTACCGCTGCCGAGTTTCATGATAGAGCCCTTCCCGAACTGTTTCTCTATTTGCAGTATCGCCGAATCCAAAGCTCTTTTTTTACTTTCATCCATACCCTTTCTCCTTTCTTGCCTCTTTGCGCCTTCCTTTTCCGCTATTCATACATGCTTCTCAGGACAGCATTCTTATGAGTTTGAATAAAGCGTCGCATGCTATCTGTTCTCTGATCCCGTTTCTGTCTCCTTCGAAAACCTGTCTGTAAATATGGATCCCTTCCATATTCCCTACAGCTGTAAAACACAATCCCACAGGCTTTTCTGCACTGCCTCCTTCCGGTCCGGCTATGCCCGTCGTGGCTACGGCATAATCACAGCCGCGCGAAAGCAATCCCACCGCCATTTCATAAGCAGTCTGATCGCTCACGGCACCATACTTACGAAGCGTCGCTTCGTTCACATTCAGCACCGAATGTTTGCTCTCGTTTGCATACGTCACGAAACCTTCGTCAAAAACCTCGCTCGCCCCCGCTACGCTGACTATCTTCGAAGATATAAGCCCTCCGGTAAGACTCTCTCCCACACCGACTTTCTTTTTTCTTACTTTGAGCGTGTCCACGGCCCTTTGCTCCAGACTTATATCGCTGTCGGCATATATATACTCGGAAAAAAGATTATAAAGTCTTGAAATCACTTCTCTTTCTTCGTTTTCCTCCGTCTTGCGCGAAAACGTTATACCTATAAGCGTATCTTTTCTGTAATCCGTATACGACGAAAGCGTATACCCGCGCGACTTCGGCATTTCGGAAAGCTTTCTTTTCATCTCGGCTCTGTCGGCCCCAAAAAGCTTGAACTGATAACTGCGAAGCTCATATCCCCTGCACTTCACTGCTCTCGGCAATATTTCCTCCGAAAAAATATATAAAGCGTCTTCCTTTTCCTCGGGAAGATAGACCAGCATCTTCTTCCCCTTCACCCTGACCGCTCCGCATTCGGCGCCGTAAAGCGGCTTCAGTACCTCGAATCCTTCGGGATATGATACAAATTTCTCGTATGCTTTCGGAGAAAGCGCATAAGCGGAATTCTTTTTGAGCATGACATTATATCTTTCACCTGCGGTTTCGCTCACGGCAAGCTGTACGCCGGCCTTTTTCGCAAGCAGCTTTTTGGCGGTTTCGCCGCCTCCGACTATGATCACGCAATCTGCCGACGAACCTTCGCTCAGCAGTGAAGCCGCTTCTGCTTTTGCCACGTGGTTGACGCTTTGCGGCGATATATTCTGTGCCGCAAAACTCCTCATCACATATTCCGTTACTTCTCCGCTGCCGAAAGATATTAGGGTATAATCCATACTATTTCTCCGATTTTTTCTCCGAAAACACGCCTCTGTTCTGCCAAAGATATATTATCATCGAAAGCACCGTCATGACAACCGCAACGCAAAATACGCCCCATCCCGCGTATCTGATCACGTCTCCCAAAACCCCTTCGATATTCAGCGGGAAAAGCATCAGAAGCGGAAGAGCGATATCCTGTGAAAACGTCTTCAGCTTTCCGAAAATATTCGCCTGTATTATTACTCCCTTGCTTGCCGCGATCTGCCTTACTATACTTATCAGCATCTCTCTCGCAACGATAACGGCGCATGCCGCTCCGCCCCATCCTACAGGCAAACTTCCGTTTTCCACCACTATGAAAAGCGCAAAGACCACAAGCATTTTATCCGCTATCGGATCGAGAAGCTTCCCCAGATCGGTGACCATATTGTATTTCCTTGCTATATACCCGTCAAGAAAATCAGTGAAGGCGGCAACTATAAAAATTATGACGCTCCAAAGCGGAGCCATATAAACAGGCAGATAATATATCAACGTCATGACAGGGACCGCTATGATCCTGAATAACGAAAGTTTATTAGGCAGATTCATCTGTTATTTCTCCTGTAAGATCATATTCGCCGCTGCCGGTTATCAGCACCTCATAAAACTCCCCTGTCCTCAGGGGCCGGACGGAATCCGCGTATACCACGCCGTCCACATCCGGAGCGTTACGCTCTCCGCGGCAGCGGTATCTGTATTTGCCGCCGACGCTTTTTTCCTGCGAATCCGTTATCACTCTCAGTCTTTCCCCGACCATTGAAGCGGAAATTTCTTTTGATATCTTCTTCTGAAGTTCATACGCTGCTTTGAGTCTTTCTTGCTTCACCCTTTCTTCGATCTGTTCGGGTAAAAGCGCCGAAGGAGTCCCCTCCTCGTATGAATAAGCGAAAAATCCTGCGTTATCTATGCGGTTTTCTTGCAAAAACTTTAAAAGCTTCTCAAAATCCTCCTGAGTTTCTCCCGGAAAACCTACCATAAAAGTACTCCTCAGCGTGATCCCGGGAATTTCTTTTCTGAGCCTTTCTATCAGCTCCGAAAGCTTTTTCCCCGTAGACGCCCTGCCCATCCTTTTCAATACTGCGTCAGACGCATGCTGCATGGGTATATCGAGATATTTGACCGTCTTCGGATGCTTAAGGACTTCTATAAGCTCATCATCTATCCTCTCGGGATAACAATAAAGCAGCCTTATCCACTCTATTCCTTCTACGCCGGATAACCTCCGCACCAGCTCCGCAAGACGCACTTCTCCGTATATGTCCTTTCCGTAAGCAGTAACGTCCTGCGCAACGAGGACCAACTCCCTGACTCCCTTAGCGGCAAGTTCTTCAGCTTCTTTCAAAAGCTTTTCCATTTCTTCGGAGCGGTATTTCCCGCGGATCTTCGGTATCGTGCAGTATGTACAGAAATTATCGCACCCCTCCGCGATCTTCAGATACGCATAGTGCTTTGGCGTGGTCAGCACTCTGCCCTCAGGCTCGGGATATATCTTTTCCTTCTCGCACACCCTTTCGCTTCTGAGCACTCTGTCCAATATGAAATCTATCTCGCCGTACTGCATCGTTCCGAGAAGACAATCCGCCTCGACCAACTCGCTTTTCAGCTCTTCCATGTGTTTTTGCGGAAGACATCCCGTGACTACTAATTTCCTGCACCTGCCCTTTATCTTATAAGCCGCCATGTCAAGGACGGTATTTATCGACTCCTCTCTGGCAGGATTTATGAACGCACAGGTATTTACTATTATCACATCCGCCTGCGAAGCATCTGCAGTCAGTGAATAACCGGAAGAATTTATCCTGTACAGCATCCTTTCCGTGTCCACGCGGTTTTTGTCGCATCCGAGAGACACTACTCCTACCTTGAATTTACTTCTTTCCTTTTTTGCATAGCCTTCGCCGTAAAGGTCGTCGAATTCTTCCTCGGTAAGCAGTACCTTCCTGTTTTCTCCTCCGCCCCCGGACTCAACGTATCCTTTGGCGCACATTTCCTCTATCAGGCTCCCCGCTCTGCCGAAATTAATTTTCAGCTTCCTCTGAAGCATACTCACACTCGTCTTTCCCGCCTCAACGGATATCCTCAACGCATCCACAAAATACGGATCGTTGGAAGTAAAGCGGCGTATGCTTTTTTTTGCGGGCGTCCTTTCCTTTCCCGTCTGATTGGAGTTATTGTCCATTTTCAAATCCTTCCGTACTTATCGCCGTAAAGCTCGTTGAACTGATCCGCGGTAAGAAAAACGGTACGCGGCTTGTTCTGTTCCTGTTTGCTGACGAATCCTTTTGCTTCCATGGTTTCGACTATACTTCCCGCTCTCCCGAAACCGATCCTGAACTTCCTCTGAAGCATGGATATACTTGCATTCCCGGTGGTAACCGCAAGCTTAAGCGCCTCCACAAAATAAGGATCGTTTTCCCTGTCGTTTTCACGGACTTCGTCTTCCTCTTCCTCTTCCTTCGGCTCCATACAGATGGACTCTTCGGCTTCTTTAGAAAAATGACTTGCATTATTTTCTCTGATGTAATTGGCTATAGCCTTGAGCTCCTCGCCCGAAACATACGCTCCCTGAAGCCTGATGGGTGCGCCGTCCTTCTGGAACAGCATATCGCCCGGCCCGATAAGTTTATCGGGTCCTCCGGTATCGAGAATGGTCTTGGAGTCGTTTACCGACGTTACTTTCAAAGCTATCCTGCCGGGAAGATTGTTTTTGATCGTACCTGTGACCACATCCACACTGGGTCTTTGCGTAGCAAGCACAAGATGGATGCCTGCACCCCTTGCCTTCTGAGCAAGCCGCGCTATCTTCGCTTCGCATTCATGCTTGCTGAAAGACATAAGATCATTGAGCTCGTCGACTATAAGCACTATCCTCGGCAGAGGCTCATAAATATTCTTATCAATAAGTTCGTTGTACTCGTCTATCTCCCTTACTCCCACCTTGCTGAAGGTCACATACCTCCTTTCCATCTCGTCCACAAGCCATGTGAAGGCCTTTATGGCTTTCTCGGCTGAAGGCAAAGACTGCGGCATGAGCATATGAGGCAAATCTTTCATGTAGCTGAACTCCACAAACTTGGGATCTACCACAATGAATCTGAGCTCCTCAGGTGAATACTTATATAAAAGACTCGCTATCATCGAATTGAGACATACGCTTTTCCCGTTGCCGGTCGCGCCGCCGAGAAGCACGTGCGGCATCTTGGCAAGATCGGGGACGATACTGTTCCCTTCTATATCTATGCCGAGAGCAAAAAGCAATCCGCCCTTCTTCTTGAAAGCCGCCGACTCGAGCACCGACCTCAACAGCACCGGCCGCGCATGATTCAGAGGTATCTCTATACCGAAAAGATTTTTATTCGGGATATGCGTAAGTATACGGATACCGCTTTTGATACAAAGCTCTCTTTCTATATCCTTAGAATAATTGACGACCTGTTTTATAGTCTGACCCGGAGCAAGCGCGATCTCAAACCTCGCAACCGACGGCCCGCGGATTATGTTCTTTACTTCCGCGTTTATCTTAAACATCGACAGCGCATTTTCGAGTACGCTTGCGGTTTTCTGAAGATCGTCCTGTTCGCCGGGCTGTTTGTCGGGCTGAGCGAGCAGGCTCAAAGGCGGAGCCTTATAAGGAACGCGCGGAAATTCCCTCTTTTTAAAAGTACTTTCTATATCGTTGTCCTCAACCGACATCTGATATCCGTTTCCGCCCGCTATAGGCCTCCATACCAATGACGGGGTTTTTTCTTCGGGTTTATTGACTCCCTTCTCTTCGGAAACAGCCTCTGCTTTTTCATCAGTTTCGACTGCCCTTTCTTTTACGCCGGATACCCCGGTCCTTTCACCGCCGAAATCGTAACGTCCTTTTTCTTCCCGTTCTCCGACAGTCTGCTCTTCTTCTCCCGAACCTTCCGCGGGTACAGCCTCCGGATAACCGAACATCCCCATCCTTACTTTATTCTCCGGCTTCTTCTCCGGCTGCCTCTCCGAAGACGTGCCTTTAAGACTGCGACTGAATGCGTCTCCGTCTATTATCGGAGGCAAAGCGGAATCGTCGGCACCGTAAAGATCGTCCTCCTTGTATTTTAAAAGATCCTTGTTTTTGGGCACGTTGCTGCGTGCTCTTTCGGTCCGGGTCTCTACTGCTCTGGTATTCTGCCCCGGGATAAAGCCCGACCCGAAGCCGCCTGATCGCGCGGTATTGTTTTCATGCAAGATCTTGGGAGCCGTATCTCTTCTCCTTTCGCCCGGTTCCCTCGCCTGACTCTCATACTCCTCTGAATACCTCCTCCTGGGCGGTACATTCTCTCCGAAAAGCTGCTCGCGCGGAGTGAGAGGCTCTTTCTTCTCCTCTGCAGGCGCCGCTTCAACCGCAGACTCTTTCTCTTCGTTTCCGAATAATTCGTTGCGCGCGTTCCGTCTTACGGTACTGTCCGGAGGACGACGCACCGTGACCTGAGGCTTCATATCTGCCGGCACGGGAGGAAGCTCTACTTCCTGACTTTTCTTATCAGCTTCTTTTCGTGAGGGAGCCTCTTTAACGGGTTTGACCGGCTTGAACGCAGGCGTTTTTTTACGGACTGCCGGCAATACGATATTACCCGGCGTCAGCGCATATACACTCAACACATACACGCAAACCCCCGTTGCCGCAATAAAAACTAGCCAGCAGGCGGTAGTGCCGAGAAGAGAAAATATCGGATAAAAACTCAAGGCAATAAACGCACCGCCGAAAGAAACGATGTCTCCTTTATAACAGGCGGAAATATACTGCCCGTAAGTATATACTTCGTTTACGTTGATATATGCGCCGCTCTCCCCGCGCGACGTAGCAAGCTGCACTATCAGAAGAAGCAGCCATATCAGCCCGGCTGCAGCTATCAGAGCGGAAACTCTGAATTTAAATCTTACTCCCGCTAACCTGCATACACCGTATGCCGTGAGCAAAAGAAAAAGAAATATGCCCGAAACAGAAAAAATGCCTTCGATCACTTCGCCGACAACACCAAAAAAACCCGCCGAACCGATCAGTTCGGCAGTGAGACATATCATAAGAAAAATACCGGCAATAATGAGCGCGAGTCCGACGATCACTTTTTTGCCTTTGTTCTCCGTATTATCAGCCATGAAAAAATCCCTCTAATCTTTATACCCCGATTATACCATAAACCTTCCTTAATGTCAACGGAGGTTCAGGATAAATACAAATTTCCCTTTGTCTTGCCGCCGCAAGAAACGTAAAAAATATCCTGGTCTGATATTAATACAAACTTTCCCTACCGCGGTATCCTTTTATCAGCACTAACCCTACGCTCCGCGATCTCCATTTATCAGCGTGAGACAAATACTAACCCTACACTCCGCGGTATCCTTTTATCAGCGTGAGACAAATACTAACCTTACACTCCGTGACCTTCGGCTGTTATCGTAAATAAATGCAGGTTCGCCGCAACGTGAATTCCGGGCATTGCCGCAGACATCCGAGTTCACGACCGCAAAAAAGGAGGAAAAACCTTAACCGCGGGCTTCTCCGCAAGTGCCTTCTCCGAACAGGTAAATCCTGACAGTTTAATGAAGCATTCTGAAGAGATTCTTTCTCAGTCCTTTGCCCACATAAGCAAGAGAAAAGTTTTTCATATCCAGCAATTTAACTGCTGCGGCGTTCACATCCTCGACGGTTATGGCGTTTATATTGCGTTTTCTTTCCTCGAAATCCAACAGAACGCCGTTTCTGAGAGCGTAGCCGCCGTTCATTGTAGCCACGGTGAGAGAATTCTCCAAGGAAAGCACCGTTGCCCCCTTGAACTGCTCTTTTCCTCTCGTCACCTCGCTTTCCGTCGCCCCCTCACTGACTAGTCTGTGACATTCATCAACTATAAGCTGCAGAGAAATTTCGGCGTTCTTCGGGCTTGTCCCGACAAATATCTCAAAATATCCGTTATTCATATAGGTCGACAAATATGAAAAAACAGAATAGCAAAGACCATTCTTTTCTCTCAGAGATTGAAACAACCTGCTGGACATCCCGCCGCCGAGAATATTGTTCATTACGGAGTTGGTGTAGTTCACGGGGTCGCCCAGTCCGGGAGATGGACATCCGAGACATATATAGCTTTGTTCGGTAGTGCGCGTACTCTTATAAAAACGTGCAAATGTTTCCTGTTTCTCTATCGTATACTTCTTGTTTCCGATATTTTCCGGAAAATTATGAAGGAAATATTTTTCTGTAAGTTCCAGGGCTTTTTCGTAGGTGATGTCCCCCGCTATCGAAACGCACACGTTTGCGGGAGTATAATGTCTTGCTCTGAAATCCAAAATATCTTCTCTCGTGGCTTTTCCTATACCTTCCGCACTGCCCGGAATAGTCATGCCGAGACCGGTGTCTCCGAAAAGAGCTGACGCGATAAGATCCTGACAACATTCGTCCGGGATATCTTCTCCCATAATTATTTCCTCGATTATGACCTTCCGCTCCCTTTCAAATTCCTCCGGATCGAACTTACTGAAAAAAAACATGTCGGACAGCAATTCAACACAATTTTCAGTGTGTTCGGAGGAGGTACGCGTATAAAAACACGTTACATCCTTACTTGTATAGGCATTGAGCTGTCCGCCGGCGTTTTCTATGGTTTCGCTTATGTCGAAAGCGGTACGCTTATCCGTGCCTTTGAAAAGCATGTGTTCGATGAAATGAGAAAAACCGTTTTCCTCTTTGGTTTCCATCGCGCTTCCCACGTTCACCATGACCGCCACTGAAGCCGAGTAGATACCCTCCATGGGACAAACTACCAATGTTAAGCCGTTTTCAAAAATCTTTATCCTGTTCATATACTTCACCGCCCGTAAATAATGACCGGCTTGTCCGCGCTCTCAGCTTCAGAGTGACACTGCCGGTTTATCAGTGCCGTGATCCGTTTCGTTATCCTGACGGATTCAGGCGCTGCCCTCTATATTTTGGCTAACGGTACATATCTTAAACCCGTTTTCCGAAAAGAATTTCAATATATCAGGCAAAGCTTTCATAGTGGCTTCGGTGGGATGCATAAGAATGAGATCGCCGCCCTTGAGCTTGCCGGTCGCTCTCCTGAATATAAGCGAAACGTCCTGATCCCTCCAGTCCACCGTATCTTTGGACCACATCACGGTTTTATATCCCGCGTCTTCGGCAGCCTGAAGAGTCTGTGAAGCGTAAGCGCCGGAAGGAGGAGCAAAAAGCACCGTCCTTATGCCGGTAACGCTGTATATCACCTTTTCCGCCGTCACTATCTCTTCCAGATTCCTTTCATAAGAAAGCTTATCCTGATCCCTGTGAAAATACCCGTGATTACCTATCTCGTGTCCTCTCGAAGCTATGGTTTTGAGAAGCTCGGGATATTTGTCCGCCCACATGCCTCCTATAAAAAAAGTGGCTTTGGCATTATAGGCGTCCAGCGTATCCAGCATGGAAGGTATGTATTCGTTGCCCCAATAGACGTTTATCATCACCGAAACGCAGTTGCCGTCAGTACTGCCGCTGTAATAAGGTTTGACAGCCTCAACGCTTATCGAATCCATAAAACCCGCTCCGAAAGCCGTCAGCACTACTGCCGCCGTCAATACGAATATAAGAGTGTTTCCTACAGCCCCTCTTAATAATTCCTCTTTCATAATGACCTCCCGAGGATATTGTATGAAGAGATCCCCGGGGAAATTACCTGAGTGCGCCATAATGACGCTCTCAGGAAATATGTCAGTTGATAACGATATTCAGACCGTAAATCATTAGGAAGAAAACTATCTGAGAACAGAAATATATCCATATGGAATGACTTCCGCAGTAACACAGCCATTTCAAGGGTTTTATTTTTGCTTTCGGAAATAACGTTTCTTTCTTTTCCGAATACAATTTCCGTCCCAGCATCACTCCGAGGATAAAGTAGCCTATTGCAGGGAACAAAGGATGAAAATCGGCAGACGAATAATAATTGTTCCAGAAAAGCCAGGTATAAACGCTGTTCTGTCCGTGGGACTTCAGCGCTTCAAGGTATGCGGGATAGAAAAGGTCTTCCTTCATGGGCTTATACCCACTGCTGCCGAGAGCGAAAGTCTCTCCTACAAGCACGAAAAGCAGTCCCATGGAAAGCATTACCCACCAAGGCAGCTTCCTTTTGAGAAGATATTTTTCCACGGCCTCCAGAAGCGCCCAGAAAAGTATGCTCAAAGCAAGCACATGTATTATATTGAATACAATAGTCAAATCGGTATAAAAAATCTGACTGATGATATATGTCACCACCGTAAAGCCGCCCGCCACGGTGATCATCCTCACCCCTCTCATAACATTGCTCCGGGAAAGAGAACAGCTTATCCCCGAAAGCACGATAAACAAATTTAAAACAAAGGGCTGTATGATATAACGCCATCCGCATTGCCTGTACCACATGGAAACCTCTAAAGCCACCTTCCCGAATCCCGTGGTAAAAGGACTCATCATATCCACCATGATAAAGTCGACGGTTATATGGTCAAATACGACGAGCAGGATACAGATACCTCTTAAAAGGTCTATTTCCCATATTCTGTTGCGTTTTTTGCTTTTTGTTTCCGGCAAAACCGCGCCGACCTCCCCGGCATTCCCGGCGGAGATATCGCTGCCCGTTTCTTCTGCGGCGACAGCCTCTCCCCCGCCCGAAAAAGATTGACATGCACCGTCAGCCGGAAGTCCCGGACTCTCCTCCCCGGAAGACATATCTTTTCTCATATCCGATATATCAGAATTTTCTCTCTCTTTCATTTCCAAACCCCGCAAATATACCTTGACACACACCGGACCGGCGGTATCAGAATTTCATATCCGGTGCGCATCCCCAAAAAACAAGTTTTTATCCGCCAGACCTTTGCCGGTACCTACCGCGGCTTTCACGCCTTTGAAAATACGCTTTTCGGCTTTCTCCGAAAAAAGCTCCGCTATTTGTATACCTTTTCAATGACCCCGCCGCCAAGACAATACTCTCCCCGATAAAAAACCGCATATTGTCCTTCTGTCACTGCCCTTTGTTTTTTTTCAAATTCCACATAGGCGCGTCCGTCCTCCACGGTCACCGTAACTCTCTGTTCCGGCTGTCTGTATCGGAATTTGGCAGTACATTGAAAGGTCTTTTTTTCGGGAGGCAGAGGTATCCAGTTTACTTTCCCGGTCGAAAGCGCTTTTGACATAAGAGGAGCCTCATCTCCGTGACTGACTACGAGCACATTCCTCTTCAGATCCTTTTCCACGACAAACCACCTTTCCTGAGAATCCGAAGTCCCGCCCAGCCCCAGTCCTCTGCGCTGACCGAGAGTATAATACATCAGGCCTTCGTGTCTGCCCACCTTATTGCCGCGGATATCAATGATATTTCCCGGAGAAGCGGGAAGGTATCCGGACAGAAATTGTCTGAACTTCCTTTCTCCTATGAAACATATGCCCGTACTGTCCTTCTTCCCGGCAATGCTCAGTCTGTTTTTAAGCGCTATCTCTCTTACTTCGCTCTTAAGCAGTCCTGAAAGCGGAAAAATCACGTTTTCAAGCTGCTTTCCGGATACTTCACATAAAAAATAAGTCTGATCCTTGGAGGCGTCCTTTGCTTTCATCAGATAGTTAAGTCCGTTTTCGTGTTTAACGCCGCAGTAATGCCCGGTAGCCACAAGATCGGCGCCCAACTGAGCCGCCCTTTCGAGAAACGGGCCGAATTTTATCTCCCTGTTACACAACACGTCAGGATTGGGCGTACGGCCTTCAGCGTAATCCTCGAGAAAACGCGCAAACACACGTTCCATATACTCTTTCGCAAAATTTACGGTATAATATGGAATGCCCAGCGTCGTACATACGCTTCGGACGTCGGCATAGTCGTCTTCAGCGGTACATCTGCCGTTTTCGTCCTCTTCTTCCCAATTGCGCATGAACAGTCCTATAACATCATACCCCTGTTCCTTCAGCAAAAGAGCAGCCACACTGCTGTCCACACCGCCGCTGAGCCCCACTACGACTCTTTTCATTTCTTTTCGTTCTCCTTCGCCGCCTTCTCCGCTTTACGGCGTTCTCTGAGACGAGTGATCCTTTCTTTCAGATCGTCAAAACCGCCTTCTTTGAGTTTTTCGGTATAAGCAACAATATCCGAACGTGAAAAAGGCACGAGAAAATTATATTTCTGCCGCAATTCTTCCTTTCTTATCATTATCGCAAGTTTCATAAGCTCATAATGGGCTACGAGATCACTGTCCTTAAGCGCTTTGCGGAGCGCGGTGGCCAGATGCAGGGAAACCCCGAGATCCACCGCTATTATGCCGTAAAATACCCCGAGGAAAAACAAGGCGACCACGTTTCCTTCAAACCAATTTACCGATCGTTTAAAAGGGTCATAAAGCACAAGATAAAAAATCAGTCCGGCAGCACCCCACAGAAAAGAAAAAAGCGGACAAATTATCCCTTGGATATTTCCTTTTCTTTTGGAATAATCCCAAAGTCTTATTTTCATAAGCCTAATAAAAATAAGACCGCCTATATATTCAATAGCCGTGAGAAGAAATGCTGAAACCAAAAAACGGATCAGCAAATTCAATGCAGGGCTTTCGGAAATATTCAGATCAACTTCGGAAACCGCATACATCAGACATGCTCCGAACCCGTATATAGGCAGATAAGGACCATGTAAAAAACCGGGATTGATCCACTTTTTTGCAGTAAAAATACGGCGGAAAAACAGTTCGATCAGCCAGCCCCATACCGCGCCTACCGCGAACAAAAAAAGATAACTTGATATTACAGCCACAAAAACCTCACCATTTATGATCTGTTTTCTGACAAATAACGTCTCGGATACGCCGAGCACCGTTTAACTTCATTCAAAACGTCTTCCCCGAATAACTGCAGCCCTTTCATCCGGTCCGGCTTTCACCGACCGCCTTGTATTAGCCTGAGTCCCGGGAAAGCTTCATCCTTATGCTGCCTTGATCACGCTGTATGACCCGGAAAAAGTCCGCCGCCCGGAACCGTCTCCATATTGAACACTTTACCGCAGGACCGTATGACCCGGAAAAGTCAGCCGTCCGGAACCGTCTCCATATTGAACACTTTACCGCAGGGCCGCATGACACGGAAAAAGTCAGCCGCCCGGAGCTCAAAAGCCCGACAAAGCTGACGGAAAGCTTTTTTATCCGAAACACGCCTGAAACAAACGCCGAAAAGGAATGCTTCCCGAAATTACTGTCCGTACTCTTCGGAAGGACCTGTCATGTCGTGTTTTTATGCGTTTCCTTCCCGGAAACCGCGTATTCTTTACTGCTTCGGGAGCGCCGTGCTCATTCCTTCCGTCCGAAGGACCTGACATTTTCGTTAATATACCGGGCATACACCACATCGATCCCGTTTGTATTTTCCTTTCCCGTATCCTCCGCTCTTTTCCAGCCGGGCCTTTTGTCGAGATCGGGGAAAAATACGGAAGCTTGTCCGACCGCATCGGCAAAAGTAACAAAAGCTTCACTGCAATAGTCTATGTACCTGTTATAAACTTCTCCTCCGCCGATCAGAAAAACCTTGTCATCCGCATACCGGGCGACTTCCCTGAAAAGCTCATCGTCATTTCTCACTACGACGACATCGTCCCTCAAAAGCGTACGGGAAAGCACAATATTGACACGCTCCCCCAGAGGCTTGCCTCCGGGAAATGACTCCAAAGTCCTGCGTCCCATTACAACCGCGCCGTTGAGCGTGATGGCTCTGAAACGTTTCAGGTCTGCGGGAAGACGAAAAAGCATACCTCCGTTATGACCGATACCCCAATTTTTATCTACTGCAACTATAGCTATCATATTTTACCCGGTCCCAAATAATAAAATCCATGATTTTCTCCGGAGGTAACGCCCTGTTCTGCAAAGTACGCCTGCCATTGCACCTAAAACATGTCCGCACCTGACACTTTTTCATTCTTTCTCCGGAGGTAACGCCCTGTCCTGCAAAGTACGCCTGCCATTGCGCCTTAAACTTGTCCGCACCGGACAATTTTTCATCTTTTCTCCGAAGGTGCCGCCCTGTCGCGGACACACCTGCCATTTGCATATATAAAACGCTCCGGCGCAAAACCTCGCATGAGTGCGCCGGAGACTGCAGATAAGCTTTTCAACTATGCCGCATCCTGCTTATCGGTTCAATGTCATTAAGGTTTATCATGAGCAAAAGCTCATTCAGCCGGCGTCGATCCGAGTTTTAAGCTGCTTTTTCTTCGTGAGCTTCAAAAACAGTATGTCCGCTGATTTCCTTATAGAATGCGATCTTCGACATTTCCATCGCGGGGATCACCCATAAAAACAGTATTCCGAAAGTGAGTATAGAAAGAAGGATCCAGCCTATAAAGCTAAACTGCAGACAGAAAAGCTTCCACTTGTTCCCTTTCATGATCTCCATGCTCTTTCTTCTCGCTTCGCCGGCGGTCATTACGGGATTATCGATGAGGATATAGGGACTCATGGAATAAGAAAAAGTTTTTATTATTCCGGGAATAACGAAAAGAAGAGACCACAGAAAAATGAAAATACTGTTTACGAACAGAAGCAGAAAAGAATTTAAATAATAATCCATTCCGTTTCTGAAGCTTGAAAATATATCGCCAACAGACCATTCGTTGTCTTTATACATATTCAAATACATTGCATAAAGCCCCATGGTCAAAGGCAATGCTGCCAGTATACCGACAATAAAGCCCGATAATACCGAATTCAAAATACCGACTATTATAAAAGCCAGTATAGCTCCTCCCCAACGTGAACCACACGTATCGCTTTTCCTGAACGTCGCCCATGCGCGTCTTCTGAATTCTTTTGCTGTAGGCATTCAATTTCCCTCCTGATATAATTGTAAAACGGTTGGTTTTTCAGCAGCCGGAGCGATCCGATCCCGTTTTCCCCGTAAAATCACACGGCAACTTCGAATTTTTCCCTGATATCATTATAATTATAGCCCTCGAGTGTGAAATCCGACACTTTAAAATCGTAAAAATTCTTTACGTCAGGATCAAGCTTCATTACCGGAGCAGGATATACGGGAGAAAGGATCATCTTTTTTATTATTTCTTCATGTCTGTCATAAATATGCGCGTCCGCGATGACATGCACGAGTTCTCCTGCCTTAAGGCCGCTCACCTGAGCAAACATCATAAGCAAAGCAGCGTATTGTACCACATTCCAGTTATTTGCAACCGCCATATCCTGCGAACGCTGATTCAAGATCCCGTTGAGCACATTGCCCGACACATTCAGGGTCAGGGAATACGCACACGGATAAAGCTGCATCTCATGAAGGTCCTTGTGCACATACATATTTGCCATGATCCTGCGTGAGGCTTTATTATGCGCAAGGTCAAAAAGTATTCTGTCCACCTGATCGAACTCGCCCTCGGGATACACCGACTTCTGCGCAAGCTGATACCCGTAAGCCTTCCCTATTGTTCCTTTTTCGTCCTTCCAGCTGTCCCATACACGGCTTTTAAGCTTAGATACGTCGTTGCTCTTTTTCTGCCATATCCATAAAATCTCGTCAATGGCGGACTTATAAGCGCTTCGCCTTAATGTGATTATCGGGAACTCCTCTCTCAGATCGTAACGGTTTACGATACAGAATTTTTTCACTGTATGAGCGGGAGTTCCGTCAGGCCAATGAGGTCTTACGGTATCTTCGGTATCGCGGTACCCGTTATCCAGGATGTCTTTGACATTTGCGATGAAAATTTCGTCTGCTTTGCTCATATGTTTTCCGCCGTCTTTTATTCTCTGCCGCAGCTGATGTTAAACCGTCTATATGCTTAAACCGTCTTACTTCGGATATTATAACAGATATTTTATTTCTTTACAAGTATATAATCGGTATCAACAAAGCTTTCTTTTTTCATCCGGCCTTACTTCCCTGCCTTCTTACACCCGTAATATATGCCCGAGAACGCTGAATTATCTTTACCTTTACGCGGCTCAGATATACGGGCACGTTCCCGTACATGCCCGAGAACGCAGAATTATCTGTGCCTTTACTCCCGGAACCTCCTGCGTTTTTCAGTTAGTCCCATCGTTCCGCTTCGTCGGCTCGCACTCCCCGTTTGCTTCAGTGCAGTTTCCGTCTTATTATTTAATTTCCTTTATCTCATATATTATTTTATTTCTTTTATTTCATTTGTGGCAAGTGAATAAAGGTAGGCTTTGACCTTTTTATTTTTAAATATGGACTCAGCCGCCGTCTTATATGCCTTAAGCTGCGGTGCGTACCTTTTTACCATGCCTGCCGGATCCCGTGTGAACTTGAAGTCGATCACCGCCGCTTCATTTTCCTTCACCGCTATAAGATCCATTATTCCCTGAAGTATGACGGGAGCGTCGGACTTTCCGGGTACAAGTCCGGAAAAAGGCAGTCTCACAAGAAAAGACTTTTCTCTGTAAATCGAGGCTCCCTCAAGAAGCCGGGAGAGGTTTTTATCGCAAAGCGCGCGGGAAAGCACGTCCGCAGACACAAGACTCAGCTGTTCCTGCGTGATCTCTCCCTTTTCCGCGCTTTCTCTGAGACAGCGTTCGACGGCGGCCTTGTCAAGAGGCAGAAACGGCAATATTTCCATGGCTTTATGATATGCCGTTCCCCTTTCCGAAGCGAAGCCGTCTTTAGCGTTTTCAGAACTTATCGGATCATCCGGAACGAATTCGTTGTTTTCTTCCGCGTCGGCGATAAGGTCTTTCACTCCGGTAGCGGTTATTTTTACGGGCACTCCCGCTTCGCCGTAAGGATACACGAAAGCAAGGCTTTCCTTCGCCTTACCGAGTGCAACGGGATCGGGCAGCCCGAAAACGATCTCCCTCTTCTTCTCATCGGGGACTTCGTTTAAGGAAACATGCCTCTTTATGCCCTGCCACTTTTCTTCTTTCAGAACCGGCGCAAGCCAGTCCGCAAAACAAGAAGCCCTCGGCACAGGATTACACAAATCCCTTTCCTCTTCCGAACAGGTTATTATAAGCATATCTTTGGCACGCGTCAGAGCTACGTACAAAAGCCGCAATTCCTCCTCCGCGGTAAAATACTCAAAGTTATCCCTGCAGAGAAAATATTTCAGCGTGGTGAGCACGCTCTTGTCTTCCTCTCTGTAGTACTTCATAGCCAATCCGGTCTCTTTATCGCATATCACGTTTCCGTCGTACGCCTTATTGAAACGCGCTTCGGCAGACATAAGGATCACGACGGGAAACTCCAGTCCCTTGGCTGCGTGGATCGTCATAAGCTTGACGCTGTCGCCCTCGGAAAAAGCATCCACATTCCCCTTCATCTCGCCTTCCTCGAGATACTTCAGAAAAACACCGAGATCACGGCATTCGGGCTTATCGGTCAGCTCTATAAGGAAGCAGTCCAGAAGAGCACATCTGTTGATACCGTCCGGCAGGGTAAGGAGATAGCCTCTGTAGTCGGTCTGAAGCACAAGACGGGAAATGAGTCTGTCTGCGGGCATCGAGTACGCCGCAAGCCTGTATTCCTCCGCAAAACCGAGAAATTTCCGCACTTTGGGATCTTCGCTTCCGGCAAGCGCCTGATACAGAGGCATGTTTCCTCCCGCCCTTAAACGTATGTCGCAAAGCTCATCGGGAGTGAACCCTCCGAAAAAACCGCTCAGTGCCGCGTAAAGATGCACATCGTCAAACGGGTTGTCGAGTATTTTAAGAAAGCTTATGAGCGTACGTATTTCAATTCCGCCCCAAAGATCGCGGCTGTAGCAGACAGAAACGGGTATCCCCGCCGCTCTCAGTCCCGCAAATAATTCCGGCAGGTCTTTTTTTGTGCGCGCAAGCACAGCTATACTTCCGGGCGTCACGATGCTTTCCTTTCCGTCGGAGGTAATCGCGGTCCCCAGTATTCCGGCTATTTCCGAAACGATCACCTTCACAGCGGAAGTTTTGTCGTCGATGCCGATCACAGATACCGGCGGCAAAGCCCCGACAGACTCACGCAATCCCGATAGCACCGATTCCCCGGAATACCCGCTCCCTCCGAATTCCTCCGACATACATTCACTGAACAGGTCGTTTACAAACTCGAGTATTTTTTTATGGCTCCTGAAATTCACCGTAAGAGGGAAGATCTCGGTTGAGGGGTCGTTCCTGCGTTTAAGGAAATTCCTCGGATCGCTCATTCTGAAGCCGTAAATGCTTTGTTTTACGTCGCCCACCAAAAAAAGTGAGCCGTAGTTGCCGAGTCGGGAGATGATCTGTTCCTGTACGTCATTTACATCCTGATACTCATCCACAAAAACATATTTATATCTGTTTCTGATCTGTTCGGAGGCGGAGGATTCATTGAGTATCTTCAATGCGAGAGATTCCAGGTCGGAAAACTCGAGCATTCCTCTGCCGTACTTGAAATCCCGAAGTTCGGCAGCATATTTTTCATAAACTTCCGTAAGCTTATCGAGAAGAGGAAAGGTTTTACTGTCACGCGAAAGAAGCTCCTCCGCGTCGGACTCGTCTTCAAAAACCGAATATTTCCGCAAAAGCTCCAGCCAGTTCTTTTTAAGAAGCTTGAGTTTCTCCTGGATTTCAGCAGCAACAGGATTTCCTTTTTCCGCCTTTAAAAGTCTTGGGATCGGAAGCGCCTTAACGGCTGCCGCCGCCCTCGCCACGCTTTCGGGAAACTCACCCTCCGTCTGCGCCGATATTATCAGCATATTCAGGTACTCCACCTGCGAAGGCAGAGCGTTTTCCCTCAGCTTCTGAGCCTTTTCCCTGAAATAACGGCCGTACATATTCAGTCTTTTTTCTGTTTTGTCCGTTTTGCTTTTTTCGAAGGAAAGCTTTGCGCATTCGCCGAAAGAAACAATGTTCCCCGCAAACTCCCCCACGCTGATCATTTCTTTGACGAGAGCGTCGTGGGTACGCCCCCCGAATATCTCTGTCAGACGCCTGAAAAGCTGATCTCCGCTGCGGTAGTATCTTTCAAAGACTTTCCCCGCGATCTCTTTTTTCAGAGTGTTTGCCTGAGAAGGCTCCATGATCGTAAAAGAAGGATCTATATCCGCCACGTAAAAATACGTTCTTATAAGTTCGCTGCAAAAAGAATGTATGGTACCTATTGAAGCGGTATCGAATAAAGCAAGCTTCCCGCATACGGCGACGTCTGTTTCGGCGAGTTCGCTGAGCTTGTCGAAAAGCCTTTCTTTCATTTCAACTGCGGCGGCTTTGGTGAAAGTCACAACGAGGATCTCATTCAGTTCCGCTTTTCCTTCCCTGATCAATCTGACTATCCTGTCCGTCATGACTCCCGTCTTTCCCGTTCCTGCAGAGGCGGACACCAGCATACGCGGATGATCCGAATAAATGATCTTTTCCTGCTGAGGGGTAGGTTTATAACTCACGTTCGCTCCTCCCTGCCCTTACGGCTTCGGAAATATCCTCGGCAGAGGCCTTCTTTCTCTCGGACGGAAGAGGAATGGTATCTCCGGCTTCGCATATGGATCTGAAATCACAGTATCTGCACTCATCCTTAAGAGGTCTGACGGCTATATTACCTTCTATAAACTGTTCGGTTGCTTTTTTCATCATCATGGACGTATAGTCCATCATATTTTTCATAAGTTCTTTATCCGCAAGTCCCGAAAAATTAGAGGGGGGCTTTCCCGATGAAGTGAGTCTGAACCCCAGCCTGCGGCTTTCGCCCGACGCAAACATTTCCGTATCCACGGCATTAAGAATACTTTCTTCGTCAAGAGTCTGTCCGACAAGCCTGAATTTGCTCTCCTCCTTTTTTGACGCGTAGCCTTCTCTGAGACTCATATAGTAAAAACCGGCGCACCGGAAACCCATATTTTCCACAGCTTTGGCATAAACAGTGAGCTGAAGCTTTTTGCCCGTAAAAAGATCATCATAAGAAAAAGAGCATTTCCCCGTTTTATAGTCTATAACAACGGCGTTATTTTCCCACACATCCACACGGTCAGCCACTCCGGTAAGCCTGAGTCTGAAATCACCGTCGCAAATGACGTAAGGTTCCTTTTCGGTAAAACGCTTTTCGAGAAATTTCGGTCTGAAAAGAGTGGTTTTGAGCTGCTCCGCCAAACGCCTGCATATCGATATGCATTCAGTTTTCAGTCTTAAAAGAAAAGAACCCGTGTCTGCTTTCTGTAAGGCGGCGCGGTAAAAATCCCTGCTTTCCGTTTCTTCCGCAAAAACGGCAGACACTCTTTTTTCCGCCTGTTCGTCCGTTTCGGAAAACGAAGGATCTGTATAGGGCCTCAGGAACTTCTCACATACGGCATGTATTATACTCCCGAAATCCACCGCTCCGATATCGTTTTTTTCGGGCTGCAGTCTCATCCCGTATTGGAGGAAATGCCTGTACGGACAGGCAAAAAAGGTCTCGATACGGCTTACGCTGATACAATTGTCTTTCAGAAAAATCTCCCTGCCTTTTGAGATCTTCTCCTCACGGAAGGAATACACAAGCGACTTCACGTCCGGACAGCCCAATGCATAATAAAGCGGCGAAACTTCGCTCAGCCGGTCGTAAGAACCGCCCATAAAAGCACAGACTCTTTCCTTGAGAAAATGCTCGGCGGCTTTTCGTGACAGAATGACCTTTTCTTTTGCATTGAAACGCGTTTCGGGAACAAACGGTTTTCCGTTCTCCGTAAAGATCCTCTGAAGATGCCTGACAGCCAAAGCGGCTTTGCCTTCGCCCTCTTTTCCCGAACAGTAGCTCACGCGCAAAGTTTCATAATTTTCAAGGAAAAGCTGAAATACGTTAAAGCGTTCTCTTTCGTTAAGGGTGCGCACACTTGGCTCTATCTCTATTCCCGAAAGGGCAAGCGTTCTCAGATCGGAGTCGGAGAGTATACCGAAATCGCCCTTCACCGCCGGGAACTCACCGTCACAGGCTCCGAGCATGCATAAATGCTTATACTCGTGCCTTCTCGCCTTCGACAAAGGTATGATCTCCACCGAATGCTCGGTAAGCGGGAGCACAGAGATTTCCGTTGAGTCCGCGGCACGGGTCAGAAGAAGGGCAAAAAATTCAGCCGTCATCTCTGCTCCGCTCAGGGTTTTCCCGGCGTTTTCAAGCAGTCTGCACAGTTTTTTATATACCTGTCTTGTCCTTGCGGCTTCTTCACCCAGCCCCGCCTTATCCTGACTTAAGGCAAAGGCTTCTGCTTTGGCTTCAAGCTGTTCACGAATAATGAAATCTTCGGCAAGAGCGATATAAGTCTCCGCATCGGCTTTTTCGGGAGGAAGCGCTTTTATCGCATTCATAAAACATGCCCTTGTCCTTTCCGCGCCTTCATACCACGGACTGTCCTTCCCGAGAACAAAAGGCTCCTTTAGCCGGTACGCCTGATTGTATCTCCCGACAAACTTCTCAAACGCAAACTTGTCTTCCTGCGCACATTCGAAAAAAGGATTCTTTATAAATTCCGTGACGCTGCCGAAAGAAAGATTGTCCGGTCGAAGAGCCAAGTAGCTCAACAGATACCGCACGGCGACATGATCCGAAAGAGAGGTTTTTGTATCGATGAAATAAGGAATGCCGTAGACAGAAAATACATTTTTTATGGCTGAAGAGTATTTTGCAGTATTTCCGGTGACCACTGTAAAATCGCTGTAAAGGGCGCCCGCTCTGACACCGGCGTGGATATACTCCGCAAGAACGGAAACTTCCTCGGTTTCGGAAGCCGCGCAGTATAATGAAATGCCCGGGAAAACGTTTTTCGGAACGACCCTGGCGATATTGGCGTTCATAAGATAAGAAAAAAGAAAACTTTCTCTTTCTTCCATTTCACTTCCGAAATAAAAGCTGACGTCGGCGGGATCGAGCTGCCCCTCGCTTTCAAGTTTTTCAACCGTATTCTTCAATGAAATAAAAGCCTCGTTCAGATATATCATCGAATGGGAAGGGAAATCGCACATTGCCACGGCAGCGGTCACCGATAAGGAATGCTTTATAAGGAGAGAAATGATCTCGGTTTCCTGTTTGGAGAAATTATCGAAATCCTTGATGTAAAAATGCGAATCGGCAACAAGAGGACTGTACGGTATAGCCTGCATAAGAGCGGTGAGCCTGTCCGCACTGTCTTTGAGCCCTCCGGAAAGAAACCGCTCATATTCAGTGTAGATCAGCCTGATATCATCCACTTTATTTTTCAGATAACCCGGAAGATCGGCACAGGTCATTTTTTCGGGAGAAATACGCGAATACTTCAGCTGTCCTATGACTTCGACAACGCTGTCGGGAAACCCGTAAGCCCTGCCGCCTCTGAAACATTTCATTTTGTCCCTGTTCTTTTCGGCTATCCCGGTAACAGCAAGCACGGCGCTTTCCTTATCGATATACCTGTACTCCGGAAGTATGCGGGAAGCGAATCTGCGCATCGTCAGGACCTGTATGCTGAAACTTCCGCCGAAAAGCGAAAGCGCTTCCTTTTCTGCTGCAAGCGTACACCTGTCAGGCACCAGAATTATATGACTGACTCTCATATCTGCCGGATCCGCTCCGGAAAGTATTTTATTGAGCAATCTGTCGGCTCCGTTCAAGGACGGATGTGCAAGCAAAGTGAATTTCATAGTCTACAAAACCCGAATATAATAATGCCTTTTCTAACAGCCCCCTTTCAGAAGAATCATCTGATTTACCGCCGACTGCTCATTGATAAGTCAAATCCGACATTCCGATACGTTCCGTACCGCATTTTCAATGAGCTCATACATTTCTGATCTCTGCACATACGGCTTCAGAAAATAAAACCGATATTTCCGGACTGTCCGTAATAAACAGAGACTTTCAAAAACCTGATCGTATCTTCATAAAAATAATATCCCCTTGCTTTAACATAGCTCCTGCCGCATTTCGTAAAGCAGTCGGCAACCGAATGGCACAGCCGCAATCAGTAACGTTTATTATTTATTGTACATAAGCGCGGTCAATATTAACTATGAACCTGAAATCCGTTTTACCGTCGTCAACGGCTTCGGCAGCCGCGTTTTTTATTTCGGTTTCGGAAACCTTGCTGTCATAAGGCAGTACCGCCGATTCAAAACACCGCCTTGTTTTTACTGAACATAAGCGCGGTCGATATTTACGATGAACCTGAAATCCGTTTTACCGTCGTCAACGGCTTCGGCTGCCGCATTTTTTATTTCGGCTTCGGAGACCTTGCTGTCATAAGGCAATACCGCATCGAAAAGCACGTTGGTATGAGTCACGCCTTCAACAACCCTGAAATCGTGTATCGAAGCAGAAGGACAAAGTTCCTTGATCGCCTTGGCCACACGTACCCTCATGCTGTTCACAAGCGGATCGTCGATTTTAACGGGGTCCATATGGATGCACATATGCACGTTCATCTGTTCGTAAAACTCTCTTTCTATTTCGTCGATAAGATCATGACATACCATAAAATCGTCGTCGGCGGAAACCTCGGCGTGCACGACTGCAAATACATAAGAGGCTCCGTAATTATGGATCATCAGGTCGTGCACTCCCAAAATACCTTTATAGCTGAGCAATCTGGACTTGATGGAATCCACCAATTCTTTATCAGGAACAGTTCCGAGCAAAGGATCTATGGTGCTTTTGACCAAAGAGCCGCCCGAAAACAGAATAAAAACAGAAACTGCCAGCCCTGCCCATCCGTCAATATTCAGACTGAATACCTGCATAACGACAGTAGCCGCAATGACCACGGAAGTGGAAATAATGTCATTTCTGCTGTCTGCCGCGCACGCCGTCAGAGCAGAAGAATTTATCTTCTTCCCGAACTTCAGATACACGCACATCTGAAGCACCTTCAAAAGCACGGATACTCCGAGAATGACGTAAGTAAGCACTCCCGGACGGATCACTTCCGGAGTTAAGATCTTTTCCACGCTTGTTTTTGCAAGGGTCACGCCTATGGCCATCACCACGAAAGCCACTATCAGCGCCGAGATGTACTCATATCTTGCATGCCCGAAGGGGTGTTCTCTGTCTGCGGGCTTTGCCGAAAGCTTGAACCCGAAAAGAGTGACTACAGAAGAACCGAAATCCGAAAGATTATTGACTGCGTCTGCAATCACCGTTACGGACCCGCTCAGTATACCTGCAAAAAGCTTGAGTACGAAAAGCACCGCGTTTATGACTATCCCGATGATACCTGCAGTCATTCCGTAACGCAAGCGTTCAGACAAAGCGGTGCCGTCAGTATTCGGTTTTATTGAGTTTTCAGTGGAGTATTTCATTGACGAGCCTCCGGCGTACGGAACGCCCAGCGAATAATTTCATTTTTTATGATATGCAAAATTAGTAAATTTTTGTTTACAGGTCGATATGTACCAAAAAATCAAAAAACTGCGCCGATACAACCGGATTTATAAATCACGGGACAAGTATTTTTAAAAAAGCTTATTAGAGGGGCTGTTTCCGAAAAGCTTCCAAATATTTATCGGCGGTATTCCGGATTTTATGCAGGAGATGCATTCTGCATAAAGCAAATTGCTTTGCTGAAGGGGAAATTCTGCGGTTTTCCACTGCATAAAGGCGGTTTTCAACAGGTTTTCCACAAAAGTTATCCACTTATCCACAGGAAAATTTGATAAAATTCAGCTTCGGTATATTTATTCATTTACTTTTTCGGCAATATCCGACAAAAATTTATCTGCTTCTTTCCTTGACAAAAGAATAATTTTACTCACCTGCGGATATTCTTGCAATTTTCCGAAAAGTTCGGGTCGGTATTTTTCAGGAAAATCATAGACCCACTTCATAAAGTTTATGTCAAAACGTTCCGGACAACCGTCACCGAGATCGGGACGCTGTTTTCCGTAATTCTTGACGACGCGTTTGAAAACGCTCCATAAACAGACCCTTCTTTTATAATCGAGAAAAACGGCGGTTTCTGCGCGTTCCAGGCGGATATCTATTGTACGCATATAGTTCCCGTCGATGATCCATGAGTCCTCCTGCGTGAATTTCGTGACAATTTTGTTCCACTCTTCGTCCGGGCACTCCTTCCAGTTTTTCCAGAAGTACTTATCCAGATGGTAAACGGGCAACGACAGAATCTTGCCGAGTTTATCGGAAAAGGTGGTTTTACCTGCGCCCGGACTGCCCATAACAACTATTCTTTTGCCGATATCGTTCATTTTATTTCCTCCGCCATTTTCTCAAGCAAACGAAGACGGTGATTCAGCCCGCTTTTGCTTACCGCGCTTTTATGCAGATTTGCCAATTCGGAGAGATTGGCCTCCGGATACATTTTTCTGAGCAAAGCTGTTTCTTTCAGATCGTCCGAAAGAGAATCGGTAAGACCGGCTTTCTCGAGCTTTCTGACCGCCTCAGCCTGCCTTACCCCCGACTGCGCCGCACGCGAAATATTAGCGGCGATACAGTTCATGCTTCTGTTGGCTTCTGCTCTTTGCGTTCTTATGACTATACTGCTCTGAAGCTCCAGAACGGCTCTCTGAGCACCGAAAAATGCCAGCAGATCGGAAATATCTTCGCTCCTTTTGAGATAAACGAGCTGCTTTTCCCCTCTGCACGAAAGCCTTGCTTCAAAATCGAAGTCGCTCAGAAGATTTATGACGTCCAACGCCGTTTCCACAGAAGGGAGAGAAAGCTCGAAATGATATTTACCTTTCACGCTTTCACACATATCCTTCTGAATAGGCGCCGTCACCGACCCGCAAGCGAGGTAGATTCCCTTAAGATAGCTTTTCGAACAACATTCTTTCCGAAGAAAACATTCCGGAACCCCTTCCACAAGTTCAAGGCCGTTCTCAAAAGAAATAATACCGCACCGCGTTAGCATTACGCGGGCATTTCCCAATCTGAAACAGCCCTCCTTCCTGTATAAAACCGATGTATCCCATTCGGGCAAAAGCAAAGACAACGCAAAATCAGCCAAGGCGGGAGTATTCGACCTGAAATCCACAGTAAAACCATCGCTGTAGCCGGGCGACCCCGCCCCCTTTATCAGAGCGGAAAGCGCCGCTGTCTTGCAGCAATCCGGCAGTCTGTTCATTCCGGATATTACCTCGCTTTTTACCTCTTGATTAAAAGTCAATTTTTTTACCTCATAAATTTCGGAACGTCTTTTCGCTCCGATAAATTTTCCTGCAGAGACCTCTGCGTTTACAGACCCTCTTCATACCGAAGGTCCGGCAGAAACTTCCCGTTCTTGCTTGAAGAAAACCCGGGCGTACGGACTCCACAGTACCGAAAAAACCGCCGAAGCCCTATTATCCGCCCCTGAAAAATCCTCTGATTCGGATCTTTATGTTGAAAACAACGCTGTCAGAAACTGTTACTTATCCTTTACTGCAAGAGAATAGCTTATAAACATATCCGCGTCAAGGAAGGGAAGTCCCGACTCGTCATACACTATCCCCATGGATTTTTTGAGTGCGATATCGAAAAGCCTGTCCATATCGATAATGGTAAGATTAGGGATTTTCGCGGCAAATTTTTTGCCCTCCGCATGTACGCCCGCGTTGGTTGCCATGACGCCGTAGGTAGCGTGCTCGCCGTTCATGACTCCGACAAACTCCCGGAGTTCCTTTACGGTAACGCTGGTAGTAAGGCGTTGTCTTGTTTTGGCCTGAATAAGTATCAGCTGTCTGAAGCCCAAAGGCTCAACCACTTCAACGACTCCGTCTATTCCGTTGTCGTTGGGGCCGGCAGTGAGTTCCTCTCTTACGACCGAATCGCCGTAAAGCGTTTTTACCGCCTGCAGAGCAAGCACTTCCATAAATACGCTGCCCAATATATTTATAGCCTGCATGTACATCAGCTTGAGCTTGTATAAATACACGTCTTTTCTGAGTTTGCCTTTCCTTGCCTGCAGATAAAGTTTTTCAGTATCGATGAAATGAGCTCCGATAGGTGTCGCGGGATACTTTTCCGTCTTTTTCAGCTTATACAGTCCTCTGTATCTTGTTATCTCGCCTGCGTCTTCCAATTGTCTGAGGGCTGTACCCGCAAGGCTTCTTGCTGTATCTCCCCTGTCGCCCGCAAGGGAGTCGAGTATTTCCGTACGGGAATAGGCTTCCTTTTTTTCAAACAGTTTCGCGATTTCGGCACGATAATTTATCTGTTCACGTGTTTCGTCCACCGTGGCGGTAAGACGAAGCCTGTTCTCAACGTAATACATCTGCTTTTGCGCAAGCATTTCGCTGATGACCGACCCCGTAAGACTCTTATAACGCGTAGCGATACTTTCGCTTCCCTTATCCATCAGCTGTTCGGCTGAAAGTCCGTAGCTCAGTATGGCGGCATTGATAAGGTCTTTTCTCAGCCATTCGTCCTTATTTGCAAAAAGACCGACCAACACTTCGTTTACACGTCTTTTTGTAAGAGCGACGTCTTTCTGGGAAATACCTCCGCTGACTTCGTCAAGCGTTTTAACTTTATTTTCTTTTTTATCGGGTTCTTTGCGTTCGAATTTCGGTTCCTCTTCGATCACCGGCTTTTTGACTTCGGGAACCGGAACAGGTTTAGGTTTGCGTCTTGCGCGGTACCTGCCCTCGATATTTTTCCCGTCCGAAGATCTGTACCCGACGACAGAAGCGATATTTTCCCTGCCGAGTTCATAAGGAACGAAAATTTTCCTTTCAAATACGTATGCGTTTTCCTGCTTTTTGTTCGGATCGGGCTTTTGCTCTGCGCTTATCTTATTTGCGTTTTTTATTCCCGACTGTTTTCTGTCCTTTCCTCTTTTCCTTCTGCTCCTGTCGCCCGAGCCTTTTTCGGAATACGCCTTCTGCTTGCCCGAGGAAACGCCGCTCTCCTCCGTACGGAGGCTTTCTTCCGTAAAGGGGCTTTCTTCCTTCGGCTTGAGTTCTGTTTCTTTTTCTGCAGTCGCTTCGACAGCTGCCGTTTCTGCGCTTACGCTCTTCCCCGAAGCTTTTCCGGCGCCCTTTCCTCTTTTCCTTCTGCTCCTGTCGACAGATTTGTTTTCGGAAGAAGAAACTTCAAGCAAATTGTCCTCGGCAGTTATTGCCGCTTCGATTTCCGAAACGAGATCAGGACCCGGCTTTCCATCGCCGTCGTCAGCTGCAAAAGGAGTTTTGTCCGAAGCCGCGGTATTTTCAGCAGCTGCGGAGGAGAGCAAAACCGAAGTCATATCGTCCGCATTTTTGTTTTCCGCTCCGTTCGTTTCGTAAGAAGCGCTTTTCTTTTTCCCTGCAGAAACCTTATTGCGGCCCGCGGAACGTTTGGGACGGGGAGTCTTGTCCTCGTTTTCATCGACAGCGGCTTTGACGGCTTCAGCAGTATTCTCTTTAGCGGGAGTCTCCTCTTTCCGAATATCAGGTACATCGGCAGAGTGATTTTCCGACTCATATTCATTTTCGGCAACGGATGTTTTTGCCGCATTCTGTCCGTCGGGCAGAGGTACTTCCTCATCTTTTGCCGCTACTGTTTTTTTATGTTTTTTTGCCGGAGTTTTCTTTTTTCTGCCGGCTGTTTCATCACGAGAGGACGTATCTTTCAGCGCGTTTGCGATATCCTCGGTATTTTCGCTTATAGACGAAACGCTTTCTGCTTCATCCGGAATACCCTTTTCTGCAGCGGCGACTTTATCTGTCTTTTCAGCTTTTGAGCTCTTTCTGATCGCCGTATTTTTTTCGGGCGCCGTGTCTCCGGTTTTTGCCGGTTTCCTTTTCCTGACGGTTTTCTTTGTTTTTTCCTTATCGCTTTCTTCCGGCAGAGCATTGTCCGCCCCTGAAAAAGCTTCCCGATTCTCTTCCATGCTATCTCCTGAAACGTATGATTTTATCGGCGTTGGCAATTGCGTGCTCGGGGATCCCTACACGCTCTATGACCTTGAGCGGTGCAGAGAAATCTCCTACTCTTTGGGGAGAATGAGCGTCGGAATTCACGATAAACATAACGCCCAATTTATACAGCTTGTCCACTTCATCGTCAGTCATTGCCACGCCTTTACCGTTCAGCTCTATCATAACGCCATAGTCCCGCGCGGCTTTGCCTACCTCGCTGACGTCCGTTCGCACATAGAGATTCAGATGACTGATGATATCGACCTTTCCAGACATTATGGCTTTTACGTATGCACGGGTATATTTCTCTTTAACACGGACGTCAGGAAATATACTTCTTAAACTCCCGCTTAAATTAAATGTAAATGCCTGCAGAATATTCTTTGGAATACATGCGGGATGAAAACCGGCTATAACATAATCAAACATGTCCCTTTGAGCATATGTCAGATCCACTTCGCCGTTTTTTCCGTATATGTTTGCTTCGATCCCTAAAAGCAGCTCGCACCCGTTCAGTGTCCCGGTCAAACGTTCCGCTTCCGCTCTCATTACGGGAATTTCGTACTGCTTGACCTTCATGGCGATATGCCGAAGCCCGTGGTCACTTATGCCCACCTGCTTCAGCCCATTTCCGGCTCCCGCTCTGTAATTGTCCTCGATACTACCTTTACCGTGAGAAAAGGTAGTGTGAGTATGCAAATCCGCAAGAAAATTATACAAAAAAGCCACCGCGGTACTCTAAGTGCTCCACTTCGGGAGTCAGAATCACTCCGGCGTACCGCTCAACCTCCCCGGTTATTATTTCCATGAGCGAAAGATAGTCGTCGCACGTAGCTTTTCTCGTGGCGTTCACAATAAAGTTGGCGTGGACCCGCGAAACTTGCGCTCCTCCGACGCATAATCCTTTGAGTCCGAGCCTGTCTATCACCATGGCGGGTATCACGTCCCCCTCTCTTTTGAACACGCTTCCGAGACTCGGCGAACCCAGCGGCTGAGTTTTTCTCTTTCTAAAACTTATTTCTTCGGCTGCAGCTTCGTCGAAGCCTTCGTGAAAATTCAAAAGCGCTCCCGTGATTATCCATTCACGGTTTTTCTGAAAAAAGCTTTTTCTGTATGCAAATTCCGCTTCGTCTTTTTCAAAGACCTTTCTCTCTCTGCGGCTCACGGCATATATCTTTTCAGTAATACAGCTCATGTCATGCCCGAAACAACCGGCGTTGTTGTATATGGCGCCTCCCAGCGAAGCAGGGATATTTCTAAGAAATTCTCCTCCTCCGAGATCATAATACCTGCAGCAATCATAAATACCGTAAAGCCTCGCCCCGCTCTGCGCGAAAACACGGTTTCCCTCACGATATATCTGCGCCATCTCTCTTCCGAAATGCAGAACGGCACCGTCAAATCCGCGGTCGTCGAACAAAACGTTGCTTCCGCCGCCCAAAATAAAATATCTGCATCCCGCGGCATGACACGCCTCCAGGAAAAGCCTGACATCCTCCTCTGAACCGGCTCGGACAAATATCCTCGCTCCTCCGCCTATGCGTACGGTAGAAAACCGCGAAAGAGGCGTGTCAAACGTGACTTTTAGCCCCGAAAAAACCGAGTGCATACTTCCGCTCATATTATCTCCTATTTTACACTAAAAGCCTTTTTTTTACAACCGTTTTATTGCAACTTCTCAATAGGCGATCTATCTTTTCGCCGGCACTTTCCTTCCCGAGACATATTTTTCCCGCCGTATGCTTCCGGCGTTTTGTAAAACCCGTTTATTTTTTGCCCGTTATTTCTCCCGCGTCATATGAATAAATCAGTTTTTCTTTTTCTTCGGCTTTCGCCCGGGCGACCTTTTCGCTTTCCTCGAGCATCTCGGAAGGATTTTTATCGGGAAACAGATAAAAAGACATGGATCCGGGTAAAGCGTTTATTTCGTTTATATACCACTTGTCTCCCTCGATAAGAAAATCGGCGCGCATTATGCCTTCCCCGGAAAGACTCTTATAGATCAGTTCGGCGGCTTTTGTGATCTCCGAAGCAAAAGGAGTTTCATAAGGAAATTCTCTCTTACCGCCTCCTTTGCCGAAAACTCTGTATTTATCGTTAAAATCGAGTATCTCGCCCGCACGTATCGGCTTTTCGGGCAGACTGCACTCGATACCGTTTTCCTTTTCGTACACCGCCACATTCACTTCGATAAAATCCTTCAGCTCCCTTTCTATCAGCACCGTGATATCAAACTCGAATGCCGCGGCAAGCGCCTCATAAAGCTCCTCTTTATCGGTAGCGGGCGCTACGGCAATACTGCTCCCCCCTCCGACTGGCTTTATGACTGCAGGCAGTCCGATCTCATCGCAAATTTTATCAACGGTTTTCCGAGGCTCTGCGGCAAACTCCTTTTTCGACACCGTCATTCCTTCGACCACAGGCAGTCCCAGTCCTCTGAAGAAAACCTTAGCAACGGCTTTATCCATGCTTACCGCCTGCTGCACTATACCTCCGTTGATGACCAGCACGCCGCATGTCTTTAAAAACCCCGACAGTTCACCGTTTTCGCCCGCCCCGCCGTGACAGCAGTTCAACACGCTTTCGGCACGAAACTTTTTTTCCCATCTCCACCCGCGCCTGATATATATACAACCGTCCGTCAGAAGTCTTGCTTCGGGACACTTTTCAAGAAATTTCGGATCGGAAAGATCCGCAGGCGTACAGCCGTGCTTTACAAGTTTCCATTTGTCGTTATCGATATATATAAGCTTTGCTCCCGTAAAATATTCAGCCGCCTGCAGCGCCGTTATCACAGATATTCCGGACTCCACGCTTTTGCCGCCGAAAATAATCATCCTTGCCATTTTTTACCCTCCTTGCCGTAGAGATTATATGCTTCGGATTGAAAAAAGGTTCTTGCGTGAAACGGCATTTTTTACACATAATTATCGGGAAGATCATTCATAAACAATATGACATCACCAGGCACACACCTTTCGGAAACTGTCCTGACGGCGTCATCCAGTCTTAGAGCCGTCATAAACTCTCCCTTCTTCTTGCCGCTCAGATATCCCTCGCGTATACTGCCGGCGTTCACTCCCACCGCAACCGTCAAATAAGCCGTCTCCGAAAGCATACTTCCTATCTTTCTGTTGAGTTCGCCGGCCTTTTTTCCGCCTTCGACTATTCCCGCGGTAATTACAAAACTCCTTTTCCCCAGCTGCCTGAGCACTTTGCAAGCTTCCGATGCCCCTTGTATGTTGCAGTTGTAGCTGTCGTCGATGATGGTGACCCCGTTTTTTTCAAAATACTCCATTCTGTGCGGCGAAGGTCTGATTTTCCCGATACCTGCGGCTATCTTTTCGGCAGGGACCTTCAGCATCGCCGCCACACCTACTGCCATCGCCATATCTCCCACGCTTCCTTCCCCCAATACCTTTACTACCGAACGTATTTCGGTGTTTCCGTATGAGAAGACCCATTCTTCTCCTTCCCTGTGCGCCCTGACATAGTTCCCTCCGATCCCACATCCGAGTCCCTCTATCCCCAAAGCGGAAAGGTAAGCGCAGAGGTTTTTGTCATCGGCGTTATAGATGAAAGCGCTTTTGTCCCTGAGAGCGTTGAGGAGAGACAACTTCTCTTTTGCAACGTTATCCAGAGTTCTGAAGGTTTTTATATGCTGAGGTGCTATACCAGTAACCACCGCAACGGTTGGAATTACGATTTTCGTCAGTTCGGCGATATCTCCGACTCGTCTTGCGCCCATCTCCACCACCGCAATCCTTTCATCTCCCGACAATCCGTCTGAAGCGAGAGCCAGTCCGAGAGGCGTATTATAGCTGAGTGGGGTGGCGAAGGTTTTATAAATTTCCGAAAGAATAGTAAAACACATGTTTTTGACTGTTGTTTTACCGTAGCTTCCCGTAATGCATACTCTGACCGGAACCGCCGAATACGCGTTGCGCGCCTTTTCGATATACCCGGCATTTTTGATTTTTTCATAGGGAGACAGCACAACCGCCGAAACTGCCGGCGCCGCAAAAGAAAAAAACAAAGACGACGGCGGATAAACCGACGCGCTTACGACAATAAAAAAGCATCCGACGACAAACAGTCTTTTAAAACGTCCCGTCCGTTTCAGCGCAACTTTTTTGGGCTGTTTCAGAAAATACGTCGAAAGCATTTCAAAAAACAAAGCCGAAGCGGTCATAGCGGCAAAATTTCCGTAAATGCTGCAGCACAGAAAAGCAAATGCTGCCAGAATAAGCGATATTCCTTTTCCTGTCCTGAACAGAACGATATATTCTGCCGCTCTGTAACTGCTCAGCTGGAAAAACCACAGGCAAAATAAAAAGGCGACGCTTCCTCCCGCCGCCGCCAGAACTGAAAAATAAAATCCCGACATAAAACCTCCGAATGATCCCGAGTCAAACATTAAAAGATTTATTCCTTAAAAAAAGAGTTTACGGCTGCAGCTACAAACCGCGTATGAGTAAGGAAACAGAAATGACCGCCGTTTTTCACTTTCACGCATCCGCTGTTTCGGATCAGTCTGTTGTACCTGTGCATGATCCACAGGGGAGTTTCTCTGTCTTCCGTACCGTAGATGAGGAGCACGGGAGAGGTGATTTTTTTTGCTTCTTCCGAAAGATCCTCCCGCACGACGCGTACAAGTATTTTTTTCATTATGCCCTGAGCGTTGCGATAATCGTCGCTTCCGGCGAATTTCGTGTTCATGCCCGTTTTACGGCAGATCTTGAAAGCTTTTTGCTTCAGCCATCTGACAAAGCTTTTTTTTCTCAGTCCCGCGCCTCCCGCCAGCACTATTTTCCCTACTCTTTCCGGCATATCCGCCGCCAGTGCCAGAGCTATCCTGCCGCCGAAGGAATGTGCCACGATATCTGTTTTTCTCAGACCTGCCGAATCACAGAAACGAGCAAGTGCCGAAGCGTATTCATGACTCCCCCAGACTTCGTGCGGAGCCTCGCTCCGCCCGAAGCCCCACAGATCCAAAGAGACTACGGGACGGTCGATGTTTTCTGCCAGGACTTTCATCGTAGAAGAATCGCATCCCCATCCATGCAGAAAGAGGACGGCGTTTTCGCCATCCTCTTTGGTATAATATGTATTCAAATCATTAACAGTCACAAACATTACAGCCTCGCGGACCCTTGCCCCGCGGACAACTGATCCGCGGTACGAAACGGCCGGGTCGGAATACTAAAGATTTTTTTCCGGAAGGGAAACCGCCATTGTTACGGCGTCCTCGTTGCCGTAAAAATTTTTTCTGAGGCAGACTTCCGTATAACCGGCTTTTTTATAAAGCGCGATCGCGGCGAAGTTGCTCTTGCGCACGTCCAGAACGATACGTAAAGCGCCCCTGTCGGCAGCGACGACCGCACATCTTCTCAGAAGCAATTCTCCCACGCCTTTTCTTCTGAAAACGGGTTTTACCGCTATATTGCTCAGATAAGCCGTTTCGAATGCTATTTCCAAACAGGCGTATCCCATAAGCACACTGCCGTCGAAAGCTCCGAAAAAAGAAACCGGCTCGGCTTTCACTGAGTATTCTATCATGCTTTCATTCCAGGCTTCATTTGTAAAAATCTCTTTTTCGGCGGCAGCCACGTCAGCAACATGGAGCGGAGTTATCGGACGCAATTCAAATGAACTTTTTTTTGCTCTGTCCTCCTCTGCCTGACACAGCTGAAGATACATGGGCGATATATCCTCACTGAAATCTTTATTGAAGTAAGCCTCTCTCACCACACATGCCGTTTCCTCGGCGTAAGGATCACGGGGATCGTACTCAACGACCCTATTCCCGGACTCCGGGAACTTTTCCGCAAGAGAAGGAAGTCCCGTCTGCTTGCCGTCACGGAAAGAACAACGGTAATACCTTCCTCTCCCAGCCTGCATCACCACTTCACAGTCGCCCTTAACATTATATGCCGCAAGCTGTAAAGAGTTGAAACAAATAACGGGTTTGTCGAAAACCATACGATACCCCTTTACCGCCGCGATCCCGACACGTATTCCCGTAAAGCTTCCCGGCCCGACGCAAACGGCATAGGCATCGAAGTCCTTCAGTCCGGTCATATTTTGCGTGACCTTGCCGACTGCGGCGTTGATGGCGACACTGTGCGAGCTCCTCTCGCCGTCGGAAAGCTCGAAAAGAGTTTTATTGTCCTCCACGGCTCCGACAACAAGCACATCTGCAGAGGCATTTATCACAAGTATTTTCATATAGCCGTTCCCTCTCAAAATCGATCGCTGCACTGCCCGATCTCCCTTCTCTTCAGAACACTAAAACAAACAACCGTATATTTTTCACTTAGTCATAAGACTTGATCAAATTGTTTCCGGAATTCCTGCCCCTACCTGTACGTCTGAGCCGGACTTTCCAAAACATATCTGTGCCGTTTTATTCGGTTTGCAACTCAAAGGTTTCTATACAATAGGATATCACAAGATTTTGCACAAGCGAATAACTGTTTATGATTATTTCGGGAGGCTGAATCGGTTCAACGCTTCCGGTTCCAGGGTCGGGCACAATGACCGGGCCCGGATCGGGATAGATAACGTCGGGCAGATTGGAATAGTCATTGGTACCGTCTCTGCCCATAAGGGTAAGATAGAGGTCGTTCATCCAATTCCCTATTTTTGATATTATGCCGTAAGATGAAACAGGCTGTTGAGAATCATTTATATCGGCTTTCACTTTTTCGCTCGCTGCCACCATGTAACTCAGTTCTCCGAAGTATTTCTTTCCGGAAGAATAATATGAAAGGATATCCACCATAGTACTGAAGCAGTCGATATAAGCGCAGTAGCGGATATAATCATCGTCGCTGTTTATGCATATGTAAAGAGCTACGGCATCCGCTTCGTTTTCTCTCATAATCCCGTGCGCATGGGCCATCTCATGTGCAATAGTGAGCGGCAGACCGTTTTCGTTTTCATTGGGATTGTAATTGGGTTCGCCGAAGGGCGCAAAAAAGACTCCCAGAATACCGAGCTCACTCATGATAGTTTTATTCAGTATACCTTTGGCGGCGGGAGTATAGTATCCAAAATAATCTCCGTTCAGTTTTTCATACTCTTTTATAAGCAGATCGTTGAGCTCCCGAACTGTATAAGGACAAACAGTCAGACCTTCCTCGTCTCTTTCCATGCTTTCGCCCAGAGCATTGACCTCTTCGACGAATTGCAGAACTGTTCTTTCTGCGTCCTCGAAATCCATAACGCCTTCATATCCGTATAAGTCCAGCTCCGCACGATTATACCCGAAAGACGCGGACGCAATATACACGCCGACAACGGAAAGCACCGCAATTACTACCGACATAAAAAGCGATAAAAGACGCGGAAAGTTTCTTCGTGATATCAGCACACATGAATAAACTATCCACGCCAAAATCCCTATAACGGAAAGAATTATGAAGAGCTCAAAAAAAGAAAAGGGAAATATACCTGTTATATGGCCGCCCAGCCATATGATGGGACGTGCAATATTCCGGGTCCACCATTCGGAGATACTTGTATCAGTTTTAAGAAGGCACATAAAAACCACAAGCAGTATAAGACAGCATATGGCTATGCTTTTGCCGATAAAAGCTTTTTTCGTAACTCTCATGATACCTCCTCGGAAATAAACAAATCAAACGCCGCCATCCGACATCTCACTGACTTTGCCGCCGGCGAAACCGAAGTTTTTTGTATTTACAACGATACTTCTTTTGTTTTCCGAAAGCGCCGAGATCCTTACTTCCGTACAGCTTCGGGGGAGAAGTTTTTCCACGTTCTGCCACCACTCGATAAGACAAACTCCTTCGCTCCTGCCGAAAAACTCGTCCAGTCCTAAAAGGGCGGCTTCTTCGGGAGTTTCAAAGCGGTAGAAATCAAAGTGATTAAGTATGAGCTTCCCGGAATAAGAATTGTGTACGGCGAAGGTGGGACTCGTGACATTATCCGAAATTCCGAGTCCTTCGGCAAAGCCCTTGGCAAAAACCGTTTTGCCCGCTCCAAGCTCTCCCGAAAGCAGAAACGTTTCGCCTCCGACACAGCTTTTTGCGAGATCGTATCCTATTTTCTTAGTTTCATCGGGACTTAAAGATACATATTCTCTTATGTCTTCCGCTTTGATCATACCACCCTCAGATTAACGCTTCATTAAAAGCTTATTTTTTCCGCGACAACCCGCTACCAATGCAGTATAGCGGACAATCTCTTATAAATGAGAAAAGTGACAGCCCCCGTAACAAGACACCTTAAAGCATTGAACGGTATCACGGCCAACGGAATATAATAACTGTAGAAATTGCTCTGCGTTACATTCGGGAAAAGCGTACTGGTCATGCCGATAATTGCTTCCCATCCGTAAAGCTCTCCCATAAGAGGGACAAGCAAAAACCTGTTGATCACAACTGCAGCCGCTATAGCCGTCACGCTGCCCAAAGCAAGTCCTACCAAAGCGCGTTTCTTGGTTTTGTGCTTTCTGTAAATGATCGAACTTACCAAAACAAACGAACATCCGATTATTATATCGGCCAGATCCCCTATACCGCCGAACGAGGAACCGTTCACAAGAGCTTTCAGCCCGCACTTTATAAGTATTATGACGCAACCGGCCACAGGTCCCATGGAAAAACCTCCGAGTATGGCAGGCAGATCAGAGATCTGAAAGTCCAGAAAGGAAGGGAATAAAAACGGGATAGGAAAACGGAGTATATATAATACACACCCCAGAGCAGATAAAACCGCTGTCTTAGCCGCTGCATGCGCCGCTCTTTGAGCAAATGTTTTTTTACTGCCCGCTGTCTGATCAGCGGAAACGGTCGACTGCTCTGCAGATTCTGTCATCTGCCCTGCAGGTTCGGTCGACTGCTCTGCAGGTTCGCTTTCTTTTTCTTTGCCCGTCAGAATCCGATCCTGTTCGGTTGCCGGGACATCCGCCGTGTTTTTAATTTTCATATCGGCCTCCGATAAAAAAAATCCCGCCCAAGGGTAGGATAAAACACGCGTGAAAAAAACGCTCCATTTTTATCCGGACTTTACCGTCGGTTTCGGAATCACACCGAATCTGCGTTTACCGCTCACGGACTAAGCTACAGCCATCACCGTCGATTAAGGAATTTCACCTTACCCCTGAAACAAGCTGATTATACCACTTCCCGAATGACGAGTCAAGCATTTTTGCACGGTATACATTCATAAGCTTTATGATCTGTCCGGCGCTTTTGCTCCGAGAGCACGTTCACGCCGTTTTTCCGCTCCGTCGGTACACCCGGATCCATACCCTGCTGAAAATCTTCCGACCCGGCTTTTGCATTGCCGTGCGTATAAGTCCTGCCTCTGTACTTTTCGCTTTTTGCTCCGAAAGCACCTTCACGCCGATCCTTGTATATAAAATGTCCGGAGATTCAGTTAGGACACCTAAAATACTCATCCTCAAGAATTGCATACTGTCTGACATCGTACCATCTTGCTTCTCCGTCTATGACCGCATACCTGACTTTTTTGAAAAGGCCTTCGAAACGCATAGCGTTTTTTTCCATGACTCTGTATGACGCCACGTTATCGGTGTGACAATTCGCATAGACTCTGTGGACTTTTAGTCTGTTAAAGCACAGATCGATAAGTGCGGCTGCTATTTCCGTTCCGTAGCCGCAACGCCAATACTTCTTATTTAATATCCATCCTATTTCGGCTTCGGTCCCGACGACAAGCTTACTGTTGTCGCCTCTTATATCCCTGGTATAGATACCGCAACTGCCTATATAAACGCCGTCGGATTTTCTTACGGCTCCGAGCTCATAGTCGCATCTGGGGACTCTGTTATTCGCCTCTACCGCTTTTGCGACGAATTCTTCGGTTTGTTCCACGGTATTGGGCCCGAAGTTGATATATCTGACATTTTCGGGATCTGAAGAGTAAATATGGATGTCTCCGACGTCGTTCAACGTGATCTCCCGAAGCTTTAATCTCGATGTTTCCGCAACCAACACGTTACCCTCCTTAAAGTACTTTATTTCAGACAAGTACGCTCCTTATTACGGGCAAAAAAGTGTCTGAAAGAGATTTTACCGATTCCGCAACAAAATCGTAATAGGTACCCGACTCGCTGTCGCACACCGCTTTGATTATCAGACATTCCACTCCGTTTCTGAATGCGGTCAGCGCCACTCCTGCACATTCCATATCGCAAATATGCGCACCGGAGAGTTTGTAAAGCGACTCCCTTTCGGCTTTTTCATCTATAAATCTGTTACCGGAAGCACACCTTACCGGTATGAGGCCTTTGTCAACGCATGCCTGTACATACTTCATACTTACGGGTATTATCGTGTCGGGCAGATCGTAATATCTGCCCAAGGGTCTGTCGTCTGTTTTGAATTCGTAATGGAAAACTCCCGTTGCCACGCATAGTTCCCCGGGACGGAAATGGTCCTCAAGCGCCCCCGCGATACCGAAATTGACCACAAGCTCCACGCCGAAAACGTCAATAAGGTGCTGAGTTGCGGCAGCGGAAGCGATCTCGCCGATTCCCGAACGGATAATAAAAATCTCTCTGTTTCCCTCATACGCTTTGATCACTCCGAAAGGATCCTCCAGCTTCTCTGTGACGGAAAACCTCGCCAAAAGAGGTTGGAGTTCTTTATCCATGGCGGTTATTAAACCTGTTTTCAGCATTTTATCGACCTCCGGTCCTGATCCTCATAATATATGCCCTGACACTGTCCGCATACTTCAGAAAGTCTTCCGACGAAAGCACCACGGTAGCGGTATTGTCATTGGGATGAAACCTTATTTTTTCTGAGGAAAGTACCTCCTCGTCCATCATAAGTCGCACCTTCCTCTCCTTATCATTCAAAAGCGCAAACGGAGAAACACTTCCCCTTTCCACCCCGAGCTTGCTCAGAAGCTCATTGTCGTCCGCAAAAACAAACCTGCCCGCACCTACGTACCCGGCAAGACTTTTAAGATCGGCATGCTTTTCGCTTTTCAAAACGATAAGATAAAATATCCCGCTTCTGATGTCCTTTACAAAAAGATTTTTGCACGCAACGGCTCCGGGAGTTTTTACCGTTTCACGGGATTCTTCACAGCTGAATACCGCCTTATGCCTTATAACTTCGTATTTTATCCCTAAAGCGTCAAGATGACTGAGTACCGAGCAAGCTTTTTCACTCAATTCCATCAATACTCCTCCCTTGCTGCCTGACGTTCCATGTCTTTTTTCGCTATGGCCTCCCGCTTGTCATAAAGCTTTTTGCCTGCAACAAGAGCAAGCTCCACTTTTACCAGAGACCCCGCAAAATACATGCTGAGCGGCACTAAAGTATAACCCTTTTCCTTTACCTTCTGCAAAAGCCTGCGTATCTCCTGCTTGTGCATAAGAAGTCTTCTGTCACGGCGACTGTCAACATTGCTGAAACTGCCCTTGTCATACACCTTTATATAACAGCTCCGCAAAAGCAGCTGCCCTTTTTCGATCACGGCATAGCTGTCTCTGAGGTTGACCTCCCCCGCACGTATGGACTTTACCTCGCATCCCACGAGTTGTATTCCTGCCTCAAATGAGTCTATGACTGTATAATCATGCCTCGCTTTTTTATTTGACGCCACTGTTTTTTTTATGTTTTTATCTTTGATCATAATTAAAGGCCTTTTAATAAAAAAAGGTAGTATCCTTAATACTACCGTGCTTTTTCTTTTTGTTGACTTCTCAGCCAATAGCTTGCAAAATGAAATATACTATAGAACAGAAAGCAAGAACTCCCAATGCAATATAAGTAAGCTTTTTATTCATCGCGTCTTTGCTTTTAGCTTTATTTTTCCCGAAAAAGGTTTCGCTGGAAGAAGACCCCGAAAGAGCCTGCATTCCCTCCGAATCACCTTTTTGTTTCATAACAACGACGATCACAAACACGGATGCGATAGCCATAAGCGCAAGCATGATTATTTTCACTACAACCATTTTATATACCTCCGGACTGACGGAACTCTAACGTCTTTTTTAAAAGCCTATGTATTATACCACAATAAAGCCGTGCTTGCAAGCGTTTTTAAGGCATTTGACAAAAATAACTCCGTAACATCTTTATATGTTCTCTTCGTCTGCGCCCTTCATCAGTACCATGCGTTTTCCGCAATCATTTTTACAGCCGTACATTCCCGCCGGCTATTTTTCAGCCGTACGTTTCCGCAATCATTTTTACAGCCGTGCGTTTCCGCCGGCCATTTTTCAGCCGTGCGTTTCCGCCGGCCATTTTTCAGCCGTACATTCCCGCAATCATTTTTACAGCCGTATATTCCCGCGGCCATTTTTCAGCCGTGCGTTTCCGCGGTCATTCATACTGTCTTACTCTGAAATGCACACCGAGTTGTTCGGCAATTTTCCTGCAATTTTCTATTTTTTCTTCCCCGATAACGTCCACCACGCTGAGGATGGTATATATACCTTCAGAGGCGGCAGAACGCGCGAAGTCAAGCATTATGTTGTAAGCGTTTTTCCCGTACTCGCTGTGGCAAATGGCGTCATAGTCGTCGGCGTTATCGCTGTTAAGGCTGACGTTTATCTTATCTATAAGACCTTTCATCAAAGGGGCTGTAGGGCGTCCGTTGATCATATCGGAGTGGCCGTTTGTATTGAGTCTTACGGTAACTCCGTGTTTTTTGAGGTACTTTGCCGTTTCAAGCATGGTTTGAAGCTTATAAGTAGGCTCTCCGAAACCGCAGAATACCACTTCTTTATAAGCATGGAGGTCTTGAGGCAGCTGATTTATGACGTCTTCCGCACATGGCTCCTTTGTAAGCCACAGAGGCTGACCTTCGAGGCCGTCTCTGCCGTTTCGTATGCAAAAGTCGCAGCTGTTAGAGCATTTATTGGTCAGATTTATATACAGATTGCCGTAGGCTTTATAAACATAGGTATTTGACATATTTCTCCTTAGCGCATGTCGGTTTTATATTTTATTTTGGGAAAAAGTCTGAGGGCGTTTTCTCTGACGATCTTTTCGGTTTCTGAAACGCTTTCGCCCCAGAAGGCGGCTATGGTCTCCGTGACATAGCTCACGTATTCGGGGCGGTTGACTTCCCCTCTTTTTTTTGCGGGAGTAAGATAAGGGCAATCGGTTTCGGTAAGGATCCTTTCCTTGGGCAGACGCGCAATGACTTTGTCTTTTGCGGCGTTTTTATACGTCACCGGACCTCCGAAGCCGAAGTAAAGTCCCAATTCGCAGAACTTTACCGCCATTTCAGCCGATCCGCTGTAGCAATGCATGACTCCGCCGGGGAATGTCCCGGCGTGCTCCTTCAGAATGGAGCAGGCATCCTCATAAGCGTCGCGCACGTGCAGACAAACGGGCAGTCCGAGTTTTGCCGCAAGCTCCAGCTGAAGCGCAAAAACCTTCTTCTGAACAGCTCTTTCGGTAAAATCGTAGTAGTAATCAAGGCCTATTTCTCCCACTGCCACCACCTCGGGAAAAGCCGCAAGCTGCGATATACGCGCGGCGAATTCGTCGTCATACTGTGTGGCGGTGTGCGGATGGCATCCGAGTGCGGCGTATATACCGGGATACTGTCTTGCAAGAGAAAAAGCAGATTCCGTCGATTTACGGTCAGACGCATTGTTTATGATAAATTCCGGTTTCCCTTCCGAAATATTTCTGAGTATATCCGGCAGCAAAGCGGAAAGCTTCGGATCATCGATATGGGTGTGGGTATCCGTCATCTTACCGTTTTCCCGCCCGGAAGCTCTTTTTCAGGGGTGACAAATACGACATCGCCGTCCGCATCGGCGCAAAGTATCATCCCTTCGCTCATGATCCCGCCGAGTTTTGCGGGCTTCAGATTCGCCACAAGCACCACGGTTTTGCCGACAAGATACTCCGGCGCATAATACTTTCGTATGCCGCTGACCACGACTCTTTCTTCCCCGCCGACGTCCAAAGTGAGCCTGAGCAGTTTGTCCTTTTTTTCAACTGCCTCACAGGCCGTGACTTTGGCTGTTTTCAGCTTTATTTTCATGAAATCATCGATTGTTATATAATCTTCTTTTTTATCCTGCTCGGGTTCGGGAGTTTTGACGGCGGGCTTTTCAGGTCTGACCGAGTCATCGGTTGCCGTTTCGTCTTTTCCTGCAAAATACTCCGTTTCTTTCTTAACGTCAAAACGCGGGAAAAGCGCCTCTCCCTTGAATACATGCAATCCCGCTTCAAGTTTCCCGAAAGCCGTATTCCCTTCGAAATGCTCCGGAAAATCGCTTATTCCGAGACGTTCATAAACGGCATGCGCGGTATCGGGGATAAAGGGCGCAAGCAGAAGCGCTGATATTCTGATGGTTTCGGCGAGATTATAGAGCACGGTTTTGAGTCTTTCTCTGCCTTCGGACGTTTTATTAAGGATCCAGGGCGAGGTTTCGTCGATATACTTGTTCGCACGCTGAATGACCTCGAAAATGGAAGCGAGAGCCTCGGGCACATCAGGCTGAGCCAGATGTCTGCGTACTTTATCCATTACTGCCTGAGCAAGCGCGATCAGGTCCTCGTCTTCCGGCATCTTTTCGCCGGGCTCGGGAACACAACCTTCAAAATACTGCGTTATCATTGCAGTGGTACGACTGACAAGATTTCCCAGATCATTGCACAGATCGCTGTTATACCTAATAAGATATGCCTCGGGAGAAAAAGATCCGTCTTTTCCGAAGGGCACTTCCCTCAGCAGATAATAGCGGAGAGCGTCCACGCCGTATCTGTCGACAAGCATAAACGGATCGGCGACGTTTCCTTTGGACTTACTCATCTTGTCCCCGTCGAGAAGCAGCCAACCGTGACCGTATATACGCTTCGGAAGCGGAAGCTCTAGAGCCATGAGCAAAGCGGGCCAAATTATCGAATGAAAACGAACGATTTCTTTCCCCACCATATGCAGATCGGCAGGCCAGTATTTCATGAGGGCGTCGTCCGGACCGAGGTAGCCGAGAGCGGAAAGATAATTGCTCAGCGCGTCTACCCAAACATAAATCGTATGTTTCGGGTCAAAGGGCACTTTTATTCCCCAGTCCACGGAAGTGCGGGACACCGAAAGATCACTCAATCCGGGACGGATAAAATTATTCAGCATCTCGTTGACTCTGCTCTGCGGCTGAAGAAATTCCGGATTGTTTTCGAAAAGCTCTTCAAGCTGCTTCTGATACTTGCTCAGCCGGAAAAAATAACTCTCTTCCTTTACCTTCTTCACTTCCCTTCCGCAGTCGGGACATTTTCCGTCCGCAAGCTGAGATTTGGTCCAGAAGCTCTCGCAAGGAGTACAGTACCAACCCTCATATTCCCCCTTATATATATCGCCTTTTTCGTAAAGACGCGTAAATATTTTCTGCACCGAAAGCACGTGTTCCTCATCCGTGGTACGGATGAACTTGTCGTTGCTTATCTCAAGAAGTTTCCAAAGCTCCTTTATTTCATTCACAAGACGATCAGCGCATTCCTTAGGAGAAATTCCCTGTGCCGCCGCGACTTCTTCTATTTTTTTACCGTGCTCATCCGTTCCCGTCAGAAAGAAAACGTCCTTTCCCTCCATTCTATTGAACCGCGCCAATGCGTCGCATATGACCGTAGTATAGCAGTGACCGATATGCCAATGACCGCTGGGATAATATATAGGCGTGGTGATATAATATTTTTCCGACATGTCTTTTTCTCCAAGCAATAATAAAAAAAATGTAACACAAGCAAAGATATTTGTCAAGCGTTGCTCAACGGCCTTTTCAATTTCCCCGCAAACAGGCTCTTTCCCCGTCAGACTCCTTCTGCCGCGATCTGAATGCGAAAGTTTTTTCCCCGTCACCTGCAACAAAAGCCTTTCATATGCCGGGAAAAACATGCATAAATTATATCAAAATAACGGAGTCGTGTATGAACATATTATTTACGGTATTTTTTGCAATCAGCATGATACTCCTTCTCATGCGCGGCGAAGGAGGAAATATCCCGGTGATAATCGGCGGCGCGTGTGACAAGGCGCTCGCGTTTTCTCTTTCGCTGGCGGGCGTATACTGTCTCTGGATGGGACTAATGCGCATTGCGGAGGATTGCGGTTTGTTGAAATCGCTTTCCAAAGCGGTTGCGCCCTGCGTCAGAAAAATTTTCGGCAACATCTCCGACAAAGCCCGCAGTCTGGTCACTCTCAGCCTCGCGGCAAACATGCTCGGACTGAGCAACGCCGCCACCCCGATAAGTATTTCCGCAATAAAACAAATGGATGAAGATTCCCCGTCCGAAAAACCATCCTACGCCATGACCATGCTTTTTGTCATGAACGTATGCGGAGTAGCGCTGGTCCCCACGACCGTAATAGGGATGAGAGCGGCATCCGGGAGCACTTCACCCGCAGATATTTTTCTGCCCAACCTCATCGTGAATCTCCTCAATACCGTGATTGCCGCTTTTCTGACATGGCTGGTTTCGAAAAACGAAAAACTCAACGCGTTTTTTTAACACGCCTGACTTACGAATACAGCTGCTGAATTTCTGACGTAATGGACATATCGACAATACGCCTTCCGCCGTCATCGTTTTCCTGCTTGTCTGCACGGCGGTAAAACACGACCCGGACGGTTTCAGAAAACGAAAAACTCAACGCGTTTTTTTAACACGCCTGACTTACGAATACAGCTGTTGAATTTCTGACGTAATGAACATATCAACAATACTTCTTCCCGCCATCATCATTTTTCTGCTTATCTGCACGGCGGTAAAATCCGACCCGGACGGTTTCGAAAAACGAAAAACTCAACGCGTTTTTTTAATTCGTTCAGATTATGAATATAATAATTGAATTTCTGACGTAATGGACATATCGACAATACTCCTTCCCGCCATCATCATTTTTCTGCTTGTCTGCACGGCGGTAAAAAAGGTCAACGCCTACAACGCTTTTACTGCCGGCGCTTCCGAAGCCCTGCCTCTCGCCTTCAGACTTTTTGCATACGTCGCGGCTATGTTCATCATATTGGAACTGATGAACAGATCGGGACTGACAAATCTGCTGTGTACTCTTTCGGCGCCTGTGCTCACGCCCTTGGGCATTCCCGAAGAGCTGCTTCCTCTTATATTCATCAAGCCCTTTTCCGGAAGCGGATCTCTTGCAGTACTGCAATCCGTATACGATCAATACGGCGCCGATTCTTATCTCGGAAGATGTGCCTCCATCATTATGGGCACCAGCGAAACGGTCTTTTACATCTCGGCAGTCTACTTCGCCGGCACAAAAGTGAAAAAAACCTTCAAGCCGGTGGCGATAGCGCTTTTCGGATCCTTTCTTTCCGTGATCTTCGCTTGCGTCGTCTGCAGATTCATGTGAAAAACAGTCCGTACATATCACCGCGCCTGTAAATACACCTTGAAAATACATAAAAATATAAAATAAAGGCGGAGCCGTGCTCCGCCTCATCTTGTTTTTTCGTTTATCCCGGACAATGAACTTATCAGGTATCGCTGCCGTGAAGCTTTATGCCATAGCCGTCAAGATAATCTTTCATGACGTTTTCAAAATACTCGATAGCTCCTTCTTCCTCGTATTTTTTATTCAGGTCGTCCATTTCTCTTGAGAAAAGAGCGGAAAGAATGGAGTTATAGTAGGTATTATAAAATCTGTAAGCGGCGTTTCCTGCGCCGTACTGAGGCGATTCGAGTTTCGTGGACCAATCGAAATTATCCGCCGTGACGTCTCCGCTGTAATAAATGATATGGACTCCGTAAGAAGTCAAAGCATAACCTATACCTCCGACGGTCCCGTCCTTGGCAAGGGCTCTGGCCACCTCGGCAAATTCCTTGACCCAAGTATCGGCGGTCCCCGTTACGTCAGGTTCGTCCTTGGCTATGACGTAATCATAGGCGGCATTATGCTGAGCGGTGTCAGTATTGTACCTGAACATAAGCTCCACAAACTCATGCGGTGTGATATCCCGGAGCAATTCATCGAAGAAGGTGCTTCCCACGACGTTATAGCCGTCGATAATGAAACCGGCGTTGGCTTTTTCGCTGTCATCAGCGTCAGGGGCGTCGATAAAATCGGTGACAAGAATTTCTGTGGCAAGCTCAGCGCGCACACTGAGATAAGTGTCGCTGTTTTCACCGAACTTCTTGAGCACGGTCTCAAGCTGAGAAGTCTGATCCTCGCTGAAAGGAATGAGCAGATTCTTTACGAACCCGTATTTCCCTACATACTGCTCGGGAACATAATAAATAAAAGATGAAGAATCGAGATCCGTCACAAACGTGGCAAAGGAAGCAGGATTAAGCGTATAGCTTTCGACAGCCTGAGCCACAAGATTGTCCAGCTTACGCTGAAGCTCTGCATTCATGTCTCTTTCCTCGATCTTGCTGCCGTACTGATACTGATAATCGACATAAAGCTGTTGACTGATAAGAAGGTTCATCCTTGACTCAAGATAATCGGCAACGGAATCATAGCTGCTGTCGAGAAGAGTTCTTTCAAACTTCTGAAGCACGGACTGCTGAACTTCGACATAAAGTTCCGGAGTTATTTCGTCATCAGACTCCGCTTTGCGATCATTGAGCTTTTCAACTGCAGCAAGCAGTCTTTCGTCCTCAGGATCGGTAAAGACATAATCAACATCTTGAGTTGTAGCCTGAATCTTATATTTTTCAAGAGTCTTATTAAGCTCTTTGGGATTATAAGCTTCATTCCTTGCAGTTACCGAAAGATTGGTGTCTATTATGATTTCGGTAAGTTCGGCTCGCTCCGAATCAGTGCTTTCGCTGAAGGTATATCCTCTTTCGGTAAGCTCGCTTTCGAGAGTGCTTTCGAGAGAATCGAGTATATTGACCTGAAGAGATTTCTCGAGATAAATGAGCTCGTCCTCGGTATAATACTTCCCGTCGTCATACTTATTGCTCCGCTCGCCGCTGTAAAGCGTACCGGTATATCCCTTTTTATATTCGTTTACAGCGATCATCTGCTGGACATACTGAGGAAAAAGCGCATCCCACACTACCTGAATGTCATATCCGGCGTTGATATAATTAGCCGCATTGGAATCAAAGAATTCCATAATCTCTTTGAGAGTAATTTCCTCGTCGCCTACTTTAATGGCCACCTGATTATTGTAACGGTCGTCGTTACGCTGAATAAAGGAACAGCTTGCCAGAACAAAAACCGCCGCTATTGCCACTGCTATTCCGATAATCCTTAAAAACTTACGCATTCTCATTTGCTCCTTGTATGTTTTACACTACCAAAAAAGACGGATTTTGACCCGTACGTAGTATTATACAAAATATCCGCACGAAGTGCAATCGTTTAAAACCCCTTTTTCAGATTTTACGCTGAAATTCTCTTCCCCGCATTTTCCTTCAGTGACAGAATTCCCGGAAAACATCTCTGTCCGAACGGAAATCCCTTCCCTTGAGCGCAGGAGCTGAAAAAAAGAAAAAAAAACGGGATCGGCAGCACAAAAAGACTGAACCCTTGCCGTTTCCCGTTTTGCATAACGAAAGGCGCGCCGTTCCGCTGCCGGATCACTCGTCCGACCCGGCGATTTCAAGAAAAGCCCTCACCGCGGAAACAGCGTATTTCGGAGATTTGTTTTTGAAACGGAAATTCACCGACAGGTTGTTGCCTTCGGTTTCCAGTTTCAAAAGAGAAGAAAAAGCGGAGATCGCTTTGAGTATTTTTCCGCTGTTGGGGACAACGAGTTTTACCTGACGCTTATTGATGACGAGTTTTTCTGCGCCGACGCGTTTGCATGCGGCTTTCAGTTCGGCGATATCCAGGAGATTGGAAACGGGCTTAGGCAAAGAGCCGTATATATCTTTGAGTTCATCGGCGAGAGCTGTTTTCTGAGAGTAATCGGAGACTTCTGCAAGACGACGGTAAAAATCCATGCGCGCTTCGCTGCTTTCTATATACCCCGAAGGCACATGTGCGTCGAGGTCTACTTCTATGGAAGCAGTCTTTCTCGAAGGAGACTCTTCCCCTTTTGCCTCCGCAACCACTTCCTCAAGAAGCTTCACATACATATCGTAACCGACCTTTTCCATATGACCGTGCTGTTCTCTTCCCAAAACGTTCCCCGCGCCTCTGATCTCAAGGTCTTTCATGGCGATTTTGAAACCGCTTCCGAGTTCGTAGTTTTCCATTATGCCCGAAAGTCTTTTATAGGCGATATCGGAAAGTATTTTATTTTCTCGGTACACAAAATAGGCGAAAGCGGGCTTATTGCTTCTGCCCACCCTGCCTTTGAGCTGATAAAGCTGAGAAAGTCCCAGATTGTCAGCGTCATAAACGATAAGGGTATTGGCGTCTGGGATATCGATGCCGTTTTCGATGATAGTCGTGCAGATCATCACGTCCTTTTCGCCGTGCGCAAACGCGATAACGGCGTTTTCGAGTTCTTTTTCGGGCATTCTGCCGTGCGCCACGGCGATACGCGCCTCAGGCACAAGCTCTCTGATCCCGGCAGAGAAGGCGTCTATGGTCTCCACCCTGTTGTAGACAAGAAACACCTGACCTTTTCTCGAAATCTCCCTTATTATAACGTCTCGTATCAAAGCGGGCGAATCCTCCACAACAAAGCTTTCCACGGGCAGTCTTTCGGCCGGGGGTGAATTTATGGTGCTTATGTCGCGTATTCCGGTCAACGCCATATGAAGCGTACGCGGGATCGGGGTCGCCGACATACTCAATACGTCCACATTTGTCTGGATTGTTTTGAGAAGCTCCTTGTGCTCGACTCCGAAGCGTTGTTCCTCGTCGAGGATGAGCAATCCCATATCCTTATACTCTATCTTCTTGCTTAAAAGCTTATGGGTACCTATGATTATCTCGGCTTCGCCGCTTTTTATCTCTTTCAGGATACGCGAAGTTTCTTCCGAAGTGCGGAACCGGTTAAGACAAACCACCTTTATATTAAAAGGACTGAAACGTTCGATAAAGGTATTTTTATGTTGTTCGGAAAGGATAGTCGTAGGAGCCATTAGCACTACCTGTCTGCCGTTGGCTGCCACTTTGAAAGCCGCGCGCATCGCCACCTCGGTTTTCCCGAATCCCACGTCACCGACCAGAAGACGATCCATTATTTTTTCCGAAGACAAGTCCTTGTTTATTTCTTCGATACATCTCAGCTGATCATCCGTTTCCTTATATGGAAAAGCTTGAGCAAAGGCTTCTTCGAGATAGCCGGTGTCTTTATATCTGAAGCCTCTCGGACGCTCTCTTTGGGTGTAAAGCCTGACGAGGTCCACGGTCATCTCCTTTATCCCCGACTTGACCTTCGCCTTTACTTTTTCAAACTCGCCTCCTCCCAGAGCGGAAAGCCGCGGAGCGGTATCGGAACCGCTGTATTTGGACAGGATGTCGCTCAGTTCCACCGGTACATACAAAGTATCGTTATTGCGGTACTTGACCACGATATAATCCTTGTCTCCGTTTTCGCCGGAGATCGTGGTGACTCCTGCGCAAAGTCCGATACCGTGCGTTTCATGCACGACGTAGTCCCCTTCCTCCACGGCGAGAAAGGCGTTTTTACCTCTTCGGCTCAGTCTTCTTACGTTTTCGCGGGCGTACAAACGGTTGTCCCCTAAAAGCACGAGCCGGGCAGAACGGCTTATAAATCCGTCTTCAAAGCTTTTTGCGATTATACATCCGTTGACGAGGGAGTCGCTGAAATCCTCCCTGATATTCAGCGCGACGTTATTATCGGAAAGAAAAGCATTCAGTCTTTCGGCATTTTCGCGGTTACCCGTGAAAATCCCCACCCGATATCCTTCCTTCAGCCAGAAATCCAGATCCGAGGCTATCTGCTGCATATTCATGCGGTAAGAAGAAGTGCGCGAAGAAGAAAGCCCGACGGTATCGGCTGCAGCAAAAAAGCCCGACGCCGCAATAGACTGAAACGCCAGTCCGCAGCATTTCCCCATAGGAGCGTTAAGTGCGGTCTCGGGGTCGGGGAAGCTTTCCGCGACACCCTCGGCTATTTCTCCTCTCTCCATAAGAAAGCCGGTACGGGAGACATATTCTTTATACAGTCTCTGAAGTCTGTCAGTGATATGCTTCGGTTCCAGCCAGACCGTTATGCTTTCCTGAGAAAGGTAATCCGAAACAAGCGAATATTTCGCATAAGGAAGCAGCCACGGGTTATCCGGAGAGGTTTCAAGTTCGGAGGAAATGGCCTCAAAACGCGCACGCGCGTCCGGAGAAAGCTTTTTGCCGTATTTTTTCAGTTTTTCAACGGCGGAAGGAGCGTCCTCGGGGAAAACGTCGCAGACAGGAATTACGGTAATGCTGTCGGCTTCCCGGAGCGAGGTATGGGTTTCGGGACTGAAAAAGCGCATGCGTTCGGGGGTATCGCCGAAAAACTCTATCCTAACCGGCAATTCCTCTGAAGGCGAAAAAATATCGAGAATATCTCCCCTCAGTGAAAAATCTCCTGCATTTTCGACCAAAGAAGTCCTCCTGTAGCCTGCCGCCGTCAGGGCAGACGCCAAATACAAAGGAGACACCTCTTCGTCGGATTTTATTGTAAAGATATTTCGTGAAAAAAGCCCCTGTTCGGGATAAAGCCGCATGAGGGCTTCCGCCGGAACAACCACGTTTCCGCCTTCGAGGATCCTGTAAAGCGCAAGAGCCTTTTCCGCTGAAAAGGAACGTGCCGACCTCTTTTTGAAGATCAAAGCGTCATCCTCGAAAGGCATATACACAAAATCGCCCCCCAAAGCGTTGAGCTGTCTTACCAGACGCTTTGCGGTAAGAAAATCGGGAGCCACCATGAATACGGGCTTTCCGATACCGGCGGCAATAAAAGCCGCTTCGCTTTCGGGCACGCCGAAAACCGCGGTATTTATTTTACCGCGGATATTGTCGAGTATTTTTCTGTAACAGGGGTAGCCATACAGTTCGGTGAACATTATTTCCCCCCGACGGCGCTGCCCAATACTGAAATCCCCTTGATTTCACATGTGTGCTTTTTCCGGCGCCGTCTGAAGCTTTCTGATCCGCATAAAGGCGGACAAGCCTCTTCAAATCATTTTACTTTATGATCTTATTCCGAAAATCATTTTACTTTATGATTTTATTCCGAAAATCATTTTACTTTCAGATTATATTCCGCCATTACTTTTTCTATACTTTCTCCCCCGGCAAAAGCATACGCGGCTTCGGCGGCTCTGTCTATTGCAGGAGCGAGGATAGCTTTTCTCTCTGCGGAGATCGAAGAAAGCACAAAATCCACGATATCGTAATGTTCGGGAAGCGGTCCGGCTCCGATGCGGATCCTATAGATATCTTCGGTCCCGCAACGCGCCACGACGTTTTTCATTCCGTTATGTGTACCGGCGCTGCCCGTATACCTTATCCTGATACTTCCGGCAGGAAGTTCGAAGTCGTCGTAAATCACGAGGAACTTTTCTTTTTCCGTCTTATACTTATTCACCAGCTCCGCGGCACTTTCTCCCGAAAGATTCATAAAAGTGAAAGGCTTGGCAATAACCACCTTTTCCCTGCCGATCCGAGCATGAGCGGTCAGAGCCCGGCATTCGTTTTTAGTGAACCGGACATCCAACCGGGCGGCAAGTGCGTCGGCGCACATAAAGCCCAGATTATGGTAGGTATCGGCGTACTTTTCGCCGGGATTTCCCAATCCGATGATCAGATACATATTTACACTCCCGCCGCCTTATTGTCATTCTTCCGAAGGAGGCGGACCGTCTTCCGAGTCAGCCGGCAGCTTATCCGATTCCTCCGATTTCGCATCCGCAAAATGTGCGGCTCTTCTGTATTTCCTCACGGAATCGACAAAAATAAAGCAAAGGCCGACAAGTATCACAAGATAAAATACCGCAAGCCGCCATATGAGCATCCCCCAGAAAAGAAAACCACCCAACGAAGCAAATATGGCATAAAAAGTCCCTTCTGCCGCGCCGCTGTTTCCGGGAGTGGGGATGAAGGTTATCGCTGAGTAGATATAAGTGGTCATTACGGTGATTTTCCACCAGTCGATATCGGTCACTCCGAAAAGACGGAATACGAAATAAGGTATCGAATGAAGAGATACGCACTGCATCACCGAAAGCACGAATACTATGAAAACTATTCCTATATTTTTGGTGAAAAGCTTAAAAACATCTCGATATTCCACCACATTGCTGATCCACTTTTTCAAAGTTTTATCCGGTTCCTTGATAAGGTGCATCTTTGCGCCGGTGATCACGATGAAGGTAAGGGTCTTGTCAATGATCCGCGGCATAAAGCTGAAAAGCACGGCAAGAAACGGTACTATTATATACAGTATGGCGCCGCCATAGGCCATCACTAATACCGCGCTTGAAACGTCAGCGGGGAAAAATATGAAATCGACTACGCAGATAATGAAAAAAGCAAGCTGAGTAATGAAAAAATTGATGAGCGGCAGGCTTGTGGCCGGACCGATGGGAATCTTCCGGCTCAGATAATACATCTGAAACGGCTGTCCTCCGGATCCGAAAGGAGTTATATTATCATAGTATTTACATAAAACCGATGACTTGAGCGCCGTGCCCCAGCGGAACTTGCCTGTCGACGACTTCATAAGCAAAGCCATTTTCAGCATATCCAGCAGATAAAAAACCACAATAAGCCCTAAAATACAAAGGAGAAAAATGCTGTTTTGCCCGATAAGGGAAAGAGCCTCCCCTACAGAAGCAGCGTCCCTGTTTTCGTCGGAAAATTCCATTACGGCAATAATGACGACCACAACAATATTCACCAAAAAGAAAAGCAAAGAAAGAAGTTTGCTTTTACTGCTTTTCTTTTTATTGGTCAACTCTTTATAACTTTCCTTGGACGCCTGATATTTCTCTTCCGCCAATTCGGGAGGAATTGCTTCCTCAACATCCATTTTAAGATTCAAAAGCTGCTTTTTGTCTTTTTTTTCCATCGGCAAAAAACTTCTCCCATGCAAACGCGTTCTGTCCGGACCCGGCAAAAGCTTCTTTGCAAAAACTTTGATTTCCAACGAAGCAGATATGCCGCAATCATTTTATCATAAAAAAAGATTAATGTCTATCGATTATAACGCAAAGATGAATATACTTATACTATTTTATACGAGCTCAGGCAATTATAAAACTGTCCGTCAGGCAGCGATAAAGAAAAACCTTGCCGAAATGCCCCGAAGAAAAGCATTCGGTAAAACCCCGCAGATCCCCTGCCTGCACAATGTCCATTAAAGCCCGGTAAAATTTACTCCCGAAAACCTTTCGGGCTGCCCCGCACACGAAAAAACCGCGCGCAAAACCTCCCCGGCAATATCCGTCAGAATCAAAATACTGCAATTGCAGTTCGCTCATGACAGAGATCGCGGCAATTTGAATCACACGGGATCCCCGGGCTCGGGGATATCCGGCATCCATACCTGAGCATGGGACTGACTGAGCAAAGCCTGATATTTCAGACATACAAAAAATAAAAACTCCCGTCACGTAAAGAAATAACGGTTAAAATCTGATAACATCATGAAACGAATCGTTGAATTGATTTGATTTTAATTGATTTTTTATGTATACTGAAATCAGCGGTTGCAGTAAATCGGAATACACCGGAAAAAGAAATAATGCGGAGGTAAATTGAATGGAAGAAAAAAACACTGAAAAGCAAAAGAGCGCCGTGACCGCAGCGGAAGCGTCCGAAAATACGGATACCGCGCCCGTTGCTCAGGCGGAAGCGTCCGAAAATACGGATACCGCACCCGTTGCTCAGGCGGAAGCGTCCGGATCGCCTTACAAAAACGGTTTTCTTCGCAAACTGGACAACTTTTACGGAGTGACCAAAAACAACAGCAGTATACGCATAGAGATAGTCTCGGGTATTGCGACCTTCCTGGCAATGTGTTACATACTTGTTGTCAACCCCAATCAGATGCTCGGCAGTTCGGAAAACGTGCTATGGCCTTCGGTATTTCTCGCTACCGCTTTCGGAGCTCTCATAGGCACGCTGCTGATGTCCTTTGTGGCCAAAATGCCTTACGCACAGGCTCCGGGAATGGGGTTGAATTCTATGGTGGGATCGCTTCTTTCAGGAGCAGCGACTGGAGGAGCCGCGGCCGCATTTTCGTTCGGGACCGCAATGCTGCTTATCCTGATAGGCGGAACGATATTTCTGCTGCTCTCAATAATACCCGGCGGCCGCGACAAGGAAACGGGAAGAAAAAAATGCTTGCGCGAGTACCTCTTCGACGGCATTCCCAAATCCATACGTTCGGCAATACCGGTAGGCATAGGATTATTTATAGCGTATATAGGATTTCAGAATGCAGGAGTAATAAAAGCAAGCGCTTTTACACAAGTTGATCTTATCAATTTCAATGTATATATTCCACAGACAATACAATGGGGTATAAACGGTAACGGCAGCGTCGAAATGACCCTTACCGCCCCGCTCATTTGTCTTGCAGGATTGTTAGTCATTACGGTCCTTTCTCATTTCAAGGTAAAGGGAGCTGTGATCATCGGGATCGTAACTGCAACACTTATAGCCATTCCCGCCGGAGTGGCCGATTTGGATATTATTACGGGAAAAACCAATATAACATGGGCTTTCTGGGAAAATTTCGCAAACTTTTTCTCTTTGGACTCAAGCAAAGGCGGTTCATTTCTTGCGACGTTCACCGATGTCGATTTTTCCGGAAAAGCTCCCTTTTACTGTATAATGACGGTGATTTCATTTTGTATGATAGACATGTTTGAAACACTCGGAACAATAACAGGCTGCGCTACCCGGGCAGGGCTTATCGATAAAAACGGAAAACCCTTCAATCTCGATAAATGTATGTTTGCCGATTCCGTCGCCACCTGCACGGGAGCTTTATTGGGGACTTCTGTCGTGACCACATATGTGGAATCGGGGGCAGGTATCGCCGAAGGCGGCAAAACCGGACTTACCTCGCTGACAACAGCGGTACTTTTCTTGCTTTCTGTTTTCCTGCTGCCCTTATTTGTTTTTATACCGAGTCAGGCAGCCGCCTGTGCTCTAATATATGTAGGCGTACTTATGATGAGCAACGTCAAAAATGTTGATTTCAGTAATATGCGTGACGCTGTTCCGGCATTCTTAACCATAGTGATAATGCCCCTGGGCTACAGTATTACAGACGGGATAGGAATGGGAATATTGATGTACGTTTTGATTTCGCTTATAGAATATTCGGCGGGAGTACTGATTGCTAAAATAAAGAAAACGGCACTGCCAAAATTCGATGTATCAGCAGTAACGTTTATAGTTGCAACGTTGTTTGCGGCATACTTTTTCATCCCGACAGGCATGTAAAAATAACGGCGGGAAAACCCGCGCAATATATAAACGGCAGGAAAATTTCCGCTCGAACATGAACTTTTATCGGAATCTGCCAAGACATTCGGGTTTTTGCTTATTAAAGCATATCAAACTCATATTCAAAGCTTTTTGCGGAGGCAAAACGTGAAACGCTCACCTTATGCCACCGCACATTTCATAAATGATTCTATCCCTTTGTTTACGTACAAATACATGATTCTGCTGCACTTCGATAAACTCATCTGGCTGTTTCCGAAAAGTTCGGAAGAATAAAAAGCCAGGCGCGGGTTTCAGGTCTTTCCCCTGATCCTAAAATAATATTCTTTTAAGATGGCAGTCTGCACATACGGCTGATACCGCATAATACCGCTTGCATTACAATAAGCAGACGGAGTCTGCGAAAGCTGCAGTTCAAAACTTTCCGTACAGTTCGGTAACAGGGAAAGCGTCTCCCGGGAAAGCCGAAAACGGTTATCATACGGGAGCCGTAACAGTCGCGCGTTTTACACACCGCAATAAGAAAGAGGCAGACCGGACGTTTCATGGCGCCGATCATGCATTTATTCTGATTACTTTCCGTTGTCATAAGAATGCAGACCGGGCGTCCCATTGCTCAAATGATGAAAAACCTGCAGCCGCTCTTTTCCCGAAGGAAAAGAGCGGCTGCTTATCGCCTTTCAAGGTTAACAGAACTGCAGCAGTTTTACTCCCATATCACAGGACTGCCGTCGACATAGTGCCAAAAAGAGCCTTCTTCTGTCGGCTGAGTTTCGCTGTAGAAATAAATATCGATTTTCCCGTGTCTGAAAGGAAGGTATTTTACATCGCCGCTGCGGACATCCACGTTTTCCCAATCGGATTCTGTACCTTGGTAGAAAAACTCGGGTTTTTTCGTTATGATCATGCTGCTGCCCCACTGATCCAATACTATTTCGCTGTAGCTGAAGGCGGAGATATCGAAATACTCGATATCCTTAGGTATAATGATTTCATCTATCCTGCATTCCGAAAAAGCATACTTTTTCACGCTTTTGATATTATCGGGCAGAACAAGCAATCCTTCAAACGCCGAACCGTAGAATGCATATTCTTCTATGACGGTCAGTTTTTCCGGCAGGCTTGAGGAACAGAAGCCTTTTTTGCTGAAATTGCCGGGCCCGATATATTCCAGGCTCTGCGGAAGCTCGAAGGGGTTCAAAGTTTCGCCTGCGAAGGCATCTTCTCCTATATACCTGAGGTTTTGAGAAATGGTGATATATTCAAGATCATAACAGCCTCCGAATGCTTTTATTCCGATGATCTCAACGCTGTCGGGTAAAACAAGCTCCTTAATGTGAAAATCATCGGCATAAATACTGTAGAAGGCATATTCCGCGATACTGTACGTACCGGGCAGAACGGTATACTCTTCACCCGTAAAATTATTGCCGCTGATAAGATGGCCGTCAAGATAGAGCACGCCGTCGATCCAAAAACTTTCGTCATCCATAACGCCGGTATTTTCAAATGCGCTTCGTTTTATATGCACGGGGTGGTCGGGCATATATACCTTCGTCAGTTTTTTACAGTTATAAAAGGCTTTGTAACCGATAGTTTCCACGCTGTTGGGGATAGAGACGGATTCCAGCTTAAAGCAATTCATAAATGACTCTTCTTTGATCTCGGTGATATTCTCGCTCAGTCTGACCGAAACAAGCTCATAGCAGTCCGCGAAAGCGTGTATTCCTATATAGGTGACGGAATCGCTTATATTTACGTATTTGGCAGCTATAAGACTGACGGCTTTATCGGCAATGATACTGAAGCCTTCTATTGTTATCGACTCGGCGCGGTCATCTTCGCGTACAAAAGTATCGCTCATAGCAAGAAGATAGTCGTTTATCGAATACTTAACGAAACTGTGATCATTACGTGCCCTCTCAATGTAAGCATTGTAGTCGGGAGTGTCGTAAACGGGATTTACGCCGATCTCCAATATCCCGTCCGGCAGCTCGATATCTTTAAGTATACTGCAACCCACGAACACGCCGGAGCCCAGATATTTCAAGCCCGGCTCTAACCTGGCATAAGTCAGATCGAAGCAATAAGAGAATGCGCTCGAACCGATGCTTACGACATTTCCGGGAATGATTATGAAAGTCAATCCGGTAGAACCGAAAGCTGTAGATCCTATTGTGGTAACAGTATTGGGGATGGAAATGCTGCTAAGCGATTTACAGCACCAGAAAGCGGTATGGTCTATAATTTCGAGGCCTTCATGCAAAGTCACGCTTAGCAGCGAAGTACACGAGGAAAACGCACTCATAGATATCTCTTTGAGAGAGGCTGGGATATCGACCGATACGAGATTTAAACAATCACTGAAGGAGCACTGTTCGATCTTGCTGAGATTTTCCGAGAGCCTTATTGAGCTCATGGTGCAATAACGGAAAGCATTTACACCGACAGAAGTGATGCTGTCGGGAAGAATGACCTCCGTGCACTCGTACATGCGGAAACCGGCGGTGGCTATGGAAGTAACATCGAGTCCGTTGTAAATCGAAGGGATTTTCAGCACCGTATCGGTAGCCTTTCCTACCGAAACTTCGTAACCGGTGCCGTCATAAAGCAGTTTAAAACTGAGCCCGAGGGTATAGTCGCTTTCAAGACCGCAGACGCAGTGATGAGAATACTCGTGCGCCTTCTTATCGGATTGCTCTCCGCATACAGAACAGATCTGCCAATGATAATAGTCGTCATGGTACCATTCGTTCTCCGGGTATGTATGACCTTTGGCATGGATAGCTTTATACTGTTCCGTATAAAAACATCGGCTGCATTTATAATAGGCAGAGTGTCCGTCCTCGGTACAGGTAGCCGGTTGTTCGGGGACGTATATGAGATCGTGTCCCAAAGGAGCGATATCTTCCGTTTCCACGTGGGACGGGTCAAGTTTGCATACGCGCTGACGCTGTCCGCTCTGAATGCATGTAGGCTCTTTTATCACGACCCATTCTCCCCAATCATGGTCATGTTCGGTATTGTCGTCACAGGCGGCGAGCCATATCATGCAGCAAACGATCACAATGACCGCTGCGATAAAAAGAAGTTTTTTGGATATTCTTATTTTTCCGGATATTTTCATATTTTCCTCCCGATATTTTTTTTCGGACGATTCAGGCAAAATAAGTCGCTTGCGATTTTTTGATCTCGTTCTCGAGCAGCTGCTCCACACGATCCGCCAGATAACGAAGCGCACGCATTCTGCCTTTTTCCGACAGTCCCTCGCATGGAGAGCTCATCTGTACCGTCAGGACTGTCGCAGGCGGCTTCTCGGATACATAAAGCGCAAATCCGCTTTTGTTTCCGTAAACGGTTACTTCAGCAGCGATACATCCGTCTTCCGCTTTGTCATATTCGCTTTCTTCCGAATCCAGAATGTCATACAGCGCATACAACACAAGCTGTCTGGTATATGGCAGTACCCGTCTGACAGTTTTCATTATATCGCTCCTCCTTCTTCGACAAGCAAATAAACGCTCCCATTCCATTTTGCCGCTCACGAGGCATCGTGCCCTTTTATGAACGTCTTTCAGGTATAAAGCACCTTTGCGACGCCCTTAAAGGACTTTGATTTTTCAGAATGGTTGCAATCGCTCTAAATTGCATTATTATTTTTGTTGCTTTACTGCCATAACTTTTTTTGAAGCAATCTCTTTTAACCAAGGTAAATGAAACTGCTCAATGAATACGGAGATTTGTCGAGGGTGTTTTTTCTTAAATAATATTCTGTACATAAACATTACGACCGACATTTTTAAGAAAAAATTCCATCGCCGGCCCGGCCGACAGGCTCCATATCAGAATAACACAGTAACACCCGTACATTTCCTGGCGCAGATGCCGCCATCATCTCTAAACACGTCAATAAGGTGTTCCGGTGTTTTTCATCACTAAGTTTCAACTTTTCTTCTTCAGTTATCCTATGTGACGAGCGGTTGGTTTCAGAGAAGCATTTTTTCATTCGCCATCATTTCATAATCCATTCGACGTGCGGAACGAAATATTAGCACCATCTTTATTGCAAAAACCTCCGACTTCCGTATTCGGACCGTACTGCCGCCCCGCTTAGCGAATTATCGGAAATACGGCATATCTTCCTGACTGTGCCGAACTTCGGAACATTGCAGCGCGTACGGTCTTCGCGCGGCCTTCCGCTGTCATAAGTCCGAACAGCTTCGTTTTCCTTCTCTGCCGGAAGAGTGCCGTCGCAAGAAGAAAGGGGAAAGTCCCGACGATAAATCGGGAGTGCGACAGTTTCCGTGATGTTATTTCAGGGCAAAATTTACTTATCGCCCGAAAAAACATTCAGTTCGTAAAACTCCCCGTTGTTGTTTAAAAATGCCGAGAGCGCCATAAATCCGAAAACTATGGCCTTGACAATGCCTAAAGAGAAATTCACCCAATACAAACATACCATTCATCCAGAGCGTTGAAAAGATTGTCCAGGATGAACGAGATCGCTTCAGTACAAAGGAAAACGATGAACAGTATCAGCGCGATCCTGATGGGTTTTCTGATATTCTCGTCCTTGCTTTTGAAGAAGAGAAATCCGCCTACCAGCGCAAATACCGCACCGCCTATATATGCGCCCAAATAAATCAGAGCATCTGCTAAATTCTTTTTGATTTTCATAGTAATACATTCCTTTTTATCGATATTTTTTATACGGGTATCTATGTACCGGCTGACTGCTGCTTATCGACCCCCTTTCCTGCTTTTTGTCGGCAAAATGTTCCGGCGCCTCTTCAGCTTTCACATAATGACGACTGCGGCAATGACCGTCGGGGTCGACATTATTTTTTCGCCATAAGAGTTGTCATGATGCCGCCATGGCATAAAACCCGGTAAAAGCATTTTGCCTGACCGGCGTTTTACAGACGAAATAAGCGTTTCAGCTTCTCTTTCCTGACATACCCGTGCAATGAGAGTACAGCTTCGGGATCCCGCAGTTTTAATGATGACAGCGGCACTTTGGAACAGAAACACCGTCTGTTGCAAACCGTGTGAACAGGATATAGGGAACTTTGACGAAACAAACCCCGTAAGTTCTTTCACTTGTTTCCGAGCCGCAAGACAGAAAATGCTCGGTATTACCGCAGCGTAAAAATCGCTCAATGCCCTATACCGCACAAAACTCCGCCGCTTCTGAGATACCGGAACCGTCCGCGACCGGAATCACAGGATCTTCCGAGTGAAGAGCTTTTTTAATCGCCCGATCAAACTCTTTCGTCAGGCATCCGACAGCGTCCCGAAAGGCTGTGCGCACAACCGTTCAAGTAAAACCGGCTCATTCGACTTTTACAGGTAAACCTTTTCATCCTCCCTCGTTTCACAGCTCATAGGCAAACGGTATTTTCAGCAGTTTAAATTCAGATCCGGAAATCACCGCATACACAAAAAGACTTTTCCCGCCGATCGGATACAGACACCGTCTTCCGGCAGGCTGTACATATCCCTCCTGCCGTCCTATCGGCAGGCTGTACGAATTCCTCCCTGCTGTTCTGATTGTAATACAAAAACGTTACACTTTGCAGTTCACAAAGGCGCCAACTTTTGAAAAACGGGGTTCACATGTGTGACATATTGAAAAAAACAAAAAAAGCGCCGTTTGAAACGGTGCTCGGAATATTTATTTTGTCCGGTATTCGTTAAAGCTTTGTCACAAACTGCGTATAGCTCTGATACAAACCTATACGTGTTTTTGCTTCGGTTTTTTCATAGATGGAAGCGATATATCTCTGCAGCATACGTCTTGAAATATACAGGCTGTCGGCAATCTCCTGAACGCTCTCTTCAGTCGTGAGCAGTTTTTCAAGCACCTCTGTTTCGCGGGGCGTCATTGCGTAATGCTCCGCATACAGTTTCAGACTCTGACCGGCCGAAAGGGTCTGCTTTTCCCAAACTTCCTCCTTCTTCCCCGAAGAGACGACGGCATTGCTTATATATGGCAGCAGTACAAGCAGTACGCCGATGGAAAAAACACAGCTTCCCACAGCCAATGCAGTGCCGCCCATCGTGTAGTAAAGCATATTAGTAGGTATGATCGCAACGGCTACCGTGAAACTGCGGAGAATGCGTCCCATCCCTGTCCATAATTCGGGATGGCAGCTTCTCGGAGCATAGTCGAAAAACATTACCGTCAGAAAAATTATGTAAAAACCGCTGTAGACATACATCAGCGCCGTGCCCGCAAGATAACTCGCTTGATCCGATAAAAAAACAGCGCTGACCGATGATAAAAGAATGGCACATACGGTAGCCAACGGCAGATATTGCCGTTTTCGTATGTCGGCAATCCATCCGGCGGCAATCAAACCCAGAGCATAAAACAATCGCACACTGCTGTAGATATTACAGGTCTGTTCCGCATGAAAGGCTGTCAGAATACTGTCGGTCATTCCGGAAACCAGACTCATCAGAATAACGGCTGCTGTCAGAATAAGCCCGCTCCGATCCTTCTTACCCGGTTCAGACGAACCTTGAAGCCGACTTCTTTCCGGGATCTGATACTTGGGTGTTTTCAAGATAAAGCATATAACAAACGTTATGCTCAGAATGTCGATCACGATCATAATGACCGCATCGAATGCAAGATTCTGAACAAGATATTGCAAAAGTATTGCCGCACCCATACCGGATCCGATGATCCTGCCCATAAAACGGTTTTCGAATAAAAACATGGCGGTATTGTAATAGACACAGCCGCCGATATACCCGAACAAATACAACGATACGGCAGAACTGACCAGAAAAAGAGCAGGAATCTGAACTGCGATCAACAGGATCGATGCCGCCGTACAAAATACTCCGACAATACACAATACCGTTTTCTGTACGGTATCTGACTTGCATAAACGCCGCATTGCGGGAAAAGACAAATAGCCTAAGCCCGTACAGACCAGCCCGACAGCATAAACGACATTTACAAACCTTTCCCCCACCACTTCGGCACAACGTTCATTGACAGAAGCCTCTGTAAGCATGAATGCAAAAAAGCACAGCGCAAAACAAACGCCGCAAAGAACGAAGTTTGCTTTGACGGTCATCTTTTTCGTCATTTTCCCATCTCCCTTGTTTGACAAACGACAAACAAAATCTGATGCCATCAGTATAACATAATTCTTGCAATTAGTCAATATTCCGGTCGGGTACATTGATTTTGAAACTCCGGATGTACGGCACAACCGAATCCGAATGAAATACATTTCATGAATTACCTCAGGCACACTTTTATATCCCGGTGTCAGATGTGCAAAGTTCCGGAAAACGTCGTAAGAGTATGGGCAGGTCACAGCTCCGAAGGAGTGTTTCTCTGTTGATATATGAGTATGAATCAATTCTCCCGAGAGGAAAAAGTTTCATATTATTTTTGATACATTTTTCCGAAAAACGCATAAAAAACTATATCTGCTTTCATCTTACAGCCGATTCCCTGTTTATATGAGATAAATCAAAAATACAATAAACAGCCCTCCGAGGAGGATTTTCAAAATTACGGTTGACTTTTTCATTTTTCTGTATAGTAAAACTTGACAAAGCAAGAAGCTTAAGTTATAATACGGGCAAAGAGTTGCTTTGTACCTCTGCATTTGCAGAGCATAGTCGAAAGGACGGAACTGCAGCTCTTTTCTTTTACTTTTTTACTGTTCTTACAATAACTTTGCACCCTTTATCGGAGAAATGAAAGCAAGCGATCGTACTGTCAGCAGACATTTTCACAATCTGATGAAAGGATATACCATGAAGGACCTCAGGCACACTTTTATATCCCGGTATCAGATGTGCGGAGTTCCGGAAAACGTCGTAAGACTATGGGCAGGTCACAGTCCCAAAGGTATAACTCAAAGCGTTTACACACATTTTGACGATGAATTTTTAACCAAAGAAGGACAAAAGGTAAGTTATAAAATATAATGGAACTTAGGATTATTCCGAAATTTATACAAACTGTCGAAATTGAAGTGTAATATGATTTATTTTTGCTCGGAAGTTTCTTAAAAGAGATTTACTCCCCATTTTACTCCCCAAAACGGTGGGGAATTAGGTATAAATACATTAAAAAAACACTATATATTGTGTCTAAACCCGTTTTAAACCACAATATATAGTGCTTTTGGCGGAGAGAGAGGGATTTGAACCCTCGGTACACTTATCGGTGTACACACGATTTCCAATCGTGCTCATTCGGCCACTCTGACATCTCTCCTTTTTTCTCTTCTTTCATACGTGCGTCCGTCTTCCCGTGACGCCTTGCTATTATATCCTATTTTTTATTTTTTTGCAAGAATTTAGCCGCCTTAATCTATAATTTTAGTTTTTTTATTGTTCTGTTCTCATCTTTCCTTGCTCTCGCTTTCTCCCCGCTTTACTTTTATATCTTCCGGCTTTATCTTTCATTCAAAATCTCTTGCTTTTTTATTGACATTTACGTAAAAATAAATATAAAATATTATCAAGCATATAAAGGGGTGTTTATATGGAATGGGTAAAAAACAGAAGTATTCTTTTAGTTGAGGACAATTCCGAACTTCTTAATCAAATGAAAAATTATTTTCAGATCGATAATCATGTCGTTTGTGCCGACACATACTTCAAAGCCAAACAAGCTGTCGAATCCTCTTCATTTGACGTTGCTGTCATAGACATCATCCTCCCGGACGGCGACGGACTCGAAATTGCGCGTCTTATCAGATACAAAACGCCCGTTATCATTCTTTCCCATCTCGGTTCTGAGGACAATATTATCGACGGACTGGACGCAGGCGCCGCCGACTACATCGTCAAACCGTGTTCCATGACCCTTCTCGAACGCAAGATCGCTCTCAGACTCCTTCCTCCCGAAAAATCTCTTTTGTGCAAACGGGGGATTTCTCTCGATACGCGCAACCGTACTGTTTACTACAAAGATACCCCTGTTTATCTGACATCGAGCGAGTTCAACCTGCTTCTTTTCCTCATGCAAAACGAAGGCAAGTTTTTTTCCGCAAATGTCATTTACGAAGAAATATGGCAGGCCCCCTCCCTCAATACCGGTACGATCAAGGTACATCTCCATAACTTAAGAAAAAAACTCTCGGATATTTCTCCCGAATGCGGGCATCTTATCGCCACACGGTTCGGTAAAGGCTATTCTTTCGGAGGAAACAATGAAAACTTGTATTAAAAAACTTTCGGCAATACTTATTGCAGTGACCGTTTTTTCAGCGGTTGCTCTCGTCTTTTCTCTCTCTGACTACAAGATCCCTTCCGTCGGAAAAACAGAAGGTTCTGTCAAGGATATCAGGTACTATTGGGACGAAGACACACAGCAAACCTATATCGAAGAAAAAAACTATGTCCTGAATGAAGACCTGGCGGCGATCCGCATTACCGATATAGGCGACGTAAACTATATTTCCCTCGTCAACTACACCCCCGATATTTTCGTGCAGCCCAATACCATACACGAAAACTCTTATATCGTCGACTTATCCGATTCCGGTTTAACGTTATCCGAAAAAGGCTCTCTGCAGCTGGTGATTCTCAACCTCAACCCCGATATCGACAACACGGAATTCATCGATCAGCAAAACGCTTTGGAAAAATATAAAATAGGCGATTACTGGGTCTTTAACTTGAATATACCTCCGGTTTTCTCAGCCTGTAACATCTACAACGCATATCAGTGCGTTTACAAGATCGGCGAAATCGAAAACTATGACTTCATCAAGTTCAACACAAGCGACACCCAGAAAACAGAGCATCATGTCTCCGAAACTCAGAATGTTCAGCTCACCGTTAACTTTTATACCCGCCGCGAAACCATGTTGAATCAGCTTTCTTCCGCAAAAATCATCACCATCCATTATGAAACGGAAAAAAGCACGCTCGCCGGAACTTCTTCCCTCCCCCTGATAGGCGGATCAGCTGCCGAAATAGAAAAATACGCTTCCCTCATGCCTACACTGAGTTTTGTGTGTCTGTGTCTTGCCGCAGTGGCTCTGGCAGTCTTTACAGTATTATGCTTTTTAAAACGCACCGTGCGTTTCATCCCCGCTCTATGCATACTTTTCGGCACAACTTTGACTATGCTGTGTATTTTCATGCTCAAGTCAGGGACCTCCGCCCCGTTTGTTTTCGGATCACTGTATGATTTTTCCATATTGCTCTCCCTCTCGTTTTCCTGTCTTGCAATCGGGAAAAATTTTTCCAGATTCCCTCTAAATAAAATATTTTTTTATTTGATGCTTGCCGGGACCGTTTTTTCGCTGTTCCTTTACGTCCTTCCCGAGAATTTTTACTTCGTGTCCGAGGTCATTGTTACCTTGTTCAAAACGGCAGGGATCTTATATACTACAGCCTTCGCCGTTTACGGTATCTTTGACAAAAATTACAATCTCTGGCGCATGATCCCCCCGTTTACTCTCGCCTTGGCGGCAGGTTTGAGCCTGATCATTCCTGATCTGACGGGGATCTACCCTTCTCCCGCATTTATAATGTCTACCGTGACCGTCGTTTCTCTGTTTGTTTTTTGTCTGTACGTATTTGCAGAATTGGAAAGACGGAACAGGTACCTCACCGAAAACATGCAATCGGAAATCAACAATCAGACTAACCGTCTGAACGAACTGATTTCGGAAAGAGATAAAATGCTGGTATTTGTTTCGCACGATCTGCGCAAGCCGCTCACCTATTCTAAACACCTGCTCGAAACGCTGGTGACGCGGGAAGAAAACCCTGATCAGATGAAAACGCAGCAGATAGTCAAAAACAAAATATCTGACGTGATAAACGAATTATCGGATGTAGCGCGTTTTTCCAAATTCAACCTCATTGCGGAAAAACCTGAAATATTGAACGGAAAGGACATATGTGCAAAGATCACGGAAAGCTTCAGCTTTGACTGCAACGCAAACGGTATAGTACTTGAAAATCATGCACTCTCCGATTGTTACCTTTACGCAAAGCCGAAAACTCTGGACAACGTGCTGACCAACATAATCATAAACGCCATAGAACACGCCGACTGCACAAAAATAACCGTGTCATCGGCAAAGAAAAAAAATACCGTGGAGATTTCGGTAGCCGACGACGGAAAGGGAGTATTTTCCGAAACGGAAATCTTCCGGCCCTATGTATCCGAAAACAGCGCCGAAGAAACCCGCGGCGTAGGACTTTATATATGCAAGCAGTCCGTTGAATCCATGAACGGCACCATTGTATGCAACAGAACGGGAACCCATACAGTATTTACCCTTTCTCTTCCGAAAGCCTGATGCTCCGGCAATCATCCGCAGCGCCGACTTTTTCCGATATGCTTTAAAGCCAAAATATCCTTTGCGATATAAGGGGCAAAAGAAAAAACCCTTGAAAAAGGGTTCGACAGTCAAGTCCGACGTTCGGATAACCTTCAGAATGATCGCTCGATCTTCAGGATATGCACGGCTTTAATTGATATGATTTTTCAGTACGGTTGCCGCAAGATCCGCCGCTTTTATAATCTCCGGCGTAACTTTTTTTGCCGCAATAATCATTCCGCCATACAGATCTCCTTTGCATATTATAGGAGTTACCACGATTTGTCCGAGGTTTTCGCCGCATTCCAGATAGGGGGTTCCGTCCTCAAATACGGACTGTCTGCGGCTGCCGAGAACTTCAGCCAATAAAGGCGTCAATCCTTTTCCTATTTTATCGGAGAGTCTGCCGCTTTTTGCGATTATACCGTCGCTGTCGACGATCACGGCCAAAACATCATACACCCTTCTCAGAGCATCGCACAACGCTTCGCCGAAATCCGCCATTTCTTCCATCGGGCTGTATTTTTTCAGTACGAGTTCTCCGTTATCATTAGTGTAAATTTCGAGAGAGGTACCATCCTTTATCCTCAGTGTGCTTCTCAATTCCTTAGGGACGACAATCCTCCCAAGTTCGTCGACCCGTCTGATAATTCCCGTTGCCTTTAACATAACATCTCCTTTTGTCGGACTTGACATCCTTAATATGATGTGTTTTGTTTTTTTTTATGCAGTCAGGATTTATTTTGTCCGGTCAGTTTTCCGCATTGAGCCTGCCCCGTCCATTCACTTTACAAAATACGGGGATTATGATAAAATCAAAAAAAATCAAGGATGGAAAAAATGCCTAAGCTTTCTGTTATAAAAGAAACGGAAAATAACTGCGATAATGTCGTTTACATCAACGGCGCCTGTGAAATGAAAAAAGAAATCGGAGTGCCCGAAAACTTCAAACTGAAAATACAAAGCAGTCCCTTCAAATGCGACACTTCCGCTTTTATTAAAAACATTTCGCTTATCGCTTCCGGAAAAACCCCGAAAGGAGAACTGAATTCGCCCTACCAATATGTCTACGAAGCGGATATTTCTCTGAAAACGGACAATACTGTCAATGTGAAACAATACAAAAATAAAGATATATACGAAATCGAAGCGCTCTTCAGCTCTCCAGCCGAAATAAAAAACGAAAAAAAGTATCTGGTCCTTGAAAAGGGAGCCCGCAATTCGATACTGATACTTTATACGCTTTGTATGCTTATCCCCGTATTCATGCTTTTGTATTCCATCGACGTATTTTTATCCGGCCCCGCTGAAGTTTTGGTGATAACAGGGGTGCTGATCCTGATATTGTCTGCAATGGCGGCGATAACGTTTGTTTTTTACAGAATAATTTACCCTAAAATGCCCTGAACTTAAACCTTTAAGAAAATCATTGAAAAGAGGAAATATCATGTGCGGGATGTTCAATATGAGTGAAAGCGCGGAAAAAAAGCTGAAAAAACTTGCAAAAAGTTTTTCCGCTGACATTCCCCGCTATCATACGGGTATTATGCGGCCTGCCGGATCCGTTCCGCTTCTTGCAGGAAAGGAACTGTTGTTTTCCGTAGCGGAATGGGGGATCAGAATGACCGGCAAAAAAATCGTAATAAACGCAAGAAGCGAAAGTGCCGGAACAAGTTTTTTCTTCAGAAACGCCGTCAATAACAGGTGCGTGACGGCTTGTGCGTCTTTTTTCGAAAAAGACGGAAAAGGTGAAAAATACGAGTACTTTTCACCGGAAAAAGACATCATGCTTTTAGGCGGTATATTGCAGCCGGACGTCTCTCCCGCATTTGCACTGCTCACCCGTGAAGCGACTTCCACAAAAAACATCCACCGGAGAGTCCCGTCGGTCATTTCCGAAAAAGAACTGTACGACTTTCTGAACGGAATGCCCTTTGAAGAAATATCGGAAAAAACATTTATTGTAAACAAGCAAAAAAGTCCCGAGATGACTATCTTCGACATCATCGAAAACTGAAATATCGAGCCTTTTTCGTCGTTCCGGCAAACTCGATCATCAAATTCGCGGAACACATTTGATAATAGTTGTCCGAAACGAAAATCATTAACTGTTTCTTAACAAAACCCGTATTGAAAATACGGGTTTTTTAATTTATAGGTGAATTATACTATTAAGTGCAACAGTTGAGAGAAAAAAAAGGAGTTCATACAAATCTGTGGTATAATAAAGTTGCGAAACCAAATTTA
>ENA-OZAB01000062-OZAB01000062.1-human-gut-metagenome-genome-assembly--contig:-NODE-62-length-81008-cov-24.085630_pt1 | contig 81008 bp, 77 predicted proteins | sample MGYA00243297_ERZ653491 | MGnify/ENA primary metagenome ERZ653491 (study PRJEB26926, sample SAMN06165154) | human gut metagenome | biome: ENVO:00009003; feature: ENVO:2100002; material: ENVO:00002003... | reverse complement strand
AACCCCCGACCTGCTGATTACAAATCAGCTGCTCTACCAGCTGAGCTACACCAGCATCTCAACGCTCGAATAATATATCACAAATCGAGCGTTGAGTCAAGCCCTAAATCAAAAAAAATCGAAAAAATCGTTTATTTTCCGCTCCTGAGCAGTTCCGTCATGACCGCCGCCGAATTCTTCGCGGCAAGGGCGGTGAATTTTGAATAATCCATGTGCGATGAGCCGTCCGCCGCGTCGGATATAGCGCGGATAACGCAGAACGGAACTTTGTTCACATAGCACACATGACCTATCGCCGCGCCCTCCATTTCGCAGGCTATCGCGCCGAAAGTTTCGGAGATATATTTCTTCTTCTCCGCGCTATTGACGAAGCAGTCGCCCGAGGCAATTTTGCCCTTGACGCATCTGATGCCTCCGACTCCCTCGGCTGCGGCGCAGATTTTATCGGCAAGCTCGCCGTCGGCGGGGATATCGACTATATTTATGCCCGATATCATGCCGACCGGGTCGCCGAGCGGACTCGTGTCCATGTCGTGCTCGACAACGAAGTCGCTGACCGCGATATCGCCGATATTGAGCTTCGTGCTCAGGCTTCCGGCAACGCCCGTGTTTATTATCCTATCCGGTGAATAGAGCAGGATCATCGTCTGGGCGCACATCGCCGCGAACACTTTGCCTATTCCGCACACGGCGGTCACCACCTCGCGCCCGCAGAGCGTGCCGCTCGTGAACTCGATGCCGCTGACTGTCTTTGTCTGCCTGTTCTCCATCTGCGCATTGAGCGCCTCTATCTCGATTTTCATCGCTCCGATTATTCCGGTCATGGCTGTCTCCTTTTTATTCCGTGGGATATTTGAAATCCTGATCGCGGCTCTCGAGCTCTTTGAGATACCGCGCCGCCTCTTTGTGCGCCGCCTCGATGCTGAGTTCTCTATAGTTGCCGCACTCCTTGCGCGATGCGCCGAACATCTCCGGCGCGTCAATAGTCTTTCTCAGCGCCTCTTTGACTTTTTCGAGCGCGCGCTCATGGTTCTGCGAGCGCATGAGCAGATAAAAGCCCGTGCGGCAGCCCATGGGGCCGAAGTATATGACATCTTCCGCCGCGTCCGAGTTGCGCAGGAACGTCGCGAGCATATGCTCCATGGAGTGCATCGTGATGTTATCCATATAATCGCCGCAGTTCGGCTTGCGGGTGCGCAGATCGTATGTCGTGATATCGCCGTCGATGCGCGAGATGTACATCCCCGGGACTATATAGTCGTGATCGACCGAAAAGCTGGTTATTCTCTGCATAAAATACCCTCCTGTTTTCTGACAGATGAATTATACCACACGCCGGGCGCGGTTTCAATGAATATCGGCGCGCGGCGGAGCAAAAATAGAATTGAAGGAGGCTTTTATAAAATGGGAAAATTCTTTCTTGAAAACCGCGAGATACGCAAATGCTTCGACGCGCTGCCGGTTGAAGTACGCAACAAGATAATCGAGAGCGATCTCGAAATAAACAGCAAAGACGAGCTCGAGCTTGTCGCAAAAAGGCTCGAAAATCTTTCCAAATAGCCATTTTCTGTTGACTGATGCCGCGCACTCGTGTAAAATGGGTGTGCGGTATATTTTACACAGATTTTACAATAGAATTAGTATCGTGCTGTAAAACAACATACAAAAAGAGGCATCGCTATGATTATTGACAAATTCGAGAATCTTCCGCTCTATTTCTCCTGCCTGCCTGGACTCGACAGGGCGGCGGAGTTCCTCGCCGGAGAGAATATTGCCGACGGACACTACGAGATAGACGGCGAAAAAATATTCGCAAACGTGTCGAGCTATGAGCCAAAGGAGTTTAACGGCGATATGCGCTTTGAGGCGCATAGAAAGTACGCCGATCTTCAGGCGGCTCTCGAGGGCGAAGAGCGCATCGACTGGGCGCCGCTCGGCTCGCTCAAGGAAGAGAGCGAGGAATATTCAAAGGGCGGCGACATAGCATTTTACAGCGGGGACGGGCACATGAGAGTAACTCTCTCGGCGGGCGAATTTCTTATTTTGTTCCCCGGCGACGCGCACAAGCCCTGCATCCGCAGCGGCGGAAAAGTGAAGAAAGCGGTAGTAAAGCTCGCGCTGTAAAACGCGCTTTCGGGTGAAGCTATGAAAAAAAACGACAAGATAACAGTTATAACCTGCGCGGCGGCGTTCGCGCTGAATGTCGCGCTGTTTTCGGTCAAGCTCTATGTCGGCCTGTGCGCGAACAGCATCAGCATATATTCGGACGCCGTGAACAATATGTTCGACAGCCTCTCGGGGCTTGCGGCGTTCATCTGCTTCGCCGCACTGCTCAGCTCATCGAGCGAGGGCACGCGCGCGATAATCAAAAAAGCAGAGCAGTTCTTTTCGTTCGTCATGTCGGTAATAATACTTCTCACGGGGCTGTATTTCGCATATAATTCGCTCGAGCGGCTGTTCTATCCGACGCCTATATCTTATCTGACGCGCTATCTCGTGATGCTGATAGTCACGGTCGCAGTGAAGTTCATCATGTTCTTCGCCTATCGCGGGGTCTACCGAATCACCGGCTCGCCGATAATAAAAGTCATGGCGGCGGACAGCATTCTCGACTGCTTCATAACCCTCGCCACGGTCATGAGTCTCACCGTCTCGCAGTATGTCGAGTTCGCGGTCGACGCGGTGTTCGGGCTTGTCATCAGCACGGTGCTGATAGCCTCGGCGGTGAAGCTCGCGAAAAAATCGGGCGCGGTGATGCTCGACTTCGTCGGCAGCGGCAAACGCGAAGAGATATCTGAAATATTTGATTCCCTCGGCGTTGCGGTCGATTATATCACCTACCGCCGCACGGGGACGGAAATTGAAGCGTTTGCAAAGCCCAAATTCCCGGAAAACACAGATGAAAATGAAATAACTCAAAAACTTGTCAGCGCCTGCAAAGAAAAAGGCGTGACGCTGCACATATTGAAAATCTGAAGAGTCATGAAAGGAGCAAAAATGAAAGAGAAAAAGAAGAAAGACCCGAAGAAAAAAAAGAGAGCGCTGATTATCACAGGCTCTATCCTCGGCGTTTTCGCGCTGTTTGTTATTACCGTCGTTATGATAACGATTATCGGCGACAAGGCGAACATCAAGCGCGCCGAGAGCTATGACCCGGTGGTCATTGAGAATCAGCTCGTGCCCGAGAAGGACGAGAACGGCTACTGGACGTTCACAACCGACCGCGATCTCAAGATCATGCAGCTGACCGACATACATCTCGGCGGCGGCTGGCTCTCGCTCAAGAAGGACTCGCAGGCGATAAACGCAGTCGCCACTATGATCCAGGCAGAGAAGCCCGACCTCGTTATTATAACGGGCGACATGGCGTTCCCCGTTTTCTTCAAGGCGGCGACATTCAACAACAAGCTGCCCGCCAAAGAAATAGCGGCTCTCATGGAGCATCTCGGGGTCTACTGGACGGTCGCCTTCGGCAACCACGACACCGAGGCTTACAGCTACTACTCCCGCGAGCAGATTTCCGACTTCTACGGCAACTCCGGCTTCAAATACTGCCTGTTCCAGAAGGGTCCCGACGATGTTGACGGCTACGGCAACCAGGTCATAAACGTCAAGAACTCCAAGGGAATCCTCACCCAGTCGCTCTACATATTTGACAGCCACTCGTACACCGACGGCGACTTCCTTGGCATGATGTGGAAATACGACAACATCCATGAGAACCAGGTTCAGTGGTACAGAGACAACGTAAATCTCATGAACAAGCAGAACAACGAGCGTCTCAAGGAGCTGGGTCTGCCCGAGAATTCGGATGTCAAGTCCCTCGCGTTCTTCCACATTCCGCTGACCGAACAGCGCGACGCATGGTACGAATACATGGCAAACGGCTTCAAGGACACGGAAAATGTCAAGTATGTCTACGGCAAAGCCGGTGAGGGCAAAAAGATAATCTACTGCGGCATGGGCGAAGACGATCTGTTCGAGACGATACAGGAGCTCGGCTCGACAAAGGGACTCTTCTTCGGTCACGACCACGACAACAACTTCTCGATTTATTATAAAGGCATCCGCATGACTTACGGATACAGCATCGACTACCTCGCCTATTCGGGAATCAACAAGCGCGGTTCCCAGCGCGGCTGCACGATAATCACTGTCTCGCCCGACGGCACTTTCGACTGCAAGGCGGAGAACTACTATCAGGAGAAGTATCAGAGCCAGTACGAAAAAGAGCAGGTCACGATGCAGGATGTCACCGAAGCTTCGACTCATCTTTAATGCGAATAAAGATTAATAAAGTGTTATAAAGCGAAAACCTACCCGGGGAAACTCGGGTAGGTTTTTTGCGTTGCGGCAAGTTGGCAAGGCTTATATTATTTTCCCCCGACTTTGTACTATTTCTAAATATAGCACTTTGCAGGGACAGCCCTTGCGTCTGTCCGTTATCGGCGAAGCCGATACAAAGCCTCAATTAATGATAATTTACCCTTTGCCTTCGCGTCCCACCATAATCAAACTATTATACTCCCCGCGTTTCGGCATTTTCTTTTTGTTTGAAAAAGAAAACGCCTGCAAAAGAAAAGCAAAACAGGGGGAATCCCCCTGTACCCCCGACAACGCCGCGCCGCAGTACATAGCTTGCGGCTCTCAGTTAGTTGCTCGGCACATTCGCACGCAAACGCGCCGGAGCTTGAACGAGTGCGTGCTTGTGCGTCTTGCTTCGCAAGCCGTTCCCTCGCTCTTCTCTGTTAGCTGTCAAACACTGCGGCGCGGCTATTGAAAGTTTGATTATAAAAATTGGTTGAGTCGCGCGCTTTTACTTTGCTATAGCTCAAGTGATAGACAAATCCCAATTCATCAATCACAAAACCGACCGCAGCAGATATGCTGCGGTCGGTTACTGTTTTACGGCACCCGTTTATGTTCCGGGCACTTTTCTTATTCCATATTGTCTATATAGCTGCAAGCTGCGAGTGCGGCTACGGAGCCGTCCGCCGCTGCGGTGGTCAGCTGGCGCACTTCCTTTGTGCGGCAGTCGCCCGCAGTAAAGATACCGGGGGTCTTTGTTCTGCAGCTCTCGTCCGCGATGATATAGCCGTAGTCATCGAGGTCTGCAACATCCTTGAAGCTCTCGTTGTTCGGCATCTGACCGACCGCAATAAAAATGCCGTCCATCGGAATGGAACGGGGTTCCTCGTCGCCCGTCGCTATCTTTATGCCGTCGAGCTCGTCGCTGCCGATGAGTTTGACTACCTTCGTGTTCATGAGAACCTTTATGTTATCTTTCTCGCCGAGCTTCTTGACAAGAGCCTTTTCGCCCCTGAACTCATCGCGTCTGTGTATAAGCGTGACGCTCTTGCAGTAAGACGCGAGGAAGAGCGCGGACTGGAGAGCGCTGTCTCCGCCGCCGACAACGGCGACATTCTTGCCCTTATAAAAAGCTCCGTCGCACACCGCGCAGTAGGACACTCCCCTGCCCGCGAGGTCGTTCTCGCCGTCCGCTCCGAGCGGTCTGTGGCGCGCTCCGGTGGCGATTATAACGCACTTGCACTGATAGCTGTTCGACTCGGTTATGACGGTTTTTATCTTTCCGTCGACTATTTTTATGACCTTCTCGAGCTCAACATCAGCGCCGAGCTCCATCGCCTGCGAGACGAGGTTATCCGCAAATTCGCTGCCGCTTATCTGCGATATTCCCGGATAGTTTTCAACTCTCGGCGAAGAGGTTATCTGACCGCCGAAGGACTCGCCCTCGGTCACGAGCACGGTTTTTCCCGCTCTGAGCGCATAGATTGCCGCCGTGAGTCCGGCTGTGCCGGCGCCGACGATAACGATATCAAATTGCTGCATTTCTTTTTCCTCTGAATATGGCAAAATTTTTCTTTAATGCGCCGAAAACCGGGTGAAGCCGCGCTCCACCCGATCTTCCGGCGTTTATCAGTGCATCAGCACTGCTCAATGAACTTTTTGATGTTTGAAAGATTGACGAAGCTCTCATATCCGTCTCCGTCGGTGACGATGAGAGTCGGAGCCTGTCTGATGCCGTATTTCATCGTCAGATCCTCCTGAGCCTCTGCATCGATCTTCTCGTAGCCGATATTCGCCTTGTCAAGCAGAGTATAGGCTATCTTGCAGTTGGGGCAGGTCTTTGTGGTGAAGAGCATGACCCTTGCGCCGCTTGATGCCTTGGGAGCATCCTCGTGCTTGCCGTCCTCCACGGTGTGGCTGACGGTGCGCTCATTCTTGAGATGAGACGCGCCGAGGTTATAGACGGTTCTGTCCTTGAACTCCTGCGCCTTGCCGTCGTTCCAGTTCTGGACGGGGCGATAGTAACCGGTGATACGGCTGTAGACCTCGGTCTGACCGCCGCACTCGGGGCAGGTAAAGTGCTCGCCCGCGATGTAACCGTGATCCTTGCACACGGAGTAGGTCGGGGAGATCGTGTAATAGGGCAGCTTGTAGTTCTCGGCTATCTTGCGCACGAGAGAAGCAGTCGAGGTCCAGTCGGGCAGCTTCTCGCCGAGGAAGGCGTGGAAGACTGTGCCAGAGGTGTATCTCGTCTGAAGATCATCCTGAATGTCGAGCGCCTCAAAGATATCCTCCGAGAACGAAACAGGAAGATGCGAGCTGTTGGTGTAATAGGGAGTGCCGCCGTCCTTCGCTGCGGTGATGATATCCGGGAACTGAGCGACATCGTGCTTTGCGAAACGATAAGTGGTGGACTCGGCGGGAGTTGCCTCAAGGTTGTAGAGATCGCCGTACTTCTCCTGATAGTCGGAGAGACGCTCACGCATATGGTCGAGGACTTCCTTGGTGAACTGCTGAGTCTTCTCGTGGGTCATATCCGCTCTGAGCCACTTTGCGTTGAGACCGACCTCGTTCATGCCGATGAGGCCGATGGTCGAGAAGTGGTTCTCGAAAGTACCGAGGTAGCGTCTGGTGTAGGGATAGAGACCCTCGTTGAGAAGCTTCGTGATAACCGTACGCTTAACGCTGAGCGAACGGGCGGAGATATCCATAAGCTTGTCGAGTCTGCGGTAGAAGTCCGCCTCATCCTCTGCAAGATATGCGATTCTCGGCATATTTATCGTAACAACGCCTATAGAACCGGTGCTCTCGCCGCTGCCGAAGAAGCCGCCGGACTTCTTGCGAAGCTCGCGCAGGTCGAGGCGCAGTCTGCAGCACATGGAGCGGACATCGCTCGGCTCCATATCGCTGTTGATGTAGTTAGAGAAATAAGGAGTGCCGTACTTTGCGGTCATCTCGAAGAGAAGTCTGTTGTTCTCAGTATCCGACCAGTCAAAGTCGCGGGTTATGGAATAAGTCGGGATGGGATACTGGAAGCCGCGTCCGTTGGCGTCGCCCTCGATCATGGTCTCGATGAACGCCTTGTTGACCATATCCATCTCTTTCTTGCAGTCCTTGTACTTGAAGGGCATCTCCTTGCCGCCGACAATGGCGTTGAGCTCGGCAAGGTCGTTGGGAACGGTCCAGTCAAGGGTTATATTCGAGAACGGAGCCTGAGTGCCCCAGCGGCTGGGGGTGTTGACGCCGAAGATGAACGACTCGATGCACTTCTTGACCTCGCGGTAAGAGAGGTTGTCCGCCTTAACAAACGGGGCGAGATAGGTATCGAACGAGGAGAACGCCTGAGCGCCCGCCCACTCGTTCTGCATGATACCGAGGAAGTTGACCATCTGGTTGCAGAGGGTCGCAAGGTGGCTTGCGGGAGAAGAGGTTATCTTTCCGGGGACGCCGCCGAGACCTTCCTGAATGAGCTGCTTTAAAGACCAGCCCGCGCAGTAACCGGTGAGCATGGAGAGGTCATGGAGGTGGATGTCGCCGTTTCTGTGGGCGTTTGCTATCTCTTCGTCATAGACCTCGGAGAGCCAGTAGTTCGCGGTGATCGCGCCGGAGTTGCTGAGAATCAGTCCGCCGACGGAATATGTGACGGTCGAATTCTCTTTAACGCGCCAGTCGGAAACCTTGACGTAGCTGTCAACCAGCTCCTTGTAGTCGAGGATGGTCGACTTCATGTTTCTGACTTTTTCGCGCTGCTTTCTGTAGAGGATATACGCCTTTGCGACATCGGCGTAGCCCGCCTGGCTGAGCACCGACTCGACGCTGTCCTGAATGTCCTCAACGGCGATAAGTCCGTCCTTGATCTTGCCCTCGAAGTCCGAAGTGACCTTGAGTGCGAGCAGGTCGATGACCGTCGGATGAGTTTCCTTGTTGAGCGCGTCGAAAGCCTTTGATATAGCCGAAGATATCTTTGCTATATCAAAATCGGCGACTGCGCCATCTCTTTTGATAACCTTGTACATCATCATGCCTCCATTTTCTTTTTCAAATATATGTCAAAATTATATTACGCTTCATTTGCGCTGTCTGCCTACAATTATAGATGCAACCATGGCAAATGTCAACAGCAAAATACAAGATATTGTGTAGAATTTATTTTTCTACCCCAAGATGTTCCGAATTTCAGTGTCCGTTATATTCCCCTTATCTCGACATTCGGGACATTTTTGCGAACTATATCCGCGAAAGAGCGCAGTGTTTCGCGGCTGTGCGAGCCGAGACCCTTCTGCAAAACGAACTCGGAATCGGTGAAGTTCTGGAGAAAATATTTCTCGTCGCCCTTGAGCCACTCGCCTATTTTCTCAAAGTCCTCCGCGCTGTGCAGCTCGCGCACAACGGTCGTGCGGAACTCAAAATCGGTCTTTCCACCCATGAGCAGGCGCACGCTCTCATATATCGGCTCCATATCGAATTTTTCGAGTCCGACCGTTTCAGCATATTTTTCGGGCGAATTTTTGATATCCATCGCCACATAGTCAACGAGCCCCGCATCTATAAGCGACTGCATCTTGTCCGGGAAAGTTCCGTTGGTGTCGAGCTTTACGAGATAGCCCATGTCTTTTATGCGCTTTGCAAACTCGTCGACATTTTTATTAACGAGCGGTTCGCCGCCTGTTATGCACACGCCGTCGAGCATACCCTGACGCTTTTTGAGAAACGCAAAAAATTCTTCCTCCGGAATCTCATATTCGTCCCCGCCGGGAAGAATCAGCTCCGAATTCTGGCAGAACGGGCAGCGGAAGTTGCATCCGCCGAGGAACACAGTGCATCCCATCTTGCCGGGAAAATCGAGCAATGTAAGTTTTTGCAGACCTCTGACGCGCATACCGATACCCCTTTTCAAGCCGTAAAAATCGAGACGGAGAAAATCGGTCTTTCCGTCCCGGCAAAATCTATTATATACCACGAAAGCGCTCTTGTCACCAAAAACATCTTGAAAAATTGCACAAAGATTACCACAAAATAATGTGCATATTATCGCCGCGATACATATATGTTGCATTTTCTGCGAAAATTTGATACACTCATAGTATAATACAATCCCAATATATATGTATAACTGCGGAGGTGTCTTAATTGGCTGGAAAAAGACCTGTTGCGGCGATACTCTATGACTTCGACCGCACGCTTTGCACAAAGGATATGCAGGAATATCAGTTCATTCCGAGCGTCGGCATGGAGCCCGCGGATTTCTGGGGGCTCGCCAACAGCTACGCCGAGGAAGAGCATATGGACAAAATCCTGTCATATATGTACATCATGATAAAAAAATCGCAGGAGTGCGGGATTCCGCTGACGCGCAAGAGCGTCATGGAGTGCGGACGCGCGATAGAACTGTATAAAGGTCTGCCCGGCTGGTTCGACCGCCTCAACCGCTTCGGCAGCGAGAACGGCGTGACCGTCGAGCACTATGTCCTCTCTTCGGGGCTCAAAGAGATAATTGAGGGGTCCGAAATAGGCAAATGCTTCAAAGAAATTTTCGCCTGCGAGTTCCTTTACGGCGAGAACGGCGAGGCAGTCTGGCCGAAAACCGCTGTCAACTATACTGCAAAGACCCAGTTTGTCTATCGCATAAACAAAGGCGTGCTCGACGTATCTAACGACAAAGATCTCAACCGCTCTACACCCGATAACAAGCGCCGCGTTCCGTTTTCCAATATGCTCTATATCGGCGACGGGCTCTCCGATGTCCCCTGCATGAAGATGGTCAAGGCATACGGCGGATATTCTATAGCCGTCCACAACAACGAACCGCGCCAGCTCGAGGGCGTGAGTGACCTGCTCTATCACAACCGCGTTGACTTCGCCTTCGCGGCAGACTACTCAGAAAACAGCGAGCTTGACATAACCGTCAAGGATATCATCCGCAGAATAGCCATAGACAGCACCCTGCGCGACGAGCACAGCAAGCAGAAGCGCCGCTCGAAATGCTGCTGCGCGGACATCTGACGGAGGATAAATATGTCTGTATTTTTTACCGCCGCGGTGTGCGTATACAACACGGAAAAATATCTTCGCGAATGTCTGGATTCCATCCTCAATCAGAGCTACAAAAATTTTGAACTGCTCATAGTTGACGACGGCTCGACGGACAAAAGCGGCTGCATCTGCGACGAATACGCAGAAAAAGACAGCCGTGTGCGTGTCATTCACACGGAGAATCAGGGTGTATTGCTCGCGCGAAAGACTGCGTTTGAGAATGCGCGCGGGGACTATTTCATCGTCTTTGATTCGGACGACACCGTCTCACCCGAGCTGTTTTCGAGATTGAGCGAAAAAATCGAGCAGTGCGCGCCGGACATGATATTCTTTGACTATAATAAAATAAACGGCGAAAATATCACGCATGAAAAGACATTCGACGGCGAGCACACTTTTAATAAAGACAGCAAAAAAGAACTCTGGGAGCTGCTGCTGCGCTCGAAATTCAACTCGCTTTGGTGCAAGTGCATAAGGCGCGATAAATTCGACTATGATATAGACACGGCTTATTACAAAGGCTACAGTCGCGGCGAGGACAGGCTCGTCTCGGCGCATATGCTGAACCGGCTCAACACTTTTTGTTACCTGCCCGAGGCACTTTATAACTACCGCACCTCGGCTTCCTCTCTGACGCGGACATATTCGTTTGAGAATCTCGTCATGTCCTCCCGCGCCACAGAGGAGATTCGCCAAATGATATCAGCCGACGGCTGCCTCGACGGCGAGTGCGAAGCGCTCATATGCTCCCTCGCGAGGATGATCTACCGCAATTTTCTCTATCCCAACGCCGTCTCTCTATCTAAAAAAGAGACCGTTGAGCTGATAAAAAAGAGCGAATCTCTCGGCATCTATAAGCTGTGCACCGATCGCAGAGCGGACAAATATTCTTCAAAGCCGGAGAATCTTAAATTTTCGCTGCTGAGAAATAAAAAATACTCCCTGCTCGTTGACGCAGTGAGGCTCAAGAGCAGGATATAAGTCGAAGAGAGTCGATTGCCTTGACAAAATTTCTGCCGGGCGTTATAATATTCTCCCGAAAACTACCCGTGCGGAAAGGAAGTGAAAGCCATGGGCACAGAACAGAAAAAGATCGCCGCCCAGAACAAGAAGGCTTTTCACGACTATTTCGTGCTCGACAGATACGAAGCGGGAATCGAGCTTTGCGGCACGGAGGTCAAATCCATCCGCCAGGGCAAGCTCAATCTCAAGGACTCATGGTGCTCGATAGTCGACGGCGAATTGTTCGTCAACGGAATGCACATCAGCCCCTATGAGCACGGCAATATCTTCAACCGCGACCCGCTGAGGGTGCGCCGCCTGCTGATGCACAAGCGCGAGATAATGCGCCTGCTTGGTCAGACGAAGCAGGAGGGCTTGACCCTCGTGCCGCTGAGCGTATATTTTGTCAAGGGGCGCGCCAAGGTTGAGGTTGGGCTGTGCAAGGGCAAAAAGCTCTATGACAAGCGCGAAACGGCGGCGAAGAAAGACGCCGCGCGCAATATCGAGCGCAGCATGAAAAACTTCTGATTCAATCGGCAAAAGCCGTTTGATATATGGGGATGAAAGGATTTCGACGGGGAGGTTGAACTTCGGTAAGCGGGCAGCGGTGTGGGACCGCTATAAAACCCATACGTTTAAATAATAAACGACAACAAAACAGTTTTACAAGCTGCTTAAATAGCAGCCGTCTTTGCCGGGAGTACTGCGGCCCGGTACAAGGCGTCGATTAGCAGTGAACGTGCATGGGTGAGCGCTCCGTAACCCGTCATGAACAACGGAACTACCGAACCGGTGAGCCTGCCTGACGGCGCTCCGGCGAGGGAATCTTAAAAGACAGGCTACGCCCGTAGAAAGCTGTGGGGAGCCCTTTTCGGACGCGGTTTCGATTACCGCCATCTCCACCATGAAAAAAGCACTTGCTGTTGCAAGTGCTTTTTTCAATGAAATTCGTTCTTCGGAACGAGTGAAATATGCCTGCGGCATATGAAGGAACAAATTTTTTCACTTGATGTGCAGCATCAAATTTCACAATTTACGAAGTAAATTATTTCACCGCGAGCAGTGCGAGTGATTTCACTAAAGTTTACAATTGCATGAGTTGAAACCGCTGTTATTGCAAATGATTTTTCCACCGTAACCGACAATCAAGCCGGGAAAGTTCTTTACTACTCTCCCGGCTTGATTTTTATTTTTGCAGTCATATTCTGACTGCTTCAATTTCGTTTCCGTGTTCCTTTATTATATCTATAAGATCGGTTGTTTTCAGCCACACCGTTGCGGTGTTGTCATTCGGGTGGACTCCGATGAGTCCGCCGTTTACGAGTTCCTCGTCAAGAAAAAATTTCACTTTTTTCTCGCTGTCGTTGAGTATACCGAGCGGCGTCACTGCGCCCGGTATCAGACCGAGCAGGCTCATCAGATCGTTTTCCGATGCAAAGCTCAGCGGGCGTGTGCCGTGCTCCTCCCTGAATTTTTTCAGGTCAACGCGCTTGTCGCCCCTGACAGTTATGAGATAATAATTGCGCTTCTTGTCGTCTCTGACAAATAAGTTCTTCGCGTCCGCCTCCTGGTGCGGCAGCTCAACATGCGACATCTCTTCCATATTGAACACCGCGCCGTGCTCGGTCACTTCGTATTCTATTCCCCTGCTTGTCAGGAAATCATATACTTCCTGCTTATTCATAATTTCTTCCTCTATTTAAAGAGGGCTGCCGCATCGGGCAGCCCTCTTGCTTTTATATCAGTCCGGCGTATAAGTGAAGGTGAAGCAATGCGAGCGGAGCGTCGCCGCGCCCATTATGTTGAGCCTGAATGCGTTGCCGCGCATTGTCTGATTGCCTATTCTCATGCTTGAAATATAGCCGCAGCTGCTGCCGCGCGCGCTGTCATGCTCGAGTATTTTTATCCACTGCGCAGGGTTGCTTTGGAGCGTTATGCGCTTTGATGAATCAACCTTTGCGTTATACGCTTCGACCTTCTTGCGAAGCTCCTCGCTCGAAATGGTCAGCGTGCGCTTGACATTGCCCTCGGGGCTTGTCCTGCCGCCCGCGAGATAAGGATAGCTATTCTGACTGCCGCCCCAGACATTCGCGCTCGAAGCCGTCTTCCCCGCCGCCGTTGAAAAATACGGAGTGAACGCGGGCGAGCCGTAATATGCAAGATATTCGCCGAGCGTCGCTTTTATCGCGTTTTCGATAGATGAGCTTGTGCCGGCGTAGCTCTCGCGGAACGCGTGGTTCGAGGTAGTCATCTTAAAATTCTGGCGCTTTGCGTAGGTGTAAATCGCGACCATCTGCGACTTTATCGACTCAAGCGGCGCAGACGGACCGACCTCGGCGTAGGCTGTTTTTCCGAGATATTCGGCAAGGGAATAGCTCTTGCCGTTATATGTAACCTTGCTCGGCAAATTTGAATCTTTAACGAGACTGATGCCGGGGTTGTTATAATAATGGAGCAAAATCTGCTTGTATGTCCAGCCGCGGCGCGCATACTCCGAAGCGCCGTTCTGGCTCATACCGACTCCGTGACCGTAGCCGTAGACCGTGAAAACAAAGGTGCCCGTCTTTTTCGAAGAGCTGTTCGGCTTTGTGGTCGTAGGCTTTTCGGTGGGCTTGGCTGTCGGTTTTCCAGTCGTGTTCGGGCGAGTCGTGGGCTTTGTCGAGATAACCGTCGTCAGGACGGTTGAACCCTCGGCTATCGAGCCGGGCACAGTGCCATTTGTCTGCTCCCCCGTTGTTTTTCCGGAGTCAGTGCTCTGCGCTGCGGTGCTGTCCGAGCTCTGCTCATTGCTTGCATCACCGTTTGGATCTTCGACATCAGCAATGATAATATCATCTATAACGCCGATTATGTCGCCCGTCCCGCTCTCGGTGGTGTCTTGAGTGCGTGCGCTGATGAGCGACGCGCCCGACTGCGAGCCATAGCCTTTGATAAGAAATGTAACGGCAGTGCCGATAAGCACGGCGATCAGGATAACCGACGCGACTATAAGCGCTGTCTTTTTGCCCGAGTGCACCGGTGCCGATTTATGATGGGACGGATGTTCACCATCCGTGATTATTATTGACGCATCGTCGCTGACATCGTGCATGACAAAGCCGTTGCGCGCATAGTCGGCGAGCGCGGAATAGAGTCTGTGAACGCAGGCGTAGATAAACTCCTGCGTAGTCTCACCCTTGCGGCTGAAAACCTTGAACACACGCGCCTTGTTCTCGTCCGCTATGCAGATTAGCATGAAATGCTTGCTGTCCTCATCGTCGTTGCGGAACACATTCGATATCGCCGCGCCGACCGACGCGCCGCTCTTTGCTCTGGCGCGCCCCGCCATGGCGGCTATGTATTCGCCGTGACTCTCGTCCTCCTGGCGCTCGACATCTACCGACTGAGCGAATATGACATCGCCGAAATCTGATCCGTCGTCATAGGGCAGGACGGAGAACACGAACGGGCTGTTTTTGCTTGATGCAACCGCAGCGGAAAGTCCGCGCTCTTTCAAGAGTTCAACAACCTCTTCGGGATCGCACTTTTCCTCAGCACTCAGCTCGCCGGCACTGTTCGCGTCCGGCTCGGGAGTATTTGCGCTTTCTTCTTTTTTTTCAACGGGCAGGAACACAGACTTGAGTTCTTCGGCAACCCTGGCGCATCTGCCGTCGGAAAGGGGCAGAAAAACCAGCATCTGTTTTCCGCTTTTTTCAATAAAGCCGCTGTATTTTCCGTCATCGGTCACAAGTATCTGTGCGTCGGCAGGCATCAGACACTGATCCTCATCCGCCTTTTCGAGCGCTTCGGCTATTTTATCGGAGAATGCGGTTTTTGTTCTGAGCGCGTCGAAAAGCAGCTTCTTTATCTCGATATAATGCCGCTCGGCAGCCGCGAGAACCACAGTCTCCGAATCTCCGAACGCTCCGGCAAGGGCAGAAAACAGCTCGCGGCTGTCCGTGAACTGCTCAAAGCGGCACTCCCCGTAGGCTGCGGCAAAGACGGACTCATATTCCGCTATCGCCCTGCGCGGGAGAGGCTGATTGACAAAAGCCAGGAGCGAGATCTTATTTTTCAAAATATCACCTCATTAGTTGGGATACCATCTGTTTGCGTTTTTGTAGGGGTTCTGTTTCTTGTCTTTATCATACCAAGCCTGAGGATATCTCGGGTTGGGGTTGGTCTTGACGAGCGAAGTATCAACTTCTTCACTCTCGCCGTCGCGCACCATTCGCGCCACAACGACAAGACGGGCATTGTCGAACTCATACAGGCAGGTCGAAAGAGTGAGAATCTTGTCGGTCGGCTTGATGTCGACGCCCGTTGTGTAGAGCTTTCTCGAATCAAGCTCGGCTATATACTGCTCGAAGCTCGCCTCGCTTATATTCGTCCAAACATAGTTGAAGAAATATCCGTTGTCCTCGGCGGTGGTCGCATTTGTGATAAACACTGCGTAGACCTTCCACTTGTAGTCGTGATAGATGGTGTTGAACTCGATTATCGGATTGTTTATGAATCCGCGCGTGGTGCGGTAATCAAAGAGCTTGCTGAATATCTTGTCCGAGCTACGGGTGCTGTGGCCGTAGATTATGCTGTTGCGGTCAAGCGGCTCGATTGAGTTCGCATGAGCCAGGAACGGGTTTCCCAGATCCGTGTATCTGTGGGTGAAGCTGCGTTTGAGATAATACGAATCGTTGTCGGTCTGGAGAATCGGAAAGTCCATCTTGAGCTTGTCTATCTTCAGCCAGCCGACGAGGTCGGTGTTCTGCGCATACGCCTCGGCGTATTTTAACTGCATACCCTCGGGGAACTTGACATTCGGGTATTTCTCCTTTATCTCGTCCCAGGTCAGCTCCTCGCTGGGCTTGATATCTTTTATGTCGTTGTCAACGATGTTGGGCTGAACAAGATATGTGTTTATCAGCATTCCCGCGCTGACGAACACCGTGATTATAGCCGCCATAAAGACTATCTTGCGGACTATCTCGGAGACAGCGTCGCCCTTCATCGGGATGATGCCCTTTATAAATTTTTTGAAGCCCTTTTCGCTTCCGCTGTTCTTCTCGTTCTCGCTGACCTCGCGCTCATATTCGCGCAGTGAGCCGCGGTCGCGCTCGCTGAGGTTGACGGCAAAGGTCGAATCTGTCGGCATATCGAAATCGTCGAGCGCCTGCTCTGTCGGGTATTCCGGCTCAGTCACTTTCGGAATATCCTCACCGCTCAGATCGTCGGGCGGGATAAACTTATATAAATTATCCTTTTTCGGCTCGGCGGGTTTCTCCGGCTCAGACTCGATTATGGGCTCGAGCTCAGACTCCGGCTCGGATACCGGCTCCTTTTCTTCGGTCACGGCGCCGCTTTCCTGCCGTGACTCCACCCCGGTTTCATCGTCGCCGCAGTCAAGATATCTGCGCGCGAGATCTTCCATTTCGCTGCGCTGTGCCGCAGGTTCGTCGTCCTCAACCGATGTGTAGTGCTCAAACATCTCCCTCATATCGGGCAGCGAAAACTCGCCGTCTTTTCTGTTTTTGTCAGACATACTCTTTCCTCCGATACAGGTTTACTTTATTTTCTCTTCCAGCATCAGGCGTGCAAGGTTAAGTGCCCGCGACGCCGTGACATATCTGTTATATTCACGGTCATTTTCATGACCGGTGACTATCTTTTCGACGACTGTGCGCTCGCCGTCCGTGACCGCCGCAAAGCTCAGTCCGCCGGGCAGAACACCGTCGCCTCCCGGTCCTGCAAGACCGGTTGTGGATATCGCTATATCCGCGCCGCTCACGTGCTTTGCGCCGAGCGCCATCTCGCGCGCCGTCTGTTCGCTGACAGCGCCGTAGGTCTCAAGCGTCTTTGGCGAAACGCCGAGGAGCTTTGTTTTTATATCATTCGAATAGCTGACTATTCCGCACTCGAAAACCTCGGACGCGCCGGGGATATCAGTCAGCCTTTTGGGGATATATCCCGCCGTGCAGGATTCGGCAGTCGCTATCTTTTTGCCCTTTTCTTTGAGCAGAGCGACAACGCGCTCTTCGATGCTGTTCATGTCGGTGCCGTATACGACATCGCCGAGCCTGCTGCATATCTCATCAACTACAGGCGCGCACATTTTGTCCGCCTCGTCGGCGGTTTCCGCCTTCGCGGTTATCCTCAGCCGCACCTCGCCGCTTTTTGCATACGGTGCGACGGTCGGATTCTTTGCGTCGAACATATCCTCTATCTCTTCGGCGACCGAGCTCTCGCCCATGCCGATTATATTGACCGTGTGTGAGACTATCGCGCCGTCGGAATATTTTTTCAAAAATCCGCGTGCGCTCTCATTGAACATCGGGACGAGCTCGCCGGGAGGGCCGGGCAGGATAATAACGCACTTGCCGTTCTTTTCGAGCGCCGCGCCGGGTGCCGTGCCGTGGTTATTCTCAAACACGGTGCCGCCGACGGGCAGCATCGCCTGCTTGAGGTTGTTCTCGGGCATATTGCCGCCCTTTGATTTGAAATATGAGCGTATGCGCTCCGCCGTGTCTTCGTCCTCCCTGAGTTCGAAACCCATGACCTCACAGCAGACCTCTTTTGTCAGATCGTCGTCCGTGGGGCCGAGTCCGCCGGAAGTAATAACAATATCGCTGCGACCGAGAGCCGCTTTAAGCTCCTGCGCGAGGCGCTCGGGATTGTCCCCAACTGAGCTGCGGTGCATGACGGATATGCCCATCGCCGCAAGCTCTTTTGAGAGAAACTGCTCGTTGGTATTGAGGATATCGCCGAGCAGAAGCTCGGTTCCGACACAGAGAATTTCACACACTGCCATTGTTACTCACCTTTTGAAAAAGCTTTTATAACCGTAACTTTTGTGCCCTCGACCGCGCGCTTTATGGGCTCGTCCCATTCGGTGCCGCGCTCCGCCTTTTCGACTCCGGCTATTGTCGGATGGGTGCGCGGGTGCTTCGGGGTGAACACAGTGCAGCAGTCCTCATAGGGCTGGATGGATATATCAAATGTCTCAATTTTTCTCGATATCGCGATGACTTCGTCCTTGTCCATGCCGATAAGCGGACGGAATACGGGCATCGAGGTCACAGCGTCTGTGCAGGCTATTGCGGGCATGGTCTGGCTCGCGACCTGACCGACGCTCTCGCCTGTTATCAGCGCCTGGCAGTCCTCTTTTATTGCGATCTCCTGCGAGATGCGCATCATCATGCGGCGCATGATAAGCGTGAACACCTCTTCGGGGCAGTTATCTTTTATAAGCTCCTGGATCTCGGTAAACGGGACAACGAAGAGCATAATGCGTCCGCTGTATTTTGCGACCTGGCGCAGAAGCGAGTGGACTTTCTGCTCGGCGCGCTGGCTCGTATAGGGCGGAGAAGCGAAGTGAATAGCTATCAGCTCCACGCCGCGCTTTGCCATCATCCAGCCTGCAACGGGGCTGTCTATTCCGCCGGAGACGAGCAGAGCCGCCTTTCCTGCGGAGCCCGAGGGCATACCGCCCGCGCCCTTGAGCTGATTGCCGTGTATAAACGCGCACTTATCGCGCACCTCGACGTTTATTATAACATCGGGGTTATGAACATCTACTTTCAGATGGTGGAATTTCGAGAGTATCTTTCCGCCGACCTCTCTGCATATCGCGGGAGAATTGAGCGGAAACTTCTTGTCCGCGCGCTTTGCCTCGACCTTGAAAGTCGATGCGGCGTTGAGCAGGGGAGCCGTATATTCAACGCAGGTGTTGAGAATAACGTCCATATCCTTTTCGACTGCGGCGGCGCGAGAGAGTCCGGCTATGCCGAAGACCTTGAGAAGTCTTTCAGTCGCTTCGTCGAGATCGGCATCCTCGGGCCCTTCGACTATTATCGTCGACTGCGCGGGGGTGCAGGTGAATTTGCCGAGCGACGCGAGTCTGCGGCGGATATTCGCCATGAGCATATCTTCAAAAGTGCGCCTGTTGAGTCCCTTGAGTGCAAGCTCACCGTTTTTGATGAGAATAACTTCCTTCATATTGTGATTCCTTTTTTATTTATTTTACTTATTTTTTCTTATTGTTTTCTGCCCCTCGGCAATGCCGTCGATGAGCATATCTATCTCTTCTTTTGTGGTAAAACGCGAGAAGCTGATTCTGAGCGGGCTCTTTCTAACTTCGTCGCTCAGTCCCATATTTTTGAGCACCGAGCTCTGATGTCCCTTTGAGCACGCCGAGCCGCTCGAGACATAGACGCCGCGCGAAGAGAGGAAATTGAGCATCGGCTCGGAGTTTATGCCGAGCACCGAAATATTGGTCACATACGGCAGCGCGTCCTCGGGCGAGTTTATAACAACTCCGCCGAGAGCCAGAAGTCTGTCCCGCATATAGTCGCGAAGCTCAGTAACTTCTTTGAGCTCAGCCGCAAGATTCGGCAGAGCCGCGGCCGCCGCGCCGAAGCCCGCTATCGCAGGCATGGGCTGAGTGCCAGGGCGCAGTTTTTCCTCCTGCGAGCCGCCGAAAACTATCGGCGACAGGCGCACGCCCTTTTTGACATAGAGCGCGCCGACGCCCTTGGGGCCGTGTATCTTGTGGGAGCTGACCGTCATCAGGTCAACGCCCATAGCAGCGGGCTTGAGCGGCAGTTTGCCAAAAGCCTGCACCGCATCGCAATGAACAAGTGCGGGCGACTTCGCACGCGTTACCGCAGTTCTCGCCGCTTCGACGGGCTGAATAGTGCCCGTCTCGTTGTTGACCGCCATAATGCTCACGAGTATCGTGTCGGGAGTCACGGCTTCAAAAAGCTCGCGCTCGCTGATACGTCCGTTTTTGTCAACGCCGAGGCGTATGACTTCAAAGCCCTCGTTTTCGAGATGCTTGACCGTCTCATCAATGCTCGGATGCTCGACGCTCGTCGTCACTATCCGTCTGCCGCGCCGGCGCATGGCATGAGCCGCGCCCTGAACGGCAAGATTGTTGCTCTCCGTTCCGCCGGAGGTGAAATACACCTCGTCATCCCGGCAGAAGAGCCTGCGCGCCACATTCGAGCGCGCGTTTTCGAGCATTTCGTCCGCCTCTATCCCCTTTTGATGCAGGGACGATGGGTTGCCCCAAAGCTCTGTTACAGCGGTTTTCATCGCTTCAACAGCTTCACTGCACACGGGGGTCGTGGCGCTGTTGTCAAGATACGCCGTCATAAGAAAAATCACTCCAAACCGCACGATTCCCAATTATACTTATATATTCTATATTATACAACATAATCACCGGACTTGCAATATATTTGAGCGGATTGCGGCGATACTGCGCGCGGCAAGTTTTTTCCTGTCTGCGCATAAAACGCCCGCCCGCTACATTATATGATATAAAGTGCAACAAGGACAGCAAATAAAGATTGACAAAAATATGCAATTTGCTATAATTAAACTGCAAATGAAACCCATTACATAAAGGAGAGTTGACATTGACAAAGCGAACAAAATCGTGGGTCGCCGTGCTGCTTTTCATCGCAGTGTTCGGCGCTCTGCTCGTGACCGCAACGTTCACTGACCTCCAGGTCAGCAACATCCTCACGGCAAAGGCGCTCGCCGCCCACACCTACTACACAAACGAGACCGTATACGGCGTTGTGCTCGAGGCCGTCGGCTCGTCGCCCGTCTATCTCATGCTCGCATTCAGCTTCCAGATTCTCTTCTGGCAGGTCATGCGCAAGATGAAAAAGCATCCGTGGAAAGAGATCCTCGCGATACTCCTGCTCGTCGCGGGCACAATAGCCTATTTCGTACTGTTTGACGACGCCGTAAAATATGCGCTCCAGCACATAGGTCCCGAGGCCGAGCTGTTCCGCAAGGCGGCATTCCTCAAGGGCATATCGATGTTCTTCGCGGGTCTTATGACCTTCTTTGCAACCTTCGCCATAAGAAACTATTCCGAGGAATCGGTCAATAAGATGGTTATGTTCGCGGTTGCGGTGCTCTGCGTTGCAGCTGTTTCCAACGGCATTATCGCCGCAGTCAAAGAGCCCGTCGGCCGCATGCGTTATCGCGCAATGAACTGCGAGGGCGGCCAGTCGATCGGCGGATTTGACAACTTCACCCGCTGGTATGTCGCCAACGGTCAGCACCTCACCAAGGACGAGATGAGAGCACTCTTCGGCACGACCGACGCTCTTAAATCATTCCCGAGCGGACACACCTGCTCCGCCGGCACGGTCTACTGCCTGCTTATGCTCCTCGATGTTTTCAACATCAAGAGCAAGGGCAAGAGAGCTGTCAGCTGGATCGCCGCCATCACCTACACCGGCATGGTCGCGGTCAGCCGCATAATCGTCGGCGCGCACTTCTTCAGCGACGTCCTCATGGGCGGCACGATAGCTTTCGTGAGCATGATAATCTTCAGAGAGATATTCATCTGCAAGGGCTCGAATGTGAAAGCAATGTTCGGCAAGGAATAAAATCAAGATAGGTAAGCACCCCGCAGGCTCAAGTCTGCGGGGTGTTTTTATGGGCAACAAAAAAACACGGTGCATCTTTTGACACACCGTGCTTTTGTTTTTTTATCAGTCTTCGCTGTTCTGCTTAGCGATGGGCTCGATCCTGCCGTATCTCGAAGCGGAAGCCGCATCGGATCTGGGCGGACGGGAGGGAGCTGCGGGACGGTCGCTGCGCGGGCGGTCATTTCTGCCTCTGCCGCCTCTGTCGCGGTTCTGATATCCGCCGCGTCCGTTTCCGCGGGGCGGTCTGGAGCCACCATTGAGGGGCTTCACGCCCTCTTCGAGGGTGATAACGACCTTGCGGTCATTCTCAGAGCCGACAGAGTGGGAGGTCACGCCCTCAACATCCTGAAGAGCCGTGTGAATGATGCGTCTCTCATAGGGATTCATGGGATCAAGCACAACATTTCTGCCGTACTTTCTGACCTTTGCTGCGCTCTTCTGAGCGAGTGCGCGCAGGGTTGCCTCGCGCTTCTCGCGGTAGTTGCCGATGTTGAGCGAGACTCTTCTCGACTTGTCCGCGCCCCTATTGACGACAAGGCGGACGAGATACTGGATAGCGTCGAGTGTCTCTCCCCTGCGGCCGATAGCCGCGCCGTAGTCGCCGTCATATTCGACCGCGATGCTGACTTCTTCGTCAGTCTCTTCGATCTTTATCTCTGCATCCTCGATGCCGAGGCTTGCAAGAATTTTTTCAAGATATTCCTTCGCGCCGGCCTCGGACGGAGCATCATAGCTCACCTTGACCTTTGCGGGAGTTGTTCCGAGCAGACCGAACATCTTCTTTGTCGGCATCTCGAGAACTTCGATTTCAAAATCCGAATCGGCGGATATGCCGAGCTGCGCGATAGCGTCAGCTTTTGCAAGATCGACTGTTGCGCCGGTTCCGATAGCTTCTTTTAACATCTCTGTTTCCACCACCTGGAAAATTTATTTTTCTTCTTTTTTCTGCGCAAGTGCGCGCTTGAGATTCTCTTCCCTTGAACGGCGCTCGACAGTCTCATCGACCATAGCCTTTGCAATCATCTTCTTCGGGCTGTGGGTGAACGAAAGGATAACTGTCTGAATGAGCGCGAAAACGTTCGACGCGATCCAGTAGATACCGATACCGGCGGGGAACTGGAAGGTGAAATAAAGCGAGAACAGGGGCATACCGAAAGTCATGCAGCCCATGGTCGGGTTCTTCGCCATTTCAGGGTTGTTCTTGCGCTGCTGGAGCATCGAGAAGAGGCTCGTTGCGAGAGAAGTAAGGCCCGAGAGAATGGGGATGACCCAGAGGATTCCGGGCTCTTTTATCGACGGAATCTCGCCCAGCGGTATGCCGAGGAAGGTGAAGTTGAAGTTCGCAATGCTGTCGATAACTCCCGAGCTGATGCCCTTTGAGAGCGCGATGGGTCTTATCTCATTGATATGGTTGATAACAAAAAGCTCGATAGTCTGCTTACCTGTCTTTGCGTTATATTCAGCGAGTCCTTTTGCTATTTCTGTCAGCGAATTGATTGTTGTATCATCGATCGCGAGCGCCCACTTGAGGGGGTGATAGATAACGCCGATAAGACCGAAGATGATGATGAACTGGATGGCGAGCGGCAGACAGCCCATATTCATGGGATTGTGTCCTTCACGCTGGTAGAGAGCCTGAGTCTCTTCCTGAATCTTTTTCTGATCGCCCTTGTATTTGGCGTTTATTCTGCGGATCTTGGGCTGAAGGCGCTGCGTCTTGACGGTACCCTTAGTCTGGTAGATAGAAGTGGGAATCATAAGAAGTCTTGCGAAGAGGGTGAAGAGGATGAGTGCAAGACCGTAATTGTCAACGGCTTCGAATATGAACCTGAGAACATATCCGAACGGGATACCCAATGTCGTGTAAATGGCGTCCATTATTTGTGAGTCCTCCGGTTGGATTTTTTGTCCCTCTTGGGAGGGACGGGATCATAACCGCCGGGGAATAGGATATTGCAGCGAAGAAGTCTGGCAACAGTCAGCAGAGAGCCTTTGAAGGCTCCGTGTATTTCAAGAGCCTCTATCGCATACTGAGAGCAGGTCGGATAATACCTGCACATATCGGGCAGCTGCGGTGAGATATGCTTTCTGTAAAACTGAATAAGTTTTATCAGTATGTCCTTCATTTTCACTTCACAACTTTCACTCCTGCAGATATACCGATAACACCCAAGGCTCCCAGCTGTTTGCGCATTGACCGCTCGATGTCGGTGCTCTTGCGGGAGACCGTCTTATGACGGGCGACAAATACAATGTCCCATCCCCCGCAGCACTCGCCTTCGAGCTGCCGGAAAGCCGCGCGAATTATCCGGCGGCACCGGTTGCGCTCCACCGCATTTCCGAGCTTTTTGCCGGTGGTTATCCCGATGCGCATGACACCGTAACGGTTCCTGAGCGCATATGTGACAAGCACCGGGTCAGCGGCTGATTTGCCGCGCCCGTAAGTCCTGCGAAAATCGCTGTTAAGCTTGAGCGTCTGATATTCTGCCAAAGCAATCAATCCATCCGTGGCAATAATCCGCTCGACCTGTTAAAAGACCGTTAAAAAGGTAAATCAATAGGTGAGCTGCTTTCTTCCCTTCGCTCTGCGACGGGAAAGAACCTTGCGTCCGTTTCTGTCGGACATTCTCTTGCGGAAGCCGTGCTCCTTCTTACGGTGCAGCTTCTTGGGCTGGTAAGTTCTTTTCATTTGCGGTAACCTCCGTTTCACAGGATATTAGTCACCGGCGGGCGCTTTGGTGGCATTCGTACCGCCGTGATCTTATGTGCAGATATGGGTATAACTCTTTCGCCTACCCTTGCAAGCTACTATTATATATCATACTTCACATCAATGTCAATCATTTTTTTGCGTCCTTGTGCAAACTGCTTGTTGAAAAAAAGGGGGTTTTATGATATACTCTATCCTATTATAAAGTATTATGATGGGGGAAGTTCACTAATGGATTCATTCAACGAGCTGTGGCAGGTAGTCTCCGACTATCTCAGGCAGACAAACTCCGAATCTATCTACAACGTCTGGTTCAGCGAGCTTGAGCCGATAAGCTTTGACGGCAGCCGCGCCGTGCTCATGACAACGGCGGAATTCAAGCGCCGCATCCTCGCGCAAAAGTTCGGCGGCACGCTTCACAGCGCATTTTTGAACGCGCTCGGTCTCGATGTCGATGTCGAGTTCATAGCGCCGGGCGAGGGATATTCGCAGTCTGACTCCTCGGGCTCTGCGGCGGGCTCATCGGAGATAGACGGCAGCACGCGCGCCTCAAACTATTTTGAAAACACATTCGACACATTCGTTGTCGGCGCGTCAAACAAATTCGCCCATGCGGCGGCGCAGGCGGTCGCGGCGAACCCCGGCAAGGCGTATAACCCGCTGTTCATCTACGGCAACTCGGGACTCGGCAAGACGCATCTGCTCAACGCCATATGCCACGAGATAAAAAGAAACGACCCGTCGATGAAGATAGTCCTCACCGACGGCGAGGAATTCACCAACGAGTTTATCGAAGCGCTCAACCACCGCACAACAACGGAATTCCAGAACAAATACCGCAAGGTCGACGTTCTTCTGATGGACGACGTTCAGTTCATCGCGAGCAAGGAGCGCACGCAGGAGGAGTTTTTCCATACTTTCAACGCCCTGACGCAGGACGGCAAGCAGATCGTTCTGTCATCCGACCGCCCGCCGAAAGATATGCCTCAGCTTGAGGACAGAATGCGCACACGCTTTGAGTGGGGGCTGCTCGCGGACGTTCAGCCGCCGGATCTCGAGACCCGTATGCTCATAGTCAAGCGCAAGGCGGACGCGCTTAACTTTGATATCAGCGACGATGTCGTTGAATACATAGCGCAGAAGCTCAAGAACAACATCCGCCAGCTTGAGAGCGCGGTCAAGAAGATGCAGGCTTATGTCCAGATACAGGGCGCGCATGTCAACACCGCCACCGCTCAGCAGGCGATAAGGGATATTCTCAGCGACAACAAGCCTATCCCTGTCGTTGTGGACAAGATAATAACCGAAGTCGCGCGCACCTACGGCGCAAATCCCGAGGATCTGCGCTCGAAGAAGAAGGACGCACAGACTTCAAAATACCGCCAGATATCGATGTACATCGTGCGCGAGGTCACAGGACTTTCCGCCAAGGCTATCGGCGCGGAGTTCGGCGGCAGGCACTATTCAACGGTGCTCTACGCCCTTGACGAGATAAAGAAAGAGAGCGACACCGACTCGGCGCTCAGAACGACTATCAACGATATCATAAAGAACGTGCAGGAGAGCTGATTTTTTCTAACAGACTGACGCACCGCGAGGGAGGGATAAATGGTGCGCGATATTATTATAGCATCGTCATCCGACAAGGTGCGCGCGCAGCTGCGCGGCTTCGTTGCGGAAATGGGAATAATGGGCGTCATCGAGTGCCGCTCTGCTTCGCAGACCCTCGATTTCGCTCAGCGTCTCCCCTCGGCTATAATAATCTGCCACCGCCTGACCGACATGGCGCCCGCCGCCATGCTTCGTCTGCTCCCGCCGGGCGCCGATATGATATTGCTTATATCCTCCGCCCAGTCCCCGCTGTTCGGCATGAGCAACGTGCAGTGCATGACCCTGCCGCTCTCACGTCCTGAATTCCGCAGCGCAATAGAAAAGCTGCTCCGCTCCTCGTCCGAGTCGCGCATACGCTCGGGCGGTCAGCGCAACACGGCGGATCAGGAGATAATCGATAAGGCAAAACATTTATATATGAAAGTAAACGGTGTGTCTGAAGAGGACGCATACGCATATATTAGAAGAAGGAGCATGAACGAGAGCAGTTCTATAACCGCCACCGCGCGGCATCTGCTCAGCGAGCTCGCTAATATATAAATGAAAAGGGTCTTGTGAATGAAATTCGCCAAAATGCAGGGCACGGGCAACGACTACATATATGTCAACTGTTTTGATGAATCGATAGACGACCCTCCCGCCGCGGCGAAATTTTTGAGCGACCGCCATTTCGGTATCGGCTCAGACGGGCTTGTGCTGATTTTGCCGTCCGACAGGGCGGATTTCAAAATGGATATCTACAATTCCGACGGGTCACGGGCGAAGATGTGCGGCAACGCCGCGCGCTGCGTCGCAAAGTATGTCTGCGACAGCAAAATGACCGACAAAGATATGATATCTTTGGAGACTCTCAGCGGAATAAAATACATTAATATATATAAGACGGACGGAAAGTTCACCTCGGCGCAGGTAAACATGGGGTCACCAATGCTGAAAAGCAGGGATATTCCCGCGCTTATTGAATCGGACACCGTGATTTCTCATCCGCTCGAAGTCGGTGGAAAAGTTTATTCCGTCACCTGCCTTTCGATGGGCAACCCGCATTGCGTGGTTTTCTCTGAAAATATTGATTCTGTAAATATTCAAAAAATCGGCGCCGAGTTTGAAAATCACCCGGCGTTTCCGGACAGGATAAATACGGAATTCGTTCAGCCGATTTCGGCTTCACGCATAAAAATGCGCGTTTGGGAGCGCGGCGCGGGCGAGACCCTCTCCTGCGGCACGGGCGCGTGCGCGGCGGCGGTCGCCTGCATATTGAACGGCTACTGCAAGCGCAATACAGATATCAAAATCTCGCTTCGCGGCGGCGAGCTTTCAGTAAAATGGAGCGCCGATGGAAATGTGTACCTGACCGGTTCGGCACAGACCGTCTTTACAGGCGAAATTGCCTACGGCGGAGGCGCAAGATGAAAATAAACGAAAACTTTTCGCTTCTCCGCAGCAACTATCTTTTTTCGACGATGAGCCGAAAAATTAAAGATTACAAAATCGCTCACCCCGAGGCGGATATAATCGACCTCGGCATCGGCGATGTCTCGCGTCCCCTGCCCGAGGCGTGCATAAAAGCCATGCACTCGGCGGTAAACGAAATGGCGGACGCCGCCACATTCAGAGGCTACCCGCCCGAGCAGGGATATGATTTTCTTATCGACAAGATATTGAAATATGATTTCGCCGCGCGTGGAATAACGCTCGAAAAAGACGAGATTTTTATAAGCGACGGCGCAAAGAGCGACACCGGCAGCATCGGCGATATCTTTTCGCCAGAGTGCAAAGTCGCCGTCTGCGACCCCGTCTACCCGGTCTATATAGACACGAACATCATGGCGGGCAGGGGCGGCAAGCTGCTCGAAAACGGCAGATTTTCAAATATTGCTTATCTCGACTGCACCGCAGAGAACGGATTTATCCCTCCCCTGCCGGAGCAAAATGTCGATATAATATATCTCTGCTCCCCCAACAATCCCACGGGAACGGCGATGAATAAAGAGAAGCTCCAACAGTGGGTCGACTGGGCTAACGAGCACGGAAGCGTCATTCTCTTTGACGCCGCATACGAGGCGTTTATCACAGAGAGCAACATTCCGCACAGCATTTTCGAGCTTGACGGCGCAAAGAAATGCGCCATTGAGTTCAGGAGCTTTTCAAAGACCGCAGGCTTTACCGGCGTTCGCTGCGCATATACGATTATACCGCGCGAGCTCTCACGCGGCGGAGTCAGCCTCAACGCGCTGTGGGCGCGCAGGCAGGCGACGCGGTTCAACGGCGTGTCATATATAACCCAGCGCGCCGCCGAAGCCGTCTATTCCGACGAGGGCAGGCGGCAGATAAAAGAAAATATAAACTGCTATCTCGGCAACGCAAAGAAGATAACGGACGGACTCGAAAGTATTAATATCCGCTGTTTCGGCGGCAGAAATTCGCCGTATATCTGGTTTGAAGTGCCGAACGGGCTGACCTCATGGCAGATGTTCGACAGGCTTCTGAACACCGTTCAGGTGGTCGGCACGCCGGGCTCGGGCTTCGGCACGATGGGCGAGGGATATTTTCGCCTGACCGCGTTCGCAGGGCCAAAGCGCACGCTCGAAGCAGTTGAAAGAATAAAAAACGGTCTGAAATAAGACCGTACGGAGGATAAAAATGGGCATTTTTTCAAGAATAAACAAGGGACTCAAAAAGACCCGCGAGAATATGTCTGGGGCTATCGACTCGATGCTCCACGGCAAGACTGAAATTGACGACGAATTTTATGACGAGCTCGAAGAGATACTCGTCATGGGCGATGTCGGCTGCATGACCGCATCGGAGATAGTCGAGAAGCTGCGCGAGCGCGTTATGAAAAAGCATCTGCGCAAGCCTGAAGCCGTCAAGAACGAGATAAAAGAGATAGTCGCCGAGATGCTTGAGGGCGGCGAGGAAATGAGCCTTATCACTCTCCCCTCCGTCATTCTCGTCATCGGCGTCAACGGCGTGGGCAAGACCACTTCCATAGGCAAGCTCGCCGCAATGTACAAAAACGAGGGCAAAAAAGTTATCCTCGCCGCGGCGGACACTTTCAGAGCCGCTGCAATCGAGCAGCTTGAAGAGTGGGCTGACCGCGCGGGAGTCGAGATAGTCAAGCACCGCGAGGGCGCAGACCCGGCGGCTGTTATATACGACACAATTCAGGCGGGCAAGGCAAGAAACGCCGACATAATCATCTGCGACACCGCCGGCAGACTCCACAACAAGAAGAACCTAATGGAGGAGCTGGCGAAGATATACCGCGTCATCGACCGCGAGCTGCCCTACAGCGACCGTGAGAGCCTGCTCGTGCTTGACGCGACTACAGGACAGAACGCAGTCAATCAGGCAAAAGAATTCAAGAATGTTGCAGAGATCACCGGCATCATTTTAACGAAGCTTGACGGCACCGCAAAGGGCGGCGTTGTATTAAACATCAAAAATGAGCTCGGCGTACCCGTCAAGTTCATCGGCGTCGGCGAAAAGGTGGACGACCTGCGCCCGTTCAACGCCCGCGCATTCGCCGAGGGTCTGTTTGACGCAGAGCCGATTGAAGACGAGGAAGAGGAAAAAGAGGACAAATAATGGATTTTCTCATAGCTACACATAACATGAAAAAACGCGCCGAGCTTGAGCGCATATTGAAACCCATCGGCGTGCGCGTTCTGCTCGCGGAAGAGGCGGGAGTCGAGCTGACCGATGTTGATGAGACGGGCGTCACCTTTGAAGAGAACGCATTCTTAAAAGCCGACAGCGGCTGCAAAGAGAGCGGCATGCCCTGCATCGCTGACGACTCGGGACTTGCCGTTGACGCGCTCGACGGCGCGCCGGGAGTTTATTCCGCAAGATACGCGGGCGAGCACGGAAACGACGAGAAGAACAACGAGCTCCTGCTCAAAAATCTGTCCAACATTCCTATGGACAAGCGCACCGCACGATTCGTTTCGACCGTCTGCTGCTGTTTCCCGGACGGCAGGCACATGACCGTGCGCGGCGAGTGCGAGGGCAAGATTGCCTTTGAACCCGCAGGCGAGGGCGGCTTCGGCTACGATCCGCTGTTTTTGCCCGACGAGTTTCCCGGCAAGACGATGGCGCAACTCACCGCAGAAGAAAAAGACAGCATCAGCCACAGAGGCAAGGCGCTGAGACTCCTTGCAAAAAAACTGGAGGAAATTATATGACAAGCAAAGAGAGAGCCGCGCTTCGCGCGCAGGCAAATTCGCTCGAGCCGCTTTTTCAGGTCGGCAAGGGCGGCGTCAATGACGCACTGATAGCCCAGACGCTCGACGCATTCCGCTCCCGCGAACTGCTCAAGCTCAAGGTACTGCTCGAGACAGCACCCAAGCCCCCGCGCGAGATCGCCGAGGAGATAGCGGCAAAGACGCAGTCCGAGGTCGTTCAGGTCGTCGGCGGCAGCCTGATATTCTTCAAGGAGAATCCGGAGCTGCACGAGCCGAAAGATAAAAAGAAAAAGATAACCGGTACGAAGAATCCGAACCGCCCATCCGTGCGCAAAAAAGTGCACGAAAAGAAGCTTGCCGAGGAGAGAAAGACCGCGGCGCGCCGAAAGGCGGAGCGCAATTTCAGACGCAGCCGCGATATATAACAGCAAATTTTAAGTCAACCGGTTCAAAAGCAGGCGCATTTTCGCCTGCTTTTTTGTGCATCGGGACAAATCGGGAATTTTTTGTAAAAGCCTATTGACAGCGTAGGTATAAGAGACTATAATACGCTCATAGATACTGAACAGGGAGGAAGCATCATGAAAAAGTTTGACAGCAACATTATGATGATGGAAATGTGCATGTTCTCCATGCGCATGTGCATGTGCATGCCTTTTTCCGACGAGCTTCCGTCAAACGAATAAATCTGATATATGCAGAGATTCGGGGAGCTTCGTGAGGAGTTTCCCGTTTTTTATTTGCATTGAGGAGGAAGAAAAGTGCAGTATCTGAAATTATTCTCGCCCTTTGATATAAGGCATTGGCGAATGTGCCGCAAGGCGCATGATTAAAAAGTCCGTTTCAACCCAATACCTTATAAATTAAAATACAAAGGAGATAATCAACATGAAAAAGACAATATCGATCATTCTCGCAGCGGTCCTCGCGCTGAGCTGCATCTTCGGCTTCGCCGCCTGCTCTTCGGGCAGCAAGGGCATCACCATTGCCGTTCCCAACGACGCGACCAACGAAGCCCGTGCGCTCCTTCTTCTTCAGGAGCAGGGCATCATCAAGCTCAAAGACGGCGCCGGCATCACCGCAACCGTAAGAGACATTGAGGACAACCCCAAGAACATCACCTTCAAAGAGGTTGAAGCCGCTCAGCTCCCCAACGTTCTCAAGGATGTTGACTATGCTGTTATCAACTCGAACTACGCTATCTCCGCGGGTCTTAACCCCGTAAAGGACAATCTCGCCATTGAAGGCTCCTCGAGCGCATATTCGAACATCCTCGCCGCCAAGAAGGGCAACGAGAATTCCGACAAGATAAAGGCTCTTTCCGCCGCTCTCCAGAGCAAGAAGGTCGCCGATTTCATCGCTTCCAAGTATAACGGCGCAGTTATCAGCGTTGTTTCAAACCCCGGTGACGGCTACGATCCCTCCGTCAACTACGACGCACTCAAGGGTCAGACCATAACCGTCGCTGCATCCCCCACACCGCACGCCGAGATCCTCGCCGTTGCCAAGGAGATCCTTGCCGCTAAGGGCGTCACCCTTGACATCAAAGAGTTCGAAGATTATGTCCAGCCCAACAATGTTGTTGAGTCCGGCGAGATCGACGCAAACTACTTCCAGCACGAGCCTTACCTCGACGATTTCAACAAGCAGAACAACACGAACATCGTCACCGTTTGCTATGTCCACGTCGAGCCCATGGCTCTCTACGGCGGCAAGCAGACCACTCTTGACGCAGTGAAGTAAATGTTATAAAATATAATGCCGGGCTAAGTTGCTCTTAATCGGGCTGCTTGCCGGCATTATCTTTTTATCCAGAAGTTCGGAGGCATAAAATGATCGAGATTAAAAATCTGTCAAAAACTTTCAAGACCGCCGACAGCTCGCTCGACGCGCTCAAGAATGTTTCTCTGACAATAAACGACGGCGATATTTACGGCATCATCGGCATGAGCGGCGCGGGCAAGAGCACGCTCGTGCGGTGCATAAATATGCTCGAACGCCCGACTGAGGGCCAGATACTCATAGACGGTGTCGATATGGGTTCGCTTTCGAGCAAGCAGCTCAGGGACGCCCGCCGCAATATAACCATGATATTCCAGGGCTTCAACCTGCTCATGCAGCGCAACTGCCTGAAAAACATCTGCTTTCCGCTCGAGCTTGAGGGCATGAAGAAAGAGGACGCGAAGAAACGCGCGCTCGAACTGCTCGAGATAGTCGGTCTGCCCGACAAAGCGAAGGCTTACCCCGCTCAGCTCTCCGGCGGTCAGCAGCAGAGAATCGCGATAGCCCGCGCACTCGCTACAAATCCGAAAGTTCTGCTCTGCGACGAGGCGACAAGCGCGCTCGACCCGAACACCACACATTCGATCCTCAACCTCATAAGAGACATAAACAAAAAGCTCGGCATAACGGTTATTATAATAACCCACCAGATGAGCGTTGTCGAAGAGACCTGCAACCGAGTCGCCATTCTTGACAACGGCACGGTCGTTGAACAGGGCGAAGTCAGCACCGTCTTTGCCCATCCGCAGTCGGCGGCAGCAAAACGCCTCGTGTTTCCCGACGCTTCGGATGAGATTTTTGCTCCCGCTTCGGACGAGCACAGGATAAGAGTCGTCTTCAACGGCGCGTTCGCGACCAACACCCCGCTGATAACCAAGATGGCTATGGACGAGGGAATCGCGGCGAATATTTTAGCTGCCTCCACGCGCTGCATCGGCGACAAGGTCTACGGCAACATGCTCCTCGGCATCCCCGGAGGGGACAACGAGCTTGAACGCGCGTCGAAATATCTGCAGAGTATGCCGGATATTCTTGTTGAGGAGGTTTAAAAGATGTTTGACAATGCATTCACTTCCGAGGCGCTGACGGAAGCCCTCGATATATTAAAAAATGATTTCCCGCTGGCTATCTGGGAGACGATATATGTCACCCTGCTCTCCACGCTCTTCGCGATAATTATCGGCCTGCCGCTCGGCGTGCTGCTCGTCGCGGGCGAAAAGGGCGGCGTTCTCCCCCTGCCGAAGGCTCTGATGAAGGTTCTCAATGTTATTATAAATCTTCTGCGTTCGGTGCCGTTTTTGATTCTGATGATTCTCGTCTTCCCACTGACCCGTCTTATCGTCGGCACGGCGGTCGGCACAGTCGCCTCGATAGTCCCGCTCGTCATCGCGTCGTTCCCGTTTGTGGCGCGTCTTGTTGAAAGCAGCCTGCGCGAGGTCAACCCGAATATAATTGAAGCCGCGCAGAGCATGGGAGCTTCGCCCATGCAGATAATTATCAAAGTCATGATTCCCGAGAGCGTGCCCTCGCTGCTCTCGAACTTCACGATAGCGATAACCACCATCCTCGGCTACTCCGCAATGAGCGGAATAATCGGCGGCGGCGGACTCGGCAAGATAGCCATAAACTACGGCTACTACCGCTACAAATATCTCGTCATGATCTTTGCGGTTATCCTGCTCATAGCGCTCGTTCAGATTTTCCAGAGTGTCGGCACCCACCTTGCAACAAAGACAGACAAGAGACTCAAGAAAAAATAATTAAGCACATAAAAAGCACCCGGTCGGGAGAAATCCCTGCCGGGTGCTTTGCTGTATTTATTTTACGTCTTCGCTTTCGGGGTGAAAACCTTTGCGTCAAGCTTTTTCATCAGCGCGTCGAACACTATCGCCATAAGCAGCGTAGCGGCGAAGCAGAGAATGAAATAGTTCAGATTGTTGTTGACCAGTCCGAGTCTCTTGAATATCGTCATCGGGATGCGCTGGAGAATATAGACGCTGAAAACATGCTTGCCGAGCATCGAAAGTGCGGGATTGCCGATTTTTATCTTCATCGATGCGAGCACAACGATAAGCATGAACGCGCTCGCCCACGCCCAGTATACCGGGAGCCCTGCCGAGCGATATTTATGTCCGACAACAAAGGCAGCAACCGCGACCGTAATGCAGAGCATATAGATATAGTTATTTTTCATCACGAATTTGTCTATATATTTCTTGAGATACGCATACCACATACCCAGCGGGAAGAGAATCAGCGTGTTGTAATACCACGCGGGCTTTCCGACTTTTATAAGCGCAAAAGCGAGTCCGCAGGTGAGTACGGTCATCGCGATAAGCCCCGGGATATGGTGCTTGCGGAAGATAAGGAACGACACTATAAGTATCAGATAGAGGCAAAGAACCGCGGTAATATACCAGTTTGAGTTGCCTATGCTCTCCCATGTAGTGAACGCGAGCAGAGTCGTTCTCGTCTTTGTCTTTATTCCGAGTGCGAGGTTCATCAGCAGGAACAGGAGAACCGCGATATCAAAATGCGCAAAAAGGCTCAGGAACCTGCGTCTGAAAATACCCTTGACATACGGCGTACCCTTTTTCATTATAGAGCACATCATGCCATAGCCCGAATAGAACAGGAAGGTCACCACGACGAGCTGGCCGAGCCAGCTTTTCAGGTCGAGCCATATCGTATCGGACGAGCCGCCGAGCTTCATATACCCGCTGATGTGGCACATGAAAACGAGCAGCACGAAGATTCCGTTTATGGCGCCGGTCGTATCTTTTGACATATAATCGGAATTGAACTCACCCGATTTGACGAACTTTGCGCCGCACAAAAACACAAACAGCGCAGCTGCCAGAACATAGATCATATTTAATTACCCTCCGCAATATTTGAGACAATTATATCACAGCATTCCTATCCTTGCAACAAAAAAAGCGCGGGCGCAGTTTTCGCTGCACCCGCGTTTTCGTTAGAAAGGTGATGTATCAATTAAAGGGGTTGTAGTAGAATGATCTGTTGTCCTGCTGGGTTGTCTGCTCCTGCTGTTGTTGGGAGGAAGAGGAAGTGGTGTTTCCGGTATCCTCGACGAGCTTTACCTTGACATTGAATTCCTTTGTCTGGTAGTTGCTCGATATCCTGCACAGGGTCAGGGTCAGCGTATCGCCGACTTTGGCGTTTTCAATCGCTTCGAGCAGAACTTCCGAAGTGCTCAGCTCCTTGCCGTTGACCGCAGTTATAAGATCGCCGACCTGGGCGCTGCTGTTTGCAAGGTCGCTGTCCTCGTTGATGTCCGCGATTATGAGCGAGCCCGCCGGCAGACCCTTTATCTGCACTATCATGTTATACTGCTGATTCGATGTATTGGAGAAGTAGCTGATGCCGAGCTTCGGGCGGTTCGGCACTCTGCCGTAGGCGATAAGATCGTCGATTATCTCTTTTGCGGACGAGATCGGGATAGAGAAGCCCATGAGCTCATAGCTGCTGTCGCTGATTTTAAGCGAGTTGATGCCGACCACCTGGCCGTATTCGTTTATCAGAGCGCCGCCGGAGTTGCCGGGGCTGATAGCCGCCGTATGCTGGATGCACTCCATGGAATAGCCTATCTGGCTGCTGACGGTTCTCGAAATCGCGGAGACCATGCCGTTCGTGAACGAGCCGAAGAACTCGGTGCCGCCGGGGTTGCCTATTGCATAGACGGTCTCGCCGACCGAAAGCTTCGTTGAATCGCCGAACTCTGCGGCAGTGAAGCCCGTAGCCTTTATTTTCAGCACGCCGATATCGGTGCGCGAATCGTAACCGACTATCTCGGCGTCATACTGAGTGCCGTCATGCAGCTGAACGACGGCTTTGACGCCCTCGCCGCTGATAACATGGGCGCAGGTGATTATATAGGTATAAGTGTGATCCTTATTCTCGCCCATGACTATGCCGGAGCCTTCGCCGGAAGCCGAGCTTGACGACTGGCTGTATACGACTATGCCGACATTGCTCGGCGAAACTTTTTCATATATCTGAGCCGAGGTGAGCACGCCGTTGCCCTTTGAAGTCGTTGTCGCCTTCGGGGTCTCAGCAATGTTCAGCTGAGCGTCGCCCTCGGAAGTGCCGGTCACAGAAGTGCCGCCGCCGGAGCTGCTGTTATTATTTCTCTTTGCGAGCACGGTAACTGTCGCGGAGACCGCGATAACAACTGCGAGGATTGCGGCGAAAACCGCAACGCCTTTCTTCTTCGCGCTCATCTTTTTCTTCTTTTTCTCGGGCTGAGGCGGCGTGTAGCTGCCGGAATTATATGAATTCTGGCTGTTATAGCTGCCCTGCTCGGGCTGCTGCGGAGCAGAATAAACCTGATCCGGCTCAAGCGGTGCAGACTGCTGTGCGGTGTCTGCCGAGTTGTCTTCGGGCGGCGTCTCGCCGGAGCTGCCGAAGTTGTTCACATAATCATCATTGTACATAAACTGAGTTTACCTCCATCCATTGCCTTCGGGATATCCTTCATCTTTTGACACTATTATGGACTTTCAATATTACGATTTCTTGAACGTCGGGTAAATAACCTTTGGATTTTTATTCAACTTTTTTCCGCAAAAATTCATCTCAGCGGAAGCCAGAACACGAACTGCGTGTACTCGCCCGGCTCGCTGTTGACGGTTATCTGACCGCCGTGCATATCGATTATGGTCTTGACTATATACAGTCCGAGACCCGCTCCCTTGACATCGTAGCTGCGCGATTTGTCCGTTTTATAGAAGCGCTCAAAGACTTTGCCCGCCTCCTCGCGGGAGATGCCCTTGCCGCTGTTCTTGACGGAGAATATCATCTTCTCGCTGTCCGACTTTATCGCGACTTCGATATAGCCGCCCTCGTTCGTGAACTTCACGGCGTTGTCGATAAGATTATATACGACCTGATTTATCATATCCTCGTCGGCGCAGATGTTGAGCGGCTCGACCTTGTCAAGGCCGCGTATCTCTATCTTCTTTTCATCTATCGCGCGCTCGAAGCCGAGCATCGTTTTGAAGGTCATTGCCGAAATGTCGAACTCCTTGGGCTGGATTTTTAACTGACCCGCCTCTATCTTCGACATATTGAGCATACCCGTGACAAGGCGAGAAAGGCGCTTGACCTCGTCGGAGACTATTCTGAGATAATATGTGCTCTTCGACGAATCTATCGTGCCGTCGAGTATTCCGTCTATGAATCCGCCGATAGTGGTCATCGGGGTCTTTAACTCGTGCGAGACATTCGCGACGAAATTGCGTCTCGAAGTCTCGATAGCCGAAAGCGCGTTCGCCATCGAGTTGAACGCCGTCACAAGCTCCGCGACCTCGTCCTCGTCGCCGCCCAGCACTTTATGATAGGGCACCGAGATTCGGTTGCTGAAATCACCCTTTGCATACTGCTTTGCCGCCGCCGACATCTCGCGCAGGGGCTTTGTCATCTGATAGGTCATAACATATGTTGCAACGAATGCTATCGCGAGCGCGAGAATTGCCGAGAACAGGAACATCTTGAGCATCGCCCTGACAGGCTCGTGCAGCGAATCCGTATCCTGCGAAGCGATGACCGCGCCGCAAAGCTTGCCGGATGCCACTATCGGCTCAACACTTATAAAATGCGAGCTCTTGTACATTCCGCCGAGCGTGCCTGTTTCGGTATATCCGCCGCTGCTGAGCTTCGACAGAGCTGTTTCGGGGACTGTATATTTGCTGTGGACTATGCACTCGCCCATGTACATCACGAGATTGGACTGCCATATATCCTTACAGCAGATTATCTTGCCGTCGGTGTCACATATATAAATGTCCGCATCTATCGCCTGCGAGAGCTGGGCGGTCGAAACGCTCATGAGCAGAGTAGAATTCTTGTTGCTCTCTTCAAGCGAGTAGCCTTTTTGAATAAGCGCCGCGGCAGTCTGCGAGACGGTCTGCGCGTTCTGCTTTAAAAGCGCCGTCTTCTCTTCGGACTGGTAGCGCGCGATGAATATCAACAACGACGAGCCGAGAATGGTGAAGCCGATAAACAGTATCAGCACCGTCACATAGAAGTAACGGTGAAACAGACCCGAGCTTTTTGTTCTCGAGCCTGCGTTCTTTACATCTTTTATTTCAAACTTTTTGCGTGCTTTTTTCATGCACATCAATCCTTGGTCTCAAACTTGTAGCCTACGCTCCAGACGGTCTTGAGCTCCCACTTGTCGGACACGCCCTCGAGCTTCTCTCTGAGCCTCTTGACATGGACATCGACCGTTCTCGAATCGCCGTAATAATCGAAGCCCCAGACTTCGTCGAGCAGCTGATCGCGGGTGAACACCCTGTTCGGGTTGCTGGCAAGGTGATAGATAAGCTCCAGCTCTTTGGGCGGAGTGTCGATGCGCTTGCCGTCGACCCAGAGCTCGTAGTTCGTCAGGTTTATCTTGAGCTTGTCGTATTCGACCTGCTTTATATCCGCCGCCGGAGCGCCCGCGCTGCGTCTGAGGACTGCCTTGACGCGCGCCACAACTTCCTTTGCGTCGAAGGGCTTGACGACATAGTCGTCCGCGCCGAGCTCGAGGCCGAGAACTTTATCAAAAGTCTCGCCCTTTGCGGTGAGCATGATTATCGGCTTGTCCGAGAATTTTCTTATCTCGCGGCAGACCTGCCAGCCGTCGAGGCGGGGCAGCATTATATCAAGCAGCATCAGATCCGGCTGAATCTCGCCGAAGCTCTTCACGGCGCTCTCGCCGTCGTTTACTATGCTGACTGTGTAGCCCTCTTTTTCAAGATAGAGGCGCAGCAGTTCGCAGATATTAACGTCGTCGTCAACGACAAGTATTTTTTCGTTAGCCATAAGTACCTCTCCTTTGTTTTAAACGAACCCATTGTAATTATTATAAACCATTCGCAAAAGTTTGTGTGAATGGCGGAATAACATTTTGTTACAAAATTTCGTATATTTACCTGTGCAGATTCTCGCCCATGCTCACGAGCTTATGCTCGATGGAGTCGACGAGCGCTATCCAGCTCGCATTGATAACGTCCTGCGACACGCCAACGGTAGTCCAGATATCCTCGCCGTCGGACGAAGTTATAAGAACGCGGACGCTTGCCGCCGTGGCGTCTTTCGGCTCCATGACGCGAACCTTGTAGTCGATGAGCCTCAATTTTCTAAGGCACGGGTAGAACACCTCGAGCGCTTCACGCAGAGCGCGGTCGAGCGCGTTGACGGGACCGTCGCCGTCCGACGCCGCTATCCTGACTCTGCCGTCGACGCTGAGCTTTATCGTTGCCGTCGCGCTGTGGTCATTGTCATAGGGCAGCTCGTCGAGCACCTTGTAGCTGATGAGATCGAAAAACGGCTTGTATTTTCTGACGAGGCGGTGAACTATCAGCTCGAACGACGAATCCGCGCCCTCATACTGATAGCCCTCGTATTCTTTTTGCTTCAGGATATCGAGCAGCTCCGCGACCTGCGGCGAATCCTTGTCAAAATCGGGATAGAGCTTCTGTATCTTCTTGAGTACCGCCGCCTTGCCGGTCACTTCAGAAAGCAGGAAGCGCCTGCGGTTGCCGACGGATTCTGGGTCGATATGCTCGAACGATTCGCTGAATTTCAAAACGCCGTCGGCGTGCATTCCCGCTTTATGAGCGAATGCACTGCGCCCGACAAACGGCACATCCCTGTGCAAAGTTACATTGGCTATCGACGCTATCTTTATCGCCGATGAGGTCAGATTTTTCAAATTCTCCTGCGGGATGCACTCATAGTCGGATTTTATCTGCAAATTCGGGATTATTGAAGTTAAGCTCGCATTTCCGCAGCGCTCGCCGAAGCCGATAAACGTGCCCTGCACCTGCTTCGCGCCCGCTCTGACCGCCATGAGTGCGCCCGCGCACGCCATGTCCGAATCGTTGTGGGTGTGGATTCCTATATCTGTACCCGGAAAGGCTTTTACAACATCGCCGGTGATTTTTTCAATATAATCGGGGAACGAGCCGCCGTTTGTGTCACACAGAGCAAGGCAGTCCGCACCGCCGCGCAGAGCCGCGCGCAGGCTTTCGAGCGCGTAGCCGTCATTGTCCGACATACCGTCAAAGAAGTGCTCGGCGTCGAAAACGACATATTTGCCGTGGCTTTTGAAAAAGCGGCAGGTCTCCTCTATCATAGACAGATTTTCTTCGAGGCTCGTCTGCAAAACGCCCTCGACCTGGATTTTTCTGCTCTTGCCGACTATTGACACACACGGGGTTCCCGCCTTGAGCAGAGCGGCACACGCCGCGTCCTCTTCGACTCTCTCGCCCTTTCTTCGTGTTGAACCGAATGCGCACAGGCGGGAATTTTTGAGCCACAGCCTGCTCGCCCGCTCGAAAAATTCAAGCTCGCGCGGATTGGAGGTCGGGTTGCCCGCCTCGATTATCGGTATGCCGAGATCGTCCAGCACACGGACTATCTCCAGCCTGTCGTTGACGGAAAAGGATATGCCCTCACCCTGAGCGCCATCGCGCAGGGTCGAATCGAGCAGTTCGATTTTTTTCAACTCTCTCCCTCCCGTGTCAGTCGTTTATGACCGTGTCGCCGCTCTCAAGAGCGGTTATGCCCGAGCGCGAAAGCTCGGCTATTCCGTGGACGCTCATGTCCGCGATAAACGCGTCTATTCGCTCCGGCTCGCCCGTCAGCTCCGCCGTGAGCATCGTGTGACCGATGTCCTTGACCCTCGCGCCGTAGGCTATGACGGTCTTTAGGACCTGCGGTCTGTCTTTGTTGAGGCAGTGGACTTTTATCAGCAGAAGTTCGCTCGAAACGAGCTTCCCCTCTTCGAGATGCGCCACTTTTATGACATCCTCGAGCTTCAACAGCTGAGCCTCGACCTGCTTTACCTGCTCCGGCTCAACCTCGGAGACAACCGTCATTCGCGAGAACTCGGGATGCTCGGTCTCGGAGACCGTGAGGCTTCGTATATTATATCCGCGGCGCGCAAAAAGTCCCGCCACTCTGAGCAGAACGCCCGAGCGGTTTCGGACAAGCGCCGAAACGGTCAGCTTCTGAGTCATAATAATTTCTCCTTATTTGTAGATAGCCGTCGTGATATCGCCGCCCGGAGGTATCATCGGGAGCACCGCGCAGTCTGGGTCGATGCGGCAGTCTATAACTACGGGCTTGTCCATCGAGAGCGCCTTTTTAAAAACGCGCTTCGCCTGCGACGGATTCTTTATTCTCATGCCCTTGACGCCGAACGCCTTTGCGACTGCGGCTATATCCGTCCCGCGCTTCGGCTGAGTCGCGGAAAAGCGTCCGTCATAGAACACCTTCTGCCACTGGCGCACCATGCCGAGCACGCCGTTGTTCATAACTATAACAACGACGGGGATATTATATCTGCTGAGCGTTGCAAGCTCGCTCAGGCTCATATGAAATCCGCCGTCCCCGGTTATCAGAATGGTCTTTCGCTCGGGTTTGCCGAGTGCCGCGCCTATCGCCGCACCCATGCCAAAGCCCATCGCGCCCAGTCCGCCCGAGGTTATCAGCGAACGCGGGCGTTCAAAATCATAGTACTGCGCCGTCCACATCTGATTCTGACCGACATCGGTCACTATATTCGCTTCGCCCTTCGTCAGCTCGCTCAGAGTGTGCAGAACCGTGTACGGAGCATAGGGCTTCGGGCGCGGAATCCGCCTTTTGAACTCGGCTATCTCGCCGAGCCACTCGGAGTTCTCACCGGGCGGCAGCATAATACTTAGCTTTTCGAGCGTCTTTCCGAGATCGCCGAGAATGTGGGCGTCGGAAATTATATTTTTGTCAAACTCCGCCGCGTCTATATCAATATGTATTATCTTCGCCTTCGGTGCAAAGCTCTCTTTGCTCGCGGCAACGCGGTTTGAAAATCTCGCGCCCGCGGCAATGAGTAAATCGCAGTTTAACGCCGCCATATTTGCCGCCGGGTTTCCGTGCATGCCGACGAGCCCCAAGAACAGCTCCGCCGAGCACGGATAAGCGCCGAGCCCCATCATAGAACACGCGACGGGGATATGCAGTTTTTGAGCAAATGTTTTCAGCGCGTCCGACGCGCCGGAGCTTATCGCCCCGCCGCCGACATAGATAAGCGGTCTTTTGGCTTTTTCTATCATCTGCGCCGCGCGTTCGAGCTCGGCTTTCTCCGGCTCTTTTGCCGGGGCGGGCTCGCTCTTCGGCGCGCGTTCATATTCCTCGCTCTGAGCCGCGATATCCGCCGGGATGTCTACTAAAACCGGTCCTTTTCTGCCGGACTGCGCTATCGAGAACGCCTCGCGGACATCCTGCGCCACTCCGCGCTCGCCCGACGCGATGAACGAATATTTCGTCACCGGCATCGTAACGCCCGCGATATCGACCTCCTGAAACGAGTCGCTGCCGAGGAGCGAGGTCTTGACGTTCCCCGTTATCGCAACAACGGGGCTCGAATCCATGTATGCTGCGGCGATGCCCGTCACGAGATTGGTGGCACCGGGTCCCGAGGTCGCGATAACGACTCCCGTTCTGTCCGTCGCGCGGGCGTATCCGTCCGCCGCGTGAGCCGCCGCCTGCTCGTGGCAGGTGAGTATATGGCGAATTTTATCGCATTTGTAAAGTTCATCGTAGATATCGAGCACCGCACTGCCGGGATAACCGAAAACCGTATCGACTCCCTGTTCGAGCAGCACATCTATCAGCGCCCGCGCACCCGTTGAATTCATAAACACGCCTCTGAAAAAATTTATTTTACCGAGAATTTGAAGCTTGTGCGGCTTCTGAACTTTTCGCCCGCCTTGAAAATGCAGGACGGAAAGTTCGGCTGATTCGGAGAGTCGGGATAGAACTGGGTCTCAAGGCAGAAGCCGGCATATTTGTTCATCAGCGTGCCGCCCTTGCCGGGTATCTTGTCGAGGAAGTTGCCGGTGTAGAGCTGAACACCGGGCATATCCGTAGTAACTTCCATAACTCGCCCGCTCTCCGGGTCATATGCAGTCGCGAACGCGCCCTGCGTGCCCTCGTCGATGCAGAAATTATGGTCGTAGCCGTTGCATCCGATAATGAGCTGCTCGTCGTCCTGATTTATATCCCTGCCGATAGCTTTCATCTGTCTGAAATCGAATGCCGTGCCGGTGACATCTCTTATCTCGCCGGTCGGTATGCTGTCCTCATCAATGGGAGTGTAGCGCGACGCGGACAGGCGAAGCTCCTGAGAGAGCACATTCGGACGCTTATACGAGCCGAGATTGAAATACGCGTGATTCGTCATGTTTATCGGCGTATCCTCGGTGCAGACAGCTTCATATGCAATCGAAAGCTTGTTGCTGTCATCAAGAGTATAAGTCACCTTTGCGCTCATCGCGCCGGGGAATCCGTTCGAGCCCTCGTCGCTCTTATATTCGAGAACGAGGCTCTCGCCCTCGACTTTTGCCGCCCAGACAGCGTGCGAAAACTCGCCGCCGCCATGCAGACAGGTCTTGCCGTTCTCGTTCTTTACAACATCAATTTCTTTGCCGTTAACGGTAAAATGTCCACCGCAGATGCGATTAGCATATCTGCCGACAATTTGACCCTGATAGTCCGAGCGCTCGACATGACCCTTGAGATCGTCAAATCCGATGAGAACATCCTCGAAATTGCCATCTCTGTCGGGCGCAAAAAGCGACTGCCAGGTTGCGCCGTATGTAATGACGGACGCACTGACGCCGTTTGCGTTCTTGAGCTCATATATATCGACCTCTCTGCCGTCGGAAAGAGTACCGAAAAGTTTCTTTGAAATCATTGATTTCATCCTCCTGCTGTTATATTAACTCATGGTAAATTATACATTTAATAAAGACAAGTGTCAAGCCGAACGGCGCACCGGCGCGCAACAGAAAAGCTGAATCTGGCGGCAAAAATTACAGCATCCATATTGACACGGGCAAATTCACAGTTTATAATAAAATCAATTTAGTACAGTAAAGCCTTAAATCTGAGGCAAAGACCGATTCGGGGCTTGCTGAAAGGGGAATAACAATGAGTTCATCAAAAGGAAAGTATATGAACTTCAAGGAAATCGCCGCCTATTCGCTCGGCCTTTTCGGCTTCCAGGCGATAGTCGGACTCCTGAATTCATATCAGGCGGAGTTTGACGCTTCGATTCTCGGCGCGGACATCGCAGTTGTCGGTATTCTCGTGCTCGTGGCGAAGATTCTCTCCGCAGTTTTCGATCCGTTCGTCGGCAATATGATCGACCGCTCAAAGAGCAAAAACGGCAAGTTCAAATCGATGATTGCAAAGTCGATCCTGCCCCTGCTCGTCATGTCCGCGGTTGTGTTCATCGACGTGCCGTTCAAGACGAACAAAGCGGCAACTTACATATGGATCTTCGCGACCTATCTTCTCTGGAGCTTCGCGATGACCCTCGGCGACGTGCCCTCGCAGGGCATCGCATCCGTCCTCACTCCCGACCCGACGGAACGCACGAATGTCGTCTCCATCTCAAACACGTTCAAGCAGATAGGCTTCTCCGCCTGCGTCGTGATAGTGCCCATCGCCTGCCTTATAATCCCGGGCGGCTCCAAGGTGCTCGTCAAGAGCGGCGAAACCGACCTGCCCATGATAGCGAACGAGTATCTGTTCACCGCCGTGCTCACTGCCGTTTTCGGCTGCGTGCTGTTCGGGCTCATCCCGCTCCTCAACAAAGAGCGCGTACCCTACACCGCGGGCAACAAGATATCTTTCAAGGACATGATGGGCGCACTCAAATCGAATAAGCCGTTCATGCTCGTCATAATCTCGTATTTCCTCGGCTTCGGACGCCAGATGGCAATGGGCATTCAGGTTCAGGCGGCGAACATTCTTCTCGGCTCGCAGAACCTCGTCGCAGTCCTCGGCATCTCGACCGCCATCGGCACGATGATAAGCATGGCGGCCTGCCCGTTCCTTATAAAGAAGCTCGACGAGAAAAAGGTCTTTATCGGTCTTTCGGTATACGGCTTCATCGCATCCGTGCTCTCGTTCGTGATAGCCCACTTCTGGTTCACGAACCCCGACAACATGGTGCTCACCGTCCTCTTCTACTTCTCGCTGTTCCTCATGGGTCTCCAGTTTGCGTCCGTCAACCTCATGCCCATGATAATGACCGCCGACTGCGTTGACTACTATGAGTACGAGACCGGCAAGCGCATGGAGGGCACAGCGTATTCGGTGCTCACGCTGACTATCAAAATCTGCCTTGCGCTCGGCACGGCACTCGGTCTTGTGTTCGTTCAGGTCTCCGGCTATTCGGACACCGTGCGCGAGATCGCCGCAGGCACCGCCGCCGGATTCGCGACAAAGACAAAGGACATCGTGTTCTTCGCCTATGCCGTTGTCCCCGGTATTCTCTCCCTGCTCTCCGCTATTCCGATATTCAAATACGATATCGTCGGCAAGAAGAAGCAGGAGATATCCGACGCGCTCCAGGCAAGAAGAACCGCCGCAGCCGCCGAGAAATAATCAAAGCAAAAAGTTATCCTCCGTATGGATTCATACGGAGGATTTTTTGTTTGGTTTAGATTTTTATTCAAACATCGCCTTGAATGCTTTTATCCACTCGCGTGCTATCAGCGCGTGCCCGCTCTCCGTCGGGTGGATGCCGTCCCAAATCCAGTAGGCGCAGTCACGTCCCTCTGCTGCTTCGTCGAACAGATGCTGAAGCTGGATAAAAAATATCCTGCCGTCCTTTTCGGCAATGCGGCAACAGATTTGCGAATATCTGCCTATCTCTTCGCGGCAAGTATTCTCTTCCGCCTTGAATCTGTCCTTTGTCGGCAGAAAGAACGGCTCCATGAGAAACACTTTCAGCTCCCCGTTCGTTTCAAACGACTGCGAGAGTATGCTTTCGAGATTCTTTTCGTATTCCTCTGGCTCAACATGATTTTCGCCCTCAAGGAAGCAGTCGTTCGTGCCGATGAGCAGGCTCAAAACATCCGGCTCTATATCGAGCGCATCCTCGCGCCAGCGGCGGAGCAGTCCGCGCGTCGTGTCGCCGGAAATGCCTCGGTTTACAAATTTCAGTCCGGCATCCGGATATTCCGCGCCGAGCATACCGCTAACAATAAATGCGTAGCTGTGCCCTATCTGATGGTTTAAATCGTGGCGGCGTTCTGGCTCTTTGTATCTGTTGCCGTCCGTTATCGAATCGCCCTGAAAAAGTATCTTCATTTTTCTCCTCCTCAGTCTATATCCGCAAAAACCGTGTCTGTTATTTTTCCGTGGCAAGTGCCGTTGCTAAGGCCAACGAGCCGCGCCTCAAACGCAGGCTCAAGCTCCTGCGGTATTCTCATTTTCACCGTCACCACGTCCTCGAACGCCGTGTCCTCGACTATGCCGCCCTGCTCCGGGATAAGCGAGGCGAGCCGCCCGTAAAATGTGTAGTCGCAGCGGATTTTCACTATGCTGCACTCCGCGCGGGTCACTATGCCCCCCGCGTCAACTGCGATTTTCGCCGCGTGCGAATAGGCTCTGACAAGCCCTCCACCGCCCAGAAGTATGCCGCCGAAATATCTTGTGACCACAAGCACGCAGTCGGTAAGCCCCTCCTTTTGAAGGACGTTGAGCGCCGGCATTCCCGCCGTTCCCTGAGGCTCGCCGTCGTCCGAAAAGCGGCAGATGTTGCCCTCTCTGATTATATATGCCGGGACATTGTGCGTCGCGTCCCAGTGCTTCGACTTTATCGAATCGATGAACGCTATCGCGTCCTGCTGAGTCGTGACGGGCGATATATAGCCGATGAACCGTGAACGCTTTTCAACGAACTCGGCGCTCGCCGCCGCTCTTATGGTTCTGTACTGCATATTGCCGCCTCCCGTCAAATTTTATTCTTCTTCGCCGTCCTCGTCGTTCTTCTCATACGGGAACTCGTAGACGACCTCCAGCTTGTGCCCGCGCATCCACAGCGACGGGGTTATGCGCAGAGTGTAGCCGCAGCCGTTCGGAGTTATCCACTCGTGCATCGGAAGCTGGGGCAAACCGAAGTTTGTGAGCAGTGCCATCATCACGCCGCCGTGTGTGACTATCGCCGCGCGGTCGGTTTCGGTCTTTATCAGACCGTCGATTATTTTTATGAATCCCTCGCACACGCGCTTTGCGAACGCCTCGTTGCTCTCGCCGAACGGCGGCTCAACGCCCTGCTCGCCGGCGAGCCAGCGCGGGAACATCGGATAGTCCTTGAGCTCCTCCGCATCCTTGCCCTCGAACTCGCCGAAGTTGCACTCTATGAGCGAATCTATAGTAATGCACTTGTTGTCGGGATAGAGTATCGCCGCGGTGTCGGTGCAGCGCTTGAGCGGACTCGATATGACCGCGCCGACGGGCGGATAGACAAGCTCCGAGCGCATATTCTCGAGCTGCTTTCTGCCCTCTTCGCTGAGCTCAACGTCGGTGTGACCGATATATTTTCCCTCGGTCTCCTCCTTCGTCGCGCCGCTTCTTATGATATAGACTATATAGCTTTTCATGTTTCCTCCAAAAATACGCTGGGTATTTTGTTGAACTGTATGATTGAAAATTCTTGAATTTCTGATATAATGATTATACAGACTGTATAAAAGAGGTATCGTTATGGCAACAAATATAACCGCGCGCCTGTCTTCGCTCAGAAAAGAAAAGGGGCTGAGCCAAAAGGAAGCCGCCGCAGGACTCGGAGTCTCGCAGGCGCTGCTCTCCCACTACGAAAACGGCATACGCGAATGCGGGCTCGATTTTCTCTGCCGCGCGGCGGATTACTACAACGTCACCACGGACTACCTGCTGGGGCTGAGCGAATCGAAGCGCGGATTCGAGGGCGCGTTCGGCATCAAAGGCGACCTGCCCTCCGACTCGGAGCTCAACACATTAACTATATTCCGCGTCGCCGGAAAGCTGCGCAAATTCCTGACTTTCCCGCAGGAGAGTAATGACTCAACCGTCGACTCCCTGCACAGGATATACAGCCTCATGATGTACCGAATCATAATCGCGGAGACCGCCAAGGGCAATCTCCCGAGCGATTGGGTGCCCAACGCAGATATTCTCAACGACCCCGCCTATCTGCATATTCTCGACTGCATCGAAAGCGAGCTGATAACACAGGGCAGCCACTCGCCGCGCCGCGCTCCCGCAAAAATGCCGATGAGCTTCAGAACAGTCATCGACCGGACGCAGAGCTTTGTTGAATCCCGCTGCGAAAAAAGCGGAATAAAGCTCGACGGCGGCTACACCACGAAATTTTAGTTATATTCTCGCAACGCCGCTGTCCCTCGCCGCCTGCGCAACTGCATCGGCAACCGCCTTTCCGACGCGCTCATCGAACGCCGCAGGCAGGATATAATCGGGGTTCAGCTCATCGTCGCTGACGAGCGAAGCTATCGCCTTGGCGGCGGCTATCTTCATCTCTTCGTTTATGTCGCTCGCGCGGACATCGAGCGCGCCGCGGAAAATTCCGGGGAACGCGAGAACGTTGTTTATCTGGTTCGGGAAGTCGCTTCTGCCCGTGCCGACTACCGCCGCGCCTGCCGCCTTTGCGAGGTCGGGCATTATCTCGGGTACGGGGTTCGCCATAGCCATGATTATTGCATTTTCAGCCATCGACGCCGCCATCTCCTCTGTAACGATTCCGGGAGCGGAGACGCCGACAAATATATCAGCGCCCTTCATCGCGTCGGCAAGCGTGCCGGTGCGGTGATTTTTGTTTGTGAATGCGGCAATTTCCGCCTTTGCGGGAGTCAGATCCCCACCCTCGCAGATTATGCCCTTGCGGTCGCACATGATAATCTCGCCTGCACCCATAGAGTCGAAGAGTCTCGCTATCGCAACGCCCGCAGCGCCCGAGCCGCTGAAAACAACGGTGCAGTCGGAGAGCTGCTTTTTGACTATCTTTAATGCATTGACAACCGCCGCAAGGCAGACGACCGCAGTGCCGTGCTGATCGTCGTGGAAAATCGGTATATCCGTGCGCTCCTTGAGCTTGCGCTCGATTTCAAAGCAGCGCGGAGCCGCGATATCCTCGAGATTCACTCCGCCGAACGAACCTGCGAGCAGGGCGACGGTGTTGACTATATCGTCAACGTCCTTTGAACGCACGCAAAGCGGTATCGCGTCGACTCCGCCGAACGCCTTGAAGAGCACGCATTTGCCCTCCATGACGGGCATGCCAGCCTCGGGACCTATATCCCCGAGACCAAGCACCGCGGTGCCGTCCGTGACTACGGCGACGGTGTTCCAGCGGCGGGTCAGGTCATAGCTCTTGCTGACATCGTCCTTTATTTCGAGACACGCCGCCGCGACTCCGGGGGTGTAGGCAAGAGACAGCTCGTCCTTGTTGCCGACCCCGGCTCTCGGCTGTATCTCCAGCTTGCCGCGCAGTTCATAGTGCAGTTTGAGTGATTCGCTCAGATAATCCATTTTCGTTTTCCTTTCGTGTTCAAGAATACCCGGTTATTTTTACGGCCGCCGATCAGAAAACCGGTCGGCGGCCAGATAATATCAGTCCTTCGCCCAGTCGCGCGAACGCTCGACTGCGCGCTTCCAGCCCTTGTAGAGCTCGTCGCGGTGCGACTTCTCCATCTGGGGAGTGAAAATCTTCTCGATCTCGCGGTTCTGTGCGATCTCGTCCCTGTCCTTCCAATAGCCGACGGCAAGACCCGCAAGGTATGCCGCGCCAAGAGCGGTCGTCTCGACGGTCTTGGGTCTGTCGACTATCGTGCGTATCATATCCGACTGGATCTGGAGCAGGATATCGCTGACGCTCGCGCCGCCGTCGACACGAAGCTCGGTGAATGTTATTCCGGAGTCGTCCTCCATCGCCTCAAGAAGGTCGGTCATCTGATAGGCGATAGCCTCGAGGACGCTTCTCGCGATATGGGCGCGGTTGACTCCGCGCGTGAGTCCGACTATGCAGCCGCGCGCGTACATATCCCAGTAGGGCGCGCCGAGTCCCGTGAATGCGGGGACAAAATATATGCCGTTTGCGTCGGGCACGCTCTCGGCGAGCTCGTCGCAGCGCTTTGCGTTGTCTATCATATGCAGCTCGTCGCGAAGCCATTTTATGACCGAGCCAGCGTTGAATGCAGAGCCCTCAATGGCGTATTCTACCTTGTCGCCGATACCCCATGCGACGCCCGTGAGCAGGTTGTTCTTTGATTTAACGCGCTTTTCGCCCGTGTTCATCAGCAGGAAGCAACCGGTACCGTAGGTGTTCTTCGCCTGACCGGGCTCGAAGCATGCCTGACCGAACAGAGCCGCCGGCTGATCGCCTATAGCGCCCGCGATCGGGATACCCTCAAGATCCTCAAGACCGATTATGCCGCCAGCGACCTTGCCGTATACCATGCTCGAAGGCTTGACCTCTGGCAGAATGGACATCGGGATGTTGAGATATTCGCACATCTTCTCGTCCCAGCAGAGATTGTCGACATCGAAGAGCATCGTTCTCGATGCGTTGGAGTAGTCGGTTATATGCACTCTGCCGCCGGTGAGATTCCATATGAGCCATGTCTCGACCGTGCCGAAGAGCAGCTGATCCGCCTCGGCGAGCGCACGTGCGCCCGGAACGTTGTCAAGGATCCACTTTATCTTTGTGCCGGAGAAATACGCGTCTATAACAAGACCGGTCTTATCCTTTATGTATTCCTCCATGCCGTCCGCCTTTATCTGCTCGCAGAGCTCCGCTGTACGGCGGCACTGCCAGACGATGGCGTTGTAGACGGGCTTGCCCGTCTCCCTGTCCCACATAATGGTGGTCTCGCGCTGATTCGTTATGCCGATAGCGGCTATATCCTCAGGCTTTATCCCGCCCGAAGCAAAGACGGAAGTCACCGCCTGGAACTGGCTGAAAAGTATCTCCATCGGGTCATGCTCGACCCAGCCTGCGGCGGGATAGATCTGATCGAACTCCTTCTGCGCCTTGGCTACGATATTGCCCTTTTTGTCGAAAACGATGGCGCGTGAGCTCGTCGTTCCCTGATCGAGTGCAAGGACGTATTTTGCCACTTGTATCCTTCCTTTCAAATATATATGTCCGTTCTCTGCGCGGGCGTCCGTTCAAGTTATACGCCGTCGTGCAGAGCAAAATACCACTATAAAATAATAGCGCCAAACATACAAAAAGTCAATGTTATTGGCGAAACACTTCGGCACTTTGACTAAAAAAATAAATAATTATCTTTTTACTGTTAAATAGTTCTTTACCGTAAATATTAAAAAGCTTTTCTGATATATAATAAGTTCCGTAAGCTTAAAAATTAAAGGAGTGTTAATTAATCATGGGAGACAAGCTTTCAGTCGTCACGGGCGCTACGGGTCACGTCGGCTATGCACTCGTTAAAGAACTCGAGGCACGCGGCGAAAACTTCAGAATACTCATCAGAAAAGACAGCAAGATTTTTGACGGCATCAATTGCGAGCGCGTATTCGGCGATGTCACCGATCCCGCTTCTCTTGAAAAGGCTTTTGAAGGTGCGGACGTCGTCTATCACCTTGCAGGCGTTATCGAGATAAACAAGGGCAACGAGGACATGACCTGGAAGGTCAATGTCGACGGCACAAAGAACGTCGTTGAGGCGTGCAAAAAGTGCGGCGTAAAACGCCTTGTCTACGCTTCCTCCGTTGACGCTTACCCCCCGCTCCCCGATAATCAGGTTATGCGTGAGATTTCTCACTTCAATCCCGAGATTCTTGACGGCACCTATGCAAAGACTAAGGCTACCGCTACAAACTATGTATTTGAGAATAACGACGACAAGCTTGAGACAGTTGTCTGCTATCCCGGCGCTTGCTGCGGCCCCTATGACTTCAAGGTCTCTTCCGTCGGCGAGATGGTCAGAATGTTCCTCAAGGGCAAGTTCCCCGTATCGCTCTCCTTCGGCGCATATAACTTCGTTGACGTGCGCGATGTTGCAAAGGGCATGATCGGCGCTGCCGAAAAGGGCAGACCCGGCGAGGGCTATATCCTCACCGATGAGGTCGTCACCGTCGACCAGCTGATACATATGCTCGCAGACATCTGCGGCTTCAAGGCTCCGAGCCTCAAGATTTCTCTCGGCCTTGCAAATGCGTTTGCTCCTCTCATGGAGGTCTATTACAACGCCGCGAAGAAGACCCCGCTCTTCACCCGCTACTCCATCCGCAAGCTGACTTCAAACTGCAACTTCAGCTGCGAGAAGGCGAAGGAAGAGCTCGGCTACGCCCCCATGGGCGCAAAGCAGTCCTTCACCGACATGGTCGCATGGATAAAGGAATACGAAGGCACCGGAAAGAAGAAATAATCTTAACCGTTAATTGAAATGACCGTCCGTTTATTCGGGCGGTCGTTTTTTCATATTCTGTTGAGTATAAAATGATTCTTCTTGAACTTCAATATTCCGTCGTCCCTGAGTGCGCAGAGCTGGGCGGACATTGCACTGCGGTCAACGCACAGATAGTCGGCAAGTTGCTGGCGGTCGAACGAAATGTCAAATTCATTTTTTCCGCTCTTCATCGCCTGCGCCGAAAGATATGACATCAGCTTTTCGCGCGTCGTGCGCTTGCCCATGTGGCTGAGCTTCGAGTTGAAATTCAGATTTTTGCGCGCAAGCTCGGATATCAGATTGCCGACGAGCTTTGCGTGCCCGGCGCACGACTTCGGACACGAGCCGAGCACATGTCCGACTTTCAGCCACATTATCTCGCATTCGCTCTCCGCCTCCGCGCCGACGGTCAGCTTTTCGCCCGTGCAGGCGAACGACTCGGCGAAGATTCCGCCCTGAGTTATCCGCGCCATGATATTGCGGTTGCCCCAGAAATCGTCCTGCACTATCAGAACGCTGCCGCTCATCACGAGCCCGAGCGAGTCCGTCTTTTCGCCCTCGGGCATTATTATTTCGCCCTTTTGATATCTGCGGCTGTTCGCATCGAGGGCTTCGAGCAGTTCGGGCAGCTCGGCTTCTTCTATGCCCCAAAAGAGCGGCGCCGCTTTTATTTTTTCAAAATTTTCCGACATATTTTTATCACTCCGTTGTTTTTGCAACAGTATTTTTGTCCTGATTCTACTATAATAAACGCGTCAGGTCAAGAAAAAACAAATTTTACGCTCGGAGGAATTTTTATGAAGCGCAGAATAATCCATATTGACGAAGAAAAATGCAACGGCTGCGGAGCTTGCGCCGCCGCCTGCCATGAGGGCGCGATAGCCATGGTCAACGGCAAAGCCAAGCTCATGCGCGACGACTACTGCGACGGGCTCGGCGACTGCCTGCCCGCGTGCCCCGCGGGCGCGATAACCTTTGTCGAGCGCGAGGCAGCCGCCTACGACGCGGAGGCGGTCAAAGAAAACATGATGAAGAAAAAGCTCGGCGGACATCACGGCGGATGTCCGGGGTCAAGGCTCATGACGATGAACCGCGAGGAAAACGCCCCGTCGGCTCAGCCCGCCGAAATGCAGAGCCGACTGCGCCAGTGGCCGGTTCAGATAAAGCTCGTGCCGGTGAACGCGCCGTATTTTGACGGCGCAAAGCTGCTCATCGCCGCCGACTGCACCGCCTACGCCTATGCGGCGTTCCACGAAAAATTCATCAAAAACCACATAACCCTTGTCGGCTGCCCGAAGCTCGACAGCGTCGACTATTCCGAGAAGCTGACGGAGATAATCGCGAACAACAATATACAGTCCGTGACGGTCGTCAGAATGGAAGTCCCCTGCTGCGGCGGGCTCGAACACGCCGCAAAAACAGCATTGCAGAACAGCGGCAAATTCATCCCGTGGCAGGTCGTGACGATATCGACCGACGGGCGCATTCTCGACTGAGCGGTTGATTTATCAGCCCCTTTGCGGTATCATATACTGCGGAGGCGTTGAGATGAACAAAATCAACTATCAGCTCGAACTCGACCGCGAAATTGATGAAATAAAAAAGCAGGGGCGTGTGCCGTCCCTGCTGCTGCACAGCTGCTGCGGACCGTGCAGCAGTTATGTGCTCGAATATCTGACAAAATATTTTGATGTCACCGTGCTCTACTTCAATCCGAACATCTACCCCGCAGAGGAATATGAACACCGGCTCAGCGAACAGCGCAGAATAATATCTCTCCTGCCCGCGGAGCACAATGTAAAAATGCTCGAATGTGAATATAATCATACGCAGTTCACCGACGCGGCAAAGGGATATGAGCAGGAGCGCGAGGGTGGTTCGCGGTGCGAAAAGTGCTTTTATCTGCGTCTCGAGCGCACGGCTCAGGAGGCGAAGGAGCACGGCTTCGACTATTTCACGACCACCCTTTCCGTAAGTCCGCACAAGAATTCGCAGATACTCAACCGCATCGGCGAAGAGATGGGCGAAAAATACGGAGTGCGCCATCTGCCCGCAGATTTCAAGAAACGCGAGGGCTACAAGCGCTCGATAGAACTTTCGAAGCAGTATGATCTATACAGACAGAACTACTGCGGATGCGAGTTTTCGAATCAGGGGTAAAATTATATAAATTCATCCGCCGCATTTATATCTAATACGGCGGACATTTTTTATTTTATTTTATCTTCAAAACACCACAACGAGAAGCATCTTGAACTGCTCCTTGCCGTAGACTGCGTGCGGGTGTCCGGCGGGCATGACTATGCTCTCGCCCTCGTGCAGCTCGTAATCAACGCCGTCTATCGTTATTTTTCCGACTCCCTCGAGGCAGGTGACAAATGCGTCGCCGCCGGAGGCGTGGGTGCTTATCTCCTCGTCCTTGTCAAACGCAAAGAGCGTTATGCTCAGCGCGTCGTTCTGGGCGAGGGTCTTGCTGACCACCTGCCCCGGCTGGCAGAGCACCTGATCTCTCAGAGTCAGGACCTCTGATTTTGAAATATTTTTTATGAGCTCTTTCATTTTTCTTCTCTCCTCTATTTCATATATATTATCTGCGCATAAGACTGAATTATGTCTGAACACAGTATACCACCGCCGCTCGGCAAACGCAAATATAGCTATAGAAAATCCTTGCGTCTTATGTTAAAATAGTATACGGATAATTTCAAGGGAGTGTGCCAGATGAAAGAGAACAAGAAACTTGTCAACGAAATAATCAGCGATGTCAAGCACGACATGAGCAACGAGGATATCATATCCCTGCTCGCCGACAGCAGGATATCGGCAAACCCCGACAAGGAGAAATACACATTCGGTCAGCGCGCCGCAGATAAAATCGCGAAGTTCGCCGGCAGCTGGGCATTCATATTCTCGTTCTCCGCCCTGCTGATACTCTGGATGGTCGGCAATGTCATACTCGCAAAACGCGCGTTCGACCCCTATCCGTTCATACTGCTCAACTTAGTGCTCTCGTGCGTTGCCGCGCTGCAGGCTCCGCTGATAATGATGAGCCAGAACCGCCAGGAGGAAAAAGACCGCCGCCGCGCCGAGAACGACTACAAAGTCAATCTCAAAACCGAGATAATGATCGAAGATATCCACGGCAAGATGAACCGTATACTCGCCCGTCAGGCAATACTGATGAAGCTGATGAAGATAGACGAAAACACGATGAAGCAGATAACGCTCGAAAAGCAGGAGGAGATGTGCGCCGAGGCGTGCAGAGCCGAGAAGAGCAAAAACGAGCACAGCGAGCATAAAGAACCCGAAGAAAAGCCCGAAAGCTGAATTTCGCCTTGCTTTTGAATCACGTTTATTGTATACTGACCCTTGATAAAAGCCCTTCGGAGGAAAAGAAAATGAAGCAGCTCAATATTATTCCCAATCCCAACAAAATCGACTATCTCGGCGGAAGCGTCAAGATGGAAAACATCGATTCCGAAAGCTTTTCCGCGCGTCTGACAGACAAACTGCCCGAAGAGGGCTATGTGCTCGAAGTGACCGAAAACGGTGTCGAAGCCACCGCCGGCGGCGAGCGCGGAGCCTTCTATGCGAGCCAGACATTGAAGCAACTAAAGCAGCTCGATATCTGCCCGTGCGTGAGAATTGAGGACGCGCCCGCGTTTGAATACCGCGCATTCATGCTCGACTGTGCGCGCCACATGACGACGGTCGAGAACATCAAAAAGCTCATCGACGCCGCCGCACTCGTCAAAATGAACACCATGCACTGGCATCTGACCGACGACCAAGGCTGGCGCGTTGAAATTGACAGCCACCCCGAGCTCATCACAGTCGGCTCCCGCCGCCGCAGCTCGGATTTCGGTCAGTACCACTTCGCCGAGGAATATTCCGGATATTTCACAAAGGGTGAGATCCGCGAAATAGTCGCATATGCCGACGACAACTATATTGAAGTTATCCCCGAGTTCGATATGCCCGGCCACACGCTCTCCGTGCTCGCCGCCTATCCCGAGCTCTCCTGCAAGGGCAAGCCCCTCGAGGTCGGTACAAAGCAGGGCATCTTTGATGATATACTCTGCGCCGGAAACGATGATTCGCTGAAGCTCGTCTTTGATGTGCTCGGCGAGATGATTGAGCTCTTCCCCGGCAGATATTTCCACATCGGCGGCGACGAAGCGCCCAAGGTTCGCTGGAAGAACTGCCCGAAGTGCCAGGCGCGCATGAAAGAACTGGGTCTCAAGGATGAAGAGGAGCTTCAGGGCTGGTTCGTTCTCCAGGCTGTTGACTTCCTCAAAAAGCACGGCAAGACAGCTATAGTCTGGAACGAGAGTCTCAATAGCGGCATGATGCCCAAGGACATCATCGTTCAGCGCTGGATGGACAAAAAGGATCGCTCGGTCGAGTTCGCGAACAAGGGCGGAAAGATGATAGTCTCCGAGTTTTACTATTACTACTGCGACTACCCCTACGGCATGACCTCGCTCAAGAAAACCTACAGCCTCGACCCCTATATCAAGGGCTTGACCGAGGAGGGGAAGAAGAACGTGTTCGGCGTCGAGTGCCCGATCTGGGCGGAGTATGTCCGCGACTTCGACAAGCTCTCATATATGTGCTTCCCGCGCTTCTGGGCTGTCGCCGAGGCGGGCTGGACGAAGAGAGCCAATATGGATTACAACAGCTTTGAGGAGCGTTTTGAGGCTCTGCGCCCGATGCTCGAAGAGATGGGAATAAAACCCGCTCCCCGCTCGGATTGGAACCCCAACTTCCTGCAGTCCCTCAAGGAGCTCAAGCAGTTCTTCAAGGGCACGACGAATCTCGACAATATCCTCAACATGATTCGCAACAATCAGGCATAAATAATATAGAGAAAGCTCCGCACTCGTCTGCGGGGCTTTTTTGTTTTGCGGCTCAAATCTTTTGGCAAAATAACTAAAAATCTATTGTAACCCCCGCGGCAATAATATATAATTGTCATGTACCGCAAGTTAAAATTATTTTGACGGATAAATCAAAGAATTTTCCGAAAGGAGCAATCAAATGAGTCATGTAGACATCCGCTTCACGGACAAGAACTCCGAGCGCTTCATGCTCGCCAGAAGGGTCTACAAGGTCATTGAGGACCTTGAGAATGAATATCTCTACCCCGACAGCGAGACGCTCGGCGGCTTCAAATTTCGCGACGGGCAGTACAAATTTTCACAGATCGACGAGGGCGAATGGACGGACTTCGACTCGGAGAACGACTACTGGGGCTATAAAGAGGACTACGCGTGGTTCCGCCACAGCTTCACAGTTCCCGAGCGTTTTGCCGGCAGACCCGTGGTATATCAGCTGACCCCCTCCGCAAGCGGCCCGTGGAATCGCAGCAACCCGCAGTTCATCATGTACTTTAACGGCGAGCTGCGCCAGGGCGGCGACTCGAACCACAGCGAGATTCGCCTGCTCGACTGCGCCAAGGGCGGCGAGGAATTCGACTGCTGCCTCAACGCGTATTCTGACGCATGGGAATTCAAGGGCAAGCTCAGAATGGGTGCGCGCCTCAAGGTCGTCGATGACCTTGTCAACCGTCTCATCTTCGATCTCAAAACCCCGCTCAAAGTCGCTTCCCTCTATGACGCGGACGATCTTCCGCGCATCGATATAGTCAAGGCGCTCAACGACGCCGTCAATCTTATCGACTTCAACACCGCTGATTACGATACATTCGCTGCCTCCGCCGAGGCGGCAATCGACCTGCTCGACAGGGAAATATATTCAAAAGATGCCATGGACGCGACCGCCTGCTGCATCGGTCACACACATATAGATGTCGCATGGCTCTGGAGACTCCGCCAGACAAGAGAGAAGGCCGGCCGCTCCTTTGCGACCGTCCTCAAGCTCATGGAGGAATATCCCGAATACAAGTTCATGTCCTCGCAGGCTCAGCTCTACTCCTTTGTCAAGGAGGACTATCCCGAGGTCTATGAGGGCATCAAGAAGATGATCGCCGCAGGGCGCTGGGAAGTCGAGGGCAGCATGTGGGTCGAATCGGACACCAACGTCACCTCCGGCGAATCCCTTGTCCGCCAGTTCCTGGTCGGCAAGCGCTTCTTCAAGGACGAGTTCGGCGTTGACAACAAGATAATGTGGCTCCCCGATGTTTTCGGCTACAGCGCGGCTCTCCCGCAGATCATGAAGAAAGCCGGCATCAACTACTTCATGACCACAAAGATATCCTGGAACGAGTTCAACAAAGTGCCCTATGACACATTCATGTGGAAGGGCATAGACGGCACGGAGATTCTCTCTCACTTCTCGCCGAGCACCGACTGCTTCGACGAAGGCGACTGCTGGCAGACTACATACAACGCCTATCTCAATCCCGAGCACATCCTCGGCGGCTGGCACAGATACTCGCAGAAGGATCTCAACAAAGAGTATCTCTGCACCTTCGGCCACGGAGACGGCGGCGGCGGACCGACCCGCGATATGCTCGAAATGGGTCACCGCATGACAAAGGGCATCCCCGGCTGTCCGAAGGTCAAGCAGGAGTTTGCAATAGACTTCTATCACGACCTCGAAAAGGAAGTCAAGGGTTCGCGCAGGCTGCCCAAATGGGCGGGCGAGCTCTATCTCGAGTTCCACCGCGGCACCCTGACCTCGCAGGGCAGAAACAAGCGTTACAACAGAAAGAGCGAGCTGCTCTATCACGATATGGAGACTATCTGCGCCATCGCCGACTCAAACGGCATCGCGTCCTATCCCCGTCAGTTCATCAACGACGGCTGGAAGATAATACTCCTCAACCAGTTCCATGATATAATCCCCGGCTCTTCGATAAAAGAAGTCTACGAGGATTCCAAGGAGCAGTACGACAAGCTCATCTCCGAGGGCAAAGCTGAGATAGCCGACACTCTCGGCAAGATAGTCTGCACTCCGGACGGCAGCGCCCTGACCGTTTTCAACACCTTCGGCGCAGAGCGCGACGATGTCGTTATCACCGATATGCCCGCAGCCGAGCACTTCTCGATAGTCGACGCCGACGGTAACGTCATGCCGTGGCAGAAATCCGCCGACGGACGCCTTGTGTTCTTTGCAAAGGGCGTGCCCGCAAAGGGATACAAGACCTTCAGTATTGTTCACGGCGGCGAGTCCGGCGAGAACACCGTAAAGGTCGAGAACAAGACTATAGAGAACAAGTTCTTCACCGTCAAGTTCGACAAGGATATGAACATCGCATCTCTCATCCACAAGGCAACCGGCAGATCCGTCGCGCCCGAGGGCGAAGTTCTCAATAAGATCTATGCCTATGACGACAGACCGTTCAACCACGAGGCATGGGACATCAAGGTCTATTTCGATCAGAAGTACACCGAGATAAACGATGTCAGCGCAGTCGATGTGACAGAGAGCGGACCTGTCCGCACGGTCATAAAGGTCACGCGCAAGTTCCTCTCCTCGACCATTGATCAGAGCTTTATCTTCTACGCGGACCTGCCGCGCATCGATGTTGACTACACGGTCGACTGGAAAGAGAAGAAGATACTTCTCAAGGCGGACTTCCCCGTTGATGTCAACGCGACTCAGGCCACCTACGACATCCAGTTCGGCAACTACAAGCGCCCGACCCACCGCAACACGCTCTGGGATTTCGCGCAGTTTGAGGTCGTCGGTCACAAGTGGGTCGATCTCAGCGACAACAGCTTCGGTCTCTCCGTCCTCAATGACTGCAAGTACGGTCACGACATAAAGGACGGTCACATCAGAACGAGTCTCCTGCGCTGCGCGGTCAACCCGAACAGCGAGCAGGACAGAGAAGTTCACCGCTTCACCTACTCCATCTACCCGCACGCGGGCTCGGCCGACACCTCCGATGTTGTCAACCAGGGCTATTCGCTCAACCTGCCGCTCTACTGCGTCAACGGCAAGGCGGCTCACGACAGCTACTCACTCGTGAGCACCGACAAGGACAATGTCATCATCGAGACCGTCAAGAAAGCTGAGGACAGCGACGATGTCGTCATCCGCGCATATGAGACATGGAACAAGACGACCGACTGCGTCTACACCTTCGACCGCGCTCCGAAGAGCGTATATGTCTGCAACCTGCTCGAAGAAAACGAAGAGCAGCTCGAAGTCAGCGGCAACACCGTTTCGCTCAGATTCAAGCCCTTCGAGATAAAGACTGTAAAAGTCACTTTCTAAAATCCACAGCACAAAGCCCCGCCCGCCAAAACGGGTGGGGTCATTTCATCGCAGCACAAGCATCATACCGCAAATGCGCAAATAAAATTCACGGCAAATTGCAAATCCGCTTGACAAAGCCCGGCACATTTGCTAAAATATCATAGCCGTTAAAAATACGGACAGGTATCGAAGTGGTCATAACGGCCCTGACTCGAAATCTTGCGGGGAGCTGTCCGTTTCGTCCACCAAAAACCTTGTAACCATGCGGGTTTTACCCGGTTCGAAAATTGAATAAGTTTGCTGTTCTTTCCGTCAGTTCTTTCCAAAGCCCTTTTTCATCGAAAAAAAGCGAGGAAAAACAGCGGTTGAGCATATAGGGAGCGGTATCGAAGTGGTCATAACGGGCCTGACTCGAAATCAGGTAGTCCTCACGGGCTCGTGGGTTCGAATCCCACCCGCTCCGCCATCGAAAAATCCAGTAACCATGCGGGTTTCTGGATTTTTTCTTTTTTGTGCCCGCTCTAAAAATCACCCGATTTTGGGCTGTTCTTTCCATAATTTTGGAAAGAACAGCTTTTCGCTTTATTCCCCGCTTTTTTCTGCGTTTTGCTCCCATCTGCTGCCGAAATCGCCCGCTTCTGGAAGCGGCATACCGCTTACCATCGCCTGCGCTGAAGAGAGTTTCGAACTGTAATCGAGATGGGCGTAGATATTCGCCGTGGTGGAAAAATCCGAATGCCCCAGCCAGTCCTGAATCTGCTTAAGCGGTACACCGTTGGCAAGCAAGAGGGAGGCGCAGCTATGCCTGAGATCGTGGAAGCGCATCTTTTTCATGCCGTGCCGCTGAATAAAGGCGGGAAATTGTGAGGTCAGATAATCGGGCTTCATCCGCTCGCCCAACTCGTCCACGAAGACGAAGCCGTCGTATTCGTAGTTGTAGCAGTTGCCGCAGACCTGCTTGTTCAGCTCCTGCGCCGCCTTGACCTCTGCAAAGTATTCCTTGAATCTTCCTACCAGCGGCAGGGTGCGCATACTGGATTTGGTTTTTGCCGACTCCTGCTCGATGATCTGCGTTTTCCCGCCGACATTGACGGAGGTCACCGTCCGTTTGATGGTCAGCGTTCCCCGTTCAAAGTCGATGGCGTCCCATTTAAGCCCCAGCACCTCGCCACGGCGCAAGCCGTAAAAGGCGGCGACTAAAACGGGAAGTTCCAGCTTTGTACCCTTAACCACTTCAAATAAGTGCTGGAGCTCCGCCGCATCCAGAAATACCGGTTGGTAATCGTTCTTCTTGGGGCGGTCTACCTTCATCGCCACATTTTGCGGTACAAGGTCGGTTTTCATGGCGTATTTCAGCGCCTGATGGATCACGGCGTGATAGTGGATGACGGAATTAGGCTTGACCGTCCGCAGCTTTTCGGAATAAAACTGCTGGATGTGCCTTGCTTCCAAGTCCTTTAGGGTAATCAGCTTATTCCGAAAATACGGCTCAATGGTCTGCTTCACCATGCTCTCATAGGAGCCGAAGGTGGTGGGCTTCACCCTGACCTTGACGATTTCCAGCCAGCCGAGCAGATAATCGGCAAACAGCATATTGGAACAAAGCTCACCGATCTCTGCGGGTGGCTCAAAGGCGTTGCGGATTTTCACAAGCTCCGCTTCGGCCTTACGTTTGTTTCCCTTTTCGGGAAGTCCGGTGGATATGTACTTGACGTGCCGCTTGTTTTTGCTGTCGTAGAAGCTTAGCACAGCGTAGTAGTACCCCTTTTTAACCTGTAAATGTCCTGATACCAATTGATAAAACTCCTTTCTTTGCTTTTACACAGGACAGTCCGGCACCGACAAGACCATTGTACTCTGCCGGTGCCGTTCTTTCCATTGTGTGAAGGTCGTGCTCCGCACACATTTTCGATTCGAATCAACGACTGTCCCTGTCCCGTTCCCGTCGGCGCTGCCATTGCTCCAACAGCTTGATGACCGTATCGCAGACCTGCTTGTCCGTGTAGCTTTTGGGGAAATATTTGCGGATGTCTTCACGCTTGAATCTGTACTGCTCCTGTTGATTGGGCTTTTGCTCGGCGAGGATGTCGTAGATTGTCCGGTCTTGCAGCACGTCCTCCTGCGAAAGCTTCTTTAAGCGGATTGCCTGTGCGTGGGACGGCGTGCAGTCGTTAAGCTCCATTGCGCTTAACAATGCCCGTTGCTCCGACTGGTCTAAGTATGAGATTTCTACCGCAGGGTTGAAAGCGATTTTGTTTTCGTCCACCATCGAAAGCAGTTCGGGGATTAAGTATGTTAATCGAATAAAGCGCTTAACCTGATTGCGGCTTTCTCCTGCATCCTCTGCAACCTTTTCGACACTCAACAGCTTCTGCCCAACTTGGGCAGAAGCTACACCCTGATGTTTGATTGCATCCAGCTTCATCTTGTATGCAAACGCTTTTTCGCTGGGTAAAATATGTTCCCGTTGCAGGTTGGCGTCCACCATCGCAATCACCGCTTCGTCATCGCTCATCTCTCGAATGATTACGGGCATTGTCTCGATCCCCAGCACCTGACACGCCGCCAGCCTTCTGTGCCCGGAGATCAACTCGTACCCGCCTTCCTGCAAAGGACGAGCGAGCGCCGGTGTGAGCGTACCAAACTTTTGGATGCTCTCGATCAGCCGTTTCATCTCGTCATCGTTCTGGATTTTGAACGGGTGCTCTTTGAACGGGTGAAGCTCATTTAATGGAATTTCTTTTACCCGTTCCAGCTTTGCATCATCTCGTTCCTCCTGCGAAGAAAACAGCTCGTCCAGCGAATTTGTTGGTAAAGTAAAATCAGATTTTCGTTTTGTCATTGTGTTTGCCTCCTCTATTGCCATTTCAGATTGCTTTCACCGGGGCGGAGAAACACCGCTTCGATGTCCGCCTGAAACTTGTGCCAGCGCAGGGCTTCCGCTTTCAGCATCGGCGTGTCAATAAAGCCGAGTGTATTTGCTTTCACTGCAAGCTGGTTGATGTTGTTGCCGATGGCGGAAAGCTGGCGCATTGCTTCATAAAATCTTGCGTCCGGCTTTTCCTTCGGCTCGTAGCCGTGTAACAGGATGCGGATCACTGCTGTTTCTGTAATTCCGCAAAGCTCTGCCTTGCGTTTTAATTCTCTGGCGTCCTGCGGGGAAAGCCAGAACTGTTTTTTGATTCTTCGTTGCATCTTTTTTCATCCTTTCTCTAAGGGGTATTAGGGTGCGCCCTAACGAGATTTACCGTTTTACTACCTTTGGGAGTACAAACGGTCTGCTCGCTACGATAGCGCAGCCTAAAACCGCTGTCTTGTATTATCTACTTTAGGAAATCCTCTATCGTGCTTATCCGATGGAGGATTTCGCTTCTTTCGAGTGATTCAAAATCCTTTTTCAGTTGTCGGATAAGCCGAAAAGTCTTGTAGATTTTCTCATCGGTTGCGGCTTTTACATCTTTTCCAAGTCCCAACCTCCGCAGATATTCCGATAGAGAAAGTCCGCAATAATATGCGTTTTCGCTGAGTTTCTCCTTCTCGGCAGGTGTTACTCTTACGTTGATTCCAAGTGTTTTGCTTCTCATAAACATCAAATCCTTTCTTAAAATTGTGACGGTAATGACGCTTGTGACACGCTTTTCGCTATATATCGTTTGCCCCGTCATTTGCGTCACCGCCGTCATGCCGTATGAATTTAATCAGCCGGCTTTGTCCCGTCCGTTTGGTGCGGTACTCGATTCCGGCGGGCTCCAGCACCTCATAGTAAAACTGCCCTAAGTACTTGGTTACCACATTGGGCGTGGTTTCGGTTTCCGCCATATCGGCAATCAACTCGGTGGCGGTTCCTACCCATTCGGTGCGGGTTTTCATAAATTCCACTACCCGAAAAAGGAATTGCGGAATCTCCGCCCTGCGGATTTCCTCCGTATTTTTGCGCTCTATCAATTCCCATTTCAGGTCTTGAAACCGCAGGGTCAGCTCCTGATATTCCACATCCCGCCCGCAGGCAAGAAGCGTGGCGTCCCTGCTGCTTCGCTTGCGCTTGAGCACATAGTTGGTGTCCGCCGCACCGGTGATGCCGGTAGAGCCGGACACCTCGTTGAACGGATCGTCCCCGTCCTTGAGCTTGCGCAGATGGTGGACGAGAATAATGGAAATATCGTGCTCATCGGCGATCCTCTTGATGGAGGAGATGTCGTCGTAATCGTTGCCGTACATTCCCACTTTTCCGGCGCTCCCCTTGGAATCCCGCACCTTTTGGAGCGTGTCGATAATCACCAGCTTTGTTTTCGGGAAGTCCTCTAAAAAGTTGATGATTTCCTCCTCCAGCCCGTTCCCGATCAAGCCGCAGGTCACGGATAAATGGAAACTCCGGTTTGAATCATCCGTCAAATCGAAAAGCCTGTCTTTGATTCGCCTCAGCGTATCCTCCAAGCAGAGATACAGCACATCGCAACGCATGGTCGGGATTCCCCAAACGGGAAGTCCCTGTGATACCTGCAAGCCAAGCCACAGCATCAGCCAGCTTTTGCCGATTTTGGCGGCACCGCTGAGAACATTTACCCCCTGCGGGATCAGGCCATCGACAATAAACATCGTTTTGCTCATCGGTGTGGACAGCAGGGTTTCTGCATCCACGGTCACTAATTTTCTTTTCATAACTATATCCTTTCGTTTTTTGTGATTCGGACAATTAGAACGCCGAAATCGAGGGGGTTGGTATGATTCCTTTATGTACCTCAGTTCGGCACCAAAAAGCCCTTGAAAACAGGGCGTTTTCAAGCCTCTAATTGTCCGCTTTGCGCTTCCTTGCGCTCTCGTTTTTCTGCCTGCGGTGCACCTTTTTGCTGCACGATGAGCAGTATTTTTGCCGATTGGAGTTTGGCACAAAAGCCGTCCCACATTCGGCGCAGTGATAAGTACGCTGTTTGAAAATGTCTGCATACAACTCTTTTTCGGCTGGTAAAACCGCATTGCGGAAATACCGGCACAGCAGAGAATAGGAGATGGTCTGCGGGCAGACGCAGGGCTCGCCGTCATCCAGCAGCAGGCAGTTGCCGTCATCATAATTGGCGCAGAGCCTTTTTATCAGGCGGTTGCACCGCCTGCGCTGGGACGGCGTGAGCTCGATTCGTTCAGGCACTGAATTTCACCTCCTTTTTCTCTTCAGTCACGAAGTTAATCACACTGACTTTCGGGATTTTGAAACTGTTGCCGATTTTAATTGCCTGCAATTCACCATCGTTGATGAGATCGTAGGCAAGCTGTCGGCTGATGCCCAGCATTTCCCGAAGCTGCCGGACAGTCACGATGTCCGGATATTCCGGAAACATCATCTGGTAAAGCTCTTTGAGCTCTGATTTTTTCATAGCGCTTCAATCCTCCTTTTTTACGGCTATGTAAGACAGATACCGGCGTGAGGATCATAATGCCTTCCGATATCTGCTGTGTTTCCGAACTCAGTTTTTCTATCCCTGCCCCCGTCAAGCGGCGTCGCTTCGCTCCTGTCATCGCAAAGTCATATCCCATTCGGATCGTTATTCAATTTTCAAGGTACAGTAAGAAGGTCTTTCACTTGTTCCCACTGGGAAGAGCAGAATTATCGGGTGTTTTTGAAAAATTTTTTGTTTTACAAAAGATCCTTTCACTCATTTGGACAAAGGGGGTCGAAATGCACACCCATTTTTGAGATTTTCCAAGACAAATTTTTTATCTACCGAAAATATCCCCTCACTTATTTGGAATTACAAAGCCAAATGACACCCTATTTCACAGAAAAAATGAGAAAATATTTTTTGGTTGCGGGTGCTTTATTTTGCTTGCTCTGAAAACTCCCTTCACTTATTCCCACTGGGAGAGGTCGAATGCACACCCTAAATCTCAAAAATTTTTTATCCCTTCACTTATTTGGAATTGAGAAGCCGAAACGCACCCTGTTTTTACAAAAATTTTGAAAAATATTTTTTCGATTGAGGGCCTTGATTCTGCTTGCTCAAAAAGTCCCTTCACTTATTCCCACTGGGAAGAGGCAAATTCCAACCCTGTTTCAAAAAATGTTTTGCTGTTTGCAAAACCCCTTCACTTATTTGGAATTAGGAGGCTAAAACGCAACCTGTTTTTCAGAGAAAACAGAAAAATTTTTTTGAAAAGACTGTTTGTCTCAAAAGTATTCCCTCACTTGTTCCCACTGGGAGAGGGCATTTTGGGATAGTAGTCCCGAAAAAAGGCAAAAAAATTTGCCCACCGGTTTTGGCGGACATTTGTATGTTTATAGAAAATAATGATTCGGCTTGTCTGCTGTAAATTAGATAACAAAAAATAGGCTGCTCTGCTATGAGCAACCTATTTTGGTTTTGGTTATTCTGTTTGCAAAATACCGATATTTTGAAACATGAACTGCATTTTATCGATTTCCTTTTCCGTATGGTAATGACCGCAGTACCAGCGTTTATAATCGATCCTTTTTTCGATCCTGTCGAGCCATTCTTCCGTGTTCTTATCCACGGAACTCTGGTCAATTCCGGAAAGAAAAACTTCCGTAGGTTCATATTTTAGGGGGCAGGTATGGGAGAGGACGATGTCAATCTGATTTCCGTGCTTTGCAAGCTGCTGTTCCACATAAACCTTGATGTCCGCAGAGGGTTGTTCATTCGGAAACCACGCCCAGCCCCGTGCAAGGCGATAATATTTGTCCACGCTGTACGCCCCGCCAATGGCGATGCAAACCTGCTCGCCGAAGCGATAGATTTCGCCATCCTTTGCAAAAAGGATGTGCGGGTACGCCTCCTCATACCAAACCATTCCGCCGCAGTATTCCTTTGCCTGATAGCTTGAAATATCCGCAGGGCGCATCTCATGATTTCCGTGGATGCAGAAAGTCGTGAACGGAAAACTGTTTACAAATCTTTTGCGGACTGCATCCTTTTCTCCTGTGTAGTAGTTGAGCCCTGCGTCGCCCAATACAATCATAACATCCTGTTCGGTCGGTTGTATTTTGTCTGCAAAGGCAAGATAACGGCTGAAATCGCCGTGGGTGTCTCCTGTGATATAAAACATAAAATCATCTCCATTTTACCGCTTTTCAGCGGCTTTTTTACGATTGATCCAGATACGCCTGAACATCAAATCGGAAGTCTTTGAATTCATGCGGGTGCTTTTTGGGCAGCATATCTGCCTTTTCCTGAATCTGTCCGGCAATCTCGGAAATGTCGATTCCCGAATATTTCCTTGCAGCTTTCAGAAACCACAGAATTTCGTTCCCGCTTATGGTGATTTCAAAGCCGGTATATTTTTCCCAAAACCATTTGCCGTCCGACACCTCCCGAATCGGCTCATGATAGGAAATCAGCAGAAAATCGTCTTTCAGGAAATGGTTGACCCATAAATTCGGGATATATTTCAGATCCGCAACGCCTTTTGCGGAGAGATATCCCCACCGCTTATAATATCTGCCGTGAACATACCACTCCGGCAAATCTTCCGGCTTTATCTTTGTGGGATAAACCATGTCGGAAAAAAGATACCCGTCTTTATCCTTGATATATTGCATCTGATGACGAACCCAGACGATTTTCTCTATCGTATATAAATTCTTTCTAAACCTTTTCATGAGGTTCCTCCTTCCCGGCTGAAAGCCGCTTGAAGTTTCTGTTATTCTCCACCAGCTCGTCAAAGGTAACCGGCATTAGGCCGTTGATGTCCGCTCCGGCGTTGAGCACATTGTCCCGTGCTGCCAGCAGGGGCCAGTAATCCATGCTCGTATCGTTGTGAATATGTCCGTGGATCATATAAGACCTTTGGGCGTGCTTCCACGTGACCATGGGATAGTGGCACAGGGTCAGGGCGTGCTGCCCGTCGGTGGTTTCCAGAAACTTGTCAATGCTTTCAAAATATCTCGAAATATCCGCCTTTGTCATCCATGAGCCGTCGTGATTGCCCACGATCAGGCGCTTTTTACCCTTGAGCCGCTTTAAAATTTCTTCAAAATTGACCGACCGAAAAAACATATCGCCAAGGATATATACTGTGTCGTTGCCCTTTACACGGCTGTTCCAGTTTGCAATCAAAGCCTCGTCCATCTCTGCGGCGCAGGAGAAGGGACGGCCGCAAAAGCGGATGACGTTTTCGTGCCCGAAATGGGTATCCGCAGTAAAATAAATCATTTTGCTTTTCTCCTTCCTCCAAATAAAAACAGAGCTGCCGAACACGACAGCTCTGCACGATCCTGAAATCTCTTCAATTACCGTTTTCGTCTGCGCCGTATGCGTAAAAAGTCCCTATGCAGTTTTAACCCGGATTCCACGGAGGACAATCCGAGCGTAATGAGATTCGATTTTAAAATGATCGTATGCAGCATCGTTTTTCCTCCTTCGGGCAGTTAGTTGTAAGGGATATGATACACGGTTTTGGGTTGTATGTCAAATGTGCGTCTTACGCCGCCTTGCTCAAGTCAATGTAACTGGATAGACGGCTCTTTCACGCAAAGTACAAATACCTCTGAATGAAACCTGCAAAATCCACGATAAATCGGCAAAAAACATTGATTTTCTTCTCAGTTTGCTGTATAATTATGCTGTGTTTTTATATCTACCCGAAAGTGAGGGCGAAAAATGGATTTGAATGTAGAACGCTGGTGCTCGATGAAGGAGATTTGCGAATACCTTGGCGTCAGCCGGGACACGGTGCTCGCATGGATCGAAAAAAGAGAAATGCCCGCCACGAAAATCGGCAGGCTGTGGAAATTTAAGATAAGCGAAGTGGACGCTTGGATGAAATCCGGCGTTGCGGCGGAGAAATAACGGAGCACATGATGGACGAACAGAGATTGAAAGCCTTTGAGGATATGCTCGCCGCTATTCTCAGACAGTACGACGATACGACGGAAAAGATGGCGAAGCTCAAAGCCGAGGGCAAGGAGAAAACCGTCACCTACCGCCAGCTTTTTGCCAATAAACTGCAACTTCAGGCGATGTTGAGTTATTATAGGACTTACGGACTTGTTGGTGAAAGAAGCTAATAATTAAAGCATGGCAAATCAATTAAAGGATTTACCATTGAGTAAGGAAGAGAAAATGAAACCATACAAATTCAAATTTATAGATTTATTTGCAGGCATAGGTGGATTTCATCAAGCCATGCGATATCTTGGCGGAGAATGTATCATGGCTGCCGAAATAGATCAGGAATGTGTTAATACCTATAAGGCAAATTTTCATGTTAAAAAAAATAGTATTTGGGGTGATGTGAATGACATTGCACCTGAAAGTATAGAACCTTTTGATGTTCTATGTGCAGGATTTCCTTGTCAACCATTTAGCAAAGCTGGAGCACAAAGGGGATTTACCGATGAAGTTCGTGGCAATTTGTTTTATAAAATTATGGAAATTTTGGATGGACATCCCGAAGTGAAATTTGTAATTTTAGAAAATGTACGTAATTTAGCTGATAAAACAGAAAATTGGGATGTTATTACCACTGAATTGATGAAGCGTAATTTCTATATTACTGAAGATCCGATTATACTCTCTCCTTCTGATTTTGGAATCCCGCAAATTAGAGAACGTGTGTATATTTTAGGTATACGTAAAGATATCCGCAATAATCAAATTTTGACAAACGGATATATTCACCGTATTGACCTAAATTTAGATAAGCACTTCAAAAAATGTAAAATGGGCGATGCGTGGAAAATTTTAGAAGATGATGTTGATGACGAATATATCATATCTGATGAGCAAGAACTAATGATTAATGCTTGGGATGAACTTCGTTTATCAACTGGGATAAAAACAATTGGTTTCCCCCTTTGGTTAGATAGTTTTGGAATAGGAGAAAAAGATAGTGATTTAGTTTTTTCAAATCAAGGATATGAAAATATGCCTAAATGGAAACAGAATTTTCTTCGACGTAACAGAGAGTTTTATATTAATAACCAACAGTTTATTGATGAATGGGTAAATAAATACGATATGTGTAATCGAATAAAGCTATATAAAAAATTTGAATGGAATTGTGGAGAAGATGTTTCTGATATGAAGGGGGCGCTAATCCAAATTAGGCAATCCGGTATAAGAGCCAAACGGCCAACATTTTACCCATCATTAGTCGCAATAGTCAACACACCTATAATATGGGATAAAAGGAAGCAGCACTATAGGAAAATAACACCTCGAGAAGCGGCAAATTTACAAAGTTTCCATAAAAAGTACAAGTTTCTTGGAAACGATAAAACTATATATAGACAACTCGGAAATTCTGTAAATGTAAGAATATTAAAAATCCTAGGTGAGAGCCTTTTTAGTCTTGCTGTTAAGGGATGGGATGGTGATGAACTTGAGTAAGAAAATAAATATCCGACCTACTAGCAGTGTTTACGCTACATATAAGCGTTTAAGTTATCAGCCTTGGACGGCAATTGCCGAATTTGTTGATAACTCTACCCAAAGCTTTTATGATCATAAGGACGAACTTATGTCGCAAAAATATGCCAAGGGTCTTAATATTACCATTAAATATGTTGAAGATACTATCGAGGGTGATCGATTAGAGATTATCGATGATGCCTATGGTATGGAATGGGAAGATTTTCAGAGAGCCGTTGTACTCGATCGTCCGCCACAGAATACTTCTGGTAGAAATGAATTCGGAATGGGCTTAAAAACAGCAGCTTGCTGGTTTGGCTCGTTATGGTCAGTTGAGTCCACGCAACTGAACTCAACCACAAAATATTACACGGAGATCAATGTTGATGAACTAGGAAAATATAAAACAGAAGAAATAAATGTTAGAGAAGAAACTGTAAGTAAGAAAGATCATTTTACTAAAATAGTAATCAGAAAATTAAATAAACGTATTGTTGGTCCAAGAACTATCGGAAAAGTAAAAGATTTACTCAGCAGCATCTATAGAGAAGATTTACGTACAGGATTGGTGAGGATAACCTATAACGGCAGTACTCTACAATTCAAAGAGGCTCCTGTATATGTTGATGAAAATTCTAAAATATGGGAAAAAGATATCTCTTTTACCGTACAACACGAGGGAAAGGAATTATCAGTTAAAGGATTTATAGCAATTAGAATACCTGGTAGCGTTAAAGACGCTGGCTTTACACTCATTAGGCGAGGTCGTGTTATTGTCGGAGGTTCAGAAAAGAACTATAGACCAACAGAGTTATTTGGAGATGCAAATTCTTATGCTTGGCAGCGTATGTACGGCGAACTACATATGGATAATTGGCCGGTTACACAGGCTAAAGAATGGCTTTGACTGGCATAATAGCGGACTAGAAGAAGCATTTATTGACGAACTAAGCAAGTATACGCAGGATTACAGAAAGAAAGCTGAAAATATCAGAGTTAGAGAAAAACTTAATACACAAGACCTTGTAGAAACAGCAACCAAAGGCTTAATCGAATCAAAAACAGTAGAAAATGTAAAAATTGAGATAGTAGACCGTGAACCCTTAGGTGCTGATACACCTACAAATATCCCAACTCTAAATCCTGAACAGGAACATACCAATGAACCTCAAGATAGTCAGCAAGACCATATGGAAACAAATAACACTTCTCAGGGTATATCATCGCAAACTCAAAACGGCGGTAATGTCCAACTGGAAGGAGGAAAACAAATTAACTATGCTTTTACATATAAGCATTCTGATTATAAGTTCCATATAATTCTTGAAATGAATGATCCTGCAATGGATTGGCTTTTAATCGAACGATTAACAGATACTGAATATAATCTTTTTATCAATATGCGTCATTCTTTCTTTAAGCCTTTGATAGACAAAAGCGAGTTTTTGCCTATTATGATGAGGATGTCCATAGCATTAGCATTAGCAGAAATTGATTTAATGGTCACATCGCATGACGGAAGAATTGAGCCCAGCGCAATCAGATTGAAGATGAATGAAATATTAGAAACTGTACGTAAAGGAGAAGAGGAACTTTGAGTAGCGATTGGTTATCTGTAACAGATAGTGAAGTTGTAATGCCGTGGATCATTGATATTGACGGCTTTTTTAGAAAAAGTGTCGAGAACCGTATGCTTGCTGATAATATGACCAAAGAAGCTATCGATTCAATTTTCAATAATGCAGTTCGTATTTTAGGACGATGCCCTAATCCTAATATTCAGGAAGAAATTGCTGAAACTGGTATTGTTATCGGCAAAGTGCAAAGTGGTAAAACCTCTAATTTTATTTCCGTTCTCGCACTCGCGTTTGACAACGGCTATGATATAGCAATTGTTTTAGGTGGTAACACCCTGAATTTGCTTAAGCAGAATGCGTCTCGCATTTCTAGCGCATTCAGTGTCGATACCGAAAAGCTAACAGTGCTTAAAACCAACGATAATAAAACCCTCATCAACCCGGCAAGGATCAAAGATTTTATTGAAAATGGTCGTAAAGTCATTATTGTTGGATTAAAACACAATAAGCACATTGATCAAATCGCAGAGATATTTAATAATGAATTTTTGGCAGATAAATCAGTCCTCATTATCGATGACGAAGGAGATCAGGCCACTCTTAATACTCGTGCTTATCAACAGTCGATCAGCACTACATACGCCTCCGTCCTCAATTTAAAGAACAAATTAAAAAGTCATTGTTTTTTATCAGTAACTGCTACTCCACAGGCCAATATTCTGATTGAAGCATTTGACACTCTATCTCCTGATTTTGGCGAGTTAGTATATCCTGGTGAAGGATACTGCGGTTTGCAGGAATTTCATGCTGAGAACGCGGATAAGTATATTAAGGAGATTCCAGAATCAGAGCCTAATTTACTGGACGATATGGGTGTACCCGAGTCAGTTTACCAAGCTATGGCGCTTTTCTTTGTGGGTAACGCTATTAGAAGAAGTCGTGGTGATATGGGAACCCATGCGATGCTGATTCATCCCAGTCAGAAAAAATTTGATCATAGAATTGTTGAGCAGAAAATCCAAAGCATTCTTGATGAATGGAAATCAAAGGCAAAAACATATTTAGCAGGTAGAAGGGATATTTCGTATAACTCCTTAAGAACGCTACTGCAATCAGCATATGATTCTTTTGTTTCAGATGGTGTCATATGTCACCCTTTTGATGATCTTGAAAATCAAATTTTAGACAGAATCAAGCAATGCTCCCCGGTTCTTGTATGCAATAGTGATGAAAATGCTAGTGAGAATGCCGAACTTTATAAAACTAATATTTTTGTGGGTGGGAACCTTGTTGAAAGAGGTATTACATTCAAAGGGTTGGCTGTTACTTATATTACTAGACGTGCAAAAGGCAAAAGCAATGTAGATAATACAGAACAGCGTGCCCGTTGGTTTGGATATAAAGCGAAATATCTTGATGTATGTAGAGTGTTTACCACAAAAGATATTAAAGATGATTTTTCAAGCATACTAGAGCACGACGAAGATATGTGGGCTTCTATAGAGCGAGCTCAGGAACGTGGTATTCCATTTAAAGATATGCCCAGAATCTTCAAACTGGCTCGTAGCGCATATCTTAATCTTACAAGGAGAAATGTTGCTCGCACAGAAAATTTTGCACTTTCCGAGTGGAAACCGCAAAGATATTTTACGGCAAACGATCAGATAGTATCACAAAATACCGCTGCAATTGCGGATTACAGAAATAAGTATGAGAAACTGTTGATCGAGCAGAAACATAATAGTGTCCAGGTTCATAGAGTGCTTCAAAATCAACGCTTTGAACAGGTTTATAAAGAACTAATATCAAAAATGCAATTTGCAAGCAATGAAGTTCTTGATAGTAAGTACTTTGCAAAACTAAACGACGCCCTTATAAAACTTAAACTCGATATCCCTGTTGATGTGTATTGGATTAGAGATATTGATCACTCAACTCGTAAAATCAGTGAAGATTACTCAATCCAACAGTTGTTTCAAGGTCGAAATCCCAATACTTCTAGCCCAATGTATTATGATGGTGACCGTAGTTTAGCTGATAAAGAACCTGAGCACATGCAACTTCAAATTCACTTTGTAAAGCCTACTAATATGTCAGAAATAAGTTATTATGCACCTGCATTGGCTTTATATGTTCCGGAAAGTTGCGCAGACGCATTATCTAAATTGGTGGTGAGATCAAATGGATAGTAAAACAATTTTTGAAAAGCTTAGTGGCAAATCTGATGTTTCACAAACATATGAAGTTTTTTCCGTAGACAATAGTTCATGCTATTTTGGCAAAGACAAGGATAATAATATAGTATTTATGATTCCATCCAAAATGCCTAAAATAGCTCCTATCTATCAAGAAACAAAATCACTTAGATTTGTATTCAACAAAAAGTGTACGTTTAGAAGTGATGATGAAGAGAAAATCGAGGTCGTTCACTTGCTTACTTGTAAAGAAAAAAATGAAGATAAGATAATGGCTTTTATTAGACTTACAAGAGCCTTTGCTCAAGGTGAGAGAGACAATGATCAGTTATACTTATCAAAATTGTTTTCTTCGATTTCTTCTCTTTTTGATAGGCGAAAACAAGTATCTGAGATTGAACTTCAAGGATTATATGCTGAATTATATGTAATGCTTTACTTTTATAATGCGGGATGTGATATATCTAAATGCTGGCAGTCTAAAAATATGATGAAGTTTGATTTTTCTATTAACGAAAATAAACGGATGGAAATTAAATCTACCATAAAGACCAGTAGGACACATCATTTCAAACACGATCAACTGCTGAGCGAACTTTATGATATACGAATTGTGTCGGTAATGCTTCAGAAAAATGATTATGGTGAGTCTCTTGGTGAATTAATCGAACAGATTCGAGACAAATTTGCAGATAATTATGCTTTATTAATTCATATTGAATCAACTATATCTCAAATCAATAGTGAAGAACTATATCAAATAAAATACGACAGCACATATACTAAAACAAATTTACGATTCTACAATGCAAAAGATATCCCGCACTTTAATGAGAAAACTCCGGACGGTGTTTTCAATGCAGAATATGATTGTGCTCTTGACACATCGCCAACAATAAGCGCACAGGAGATGATTTCTTGGCTTACGGAGGTACAATATGTTTAAAACTTATAATTTATTTAACCATAGGAATATAAATGACCTAGTTCCTGAAATAATTTATTATTATTTATTTCAAGGCCTTAGTTTAACTGCAATAGAAGTAAAACTTTTTAGAACTGAAGATTACCATGGATGGTTGAGCAAGACCTTTCTAAATTATTATGGCATTGATACAGAAAAAGAAAATAAGGGGATATATGCAAATAAAACTGTTCCTGAAGTGGTTAATGAACTCTATAAGAGTTCGGAAATTGCACATATTCGGGTTGCTACTTCTAAAAGAAAAATATTTATAAGAATAAATGTAAACGCCTCCTTTGATCCCTAATGGTATCAAAGGAGGTTACTTTTCGAATGTGAAATTTTCACTTTCATATGGCTGAGCATAGAAGCTTTCCTTACACCTTACCCACAATATCCTCATACCTCACCAGCGTCACATTCCCCATCTCACTTGCCCGATCGGTGCAGCCTTTGGTAAAGCCGGTTTTGGCAAAGAGGTAGTAGTGGACATTCTTATAGGGGAACAGCTCGCTGCGCTTTACAAGGGTTTCCAAAACGCCGAGGTCAACTTTCTCATTCGTCCATTTACACTCCCCGAAAAGGGCGGTGTTTTTATCCTGTTCGGCGAGGATATCAATTTCCGCCTGACGCTTTTCTTTGGGATCGTTGCCCCACCAGCGACCGAGCGAGGAAAACTCCACCGGGCACTTGCCGGAGAGCAGCAGCTTCCAGAGATACTGCTTGCAGATTTCTTCAAACACCTTGCCCATATAGTCGGACAGATGCGGCTCGATGCGCTTGTATGCCAAGTCGGCAGCGCCACGGGCGATGATCGAATTGTTTTCCGGTACAAAACGATACCAAAAGCGGAACATATTGTCCGCAATCGAGTAAATCGCTTTTCGGGACGCCCTTTCCCCATAGGGCGTCTCTTTTTCGATAATGCCGAGGGAAATCAGGTTTTTCACATAGGCGGAGCAAATGTTGGTGCTTTCGCCGACCTTTCCGGAAATCTCCGACATACGGGAAGCGCCGGTGGCAATGGCCGTGATAATCGCATTGTAGAGCGCCGGTTCCCGCACCTCCTGTTTGAGAAGATTTTCCGGCTCTTCAAACAGGGCGGAGTTGGGATTCAGGAATGTGTTTTTAATATTGTCCTCAATGCTCAGCTTATCGCTCATCTGAAGCAGATACTGCGGCGTGCCTCCGACAATGCCGTACACATAGGCTTTCTCTTCATCGGTGAAATTTTTGAAATACCGGCAAGTCTCCTCGAAATCAAAGGGGAGAATTTTCATCTGCGCCGTCCGTCTGCCGTAAAGCGGCGCCTTGTAGGCGAGGACATGGTCTTCCATATAGGACATGGACGAGCCGCAGAGAATCAGCATCAGTTTAGAAGTATCCTTGTATTGATCAATCAAAAGCTGGATGGTGGAAGCGAGGCTTTTCGACGAACGGGCGACATAGGGGTATTCGTCAATGGCAAGAATAATCCGTTCCTTTTCGGACAGCTTGAACACATACTCCAAAGCCGCCTGAAAGGACAGGAAAGAAGTTTCGGCATCCATGCCGGTATGATAGCTCAAAATACTTTTGCTGAAATTTTCAAGATTTTGCTTGGCGTTGCTTTCAACGCCCATAAAATAGATGGCGTTTTTATCGTCAATAAACTGGCTGATCAGCGCCGTTTTGCCGACACGGCGACGACCATATATTACTACAAATTCAAACTTGTCCGATGCGTATAACTTATTCAGCGTCGCAAGTTCACGCTCTCTGCCGATAAACATGGATTACATCCTCCCATCTCAACGACACGCATTATTTCTAGTATAACTAAATACAGTATACCACAAAATTAAAATTAGTCAAGTACGATTCGGTAAAACACACTTGACTAATTTCTTTCTTGCTTTTTCTGTTGTTACGCAAAAATCAAGTCGGCATAAACGGTTTCCGCCGCACGGCTGCGGATGTTGTTCATTTTCTGTACCCACTCCGTTGGATTTTCCGCTTTCAGTTGTTCGGTCATGCCCTCAAGCTCGGCGTATTCCTTGACCAGGCGAAGAAAGAGGGATTGCGCCTCTTCCTCTATATCTGCGAGATGGGAGCGGAGCTTGCCAGAAGTGAGCAGATTGCAGTAGAGAATTTTATGGTGCTGCTTTAGATACCGCAGGCGGCGTTGTGCCCAGACGCCGATGGGGCGTTCATCTTCGGCGGGTAATGTAAGATCGGGCAGGCAATAATCACCCTGCATTGTGTATGTGCCGTCCATTTGTTCAAATATTGTTTTAGCCATAATGTAAAACCTCCTTTGATACCGTTATTGTACCAAAGGAGGTTTTGCTTTACGAATGTGCGATTTTTAAAATTATAGTTTCTACCAAAACTCTCTTTTTCTATTGGAATAGTTGACTTTTCATCGTATGGTATATATAATTTGAATTGTAGGATATGTTAAATTTGAATCAGTTTGTATGCCGGATCGACGAGAAATTCCAAAGAACAACCGGGTTCGAAACGCCTACGATGAAAAAATTGTAATTCTGAGATACTATCAACATCGATTGAAATTCTCGTTACGATGCTGAGAACCCACAAGATAGGCTCCGAGAGATATTTATCTCTTTTGAGGTGAGCCCAAGTTGCTGTATCAAAGCTTTACACCATACAACATTAGGCAACGGCTTCGGCTGATGTCTTTGTTGCTATGTGTGTAAAGTTTCGACTCGGATCGTTGATGCCTGTACACACATGGTTGTGTATGGGCTTTTATTTTGATCCGGGTTGGAGGTGATACAATGAAAATATGTAAATCTAATGCGTTGCGCCTGTGGGACGCATACTATGGCAATGTTCGTTTCGCAGAGGATTTCCATGGCAACCTAATGTGCAGAGACGGATATGGAAATGCAGATTACTGCGTTATTCGTTGGGGAAGGACGGTATATTGCGGTTGGAATATCCACCATATACTGCCCATTGCTTGTGGAGGTACCAACGAAAAGCAAAATCTGATTTGTACAAATATCTATACCAATGATATGGCGGAAGATAAAATTACATATTGGATTGATGATTGCCTGTATCAGGTTCAACGCATATATGGTACACGAGAACATGAAATTGTTAAATTGAATTAGGAGGTCAAATATGGGAAAAAGTGTTTTTGACTACAATGACGGTGATTTTATCTTTTCTACATCTTCTTTGGGATTTGATTCCGACGGAAATATGATGATGCATTTAGGAGACAACATGGCGCTGGAAGTGGATTCCGGAGAACTTCACATAGTTTCTTCGTGGGAGAACGAAGAATAACGTGCTTTCATATTAAAGTATCAGCCGCCTCGAAAGGGACGGCTGATACTTTAATATTTTTTCTCCGCACCTCCTTCGCTGTCTGCTGTGTGCAGGTCACGGATTTTCCGCCAGCTGGAAAAGCCTTGCAGGGTACGGATGTGCCACGGCGATTTGCGGGTGATGGTGCGGAAGTAGGTAGAGCAGAAGAACTCCACCAAATAGACCTTCGGAATATGGTTGACATTGTTTTTTCGGAAAGACTTGATGTGCCCCTGATTGCACCAGTTGTTGATAGCGGTTTTTCCGTAGCCGGTGATTTTGGAGACCATCTGGGTGGTCAGTACATCGGGATAGCCGGAGAGCAGCTCGGTATAATACAGCCGCAAATGCTCCTGCACGATTGGGGGAACTTGTTTCTCCATCTGGACAGTATAATCACCTTTGTACCAGCCCGCCGGGGCGGAGTAGCTTTCGGGGAACACCTTGCGGTTTTCCAGATAGGCAATCACATCCTCTTTCTTGATTTTGTAGCAGCGAGTTTTCCTGCCCGTGTACTCGCAGGGGATTTTCCCGCTTTGGAGCAGATACAGGGCGGTGGATTTGCTGATGTGGCAAATTCGATACAGCTGATCCTTCGTGATTATATCGGGAACGGCGTCCCAGTTGATTGCGTTTTCTTTCATGACAATACACCTCATATCTTGGTAAGCTTTGCCGGCATTCGAACTGTCCGTGTATTGCCTTTTGATTTTTGTTCTTTCCGTTCTTTCCGCAGTTCTTTCCAAAAGCGGAAAAATCGTTGATTGGAACCGATAGGCGATCCCTCAGTATTTTCGGGCGATTTTTTCAAAAAGCCCAGATTTTACAAGGCTACGATAAAGACACCTTTGTATTTATCGGTATCAGAGGACAGGAAGTGCGCAAGCACCGCCTGTCCTTTGGTATTTTTACGCTTCCCCCAAGATACCGATATGGGTGAAGTAGATATCGATTTGCTGCTCCGAATGCTGTTTGTACCGTTCGCTGCGTTCATGGATGACAATCTTGGATATAAAGGTGTGCAGGATTTCAGGCGTCAGATCTGTAATCCGGGTGTACTTTTTAGCAAGGGATATGAATTTGTCCACATTGCTTGCCGACTCGGTCAGCTGCCGGATTTCTTCCTCCAGGTTGGGTAGCTGAAGCTGGATTGTTTTCTGCTCGTCCGTATAGCCTTCAGACAGCATACGAAACTGCTCGTTGGTCACCCGCCCAAGAACATTATCCTCATACAAGCGTTTAAACAGTGCATTCAATTCTGCTTTTCGTTTGGTAAGTCTGTCGTGTTCCCTCTGCTTTGCTGTCAGCTCCTTCCGGTTTTCGGAGGAGCTTTTTTGGTTAATATATTCCGCAAATTCCCGTTCCTTGCTTCTCGCCGCATAAGTGATCCGCCGCAGCTCTTCCAGCAAGATTTGGTCTAAAACAACCTCACGGATACGATGGGGAGTGCATTTTTCTTTGACATTGTTGCGGTAGTGAGAACAGTTGAAGGAATAACTTTTCGGATCTTCATCACGCTTGCGGTAAAAATACATTTTTGCGCCGCAGTCCGCGCAGAACAGCAGACCGCTGTATTTGTTGACCCCGCCCATGCGAGTTTTTCTCCGCTTGCCCGCACGAATCCTCTGCACCGTTTCCCATGTCTGCATATCAATAATCGGCTCATGCGTATGTTCGAATCGAAGCTGTTCGGAGACATCCCGTCGTACCTTCCGCTTGTCCTTAAAGGATGGCACCGTAAATCGGCAGTTGACTGTATTCCCGATATAGTCCTCTTTGGACAGGATATCGGCAACCGTTTTCGCATTCCAGTCATACGGTCTATCGGGATCAAGCACTGTAACTGCGGTGCCGGATTTCCGGTACTCATACATAACTGGCGTGAGAATTTCCATCTCTTTGAGTTTGTTCGCAATCATCGTCGGACCGAGTCCGTCCACACACATTGCAAATATTTTTCGGACTATTGGCGCAGTTTCTTCATCAATGATAATCTTTTTGTTATCATTCGGGTCTTTTACATAACCATACGGCGGGCGGGAGCCGATGCGTTCCCCGCGCTCTGCCTTTGCCCTTTTCACTGCACGGATTTTCTTACTTGTATCC
>ENA-OZAB01000057-OZAB01000057.1-human-gut-metagenome-genome-assembly--contig:-NODE-57-length-84220-cov-37.027993_pt1 | contig 84220 bp, 90 predicted proteins | sample MGYA00243297_ERZ653491 | MGnify/ENA primary metagenome ERZ653491 (study PRJEB26926, sample SAMN06165154) | human gut metagenome | biome: ENVO:00009003; feature: ENVO:2100002; material: ENVO:00002003... | reverse complement strand
CACTATCCTCTTCGTCGGCAGCGTCAGATGTGTATAAGAGACAGATCTCCGCCTTCCGCAGGTCCTCTACCCCTTATATATTTCTACATAAGGTTTGGGCTCCTCCCCTTTCGCTCACCACTACTAAGGGAATCGATTCTTTCTTTCTTTTCCTTCGGTTAATGAGATGTTTCAGTTCACCGAGTTCCCCTCGATACACTATGTATTCGTGTATCGATACCGCGTCTTCCACACGGTGAGTTTCCTCATTCGGAAATCTGCGGATCAGCTTATTTGCAGCTCCCCGCAGCTTATCGCAGCTTGTCACGTCCTTCTTCGGCGCTTAGTGCCAAGGCATCCACCATACGCTCTTCATAGCTTGATCGCTCTAAAGATCTAGAATAAATCCTTGATTATTTTCTTGAGATTTCTCTTTACTCAAACGTAAATCGCAATAAAAATTGTAATTCGCATATTAACTCCACTTCTATATATTCCGCTGAATAATATTAGTGTTCGTTTAAGTTATTTGCTCTTTGTTTTTTAAGTCTTTATGCAGTTGTCAAGGTGCTCCGCGCACTTAAGTGCGCTCCCCTGCCCGACCTGAGCCTTCCCGCTCCCCGCGGACAGCCTAAACACTATACCATAACCTTCCCTATATGTCAACAATTTTTGCCCCTCTTTTGAATTTTTCCTTTAATTTTTTTCCCTTCAGCTACTCAGCCTCTCTCCTCTCTACCCTCCTCAGCCTCTCTCCTCTCCCCTCCGCTTTCTTCCCCCCTGCCTCCTGCCACGCACTTCCCCTCCATACATATATACTCTCATAATGCCTTCTGTTTTTAAAACACTTGACTTATTTGAAAATATACATTATAATATCACACGTCAATCAGGCGATTGCGCTATATGCGAGGAAAGTCCGGGCACCACAGAGCAGAGCGCCGGCTAATTACCGGTAAAGGCGACTTTAAGGAAAGTGCAACAGAAATAAACCGCAGCAAATGCTGTAAGGGTGGAAATGTGAGGTAAGAGCTCACAAACTCTTTGGCGACTGAGAGTTCATGTAAACCCCGCTCGGTGCAAGATAGAGACTGAAAAAGGGCTGCTCGTCCGTCTCGTTATTTCGCTGGAGCTTACCGGCAACGGTAAGCCGAGATAGATAATCGCCGCGCCGCATGGCGTACAGAACCCGGCTTACAGATTGAGCAAAAAACCGCTTCGGCGGTTTTTTATTTTATTTAAGAACGTCCGTACATTATACGGACGTTCTTGATTTTTCATGTTCAGTTATGGTATACTGTCCTATTTTTTCAGACTCGTTATAACTTCCTTGAGCGTATCGGCGGCATTGCCGAGATACAAATATACCCCCTCTTTTCTGCTGTAAAGAGGATTGTATACTCCCGCATATCCGGGTTTCAGATCATAATTAAATATGAATATGTTCCTGCATTGATCTACATTCAGTACCGGCATCCCGTATATCGGCGTATCCTTGGCTTCCCTCGCGGCCGGATTCAATACATCATTTGCGCCTACCACTATCGCCGCGTCCGCTTTGGCAAAGTCCGGATTTATATCCTCCATCTCGTACAGGTCTTCATAATCTACGTCTGCTTCGCACAGCAGTACGTTCATATGCCCCGGCATCCTCCCGGCTACAGGGTGCACGGCATATCTCACTCTCGCACCTCCGGCAGTCAGCTTATCCGCAAGTCCCTTCACCAAATGTTGCGCCTGTGCTATCGCCATGCCGTATCCGGGAACTATTATAACGTCTTTAGCCTTCCTGAGTATCTCTACGGGATCTTCCTTCTTCTCGCTTACGGCTGTCTTTGCAGGAAGCGCTTTTTCCTGTTTGACAGCATTTTTATCTGCGGAAGTGTTTTTTGCGGTAGTTTTCCCCAACAGTATATCAAGAAGCTTTCTGTTCATCGATCTGCACATTATCTGAGTCAGAAGAAGCCCTGAAGCTCCTACTATCCCGCCTACCGCTACAAGCAGCAGATCGTCAATGGCAAGTCCGGCGATCGCCCCGGCAACACCCGAAAAAGAATTAAGCAGTGAAATCGTGATGGGCATATCCGCACCGCCTACACGAATAGCAAATATATACCCGAAAAAGCCGGAAATAAGCAATTCCACAACAAATATGATCAGCGCTACTACGGGATCATATCTGATCACGCCGAAAACCACTACGCCGATCAGCATTATCAATAAGCTTGCTGTCGTCATTGCCCGGTGACCTCTGTAAACCACCGGCTTCTGCGGCAATACTCTGTGCAATTTGCCTGCCGCAACTAAACTGCCCGTCAGCGTGAGCATACCAACGGCAAGCGCAAGTGCCGCCGTTATATTCGAGAAAGGATCGGTATCTGCCGTGCCGATCCCGAACACGGCAAACGCCCCGACTATCGCCGAAGCCGCACCACCTAATCCGTTAAGCAAAGCTACCATCTGAGGCATCTGTATCATCTTCACGCGTACGGAAAGTATAAAGCCTATCACAGCCCCCGCCGCAAGCGCTATATATAATACCCATACAGGCAGTATGTCATTATATATCAGAGTCAGCACTATAGCAAGAAGCATGCATACCGCCGAAAACCTGTTCCCGATCACCGAAAGCTTCACCTTGCTCATAAGATATATGCCGACAAGCACCCCTATGCTCAGCACGGCACATAATATGTAATATAAAGTCTGGTCAAACGCCTTCCCCGTCCCGACGTCACACAGGACACTTTGAAACAACATACTCATTTCTCTTCCTCCTCGGTGTCCTTGCTCTTCTTCTTATGAACTATCATCTTCAGCATTCTGTCCGTCACGGAAAATCCCCCGACTACATTTATCATGGCAAGCACTATTGCAAGTCCTCCGAGTATGGCTCCGCCGACCGGCGACCACTCCCCCATCGCAACCGCCGTCGCTGTAAGCGCACCTAACACCGTAACACCCGATAATGCGTTCATACCCGACATAAGCGGCGTATGAAGCAAACTCGGCACATTCTTTATCAGCAAATACCCGACTATCGTCGATACAAAAAAGACCCCCAACAGTATAATTTGTGTTGTCGTCATCAATAACCTCCGCTTATATCAAAAATCTCCCGTTTCAAACGCGAGATAAAACCATATTCGCCGCACGGTTCACGTGCGGCGGACGGTATATCATCTTTACATCCCGAGAGCTTCCAGCGTCCCTTTGTGAACTATTTTTCCGTTTTCGCACACAAGTATCGAAGAAGCTATTTCATCTCCCATATCAAGCACGATCTTTCCGTCGTGAGTAAGATACTTGAGCAGATTGTATATGTTATGCGCAAACATCCATGTTGAACTTGTAGGAAGCATTCCGGGTATGTTCTTTATCCCCTCTATCGTGACACCATGCTTCACATCCTTCTCTCCCGGAGTGGTTATGGCACAGTTGCCCCCCTGGTCAATCGATATATCAACTATACAGCTGCCCGGCTTCATGGCTTTCACCATTTCATCTGTAAGAAGTATAGGTGCTACCCTTCCCTGAAGCAGTGCAGAACAGAAAATTATGTCAGCACTTTTCACAGCTTCAAATATGTTGTTCCTTTCCTTCACAAGCCATTCTTCAGGAAGCTTGTTTGCATGCTTGCCGTCAGGTGCTACGCCTATCTCGGGAGGCACCCCGTTGTCTACTATCTTGGCACCAAGCGACTTCGCCTGCTCATTTGCATCAGGACGAAGATCCGTAGAATACACTACCGCACCCAACGACTTCGCCGTTGCAACTGCCCTCAGTCCGGCAACACCCGTCCCTATCACAAATACGTTACAAGGCTTTATAGTCCCAACTGCCGAACCTATAAGCGGCATAAACTTTGCTATATCATCAGCGGCCATTATCATTCCCTTGTATCCCGCACAAGTGCTCATGGAGCTGAGCGCATCCATGCTCTGTGCACGGCTTATACGCGGGATTCCGTCAAGCGTAAGCCCGATTATTCCCTTCGCAGCCATATTTTTCACCATTTCGTGATTAACCGGCGACGCAGGATGTATAAACGTGATAAGATACTGCCCCTTGTGCATCATATCTATCTCGTGCTTATTGTGCTCCTTATTAAATAACGGCTCCTTCACCTTCAATATGACGTCAGCCTTGTTATATATTTCCTGAACGTCCTCCACTATTCTGGCACCGGCTGCAGCATACTCTTCATCATGATAAAAAGAACCGATCCCGGCCCCTTTCTCAACCAATACGGTCATACCGTCTGCCACCATCTTTTTGACTGTTTCGGGAGTCGACGACACCCTCGCTTCATCATGCATTATCTCTTTCGGAACTCCAATTACCATAATTCTACCCTCGTATTTTTTTATTTACAAAGACCTTCGGCCTTTATATATTCAATTACTTTATCCCCTTGCATACACTCAATACTATACTCGTCACCGTCTTGGTGACTCCAGATATGCTCTTGATATAATGCAATGTCTCCTCAAGCGTCTTGGTATTCTCTGTCACTATCTTCAGCACATAATCAAAACTGCCGGCTATATAATAACATTCTACTATATTCCCGTTCTCCCTGACGCTCCTTTCAAACACCTCATTATATTTTGGACTCTCTATCCCTACCGATATCAACGCCGTTATATCCTTGCCCAATGCCGCCGGATCACATACTACAGTATACCCTAATATAGTCCTCGAAGCCTCTAACTTTTTGATCCGCTCTATGACCGCAGACGTCGACAGCGGGACCTTCTCTGCTATCTCGGATGAATTCATCCTCGCATTCTTCCCGAGACACTCAAGTATCCTTAAATCTATATTATCCAATTCCGCACCTCGCAGTCATTCGGACCTGTCCGATCCCTTTCCACCTATCTTATACCATATCCTTAAATTTTTGTAAAGCTTTTTTCAACGTCAACAATAATTTTTCCCGATTCACCCCTCGAAAACTGAAAATTTTTCGGTTTTACTATTTAATTACTGAAATCTGTACATGCGCTTGCTCTTGCTAAAGCAGAAAAGCCACACCACCGATTTTTTCTGCCCTCCGCCAAGAAACCTCATCAACACGCCCATTCGAGTACCGCCTTCCCTTTCTCCGTTTTTCGCTCCGCACTCCCTCCGGCTGCTTTTTCACCTCAGCTTTTTCCCGAGCTTATATAATCCATTTTTTCACACTCAGTCGCAGAATATGGCTTCCGCGCATTTTCTTTTTCCCGAGCTTTGCCTATTCACTTTTCCATACCCCGGCTTTTTCCCGTGTTTTGTATATTCACTTTTTCTTCCGCTGTCGGAAGTGTTTTCTTCTGCCTTCGGCTTCGCCCCTGTCTGCTTCCTGTCTTCCATACCCTGCTTTCCCGCTCTGTTTCCTGCTATGTCTTTCGGCTTCCCTTCTGAATGACTCCTTTCTGCCTTTTCTCCGACAGAAACACATCCGATAAAAAAACGGCGAAGTTACCTTCGCCGTATATATTCTTTCCTTTTCGCAATTAACGCTTGCTGAACTGCGGTGCGCGACGTGCTTTCTTGAGCCCGTACTTCTTGCGCTCCTTCATTCTCGAATCACGGATGAGAAATCCCGCTTTCTTCAGCGCAGCTTTATCTTCTCCCGCCAGCACAAGCGCACGCGCTATTCCGTGCCTTATAGCTCCCGCCTGACCGGTGAAACCTCCGCCGTGCACATTAACTATCACGTCATACTTGCTGAGCGTATCCGTCAGCACAAGCGGCTGACGTACTATATACTTCATCGTATCGAGACCGAAATAATTCTCTATGTCTCTCTTATTTATCACTATGTTTCCCGTTCCGTTGGAAACAAGACGCACTCTCGCTATGGATTTTTTTCTTCTGCCGGTGCCCCATACCTGATTTTTCTTTTTACTGACAACTTTCATAATTCACACCTCAGTTAAGTTTTAACTCAACAGGCTGCTGTGCCTGATGGTTGTGCTCGGGGCCTCTGTATACCCTGCACTTTTTAAGCATCTTGGCGCCTAAGCTGTTCTTGGGGAGCATCCCTTTAACGGCACGAAGCACTACATAATCACTGCGATCTTCCATTAACTGCCTGAGCGTGGTAACATGCAGATTACCCACTCTTCCGCTGTGACGATAATATTTCTTCTTGTGAAGCTTATCACCCGTTACTACTATTTTGTCCGTATTTATGATTATAACATGGTTGCCCGTGTCTACATGCGGCGTAAATTCGGGAATATTCTTCCCCCTGAGCACCGCCGCCACCTGACTTGCGAGCCTTCCCAAAACCATGCCCTCGGCATCTACAACATACCATTTTTCATGTACGGTCTCGGGCTTTGCCATATACGTTTTCATTGAGTATTTCCTCCGTTTTTTTAAGCTTGCTGTTCACGACGGCTACATGCGCAAGTGGATAACGCTTAAATACCGCAGAGCTTAATTACGGTCAAATAGCCACAGCCTATAAATATTATACTATTTTATTCCTTATGTCAAGCTTTTTTTGCCGTCTTATCGATTTTCCGGCACGAAATACCTGTTTTTCCCACGTTATTTTATCCTCTTGAGCTCTACGGGATGATATAGCCTGAATGTCTTCATCATAAATGTCTGCCATACGAACACCGTGTAAAATAACCCTATCATCAGCATGAATATACTGAGCAGCGGCGCAAAAAGCCCTAACCCCGAAGACGCCGATAATCCGCCCGTGCTCGGGAAAAGTATCAGAAACGCCACCAATGGCGCAAATGCCACTACAAAATTCAATGTGTTCGGTATTATATTCGTCTTATACAACACCCAGGCGTCGTGCAGCGATTCCCCTATGCTCTCTTTATGCACCGCTACCACGGAATACATGACCATTACGTATACGCACAATTCCACGTATACCGCCCATACGATTACTATCAGTACTATTGCCAGCCATTCCGCCATCACACCCAGCATAAACTGATACAAAACGCATATACCGGTATACAACGCACCGAGCAACACCATAAAAGGCAACATCTTCGGGCCGCTTTCCGCAACTCCCTTGAAAAAAGGCTTTATTACTTTTATTTTGCCCGTCCAGAAGCTGTCGCGTATGACTGCAAAGCCGCCCGAAAGCAATATCGTCCCCCAGATAAACAGCAAACTCCCCCACAAAGCCGATTGTAAATCCTTTTCCGACTCTATCTCCGCAAGAAAGCTCTCCAGTCCGAACCATACTGTGGTATTGAAAATAAATGTCCCGGAAGAAGGATAATATGACGATAACCCCATCCACTGAAGATAGCTGTAGCTGAACACGAGATACGCTATCGGAAGCGCAATTATCAGCATCATTATGTTCATCCCGAGAATGCGCAAAGAACTGTTTACATAAAGCACCTTGAAAAACTGCCAGGACCCGAGCCTATTTACAAGCTTTTCAAGATGACCGGATCTCTCACCTTTGAGATATATCACTTCTTCTTTCTCTTTTCCTTTCCCTTTGGCTTTTTCGTTTGCGTTTTTATTGTTTTTAACGTTATCTGACATATTCCGCTCCTGTTAGAGAATAAGCTGTTTAGTAGCACAAAAAAATTCCTTTTTATTATAAACCAAAATCCGATTTATCACAACTTTTTTTCAGCTGTTATACAGCATTTTTGCCAAACATGTTTCAGGAGAAAGACTTTTATGAACTATTCGGACATTTCCATTCTCGGAGCTACCGGAGTCGTAGGACAGACACTCGTTTCACTGTTGTCGTCCGACAGCGGCAGCCTCGGCATAAAAAAACTCAGACTCTTCGCATCCGAAAAAAGCGAAGGCACATTCATTTCCTATAAAGGCGTTCCCCATCCCGTCCTGCCTTTGACTCCTCAGTCGGCAAAAATCCCCGCCGATCTCGTCTTTTGCTGTCTTGGAGATGATCCGGCGTCTTTCTATGTGCCTCTTTTTGCAAAACAAGGCGCCGTCGTCATCGATAACAGTTCCGTATTCAGGCTAAATAAAGACATACCGCTCATTGTCCCCGAAATCAACGGTAAAGAGCTTTCCGAGCTCTTCTCGCTTTCTCAGTCCGGTTCGCAAAACCGCCGTGAAGCCGGTCAAGCTCCGATAAACCGCACCGGCAAAATCATTTCCAACCCCAACTGCTCAACCATACAGACGGCTGTATGCCTTGCACCTCTGCACCGCGTCTTCACGTTGAAAGAAGTTTACGTTTGTACATATCAGGCAGTTTCGGGAGCGGGCGCCGGCGCACTTTACGACTTCGATCACCCTATGCTCAAACCCGAAACCCTCCCCTTCCCAATATGCTCCAATCTTATCCCGTTTATCGGCGAAATCGACGCCTCCGGCAGTTCGCGTGAAGAAAACAAGATACGTCTTGAACTCAAAAAAATTCTTGACTGCGATATCCCAGTAAACGCCCACACCGTACGAGTACCGGTCAGAAACTGTCACGGTATCGCAATTTTCGCGCGTTTCGAAAAAGACCCCGATATCGGGGAAGCTGTCAGAATACTCTCGGAAGCACCCGGCGTAAAACTCTTTACGGAAGGTTTTCCCATGCCCGTCAACATGCAGGGCGAAAAAAGCGTCGGCGTGGGAAGGATCCGCAAAGGAGAATCTCCAAACTCTCTTTGCCTGTGGACTGTAGCCGATAACCTGCGCAAAGGAGCCGCCCTCAACGCCCTGCAAATCGCCGCCCTCATATGCGGCAATGACTGATTTACCCGTTCGGCGTGATTTCAACTGTACCGAATATACTGTTGAACGCCGTATTTACAAACTATTTTTTCCCGATCTCGGAGGCTCTATGAAAAAACATCTTATTACCGCTCTTGTGACCCCATTTTCAAACGGACATATCGACTTCTCAGCTTTAGACAAACTGCTCGATTACCAGCTCAGCGCTAAAACTGACGGTATCCTTGTCCTCGGGACCACCGGCGAAAGCAATTGCGTGGATCCCGAAGAAAGAAAAGAACTTATTTCATATGTCCGAAAGAATACAGGCAACACTCATCTTATGGCAGGTTGCTGTTCAAATAACACCGCCGTTGCGGCTCTTTACGCAAAACAGGCTCAGGACCTCGGCGCCGACAGTATCCTTGCCGTCACTCCCTACTACAACAAATGCTCTCAGCAGGGTGCCTACCTTCATTTCAAAACTATCGCCGAAAACACGGATATCCCTCTTACTCTCTACAATGTGCCCTCAAGAACAGGCTTCAGGCTGTCTTTCCCGACGGTACAAAAACTGAGCGAGATAAAAAATATCACTGCCGTCAAGGAAGCCGGCGGGGATTTTTCTTTCATTACGGACCTCCTGTGCAAAACCGATCTCGATATCTACTGCGGTGAGGATATGCTTGATTTCCCCATGCTTTCCATGGGCTGCAAAGGACTCATATCCGTTGTTTCCAACGTAGCTCCTCATTTGCTCCGCAGAATGTGCGACGAACTCCGACCTGACAAAAAAATGATCGCCCTCAATAAAAAACTTACTGATATGTGTTTTTGCGAAACTAATCCGATCCCCGTCAAATATGCTCTTTCCCTGATGGGACTTTGCCGCGCTGAATACCGTCTGCCGCTTTGTCCCCCTTCTGACGAAACAAAATCGTTTATCAGAAATACGCTGGCCGAAGAAAATCTCATTTGACTCCGGTATCTTGATAAATAAAACTTCCCGCTCTCATAAGGCGGATAGTTCCCCCCCATCAGACCGACGCCGTATTTAACGGAAAAAAGTTTATCGCCGTATAACTATATTTTTTTCCGGAGAAACGCCGTATAGCCATATTTCTCCGGAGAAACGCCGTATAACCGTATTTTTCCGGAGAAACGCCGTATAACCGTATTTTTCTTCGGAAAAACAGTTTATTTTAAAGGCGAAGAGATGTTCCCTTCGCCTTACGTCATTTTCGCTTATTTGTTTTTTTCGTTTCTTTTACTGTCCGATCCATCTGAGCCCCGAGTTACCCTGTTTCACTCCTTTTATCAAAACCGAATTGGGAACGCGGTTTTTGCCGAAAAGCACTTTTATTTCCTTCGGTTCGATAAGAAAGTTTTTCATTTCGTAAAAAACTTCCGCCAGCCTGTCAAACCTATGCACCAGATACATCGCACCTTTGGTTTTCAGCAACGCAGAAGAGACCCGCATCAATGAATTCAGATCCAGTGCGATCTCATGACGGGAAAGCGCTATCTCCGGTTTAAGCTGCATTTGTCCGCAACCCTTTTTCCTGTACGGCGGATTTACGACCACGATATCGAAAGCGTCTTTGGGTAAAAAGGAAAGAGCGTCTTTCACATCGCCGCATATAATATCTATATCATCCTGCCGGCCGTTCAGCCTGACGCTCCTCAGCGCCATATCGCACATGGACGGCTGAATTTCCACCGCCGTTATCTTTGCAGGTTTTTGTTTTTCGTTCACCAGAAGGGATATGACTCCGCTGCCCGCACACAGCTCTGCCATTCGCTTGCCTTTGGCACCGCCGACAAAATTTGCCAGTGCTACGGCATCGGAAGTAAAACAATAAAGCTCGGGATCCTGTATTATCCACAAACCGCGATATTGCAGATCGTCGAGTCTTTCCCCCTCCCTGATAAACATTATTCACCTACCTTTATCCCGGTTATTCTTACCTTATACGTACTCTTCGGCGCGACTACTTCTACTATATCTCCGACTTTTTTATTCAAAACCGCCTTCCCTATCGGCGACTCGTTGCTTATCTTGTTCTTGCTGTAATCGCTTTCGGTGGTCCCGACTATCTGAAAAGACTCTTTTCTCTCCTTCCCGACCCACTCCAATGACACTGTACAGCCTATGGTGACTATATTGGAATTTCCGGAACTTTCAATGATCTTAGCCGTGCGCAGTTTTGTTTCGATCTCGAATATCTCCCCTTCAACGGCGGCTTGTTCGTCTTTGGCGGCGTCATATTCGGCGTTTTCGGAAATATCTCCGAAGCCTCTTGCCACCCTGATTTTCTCGCTCACTTCACCGCGGCGCACCGTAACGAGATATTCAAGTCTCTCTTCAAGCTCTTTTTTCCCTTGAGCTGTCAAATAAACATCTGCCATAATATTCTCTCCTTATTCACTCTTTATACTGCTTCCTTTCCTGCCCTGCTCCGTTTATCCCGGTCAGGGCATCGGGTTATATGGTCATCATTTCTTTTTCTCGATCTTGCCGGAAGAAGTGCCCGAAAAGGTCCTTACTATACCTGTCATAAGCGCCTTGCGATATGCTACCGCGTCCTTAGGACAAAGCTCCTGACAGCAATAACATCTGATACATTTCTTCTGGTCGATATGAGCTTTGTGTTTCGTTATGGTTATCGCCTTGCCCGGACAATGCATCTTGCATTTCCCGCACCCGACGCACTTGTCTTTCACTATCCTCACCTTGCGGCTCATGCTGCTTCTGAAAATCGTTTTCAGAAACCCGGGCATGTTTACGAAAAAGGAAGGGTTCAGTTTTACGTCTACTTTTTTGAAGTCGGGTTTCCTGAAGCGTCTGCCCTTTTCCGCAGCGGAAACAAAAGCTTCGCTTCCCGTATCCACTATTCCTCTTGCGGCGGCACACTCCATCACGGGATTCTCCGCCGCCTCGGTAAATATGCTCAGTGCAGCGGCGTCTGCAAGGTATGCGTCGGAAGAAGCAGCTATTACTCCCAGTTCTACAGGGTTCCCGTTTGTGGGTCCGTTGCCTTCCATCCCCACTATCCCGTCAATAATATGAAGTATTATCTTTTCGGAAGCAAATCTTTCTATATCTATCAGACAATTACAGAAAGATTCTAGCGTATTGAATTTAGAATGCATCTCGACCTTGACTAGTCCCGGTATAAGTCCGAAAAGGTTCTTCACCGCACCGCTGTAACCCGTCAATCCGTGCGTCTTCAGTTTGGATATATTGATGACCGCGTCGGCAGACAAAAAAGCGTTTATTATCTGCATGCTCTTGAGAACAGCCGAATCGGAACAAAATACCTCCCCCGCCGTGAAATCCGCATTCAGTTTCGCTCCCGACTCTTCACACGCTTTTGTCATTCCCGTCGTGCTGTATACGGACGACATATGCTTTTCGGTATACAGTCCGCCGCAACTGTCTCCCACCGTCACCTCGGCGCCCATTGCCATGAGTTCCTCGCATACCGCTTCCACTATGACGGGATGTGTCGTTGCTGCTTTTTCCGGAGGCATCTCACGCACTAAATTCACTTTTACAAATATCCTTATCCCCGGCCTGATCTTCTCCGACAGCTTCTCCCGAGCAAATATCGTTCTTATCGCCGCGATAACCTTCTCTTTGTCGTATCCCGCAACGGGCAAAACCGTTACTAATGCGTCACTCAATTTTCAAACTCTCCTTAAGCCATTTGCTTACTTTTTCCGCCCTCACTTCCTTTATCTCTTCGCTGTCCGGAGGGTACCCCGATATCAGCGAAAGCGTCGCATCCTGCGCCTTATCGATCATCGCATTGAACCTGTTGTCGCTGACAAGCTCTATATATCCTATACCGACACCCATCTTTACATTACAAAAACACGTTATAAACTCCGATAAACTTAACGTGCAGGCATAAAGCAATGTCCCCAGACTGCGCATTATCCTGTCCTTTAACGCAAGCGTGTCTGACGCAAGCAAACGCTCGGAACACCTCTTTTCCTGCTCGGCAACTAATGACACCGCTTCGCTCACGCTCCTTATTATTTCGTCTTCCGTAAGACCCAGTGTGTGTCTGTTGCTTATCTGATAAAGATAACTTACGGCTTTCGTCCCTTCTCCGTACGCTCCTCTTACCGTTATGCTTTCACCCTCAAGCTTCTCGAATACTCCTCGTATTTCACCTGTTATCGTCAATGCAGGAAGAAAAACCATCACAGAAGCTCTCATTCCGGTTCCGGCGTTTGTAAGACAGCGCGTCAGAAAACCGTATCTGTCGTCAAACGCTATATCGTAATGCTTGATAAAAAAATCGTCAAGCACATTCAGCCTTTCATACGCTCTGTTGAGCCTGAGCCCTTCCATGATACATTGACTTCGGATATGATCTTCTTCGTTTATCATTACGGAAATATCATCGGTTTCGTTGAGTGCGACGGCGGAAAATCTGCTTTCGGGCGAAAGATCCCTGCTTATCAGGTGCCTTTCTATCAACGACAGCCTTTCCGTTTCCGTCATTTCGTTTATACACCGGACTCTGAATCCGAGCTTCCGCATATCGGAAACCAGCTTGCCGAAAAACCCGGACGCTTCTGCGGAATATGTCTCCCTCAGTTTATAAGGTAATGGCAGATCTCTTATATTGCGAGCAAGTCTGATCCTGCTGCTTATCACCGTATCGTTCATCAGAATCAAACTCATTTTTTCCCCATCTCCCTCGCCGCCAGTCCTTTTATCTGTCCCCTGAGCATCTCTGCTTCGACTGCGTCTCCTTTTTCCATGGCGTCAAGATATCTGCTCTCAAGTATCTCTGCCACCTCTTCGGACGGTAATGTGGCTTCCTCCGGTCTCTTCCCTATATGATAATTCCTGTTATGAATCTTCAGCATCAAATTATCAAGTTTACGCCGGTTCAACGTTTCATAGCACTCAAGACACCCTACATACCAATCCTTACTTATCTCTTCGTATTCTTTTCTGCATACCAAACAGCGATCGCCTGAGCGGTCGCCGTTGTTACTTTTGATTTCATTATAGCACTTACGGCAGTAATAATTGATATAAGGCACCCCGTTTTCACTGCCTACTTCCTTGATCTCGGCAGGCCTTATGCCGCATTTATAACATTTCATACTATTCGTAAAGCTTGCTCACCGGCAAATCTGAATATATCCTCTCTATCGCTTCGGCAAATATATCCGCTACCGTTACCGTAACGAACTTCTCGGTAAGTTTTCCTTCGGGCTGCTGTATGGTATCGAGAAGCACGACCTGATCCAATACGCTCTTCTCTATCCTCTCTATCGCCGGCCCGGACAATACTCCGTGACTGCAACATGCCACTATCTTCTTAGCTCCGTTATCCGCAAGAGCTTTCGCTCCCTGAGTGATCGTACCGGCGGTATCGATCATATCGTCTATCATGATGCAGGTCTTTCCTTCCACGTCTCCGACTATGTTCATAACCTCCATCACGTTCGCCTTAGGACGACGCTTGTCTATTATCGCCAACGGCGCATCAAAAGCCGTCGCCATCTTCCTCGAACGCGCTACCGATCCGACATCGGGCGAAACTACCACGAGATCCTCATCTTTATATCCGCCCTTCATGAAATATTTAGTGAGCACGGGCATCCCGAGAAGATTATCTACCGGAACATCGAAAAATCCCTGTACCTGAGCAGAATGCAGATCCATGGTAAGCACCCTGTCTACTCCCGCTGTTTCCAATATATCCGCCACAAGCTTTGCCGATATCGGATCCCTCGCCCGTGCCTTTCTATCCTGCCGAGCATATCCGAAATAAGGCATGACTGCCGTTATCCTTCCTGCAGAAGCACGCCTCAAAGCGTCTATTATCACCAGCAGCTCCATAAGATTATCGTTAACCGGCGTAGACGTGGACTGTATCACAAATACATCGCTGCCCCTCACGGTTTCAAGTATATTGACGGAAACCTCCCCGTCGCTGAATTTACCTGCTTCTATTCGCCCGAGCTTCATATCCAGCCTGTCCGCGATCGCCGCGGCAAGATTACGGTTTGATGTACCGGAAAAGATTTTTATAGTTCCGTGAGTTTTATTCAGCATGATCCTTTTCTCCCTCGTAAAATTTACGGGTATAACCCAATATCATATTTTATAACAATTTCGTCCCATTGTCAATTGCTTAAAGCACCTTATGCTTTCTCCCCGCAAAAACATTACCGCTTCTTATTTTTTTACCGTAAAAAATAAATCGATCCCCCGCATACTTTTTTTCGCTATGTCCATACTAAAAACATCAAGCGCTGAAACACGCGCACAAGCACGAGGACCCGTTCGGAACGCGCGTCGCGTAATTCCGGAAGCTTATGCCCCTCAATGTCGCGCCGCGTTTCACTCGCTCAAAAAAAGGAGGAAACTTATGAGTCAGAATTATTATCACACCGGCGAAAAGCCCGGAAACGGCAGATATGTATGCACCAACTGCGGTACGGATATCAGATTGGGTTCAGATGACAAGATGCCCCCCTGCCCTAAGTGCAACAACACCAGCTTCACAAAGGAATAACAGAAGAAATCACATGATACTTCCGGGTCTCGGACATTTGTCCGGATCCGGAAAATTTTCCCGGATCGTGTTTCTTCCTGAAACAGGTCTTAAAAGATCAGGACTTCCCGAAGCCCTGATCTTTTATTTTTACCCGTATAAAATCACTTGGCATTTTTGCTTTTATAATCTTCTATCGCCTTGTGAATGGCCTCCTCCGCAAGTACGGAACAGTGTATCTTCTGTGCGGGCAAACCGTCCAGCTCCTTGATTACGTCGGCATTGGTGAGAGCCAGCGCCTCCTCTACGGTCTTCCCTATTATCATGGTCGTGGCTGTGCTGCTGCTCGCTACCGCCGCCGCGCATCCGAATGTTTTGAATTTGGCGTCTTTTATTATATTATCTTCTATTTTTAACGTGATCTGCATTATGTCACCGCAGGTCGCGTTGCCCACCGTGCCGATACCGTTGTAATTTTCTACCTCTCCTACGTTCTGAGGATTTTCAAAAGCTTTCAGAACTTTCTCGTTATACATCTTTCCTCCTCCCTGATCAATTCTTATATAATGGCGACATCCTGCGCAATTTCTCGATAGTCTTCTTCAGCTGCTCAACTGTATAATCCAGTTGTTCCGCTGTAGTATGTTTACCCAGAGTGAATCTTATCGAACCGTGCGCTGTCTCTACCGGTACACCGATCGCCAGCAGTACGTGCGAAGGATCCAACGACCCGCTCGAACAGGCCGATCCGCTCGATACCGCTATCCCGGCAAGATCCAAAGTCATAAGGATACTCTCTCCCTCAACGAACTCAAACGTAAAATTCACATTGTTCGGCAATCTTTTTACTCTGTCTCCGTTAAGGTGAGCGTAGGGTATTTCTTTTTCGACCCTCGAAATGAAATGATCCCTCAGTTCCCTGATCCGGTCGGAAGTCTCGGACATCTCCCTGACTGCCCTCTCTATTGCACTCCCCATTCCGACGATCCCGGGCACATTCGACGTCCCGCCGCGCATTGTGCGCTCCTGTCCGCCTCCGGCTATGAGCTTGTCCACTTTTATGCCGTTCCTTATATATAACGCGCCTACTCCCTTCGGCCCGTAAAACTTGTGTGCGGAACATGTCGCCAGATCCACTTTCAGTTCCTTTACGTTTACCGGCACCGCCCCCACTGCCTGTACGCAATCCGAGTGAAACAACGCACCCGCTTCATGCGTTGCCTCCGCCAGCTCCTTCACAGGTTCGAGCGTTCCTATTTCGTTGTTCGCCAACATCACGCTTACAAGCACCGTGTCTTTCCTTATCTTTCTCCTTAACTCATCAACGGTCACAAATCCTTCGGGAGTCACTTCAAGCTTCTCGACTTCAAAACCATTCCTGCTCAGCCACACCCCGCTGTTCATCACGGACGGATGCTCTATTGAGGATATAAGTATATGCCTCCCCCTTTCCTGCCGCGCAAAAGCTATCCCCTTAAGCGCCCACGTGTTCGCCTCCGATCCGCTTCCCGTAAAATACACCTCATTGGGCTTGCACCCCAATGCCTCCGCCGTTTGCTGTCTTGCTCTGTCCATTGCAGCCTGTGGCTTGCGCGCAAAATGATGCTGTGAATTAGCGTTGGCAAATTCCTCCGTAAAATAAGGCATCATATCCTTGAGCACTTCCGGATCCACCGGAGTCGTCGCCGCATGATCCAAATATACTTCCATCTACTCGTTTTCTCCTTCCTGTATCAGTTTTTCAAGCGAAACGGAATCCAAGTATCCGTTTATTACATCATATAACCCCTTCCATAATGCGTGCGATACACACACCTCGCTCCTCTTGCATTCGTCGCTGAGACAATCAACAAACAATAAATTTCCCTCTACGCTCCTCAGCACTCTGCCTACGCTTATTTCCTTCGGAGCAGCCGATAACCTGTACCCGCCGGCTGCCCCCCTCGCAGACTCCACTATCCCTTCCTTCCTGAGAAGCGCCATTATCTGCTCGAGATACCCCTCCGATACCCCGGTGACTTCACTCAGATATGGAATCCTCACCATCTCTCCGCCTTCATATTTCTCCGCCAGCTGTACCGCTACATACAATCCGTACCTGGCTTTCGTGGACATTTTCATATATGCCTCAATCCATACTATTTTAGTCGGATATAGTATACAACCCTTTTATTTTGTTGTCAACCTTTTTATGCGTCACTTTAAATATTGTCGGCATAACTTGTCCGTAAAAAACCTCCCGGCTTTCTTTCCGCAATCTCTTTTTGCTTTTTATTTCCGTGAACGCCTTATTTTTCTGTCATGAGCATCGTATCTCAGTAATGGTCTGCGCACGGAAATTTCTTTCGGGTCTCACGCCGCGCTTTTTTCATGACGCGGTCCAAGGGCAACAAAAAAAAGGCATTGCTGCCTTTTTATCTGCCGTTGCCGGTTCTATGCGTCATGTATATTTTCCGTTGAAGGGCTCTTCAACAAAGTATTCTTTTTTTCGGTCATTCTTTTTTCTTTTCTTCTTTTCACGTCAGCTTCAAGCTTGAAATTCCTCCTGTAAACATTCGGAGAGACCCCGACGAATTTTTTGAACACCTTAGTATAATAGCTTTGATCGGAAAATCCAATTATCCTTGTGATCTGCGCCATATCCATACTAAGGTCCTTAAGATAGACCATACTTTCCTCAATACGTATCCTGTTAAGATAATCTATAAACTTTTCGCCGGTTTTCTGCTTGAATATCCTGCTGAAATAGGACGCGCTGAGAAAAACTTTTTCCGCCACTTCTTTCAGGGTCAGCTCTCTTGTACAGTTCTTTCTGATATACTCCTTAGCCATGGTTATAGAATAGTTTATATTTTTATTGGCCTCGTCGTTGAGAGTCAGGAAATTATCTATATATTCGGCAAAAAATCTCAATGCGGCGTCATTGTCCTGCAGACTTTCCGCTTTGAACATGAATTCGGCGGTATCAAAAAAGATTTCCGAGGCATTATCCTTATTTGCATGGAGCCTGTTCATCATTACTGCAAGCTGGATTATCCTGTATTTCAGTACTTTCACGTCGCCGCCGGAAATATACATGATCTCGGACAGCAATTTCCTTGCAGATTCAAGTGCGGTTTTTTTGTCGTTGCACTTGACGGCGTTTTCAAACTCGGCCTCGTTGCTGTATGTCTGCAGTCTGTCTAAATCGGTCTCGGCTTTTTTCCTCATTTCGTCGAACTGATCCTTGCCCGCAAAATAGCTGTATTCCGGCAAACTCTCTTTCTCGGGAAAAGACACGTCCTCCAAAGACATCTCCCCGTGAAACATTTTTACAAGACTTATCAGCGCCGCAATCTTCTCATACGAATACACGGGTAGCCTCCGAAGATTTTCATTCAGCTTTTCCCTGTCTACGCCTATGCGCAACGCCGATTCGTTTATATAATTCTCATTCATCGTACTGTTTTTCACGAAAAACGGCTGCACCAATAAGGTGCCTTTGTATTGGGATTTCACATATATAGGCGCCGCGATCAGGGATAACCCGAATTTGCACTTTATCACCGAAGAAGACCCGGTGAATATTATCGACCTCGACGCGGCTTCAAGACAGGAATAACATTTCCTTGTGTTGAAATACGGACAGCTTGATACAGTACACGGATTTGAAATCAGTCCGCCCGTTTTCAAAAAAAAGAGTTCCACCCCGGTCGCTTCCGAAAATATCCTCAATTTATCACCGAGTATGTTTCTCATTTTTTCTTTTTTCATATTTTACTCCCCCGTAATATTATCGCACCCTGCTATTATGACAAATTTTTTCTATTCTGTCAACTCTATAAAAAGTATGCCGTTTATTTTTTACCTTTTTTAACTATATTACTGCTAAAAAAACTTGATTTTAGTTATTTGTTGTCTATTTAAATAAAAATCACGTTTAATATTATTTTGCTAATATAACTCAACCTTCATTCTTTCCTGCAAAAATCACGTTCGCAACAAAAAGGAGACCCGTTTCCGGACCTCCTTTACGTTTCGATATATGTTATACGGCCAGATGCCTGCTGACGTATGCCCCTCAGGCGCTTTTACGTTTTTTATTCAAGAATATCGTTTTCATAAAGCGGGAAACGCGAGGTGAGCTCAAGCACCTTTTTGCTGCATCTTTCTTTTGCCGCGTCTCCGTTTTTGATGATATCTGCTATTATTTCGCCTATAACTTTCATTTCCTCTTCTTTCATGCCTCTCGTCGTCACGCTGGGCGTCCCTATCCTTATACCGCTGGTAACGTTCGGGCTCTGAGTATCGAAGGGAATACCGTTTTTATTTACGGTAAGATGGATCTCGTCAAGTCTTGCCTCGAGTTCTTTGCCCGTGATGCCGTCTCTTGTAAGATCTACAAGAATAAGATGGTTATCCGTTCCGCCGGAAACAAGCTTCACTCCGTTTTCCATAAGCGTTTCGGCAAGCTTGGCCGCGTTCGCCTTGACCTGACGCTGATATGCCTTGAAATCATCAGACAAGGCTTCCTTAAGACATACCGCTTTCGCTCCGATTATATGCATCAGCGGTCCCCCCTGTATCCCCGGGAATACGGCTTTGTCGATAGCTTTTGCATACTGTTCCTTGCACAGTATCATACCGCCCCTCGGTCCGCGCAGGGTTTTATGAGTAGTCGTGGTAACGACATCCGCATAAGGCACGGGATTCATATGCAGTCCTGCAGCCACAAGTCCGGCTATATGCGCCATATCTACCATGAGTATTGCCCCGCATTCGTCTGCTATCTCTCTGAACTTCTTAAAATCGATTTCTCTCGGGTATGCGCTCGCACCCGCTACTATTATCTGAGGATGACATTCTCCTGCTGTTTTCCTGAGTTCGTCGTAATCTATCCTGCAGTCTGCAGGACTTACTCCGTAAGGCACTACGTTGAAATATTTCCCGGAAATATTCACTTTGCTGCCGTGAGTAAGGTGTCCGCCGTGGGCAAGGTTCATACCGAGTATGGTATCGCCGGGCTTGAGAAACGCAAAGTATACCGATAAATTCGCCTGTGCTCCGCTATGAGGCTGTACGTTGGCATGTTCAGCTCCGAAAAGCTCCTTTGCTCTGTTCCTCGCCAATTCTTCGGTCATATCCACATATGTGCACCCGCCGTAATATCTTTTCCCGGGATATCCCTCGGCGTACTTGTTTGTCAGGTGGCTGCCCATTGCCGCCATGACCGCGGGAGAAACAAAGTTCTCACTGGCTATCAGTTCGATATTTTCTCTCTGCCGTTTGAGTTCCAAAGCATATGTCTCATAAAGCTCGGGATCTTTTTCCTTCAAAGTTTTGAAGTCAATCATATCAAAATCTCCTGTTTTTGTATTGACGGCTTTTTCTGCCGCTGAATTCATTTAAGTTGGGCAACAAGCTGATCCTCGGGCAAATACCCTTCGATCTTTTTTATCGGTTCGCCTTTTTCAAAAACTGCGACAGTCGGAACAGATTCTACTTTGTAGATCACAAAAAGCTCCTTCGACTCGTCTACATTTACGTACCCGATACGCTCTACGCCGGCTTTCACGGCTGCGGACCGGACCGTCTCTTTCATCGCTCTGCACTGGGCTACCCAATCCGCGTAAAAATAAACGATGCTTCTGCCCTCTCCGTATATTAGCTCCTTGAAGGCAACTATACTCGGTTTTTGCTCAGCCATCATTTACCTCCTCGATTTTTTTCTTTATTACCGAAACTATTTCGGGTTGCAGTTTTTTCTTCCCCCATTTCCTGTCTAGCACCCTGAGCGGGATATATCCTATCCCCACCCCGGCAAGCAGACTGAAAAATATCGCCCATTCCGGCGCTGACAAAAAGTATGCGATCAACATCGCCGCTATGCCGAAAACCAGCGGAAGTATATACGCCGCAAACGACGCCTTTACTACACTGCCGCTCATATTCACTTCAACTTCATCGTTTATTTCCGCGCCTACCGTATTTTTCAGTTCGATATCTATATGCGGATCCCCCGGCTTCATTGCACACATTCCGCAATCCCCGCACGCGCTCTTACGCATAAATCGCACGGTAACGTAAGTCCCTTTTTTATTTATTACCTTTCCCGTTTCCGTCATTTGTTTTCGTAATCAAAATATTTTATCGACAATTCCCTGAGCTGCTTCTCCTCCACCTCGGAAGGCGCCTGACTCATTACGCAACTCGCATTCTGTATCTTCGGAAACGCTATCACGTCTCTTATGCTCTGTGCGCCGCAAAGCTGCATTATCAATCTGTCAAAACCGAATGCAAGTCCTCCGTGAGGTGGCGTGCCGTACTTGAAAGCGTCCACAAAATATCCGAATTTGTCTTTGATCTGTTCTTCGGTGAAACCGAGGGTCTCAAACATCAGCTCCTGCACCTCTCTGCTGTATATCCTGAGACTCCCTCCGCCGACTTCTTCTCCGTTTATGACAAGATCGTAAGCCTTTGCCCTGACTGCCGCCGGATCGGTTTTCATTAGCGGAAGATCCTCGTTCTTGGGACTCGTGAACGGATGATGCTTCGCCACCAGACGCCCCTCTTCCTCACTGTATTCAAAAAGCGGAAAGTCTACTATCCAGGTGACCGCAAATCCGTCGTCTTTTATGAGCCCGAAACGCTCCGCCAGTTCGCAACGAAGCGCACCGACAGCTGTCTGTGCTCTTTCGGTGTCTGCGTCTGCCACGACAAAAAGCACATCGCCTTCTTGTAATCCCGTCAGCTCCCTGAGCTTATCAAGACTTTCCCGGTTCATTTTTGACGCAAAGCTGCTTCTCACGGTCTGATCGCTTCCTTCGGCAAGCCATGCTACGCCTTTGACTCCGTATGCTTTGATAAATTCGTTGAGTTTGTCGAAATCTTTCCTGGAAAGAGACTTTTCCTTCCCCTCAAGCTTTATCGCCTGTACGCTGCCGCCGGCCTGTACTGCGTTTTCAAAAACCGTGAACCCGCTCTCCCTGACTGCTTCGCTGACATCTTTGATCTTCATGTCAAATCTCAGGTCAGGCTTGTCGCTTCCATAGCCCGCCATCGCTTCTGCATATGTCATTCTTCTGAAAGGCGCGGGAAGCTCGATATTCCTTATATCCCTGAACAGCTTGATGATAAGTCCCTCAGCAATGTTCATAACGTCTTCTTCACTGTCTACAAAGCTCATCTCAAGGTCAATCTGAGTAAATTCGGGCTGTCTGTTGGCTCTGAGGTCCTCGTCGCGGAAACACTTCACTATCTGATAATATCTGTCCATCCCCCCGATCATCAACAGCTGCTTGTAAAGCTGCGGCGACTGCGGAAGCGCATAGTATTTATTCGGATGCACACGGCTGGGCACTAAATAATCCCTCGCTCCTTCCGGCGTGGACTTCCCGAGAAAAGGAGTCTCTATCTCAAGAAAGCCCTCTTGCGTAAGGTACTCTCTTATCGAGTATGCAGCCTTGCTCCTTATCATAAGATTATGCTGCAGATCGGCTCTCCTTAAATCAAGGTACCTGTACTTCAGCCGCAACAGTTCTCCTGCCGTTATATCTCCCACTACAAACGGAAGCGTGTCTGATTCGGAAAGTATCCTGAGCTCGTCTGCCACTACTTCTATTTCGCCCGTCTCCATATTCGGGTTAACATTGTCTCCGACCCTTCTTCTTACTTTGCCCCTTACCGCTATTACATATTCCATCTTTATCGAAGAAGCCTTTTCAAAAAGCTGCTTGTCGGTGGTCTCTGAATCAAATACCGCCTGAACTATCCCGCTCCTGTCTCTGAGCTGCACGAATATCAGACTGCCAAGGTCCCTGCGCCTGTTTACCCAGCCCATTATCACAACTTCTTTTCCTATACTGTCGGCACGCAATTCTCCGCACATCGCCGTGCGTTTCATCCCAGTTAAAAATTCAACCATATCCCCTTCTTACCTTATTTCCTTCTTGTCTTTTTACTTTCCTTTTAACGCTTTTCTTTTTTCCATTTTTATCCTTTTCCCCACCTTACTTCTCCTTCCCTCTTCCTGCATACTTGCAAACGGCGGTCAACAGACATTCCGCTCTTTGCTCTTTGCTTTTTCCTTTATATTACAAACTCCGCTTGAATGTTTCATTCAAGCGGGCGAGTCAAAAATTCAGAATAAACTACTATTACCTTTCTGCCCTCGTATCTGACAGCCGTCACAAGTCTGACGTTTGCATGTTTCTGTTTTGTTCCCGTGTTGTTTTCCGTTTCTGTTTCATATCCTTTGCCGGCAAGCTCACCGAGAACATATTCGAGAGGCTTCCCGATGTATTCTCTGCCGGTCTCAGACATTCATCACTTCTTTTTCCTTGTCTTTCACAAGTTTATCTATATTGTCGATCTGTTTGTTGATTTCCTTATCCACTTCGGCTTCATAGTCTGCTATCATGTCTTCGCTGAGCGTTTTATCGTTTTTTATCTTTTTAAGCTTGTCCATCGCGTCACGACGCTCGTTTCTTATGACCACCTTAGTGTCTTCTCCGAGTTTCTTGATCTGTTTAACGAGTTCCTTTCTTCTCTCCTCGGTGACCTCGGGAAAATTGAGTCTTATTATGGTACCGTCGTTTTGAGGCGTAACGCCGATATTTGCCGCCAATATCGCCTTCTCCACCGCCTTCAGCGCTCCTTTGTCCCAAACGCTTACGATTAAGGTCCTCGGCTCGGGACTGCTTATATTCCCCATCTGCATAAGAGGTGTGCTCGTTCCGTAATATTCTACGTTTATTCTTTCAAGCAGTTTCGGATTGGCGCGTCCCGCTCTCATCACGCTGAATTCTCCCTTCATATAATCTGTCGCCTTTCCGCACCCTGTTTCAATCTTTTCAAACAAAGCCTTGATCTGGTCGTTTGCGTATTCCATAACTATGCCTCCTGTTTCTTGATACCTCCGCTCCCGCGGTACATCCGTATTGGTATATTATACAAAATTTTCGCCTCTTTTACAAGCGTTTTTCCATACAATTTTTATTCTATTACCGTTCCGTTGACCTCTCCGTTCACCGCCTTTACCACCGAATCCTTTTCTCCGGCGGCAAAGGTTATGATGGGGATCTTGTTTTCCATACACATCGTTACCGCTGTCGCGTCCATGACCTTCAGCTTCTTGTTTATCACTTCCATATAGCTTATCCTCTCGTACTTCACTGCTCCGGCATTCTCCTTAGGATCGCTGTCATATACTCCGTCCACATTCTTCCCGAGCAGCAATGCTTCCGCTCCGATCTCGGCTGCCCTCAATGCCGCTGCCGTATCCGTGGTGAAATAGGGGCTCCCGGTCCCGCACGCAAATATTACTATACGTCCCTTTTCAAAATGGCTCAGCGCTTTCCTCACTATAAACGGTTCGGCTATCTTTGTCATATTGATCGCCGTCTGCAGTCTTGTCTGGGCGCCCTGTCTCTCCAGCTCCGCCTGCAAGGCAAGTCCGTTCATGGCTGTTGCAAGCATACCTATATAGTCTGCGGTCGATCTGTCCATCTCATCTGCCTGTCTCCCGCGCCAGAAGTTTCCTCCGCCGACCACTACTCCCACCGATACGCCCATTTCGCATACCTTCTTCAACTGCGCCGATATCTCCTTCACTACCTTATCGTCTATCCCGAATCCCTTTTCCCCGGCAAGACTCTCTCCGCTTATTTTCACCAATACCCTCTTATATTTCACCATATACAAAAAAAGGGAACATTTCTGTCCCCTTCCTCCTCAGATTTATTTCTTGATCTTATCCAGACTTTCCTGAATCTCCTGAACGAAGGTGTCCTGTTTCTTCTCAAGTCCTTCGCCCATTTCATATCTTGCAAACCTTCTTACGGATATCTTCTCTCCGATCGCGGCTACCGCTTCGTTTATAAGCTGCTGGACAGTCTTGCTGTCGTCCTTTACGTAAGGCTGCTCAAGCAATACTATCTCTTTATAATACTTGTTTACTTTATTGTCAAGTATTTTCTCTATTACCGCCATGGGCTTCGGATTAGGTTCGTTGAGAGCCTGATTCCTCCATATCTCTCTTTCGATCTCTATCTTCTTGGGATCGACCTCTTCCTTGGATATCACCAAAGGCTTTGCCGCAGCTATCTGCATCGCAAGATTGTGCACAAGCTCCCTGAACGCGTCACTCCTTGCCACAAAGTCCGTTTCACAGTTTACCTCAAGAAGAACACCTATCCTTCCGTTCATATGAATGTAACTGTCAACTATGCCTTCGGCGGCGATCCTGCTCGCCTTCTTGGCTGCAGACGCCATCCCCTTTTCTCTTAAATACTTGATCGCGGCTTCAAAATCACCGTCGGTCTCAACAAGCGCTTTTTTGCAGTCCATCATCCCGACGCCTGTCGCTTCACGCAATTTCATTACGTCCTGACTGGTAAATGCCATACTAAACTCTCCTTATATTTTATTCGGCTGCTTGTTCGGATTCCTCTGATTGCTCCTTAGAAGCTTCTTCCGTTATCTCTTCTTTCTCTGTCACGTCGCCCACGGACAGCACTACGCCTTCCCTTGCTTCTATGACCGCATTGGCTATTATCGCCGCCATTATCTTGACTGCACCTATCGCATCGTCGTTACCGGGTATCACGCAATCCACTTCGTCGGGATCACAGTTTGTATCCACTATCGCCACAATAGGTATATTGAGCAGCCTTGCTTCATGCACTGCTATGGCTTCCTTCTTCGGATCCACTATAAACAAACATCCGGGCAGTCCCTTCATGTCTTTTATTCCGCCGAGATTGAGCTCAAGCTTATCTCTTTCGGCTTTGAGCTGCGCAACTTCTTTCTTGGGAAGCAGATCAAGCTCACCCATCTTTTCCATCTGGTTTATTTTATTGAGCCTTTCGATCCTTGTCCTTATGGTCTTGTTGTTGGTCAGCGTACCTCCGAGCCAACGGCTGTTCACATAATACATACCGCATCTTTTCGCCTCGGATTCTATCGCAGCCTGAGCCTGCTTCTTCGTTCCTACAAATAAAACCGACTTCCCCGACGCCGCTATATCCCTCACAAAATTATACGCCTGCTCAGCAAGAGCTATCGTCTGCTGAAGATCAATGATGTGTATATCATTCCTCGGCTGATAAATATAAGGCTTCATTTTGGGATTCCATCTGCGCGTCTGATGGCCGAAATGCACTCCGGCTTCAAGAAGCTGCTTCATTGTTACAATTGCCATTTCTTTTTCTCCTTTTTTTGTTTTTAACCTCCACGCAGTCTTATCTTGCACTTCTTACCCGTTTCAAAGGGAACACAACTGTGCAAAAAACCGACGTGTGCGTAATAAGCCGTTTGTGATTATACCACAATATTCCTCTGCTGGCAACGTTTTGACCGCCTTTTTCAAAATTTCTGCCGATATTCCCGTTTCATTTATTCCCGGAAGCTTCCTTTTTCTTCTTATTCCTGCATTTTTCCTTTCCCTTCTCTCCGCGACGCTTGCACTTTCCTTCTCCCTCTTCGGAATGACAACACCCTTTTCCTTCTCCTCCTTCTTCCTTTCCGCATTCGCACTCGCCGCTTTCGTGCCTGTCATGACAGCACTCGCCTTCCTTGTGATCGCATCCTTCATGCCCGTGATGCTCACAGTCGCCATGCCCGTGATGCTCGCACCCGCATTCGCAACGCACGTCTATCCCTTCTTTCTCGTCAAAATACTCACTGTGCAGCTTCACATATTCGTCGTAAACCTCGTCAAGCAGTTTTTCGTCCTCTATAGGCTCGAAAATATCCTCCCCGTTTTCTTCCGCGATTTTGAATATCACTATCTCGTCTTCCTCTATATCGGCCATTGGTTCCGCCGGCTGAAAAAAGGCAAACCATTCCCCTTTATACTCTATCGACGCGACAAAGAAAAAATCCAGAGTTTCTCCGTCCTCCGTAACAAGCTGCACGACTTCATCATCACCTATCTCTTCTTCGTTCTGAGCGTTCAGAATTTCCTTTTCTTCCATTGTCCTTTTCCTCCTAAAACCTTTTGCTTTCCATATATGACTGCAGTATCACAGACGCGGCTATCTTGTCTACCGCATCCTTCCTTTTTTCTCTTCGCACGTTCCCCTCTATCAATACCCTGTTTGCACTCGCGGTAGACAGACGCTCGTCCCATAATACAACTTCTATCTCTGTTTTCTGTCTGAGCTCTTCGACAAAACTCCTGACTTTTTGGGTTTGCAGAGTATCCGTGCCGTCAAGGCGGAGAGGCAGCCCGCACACGATCAATTCCACGTCGTTTTCCCTGATCACGCCGAGTATCCTCTCGAACACCTCTTCGTCCTGCTTTCCTCTGACAATGGTATCAAAGGGAGAACCTACTATCTTCATCGGATCGGACAAAGCCATCCCGATCCTGACATCTCCCACGTCCAAAGCAAGTATCCTGCCCATAATCACCCCGGTAATCTTTTTCAACTTAAAACCGGCACAGGCGCATATAACCTTTGATCGACGTCTGTGCCGGGAGTTCGGCTGCCGGACTTACGGTCCGACTAATTTTCATTCCGTAAAATCCTAATTGGGTCTTATTCCTTTATCTTCCTGGCTTCCACATAGTAACGTTTTTCCACGGCTTCTCCCATAGAAAAAGTCTTTCTCGGAAAAGCTCCTTTTTTCAGCACATAATCAAACAGATCATACTTGCTCAAAGGCGGCAGCGTGATCCCTACAGTCCCTTCATTTTCGCACGCTACGCTCCTGAGACTGTCAGTCCCGTGCACATAATCCACCTGAACGCCGCCGTGAGCCTCGATATAGCCGTCTATATAGTCCTGCACGGTTTTTACTGCCAACGCCGCATTTGAAGGTAGCATGAAGGGTATTGTTTTCTCCTTTGTGATGATTTCGCATTCATACTCGCCGCCGCTCAACTTCAGCAACCCTTCCGTAAAATCTTTATCTGCATTGAATACCGCTCTGTGGATAGGTTCAAAAGCAAGTCCTTCGTCGTGCAGATTCTCTATTTCCACCATCGCAAAGCGTGCGGGATGATCCTCCCTCTTTTCAGGTGCAAGCGACTTCTTTACATTATCCCAACATGCTTTTGCCGTCGCAAGGGAATGATTTCCGTCTCCTACCGCGTAAAGCATGATCTCGTCCGTATCGCCGTATTTTTCCTTTATCGCCTCGGGAGATATCAGCGAATTGAGCTGACTGATAACTCTTCCGGTATCTGTGACCTTCCATCCCCTTATATGTCCGCCCTTCATATTCAGCTCGAAATCATAGACCTTTTCAAGGCTTTCTCTCTGAGCGTACAATCCTTCAATGATCTCTTTCTTCCTGTCGTCGATAAGAAGCATGATGTGAGGAAGCTCCACGGGAGCGTTCTCCCTGATCTTGACTCTCGGCGGGATACGTGACACCACTGTTCCTTCCGTCGCTCTGATAAGCGCCTTGTCTTCCCTTATAAACGAATAGTCTTCCAGGTCGACGGCAGCCACCAGACCCAATCTTCTTTCCGTATAAGGGGTGCTCCTTTCGATCAGCACAAAACATGCTCCCGTGTCTTCCCATACGCCGCTTTTCAGATATTTGTCCATATTGGCATTTATGGCGTCGATACGCTGAGCGTCGTCTTTGCCCAGGTACACCTCGGGGAATATGACGTTAAGCGCCGAAGGCGCACTGCCTACGTAATCCTTCAGTTCCTCCCAATATTTCGGTTCACTCGTAAACTGGTCGCAAGCAACCACCGCCCACTTTGTCATATCGGTACCTTTTTTCGGCAATAAAACATGTGGGACAACCGTCGTATTTTTCATCGTTAGCCTCCGTATTCATGATTTATAAAACGCAAGGGCAACGCCCCCGCGCGAAAACTTCTTCTTTTTATCTGCGGCATTTCAGGCTCCGGACAGAAAAAAGTCCTCATCTCCGCACCAAGCCGTAAACATTTTTCCACGGCACAACATAACTTTTCCGTGCCTGCCGGAATACAAATCAACGCTTCTTCACGTTCTAAAGCAATCTCAGACATACCCACGCTACGAAGGCAAGCACAAAACCTCCGGCAGTGATATACCATTTTGAAAAATATACGGAAGCGAAAATTTCCCAAAATCCCGTTCTGTTCTGATTCTTATTCTTTTTCCCCATATCGCCTCCTATACTATAAGATCTTTCCTGTCGCTCCAGAAGTCCGACGAGGCGATCCCATAGGCCCCCGACAATGCCTGAGTAAGACTTTCGGCGTCCATATATCTTTTATACATTCCGTCATGCATCACGGAAATAATTCCCGATTCTTCGCTGACAACCACTGCCGTGACGGTAGGATCCGCCTCCGACACACCTATTGCAGCGCGGTGTCTTGTCCCCAGTTCTTTTGGAAGATTCGGCCTCTGCGTCAATGGAAGGTAACATCCTGCCGCGACTATTTTGTTTCCCGTTATCAGTATCGCTCCGTCGTGCAAAGGACATTTCGGATAAAACAACGTTTCGATAAGCTCGCTCGACAAGTCGGCGTTCATTATGGTGCCGCTGTCCACGATCTGTTCCGATATGGAGTTATTGCATATTATAATCAAAGCCCCCGTGTCGTTTTTGGAAAGAGACTGACAGCTTTTGACTATACTTGAAATAACACTTTTCTTCTCCTCCGGGGTAAGCGTAAAGCTTTCTTCCGTGTCATACTCCTGCTTTATCGCCATTTTGTATAAGTCTCTTCTCATTTCCACGCTGAAAAGCACTACTGTCATTATAAGGGCGGAAGCAAGAATTATATACCAAACATATGCTTCTCTGATAAGGCCGAGAAGCGTAAGCGCGGCAACTATCACTATCACCGTCACGATTATTCCGGAATACCATCCTCCGTGATGTTTCGCGGCGTATCCGAGGATAAAAGTGATAAGAAAAAAAGTTGCCAGAAAACTTATAATATCCTGTGCGAGATTCCCGACATCGTACGTTGAAAAATATTCGATTATTCTATTTATAAATTCCATAACAGCCTCTTGCCGCGTTTCCTTTGCAAGCTAAACCGCGTTCTTCCTTCAATATTAACATATTTTTACGGAAATTGCAATAAAAGACAATCAATTTGTTTATACAAACTTGTTATTTCGCCGTCATTATTGATAATTTTTACTTTATCTCCCTCTCCGCAGGCATTTTGTCTTTTTATTCTGAGAAGTATCTCCTCTTCCTGCATTTTGTCACGCGCCGCAACTCTCTTTATCCTTTCCTCTTCCCCCGCTTCTATCAGCCATATCTCGTCGAAATCTTTATCCATGCCACTCTCGAATAACTGCGGCACCTCGGCAAATACCGCCTTCCCCTTTCCTTCGCTCAGCTGCTTTTCCATCTCTTCGGCAATACGCCCGTAAAATATACCGTTGAGCCTTTCGGTCAAGCTCCGGCTCGCAAATACGTGCCTTCCCAATTCTCTTCTCTGTAATTTACCGTCCTTCACGAATCCTTCACCGAATGCTTCCGATATCTCGGCAAGTATTTCCGGATCGTTTGCCAGTTCCCTTGCGATCTCGTCGCAGTCCACAACGGTATAACCTCTGCTCCTCAGATACCTGCACGCTTCACTCTTTCCGCTGCCTATTCCCCCAGTCACGGCAACTCTACTTGGCTTCATACAAATTCGTCCCTTCTTCTACGTTTACCGTAAGTCTGACTTTTGTGTCAAATACATTTTCCATTTCTTCCACAAGTATTTCTTTTATCCTTTCCGCCTCCTCAGCAAAAGCATCCACGATAAGCTCGTCATGTATCTGCAAAACTATTCTGCTTTTCAGCCCTTCTTTCTGCATCGCGTTCCTGACTCTTATCATAGCTATTTTCATTATATCCGCCGCACTGCCCTGCAAAGGCATATTCATCGCCGCCCTTTCGGCAAAACTGCGCGTCTGATAATTACTCGAATGTATTTCGGGCAAAAGTCTCCTTCTGTTTGCGATAGTGGTCATATAACCGTCTTTCTTCGCCTTCTCCGCAAGTCCCTCAAGATACTTCTTTATAGTCGGATACTTTTCATAATATTTACGGATATAATTCCCGGCTTTATAAGTAGATATCCCTACGTTGTTCCCCAGTCCGAAGCTGCTGATACCGTATATTATCCCGAAATTCACCGCTTTCGCCGTCCTTCTCATATTCGGAGTCACCAGTTCCGAAGGTACGTTGAAAAGCTCCGACGCTACTGTCGCATGGATATCCCTGCCTTCGTTGAACGCCCTTATGAGATTTTCGTCACCGGAAAATTCGGCAAGCAACCTGAGCTCTATCTGAGAATAGTCAGCCCCGACAAGTACGTCTCTCTTGGCAACAAACATCTTCCTCAGCTCCCGCCCTTCTTCCGACCTTACAGGTAAATTCTGCATGTTCGGATCACTGCTGGAAAGTCTTCCGGTGGCGGTAAGAGTCTGATTGAAGGTCGTATGGACTATCCCGTCGTTACCGATATGCTGTCTGAATCCCTCGATATACGTCCCGTAAAGCTTGCTCAGCATCCTGATACGCATTATAAGCGGTATCACGGGATGACTTTGCGCAAGTTTCTCCATAACATCCGCCCCCGTAGAATAACCGGACTTGGTTTTTTTGCCGGGAGGAGTCAGCCCGAGTTTCTCGAAAAGCACCTCCGAAAGCTGCTTCGGAGACTGCAGATTGAATCTGCACCCGCACAGCTCATATACTTTTTCAGTCAGAGCTTCGGTCTCTTCATTGTATTTCCTCCCAAGCTCCTCAAGAACTCCGACGTCTATCTTTACCCCCTCGCGCTCCATTTCGTAAAGCACTTCGGAAAGAGGCAGCTCCATCTCCTCATAAAGAGAAAGTGTATCGGTACTTTTAAGCTCTTCCGTAAGCCTCTCCTTCAGAACAAGAAGCCCCGCCGCCCCCTTCTTCACGTTATACCTGACAAATATCCCGTCATCATTGGTACCGCCGCGGTACGATACAAGATAATCCATTATGGATATATCGTACCTGACATTATTCAATGCGATTCCGTACGGAGCAAAGAAATGTCTGAGTCTTTTACCGTCCAGCACCGTTTTCTCAGCCTGACACTCCGCAAGCTCTCCTATCTTCATTATGCACTCGTTGTAACTCAGTCCTTCCGTAAAATTATCGGAGAGCTCTGCCCTGTACTGCAAGGAAGCCTCGGAAGCAAAACTGATCCCGTCTCCTATATACAGCGACACAACCGGAGCACTCTTTACCTTCTCTATTGCCTCCGCCAGACTTTCCGGATCGGTCAAAAGCACTTCCTTTATCTCATCGAGTCCGACAGGCTTCTTTTCCTCTCTGAATTCCATTCTCTTTATAATAGAATTGAAACGCAGTTTCCTCAGCTGTTCATATGCCTCAGGAGGATAAGGCCTGACTAATCCGCATTCCTCCGGTTTACATTCAATGTCAGCGTCTGTTACGATACATGCCAGCCTTTTTGATAAAAAACAATTCTCTTTGTCTTCAAGCAGCTTGTTTTTCAAAGCGCCTTTGATTTCTTCCGTATGTTCATAGATATTTTCTATATTTCCGTATTCCTCGAGTAATTTTACCGCGCTCTTTTCTCCTATACCCCTGACCCCGGGTATATTATCCGACGCATCTCCGCACAATGCCTTAAAATCAGTCACCTGCTCAGGTTTGTAACCGTACCTTTTCAGCATGCTCTCTTCATCGTTTTCCTCTACCTCCGTAACCCCTTTCTTCGTGAGCAAAACAGTGACATCCTTATCCACAAGCTGCAGAAGATCCCTGTCTCCGGACAGAATGTATGTCCTTTTCCCGAAACGGCGGGTCAGCGTCCCGATTATGTCGTCCGCCTCTACCCCCGGGCTCTTCACCGTCCTGATCCCGAGCGACTTTAAAAGCTCCTCCAATACGGGCATCTGCTTCACAAGATCATCCGGCATAGGCTTACGATTCGCCTTGTATCCCTCATAAAGTTTCTTACGGAAATTCTCCCCCTTCATGTCAAACGCCACGGCTATATGAGTAGGATCGTAGTCGTTGACCGCCCTGTTGAAAATATTCATAAAACCGTACACGGCATTCACATTTAATCCGTCTTCTGCCGTAAGCGGAGGAAGAGCGAAATACGCGCGATATATTATACTGTTACCGTCTATCAAAAGCAATTTTTCCATGTTCTCTCCCAAAAACCGGTCGGTTCGTTTTCCCGGAACATTCCTCATCGTTTCACAACTGTCTGCGCAAAAACGCCGACATACTCTACGCCTAAAATACACGGACCGGGTCAACTTGTGCGTTTCGACGCGAAACTGTCCAAGGCGAGAACTCCTTCCCGCCGGAGCAGTTTTCAAGCAATTCACTGCCGGAAGCTTCACGCAAGCGTCAGAAACCGAACTCTGTCCGAAATATGCCCACAGCTGTTTTTATCATGATATCACATTTATGATCTTTTTGTCAATTATCGGATAAAATAAACCTTCGGGCACATCAAAAAGATCAGCCGCGGTTTTGCCGGACTGATCCTTTCGTCTATGCAGAATAAAACATGTTTCGCTTTTTGTTCCGGAACGGCAAATCCCCGTTTCGGAAGATCTTGTCTTTTTGTATAAATACGTTATCTGAGCTTAGGATTAAAAAGTCTGTCGACTTTGTTTTTCACGGAAAACCATCCGTATTGATCGCTGTCGTAATAACTGCCGAACATCCGCTTCATTTCATTTACCTTCTGTTCGCTGGGAAAATTGGCTTTTATGGCTTCGTCTACGGCACGCTTCACCGCCTTGGAGATATCCTTGCTTATTTCATTTATCTTTTCGGAAAGATCGACCATTTTCTTACGGAACTCTTCGCTTTCAAAAACTTCCTTCTGCTTCTTACCGGATTTCTTACCTGTTTCGTTTCCGATATCGTCAGCAAAAAATCCGAAACCTTCAGTATCTTCGGAATGAAAACCGCCTTTACCGCCGAAAAAGGATCCTTGTTTTTCCTCCCAGTCGAACTCGTCGCGAAAGGAATCGAAATCCTCATCGCGGGAATCACGGTAAGACGAAGCCCCTTCGTTCCGCATTTCGGAGTCATAATGCGACGAATGTTTGCCGTCGCCGTGTTTATAGTCCGTTTCGAACACAAAAACGCCTTTATTTCTTCCGGCTCCGTAACAGGTACCGTAAAAGTTTTTTCCGGAAAAATGATCGCCTTTCGGATCCTCTTCCGATCCGGCTCTTTCCCTCTTGTTGTATTCCCTTTCGACCTTCCTTCTTATCTCCTCTGCCTCACGCCGTATCTTTTCGGCTTCCCTGTTTAAATCCGCTTTCTCTGCCTCGCGGCGTATCTTTTCGGCCTCTCTTCTTATCTCCTCTGCTTCACGCCGTATCTTTTCGGCACCGTCGTCAGGATCTTTTTTATAATCCCACGTCTTCTCGGAATTTTCGCCTTGCTTTTGCTTATTTCCGTTTGCTTCGGTTTTCCCCTTGCTGCCGCCGCAGAAAAAACTTATTCCTTCAAAATCATCCGTATCTATGTCGATATTCTTCGTATTGCCGCCGAAAGAAAAACTTATATGGATATCCTTATCCTTCTTTTTACCGAAATCCGTGAATTTTTCCGCTATACGCTTTCCGAAATCCTCATATTTTTTATCACTCATTTTTTCCCTCCGGCAAATAAAGTCCTTCTTCCTTCAGCGCAAATAAAAACCTCTTCTTCGCCGCGCTGAGCCTGCTCCTTGCCGCCGACGATGTTATTCCCGCAATATTCGCCGCTTCGTCGCTCGAAATGCCCATATATTTCAGAAGTATGATCTCTCTGTCTGCATCCGGGAGCGCATTCAAAGCATTCCTTACCGCCAACGACAGCAATTTCCCTTCGTCATCGCTTGCTTCGTCTAAAAAGCCTTCATCCAATTCCGCCGTTTTTGTTCCCGCATGCTTGCGGAGATAATCATTCTTCACGTTCGAAGCTATCGTGAACACCCATGCCTTCCATGATTCGGCAATAAAAAACTTGTTCCTGGACAAATAATTGTATATATTCATGAACGTCTGTTGAGTCAGGTCTTCCGCTTCCTGCTTCCCCACGCATATGCTGAAATATGCGTAAACGTTTTTCATATGCTCTTCATAGAGGTTTTCGAACAAATCCATCACTTCCATGACTTTCCCTTTGATATGTGCAACGTCGCCCATTTTCAAACCCGGTCACGGGTCTTCCGTTTGCAACGCTTTGAATATGTCAATTGATTTCGCAAGCAGAATCATCCACCACGATCTTGTTCCCCGCTATCGCGTGAACTACAAGATAATAGTATTGTTCCTGCGTGCAAACTATTTTGTTTGATGAAACAAATGTCGCGGTACATTTTTCAAGGTCTTCGTCTGTAATATCCCTGTCCATTATCAGTTTATTGCCTGATATGATCACGGTATTGGGCTTAAGATAGTACAAAAGCTGTTTTGTAATAAATATCTTGTTTTCATAAAACAACGCGTTGTCGGCTTCCCTGAAATACCGGACTCCGTTTACAAGCACGGTTTCGAGTTCAGTGTCTTCAGGCGTGATCAGCACCCCGTTTACTGCCAGTTTTCCATGCGCACCCGCGGCCTGCCTGCTTATCACGCATACGCCGTTCACCACAATATACGTTTTTCCGTCTTCCTTGAAATCATGGGGTGTCAGAAAGCACGCTCCGTTCCTCACCGCAACTTCAACATCATCTTTCAGATATTCGACATGTGCAACGTCACTTATGCTTATATTGCTTATGACTTCCCTCATTTCTTCGTCAGTATCCGCAGGGAAAATCACCATCGCACACGAAAATATCTTTTCTATCTCTTTCAGGTCGCTTGCTTTTTTGAATTTCCTCAGATCCACTACCGGCACATTGAATATGCTCCTCATTTTTCACCTCACTTCGCTCTGTTTTCTTTGAATAAAATGCAGTTTCAGTTCGCTCGCGGTTTTTATCCTTTCGTAATAATTTTCCGCCTCGGTCATGTAACTCAGACATCCTTCCTTCATAAACATAATTCTATTTCCTCCTGTTATGCGTAATATGATTGAAATCCATCCGTCCGTTTTCCGCACTGACGTTTTTTCCACGGACTATGCTTTTCATGCTTGCTTATTACACCCATAAAGACGAAACAAATCGTTATTTTGTCCGACTCTCCGAAAAAGTTTCCCTTCCGATCCTCCGAAACACTTTTAATCCTGCCCGGTCACCGCCTGTTTATGCGTTTCTCCGGACTTTTTTCCTTTCATAAACCCTGACTGCGTCAAGCTTGCGTCTCTCCGTTTTTGCTAAAAAAACGGCGCAAGCTTCAGCCTGCGCCGCAAAAAATTCCTTTTGTTTTTACTTGAGCTCGGCAACTGCTCCGGCAGCTTTGAGCTTCTCGACCATCTGTTCTGCAAGCTCCTTGGGCTGAGCTTCCTTGACTGTGCTGGGAACTTTGTCCACAAGACCTTTGGCCTCTACAAGCCCGAGGCTGGTAAGCTCACGGATAACCTTGATAACATTGATCTTATTGGGACCGACTTCCTTAAGGATAACGTCGAATTCCGTCTTCTCTTCTACTGCTGCTTCAGCAGCGGCGGGACCGGCTGCTACTACCGTAGCCGCAGCGGCGGATACGCCGAATTCCTGCTCCAACGCCTTAACAAGTTCGTTAAGTTCAAGCACTGTCAACCCTTTGACCTCTTCCACGAATTTTTGAATATCAGCCATTTTTATATCTCCTTATTTGATTCTCAGTTTTTACGCTTTACGCGTTTTCAGATAATTTTTTTGCGTATTGATCGCAAACTACCGCAAGTCCGCGGATAGGTGCCTGCAAAACGTTGCACAGCATGGAAAGCAATACCTGTCTTCCCGGTACATTCGCCAGCGCTTTCATGGTAGCGGCGTCACAATATGCCTTTTCCACCATACCGCACTTGATCTCCATCTTGTTGAGCTTCTTTATGTTATCACTCGCAATCTTTATGGGTATCAGCGCGTCTTCATACCCGAATGCTACTGCCGTCGGCCCGTTGAGCGCTTCGTCAAACTCTTTGTACCCAAGCTCTTCAAGAGCTATGCGCATCATCGTGTTCTTTATGACCTTGTACTCGATGCCGTTGTCACGGAATTCTCTTCTGAGTGCCGTATCGGCTTCAACTGTAAGCCCCTTGTAATCAATGACCACAAATCCAGCGCATCTGTTGATACGATCTTTTATATCTTCAACGATCTGCTCTTTTTGTTTCCTGATCTCGCTGCTCACTGCTTCTCCTCCTTTTTCTTTTTATAACAAAGCCCTCGTACAAGGTACAAGGGCTTGACTTATTATCAAATCTCCGGTACCTCGGCAAGATTTACTTCTCACTTGCTGTCTTTGGAACGGGCTTTATTCTCTTCTTTGTTAAACTATCCTGTAGTTCACCTTTGTTAAACTATCCTGTAGTTCACCTTTATGCCGGGACCCATTGTCGACGCCACGGCAACGCTCTTTATATATACGCCTTTCGCCGCTGCAGGCTTGGCCTTCACTATCGCGTCCATGATCGTACGGAAATTCTCACCCAGCTTCTCGGCTCCGAAACTCTTCTTCCCGAATATCACGTGACATATCGCCGTCTTGTCTACCCTGTATTCTACCTTACCGGCTTTGACATCAGCTATCGCCTTGGCTATGTCCATCGTGACCGTCCCGCTCTTGGGGTTGGGCATCAGGCCCTTGGGTCCGAGTATCTTACCGATCCTTCCTACTACACCCATCATGTCCGGCGTAGTTATACATACGTCAAATCCGAACCAGTTTTCATCCTTTATCTTGGCCACCATCTCTTCGGCACCGACAAAATCCGCACCGGCTGCAGCCGCTTCGTCTGCTTTCGCACCCTTCGCTATCGCAAGTACGCGCACTGTCTTACCTGTTCCGTTGGGCAGAACCACTACGCCCCTCACCTGCTGATCCGCATGACGAGGATCAACTCCTAATTTGACGTGCAACTCTATCGTTTCGTCAAACTTGGCTTTTGCCGTCTCGATCGCCAGCTTTATGGCTTCATCGGGATCATACGCCTTGCTCTTGTCGAAAAGTTTAAGAGATTCCTGATACTTTTTTCCTTTCTTCATAGTCCCCTCCTAACCTTCCACCACTATTCCCATGCTTCTCGCCGTACCGGCTATCATGGAACAGGCTGCCTCCAGACTCGCCGCATTTAGATCTACCATCTTCATCTTGGCTATCTCTTCGACTTGCGCCTTCGTTATCTTCGCCACCTTCGTCTTATTGGGAGTGGCGGACGCCGTCTCGATATTGCAGGCCTTCTTGATGAGCACCGGCGCCGGAGGCGTCTTAAGCACAAACGTAAAGGACCTGTCCTGATATATCGTTACTATTACGGGTATGATAAGCCCCTGCTTATCATTCGTCTTGGCGTTGAACTCCTTCGTGAACCCGGGTATGTTTATCCCGTGAGGACCAAGCGCCGATCCTACCGGCGGTGCAGGCGTCGCTTTACCTGCCGGAAGCTGCAGTTTTACAACCGCTGTAACTTTCTTTGCCATTTTTTCCTCCTGTTCGTGGTTTGACGAGAACATAAGTATTTGTCCTCTCCCACTCTATATAAACGGGTCTCCCCGATCATATCGCTTTAACGCACTCAGTCGCCTTCCTCTTCGTCCTTCTTGACTACAAAAGGCGCCGACCCGAGCGCTTCTACCTGTATATAATCCATCTCGACATTATTTTCCCTGCCGAAAAACAATAATCCTACTGTCACCTTCTGATGTGCATCGTCAAGAGACTTTATCTCCCCTATCATCTTCTCAAACGGACCGGATACCACCTTCACCTTGTCCCCGGGTTTCAGCTTGAAATCATCTACCTTCGTCTCAAGCCCGAGCCGCCTGACTTCTTCCGTCGTCAACGGCCACGCCTTGCCCATCGGCCCGACAAAACCCGTCACTCCGCGCGTGTTGGTCAGCAAATACCACATCTGCGACGAGTACACCATCTTTACATATACATAGGACGGAAATATCTTGCTCTCTACTATCTTCCTCTTACCGTTCTTTTCTTCTATCGTCTGCTGAGTGGGTATGACTATGTCAAGAATAACGTCCTGAAGATTGTTGTTCTCCGTCATTTGCTCCAAATTCGCCTTGACTATGTTCTCATACCCGGAATAAGTATGCAGAACATACCACTTCGCCTGCCCGCTCATTTCCTATGCTCCGAGCAAAAGTCCCAGCAGCCCCGAAAGACCAAGATCTATTAATGTCACTATTATCGTGAATACGATAACAACTACCAACACTACGCCCGTGTTCTTCACGACCTCGGGAAATGTGGGCCAGGACACCTTCTTGAATTCCGACCAGCTGCGCTTCAACCATCCGCCCATGCGCACAAATATGTTGGGCTTCTTCTCCTGACTGCTTGTATTAGCCATAATTACCTTCCTTGTTGACTATATCTTTCCCTTTCAGGTTTTATTTCGCTTCACGATGAACGGTATGCTTCTTGCAAAAACGACAATACTTCGTAAGCTCGACTCTGTCCGTCGTATTCTTCTTGTTCTTCATAGTATCGTAATTACGCTGTTTGCATTCCGTGCAAGCTAATGTTATCTTGACCCTTGCGCCCTTTGCATTTGCCATAACGCTTTCCTCCGCATTTGCCGCGCTTTTATACGCAACAAAAAAATTACACCCCCACAAGAGTGCTTACATATACTACCACATTACTTTTTGCCTGTCAAGCTTTTTTTCCTCGATTACAAAAATTCACCGCCTTTTTTGCGCCGTTATTTTCCAAAACCTCCGCTCCGACATACAGCCGCCGAAAAATACCCCCTTATTTCAGCCGTTTCTTCCCGTCTTACCTTACGCCAGAACTTCGTCTTTTTCCACTGCATCCGGACTCATGACATTTTGAGTCCCTCTCATACGCTCGGACTTACGGCTCTCCGGATCGCCTTTTCGCCCCGCAAATTCACCTGTCCTGTACGACAATATCCGTATACCCGCATTATGTCTGCAGCCGCCTCAGTTTTTTTCCTGTGTTTTGCCTTATTCCGTGTGTCCGCGGCTGTTTTTCCTTCCGCAAAAAAAACCGCCCGTTTTCCGACGGACGGCCGATCTTTTCTTAAGTCTCCCGTTCTACCCTTTATTGAGCTCGAACATTCTCGCTATTGCTCTTACCACAATGTCTATATCGGTATTCGAGGTATTCGCGCACATATCGTAATTGAGCTTATCCCCCCACTTGAGTCCCGTATAAAACTGATAATACTGAGCCCTCGATTTATCTACTGCCTTTATCTTCTGCATTAATTTTTTATCGCTCAGATCCTCGCCCTCGCTTGCTCTTGCCCGACATCTTTTCATTTTGGATTCCATATCGGCGTATACAAATATTCTGAAAGGCTCCATTTCTCTCAAAATATAGTCGGCGCATCTGCCTACTATGACGCAATCGGATTTATGCGCCATTTCGTTGATCACGTTGCTCTGCTCGACAAAAATAGAGTAACTCTGGCTTGCGTGATAATCATCAGGGATATAAAATGTACGCCCGACTGTAAGCGGAATGAAGGTAAGAGGACGCTTTTCAACTATCTCTTCGATATATTTCTCCATCAGCTCGGTCTTTTTTGCTATCTCACGAACTATTTCATTGTCATAATACGCAATGCCCAGCCTTTCCGCAAGCTTTTGTCCAAGCTCCCTTCCGCCGCTGCCGAACTCTCTCCCTACCGTAATTACTTTATTCATAGCCGCCTCCTTTTACGCCGCACATCACGGTGGTTTTTAAAAATTATACCAACTTTTTACTTTTTTGTCAAGTGCGTTGAAAAAATACATTCTTTTTTTTGCGTCCCCTTATTAAATCGCTTGACTTATCTCACTTTGTGCAACATTATTAATATATCTGTGCAGGATTAAGTCGATCGGAAATTTAAAAAACCTGCGCCAATATTTTTTATTTTTACTATGTATACGGTTATCCTTAAAAAAAATGAAGATATACGCATCAGAAACGGCCACAGCTGGGTCTATGCAAACGAGACCTCCCGCGTCGAAGGGGAAGGAGGCAACGGTGCGCTTGCTGCGGTTTATTCCTATGGAGGCGATTTCCTCGGCAAGGGGTTTATCAATTTCCTTTCCAAGATACTTGTACGGATAATATCCCGTTCTGAAGACGAAAATATTGACAGGGATTTTTACTTCAGACGTATTTACGCCGCTAAAAAACTCAGAGAAAGCATGGGGTACTCGAACAACTACCGTGCCGTTTTTGCCGAGGCGGACGGCATGCCCGCTTTTATTTGCGACAAATTCGGAGACGTGCTTTCCTGTCAGTTCCTTTCCCTTGCAATGGAAAAAGCAAAACAAGATATTCTGAGCTGTCTTACGGAAATATTTTCTCCCCGCTCCGTCTTTGAACGCAATGACGTTGCGGTGCGGGAAAAAGAGGGGCTCCGGCAGACCAAAGGCCTGCTTTACGGCGTCAATGATCCCGAGGTCATCATCATCGAAAACGGACTGAAAATAAAAGTGAACGTCATGAAGGGTCAGAAAACCGGTTACTTCCTCGATCAGAAAGAAAATCGCCGCGCCGCCGGAATATACGCTAAAGGAAAAAGAGTCCTCGACTGTTTTTCCAACAGCGGAGGCTTCGCCCTCAACTGCGCCGCCCGGCAAGCCTCATCCGTAACGGCGGCAGACATCAGCGACACGGCTGTCAACGATATCGCCGAAAACGCTTCCCTCAACTCACTCAAGATCGAGACCGTCAGAGCCGACGTATTCGATCTGCTTCGTTCTTACGGAAAAGAGCGCCGTCAATTTGACATGATTATCCTCGATCCTCCTGCTTTTTGCAAATCAGCAGCGGAAATCAGCGACGCGTCACGCGGCTACCGCGACATAAACACCCTTGCAATGAAACTTATTACCAACAACGGTATTCTTGCAACATGCAGCTGTTCTCACTATATGTCTTCACAGCTTTTCGAGAAAATACTCGCCGAAAGCGCCCGCGCCGCACATAAAACCATTCGCTATCTCGAAAGACGTTTTCAGGCTCCCGATCACCCTTACCTGCCCTCTGCCGAAGAAACGCTTTACCTTAAATTCTGCATTCTTTCCGTCTGTCCGGCGGGAAGTCTGTGATTCTTTCAGTCTGAAGCGTTTCCCCTTCATCGGAAAACGTTTTACGGATACATTCGATCCGCTTTACGGATAAAAGGAGTTAAGCCATGAGCGACACATGCAACCACAATTGTGAAGAGTGCTCCCAAGCCGATTGTTCATCAAGAAGCTTTATCGTAAGCCCTCACAAATCAAGCAAAATCAAAAAAGTTATCGGAATAGTCAGCGGCAAAGGCGGCGTCGGGAAGTCCCTCGTCACCTCTTTGCTCGCGGTGGCAATGAAAAGACGCGACTATTCCGTCGCAATCCTCGACGCCGATGTGACCGGTCCGTCCATCCCGAAACTTTTCGGCATTAAAGAAAAAGCTGCCGGAAACGACGAACTCATAATACCCGTACCGTCAAAAACCGGAATAAAAATCATGTCGGTGAATCTGCTGCTGGACAACGACACCGACCCGATCATCTGGAGAGGTCCGCTTATTGCCGACCTCGTGAAAAGATTCTGGTCGACCGTGCTTTGGGATCAGGTCGATTATATGTTCGTCGATATGCCTCCCGGAACGGGCGATGTCCCTCTCACCGTATTTCAGAGCATCCCGCTTAACGGCATCATAGTCGTGACTTCTCCTCAGGACCTCGTTTCCATGATAGTTTCGAAAGCCGTTTCCATGGCAGAACAGATGAACGTCCCCGTTATCGGGCTTGTGGAAAACATGTCATATTTCAGATGTCCCGGATGCGGCAAAGAATATCGGATCTTCGGCGAGAGCCATATAGCCAAGATAGCCGAACAATATGACATCCCTCTCCTTTCGGAGATACCTCTCATGCCGGAGCTTGCCTCGGGCTGCGACGAAGGACTCATCGAACTCGCCGACGACAGCTTTATATCAAAAGCCGCTGACGCGATCGAAAAACTCTGATAAACAAATCCGACTCGCATACAAATCAAAAGTCCGCATTCAGAATGCGGACTTTTTTATGAACAGTCTACGTATTTTCCGTATCGGAGAAGGCAAAACACCGATCTCCGTATCTTTATGAAATGCGACAGCCGCAATACGTTATCCTGCAGACAAGAAACACGGTCAGGCTCACGTCGGCTCCCTTACTGCCGCCATCCGCTGCCCGGATCCCGCATAAAACACGGTATTCCGGCAGCCGCACTGACGATGTTCAGGACATCGGCCTTTTTCAAATCTTTTCCGGACATCAAAACTTTTCCGGAAATTTCATACTCTCCGTTATAAACCGAGACTCTTTCGCATGAGCGCCTCCGCCGCTTCCGGATAAGAAGCAGACATGACCCCGACCGCAGCCAGTATATAATCGTCGTCATAAAGTACCCTTAAGGATTTTGCATCGGGAAAAAGCAGCTTTCCGTCGCCGTTCAGAGCGGCGAGTCTGTTCATGATGTTTTCTCTCCCCTTAAGCTTGGTGAGAGCCCCTCCCGTAGCGACGAGATACTTTATCTTGCTCAGATCCTTCCCTTCCGCATACTTCTTCCTTCCCGAAGCACCGAAAATATCTCTCAGCCTGCCTGCATGTCTCAGTATCGCCATGCGTCCCGCTTCGTAAGCCAGTTCTCCGGCAAGCAATATTTCGTCATGCTCCGCGGGAATTGGAGAAAGTCTTGCAAGCGTTTTTTCCGCGTCTATATTCAGCCTGTGAGAAAGCTCTTCGCCTCCCACTGCATTGAATACGTTCACTGCGTTTACATAAACCCCCAGGTCGCCTTCGACCGTACGTTTGAACAACGGTTCGGGCGAAATGGAAATGGCAGCTATTTCGTCGCTTCCCGCCGTGGCGGAATGAACGTCCGTGGTCGCGCCGCCTACGTCAAGAACAACGCAATCTCCTTCCTTCTCGTATAAAAGCTTTGCTGCCGAAAGCACAGCTCCGGGAGTAGGGATGATATCGCCGTTGACCATCTCTCTCACATGTTCCATTCCCGGAGCCTCTGTTATATGCCTCGTGAAAACCTCATGGATTATCCTTCGCGTGGGCTCCACGTTGAGTTCGTCAAGCCTCGGATATACATTCTCCGTGACATAGAGCGTCTTCCCCGCTTTGTCGAACATCTCCTTTATCTGCCTCACGCATTGGATATTGCCGGCATATATCACCGGCGGCAACGGCTCCGTTTCCAATAATTTTTTTGCATTGAATACCGCGGTTTCCCGCTCCCCGAAATCGGTCCCGCCCGCAAGCAGTATGAGATTGGGAGAAATACGCCGTATATCTTCTATATCATATTCCGTAAGCTTTCCTGCCGTCGCGTGCTTTATTATCGCCCCTGCGCCCAAAGCCGCTTCCCTTGCCGCCCTGACCGTCATGTCGTACACCAATCCGTGCACGGTCATCTTGAGCCCGCCTGCAGCGGACGACGTTGCAAGCATATCGCGGTACTGTATCTTTTCCCCGACTTTTTGTTCAAGCATTTCAAGCGCACCGTGCAGTCCTTCAAGCACATTGCCGGCAAGTACGCTTGTCGGAGCATATCCGCTTCCGATCAGAACCGGAGCTTTTCCGTCAACCTTATCGAAAGCGTTAATTATTGTCGTTGTACTGCCTATCTCGGCAACAAGAAGATCGATTTTCATTTTGCTGTCTTTTTTCCCCGGGATCAATTTCCCGCTGTCTGTCGGATACGTCGTTTCCCGGGCTCATACCGTCCGTCCGGACAGTACGGACCCTGTTTCCGTTTTTCGGCCGGCGCTGTGCGCCCCTTTTTGAATTACGCCCGATCAGAATGACTTTCAAACCGGGCGTGTTTTATAACCTTTTACTCTCTTATTTGTCGGCTTTTTCAGCAGCATTCTGCTTTTCCATTTCCCATCTGCGCTTTACAAGGAATGTGGCTACGTCGTTACCGTGTGTGCCTCTGCCAAATCCCGCGTCGGCGCCGTGCTTTCTTGCAAGCTCGTCTACCACCTGCGTGCCTCCGGCCGCAAACATCAGCTTATCTCTTACGCCCATCTCCCTCGCAATACGATCTATCGCCGCAATATTCTTATAGTGAATATCATCATGACTTATTATCGTGCTTGCAAGCATTGCGTCTGCATTGGTTTCGACAGCTGCGCTCACAAGCTTCTCAACAGGTACGCTCGTTCCGAGATAATGTACCTTTATGCCGTATTTTTCTATACCGCCGTGCTTGATATCGATTATTTCTCTGAGTCCCACGCTGTGTTCGTCGTTTCCCACAGTTCCGCAAACCACCGTCATCGGACGTCTTTCTATATCGGCTCTTATAACGTCATCCGGAAGGATATCCGGCGGTTCGGGTATGGTAAGCTTGCTTACGTCTATATCGAAGCCGACTCTTCCTTTTATTTCTATCCGCGTCCCTTCCTTGGGATGCAATACTTCACGGTTTATGACCTCAACGTCAGTAAGCCCCATCTTCTTTCCTATCTCCACTGCAGCGGCTTCGGCTATGCGTTGCTCTGTCGGAAGACACATTGTGATCATGACTATTCCGTCTGCGGTCCATTCCATTTCCGGCTTTATAATATTGCCGCTTCTGTATTTTTCCGTTTCGGCCATGCGTACGTTTACATTATCCGTATCGTCCAGCTCGTCGATATAAACAATCTTCTCGGGCTTTTCAAAGGTACATCCCCCGATATAATCCGAAGGATTCCCCCCGCCGTACTGTTCGACGTTGTTGTAGCCGTAATGCGCCGTGACGGGCGCAAAATAGTCCTTCTCGCGCCTGACGACGCTTCCGGCTCCTATTCCGCCCTCGGGATCACGGAATATACCGTCGCCGTTTCTTTCCGGATACATGCCGCTGTCTACGAACATCCCTTCCTTGACTGCGTTGAAATAGCCGCCCTGCTCAACGATCTCCATGAGAAAAAGCACCGCTCTTTCCTTGAGCTCCCTCGCCTTCTCCTTGAGATATCCGTCTTTTTTGAGTTCGACCATATCCATGAGCCCGTCCAATCCGAGAAAAGTCTGTTTTGCCGTATCACAGGCTTCTACGTTGTATATATGCCAAGGCACGTTTCTTCCTTCGTCCGGCGTGATCGTAGACTGTATATCGGCGCTTGTGAGCTTACTGATAAGAATATTCATGACGTGTGTCACTGTAGCGTCGCGCGTGCTGCTTTCTATATACTTCGTGTTCATCTGCGCACGCATACGGTATCCCTTGAAAAGTTCTCTCAATGCCACGGCATACGGCAAGTCCATATGCAAAGTAGGACCGGGAGTCGCCGTCGGCGGCACTGTGGACAGACATATATTTTCCTTCGGAATCCCCACCTTATAAGAAAACATTGCGTTTATACCGTGCTGCACCATGAGCTCGGGCATGACTTTCCATGCTTCTCTCGCCGTAGCGTTAGCGTTATGTGCGCCGTCTATCTGCGCCATATTCGCCATGGCAATGATTTTCTTCGACTCACATGCGTCCACAAACGAACGCACTGCGTTTATATTTCTGTATATTACGTTATACTGCGGATCCTGATGTACTCCGTTTACCCCTTCTTCGGCAAACATCACCGCTATATCCGGACCGGCGACCCCTGATACATATGAATGATAGTTTATCGGTCTGCCTACTTCCTCTTCTATCATATCAAGCGCTTTGCGCTGTGCCCGCACCTGTTTGCGCGTCACCGGCACCCCGCCGATCCCCTGAGGCGTACCTTCTATCAGCCCGTCGATATGCGACTGACCTGCCGTTCTTATCACCATGATATGGTCAGCGCCGTGGTGTGCAGCCATACGCATCCTGCGGATGTCGTCCTCAAATCTTCCCGAAGCTATTTCCGTTGTTATCACCGGCATGGGCTGAGGATCGATATTATCGAAATAGTGGGCGGTCTGCAGCCCTACGCTGTTTTTAAGCGGCTTGGAGATATCCTTGTATTCAAAAGGACCTGCTTTCTTTTCGTCATCTTGCTCTCTCCATGTCCATCCGGTACGTTTGGGACGATAATGCTCAAGATCCTTCAGAATTTCCTTTACGTCGATTTTCTCGTCTAAAGGCAGTTTATATGACATTATTCGCGCCCTCCTTTGAACAATTCTTCCGCTTCTTCCCAGCTCTTTCCCTCAACCAGTAGCAAACCCGCTTCGCGTACGTCGACTCCGCGGCTCACCGCCAGTTTGTAAACCACGTTGCCCGCTCCGTGTCCTAACAGCGAACGGCTTATACATCCGTCCACTATTGCCTTAGCCTCCAGAGAGGAAAATCCCATGCGCAACAGTACGCTCCTTTCAACGGCCGGAGACGTATATTCATATCCCAGCTTCACAAGCGGCTGCGTTACTTCGTCAAGTAATGACCAGAATTTATCGTAAAGCTGTTCATCTGTCAGATCCTTGACCTTTTCTCTCATCTGAGAATAGTTATCTTCTCTTTTCATATCCTGTCTCCTGTTTTATATCCGTTTTTACCGAGCTCTTCGGTAACAAATCCGATATCGGTCTTGGTCTCCTTTGCAAGAAACTCTACGTCCTCATTCGTTATCACGCTGCCTTTATGCGCTTTGAGAGCGTTCTTTATCAATGACGCCCTCATGTGAGTAAGATCGGCGTCCACTGCTCTTATAAGCGAAGGATGCGAAGGAAGAATTATACTCTTTCCCGGAACTTCTTCTGCCGGGTCTCCGAAATGAACGTCTATACCGTTGCTGCGCGCAAAAGATATCTGCGGCTGAATATGCTTTCCCGCTCCCGTATACTCTGTTTCCTGTGCAATAATTATCTGATTTTCATCCATTTCCTGAGCAAGTGCAAAAGCTGCTGCCAAAGACGTATTTCCGGCAGGACCCTTTTCCATCCCTTCAAGCTCTGCCAAAGCCTGCGTGATGTAAAATACTTCTCCCTGATTGACTGTCACATACCTGTCCATATACCTTAGCGGTCTTGCCGCACTGCGCGGAACGTCCGATCTGTCGGGATAAGTGGCATAAGGCATTCCGAAGCCGGTGTGCCCCGTGGTGAAGGACTTCAGATTGAACTGTCTGTCGCTTGCCATATGCAGTCCGCTGAGATTTACGCTCGCCGCAACTATCTGAGCTCCGCATTTTTTCTTTATAAGTCCGCGCGCGGTACCCGTCAGATTCCCGCCGCCGGCATTGCTGCATACCACCACATCGGGGCCTCTTCCGTATTTAGCCCTCATGACATCGGCGATCTCGGCTCCGAGAGTCTCGATTCCGGAAATACCGAAAGGCGAATACAATGAAGCGTTGAAATAACCCGTCTGCTCTAAAAGCTGCAGAAATACGAAGAATAACTCCGGTCCTACGGACAATTGCACAACTTCAGCCCCGAAAGCTTCACATTTCCTTGCCTTTTCAACTATCTCGGGCTGTCCACGTCCTTTAGAATCAAAGCACTCCTGCACTATTATGCACTTGAGTCCCTGCATCGCCGCCTGACTCGCTACCGCAGCGCCGTAATTCCCGCTTGTGGCGCTGATAACGCCTTTATATCCGAGCTTCTTTGCGTGGTATACCGACAAGGCTGCCCTCCTCGCCTTGAAGCTCCCCGAAGGATTCGCCGCTTCGTCCTTTATGAATATCCTCGCTCCTTTTCCGGGCCCCGCCAACTTTCTTGCAAGACGTGTGAAATTCCTGAGCTCTATCACGGGAGTGTTTCCTACTGCCGTTTCAGCCTGTATGCGGGCAACGTCACTCAGCGAATATCCGCTGTTATTCATCATTCCTTCGTAGTCAAAGGAGATCCCTCCGCTTTCAAAACAATCGTAATCTATACCTATCGATTTTTTCATTATCTCGTTTTTACGAGACATGACCTCATCATAAAGCGTCATTTTTTATCCTCCCCGAAAAGTATTTCTCTTAAGGAATCACCTATGACGGCAAGTTCCGGAATATAATCCCCGAAACTGTGGGTATATGTCGGATTGACCGCAACAAGCCTGCCTTTCTCCTTCCTGCCGGTACGCGTTACTATCTCAGCCTCCTCGCCTATTTCGGCGTCGTGGAGGAGATACCCCTTCACCCATACCTCAAGCGGGACGTTTTTCGTATCCTCGGGAAGTGACGCCGAACGGTCCGCCGGTTCTAACGCTACTCTGTGGATCTGTACCCAATCGTTTTTCTTCGCCATATTTTCGCCTCCCTATTTCACTACTTTGGCTTCGGGACATACAAAATCTCTGAAATCCCCCATTATCGCGCGCGGCACCGGAAGATCGATCATAGTCACAAGCCCCGGCCTGGAATTTATCACGTGAGGTATCATATTGACGCACATCGCGATAGTTCCGATCCCGCCGTCAACCTCAGGCTTGATACTCATGTTCACTTCAGGCGTACCCTTGAGCTCGATATAATCTCCCGTATAAGTCCCTTCACATTCAGGCTCTATCTGCTGAGGGTGTATCATATCTATTTTGACTTCGCCGTTCACGTACCCCTGACCGGTCATATTCACTCCGGCAACGTCTCCCGCCTTTGCAAATCCATACGGACTCTTTCTGTCCACACTCGTCACAATGGCAGCCATCTGCTGCTCGAAACCGTCTATCTTCCAGCCTATGGCGTCCCCTATCATATTCACGCTCTCCCTGAATCCGACATGTCCCGCAAGCTTCTTGCTCCTGACTCCTTCCTCAAAATCTTTGACCGACAGCCCTACTCCCTGCTCTTCCATTACCGCCGGACCAAACGGCGAAAGACTGTTTACCCTCTTTGCCGTGATATGAGTGACGTCCGTCATACAGCCGGTAAGACAAACCACAAGCAGATCCATTATCAGGCCGGGATTTATTCCGGTCCCCAATACAGTAACGCCGTTTTCTTTGGCGATCTTGTCCATACTCTCTGCAAGCTGCGGATTGTTTGCCTTGGGATATGACATCTCTTCGGCTGTGGAAATCACGTTTATCTTTTTCCTGAGCAAATAAACTATTTTATCATAAGCTTTAACAGTAAAACTGTCCGTAGCAAGAATGCATACGTCACAGCACTTTTCGGTGATGACCTGATCTATGTCTCCGCACACCACCACATCGTCCCTTCCGTTCCTCTCCACTCCGAGAAGCTCATATATGCTCCTTCCCTTCCTGTCAGGATGAAGATCGCATACTCCCGTTATGTCCACTCCCTTCTTCGACAGCAATACCTTCGCAATTCCCGAGCCCATGGCTCCGAATCCCCAAAGAGCAACCTTTACGTTTTTCATGCTTACCTCCGTAACTAACCGCCCGCGGCGCCGCCGGAATCTTTTCGGCAAACACCCGCTTCGGCAAAATTTAAATATATTCTGTTTTCTTTTATTGTTCCCCGTATGTACGGAAACACCTTTCAGACACATTATCTTTCAGCCTCTTTCCCGTCTGTCATGTATACGCGAGGTACCCTCGCCGATATTCCGCATGTGATCTCGTAGTTTATCGTTTCCGTCATGCGCGCAACCCCCTGCGCCTCACGGCATGGTATCTTTGAATTCAGCCTCGTTTCCGTCTGTCATGTATACGCGAGGAACCCTCGCCGATATCCCGCATGTGATCTCGTAGTTTATCGTTTCCGCCATACGCGCAAAAGCGGATACGCTCTGAGGAGTCCCGTACCCGAAGACCTCCACGGTATCGCCCTGTTTTATGTCGCCCCCGCTTCTAAGTACTATCTGATCCATGCACACCCGTCCGGTGACCTTCATTTCGTAACCGTTGCAATACATGACGCCTTTATTTGACAATCGTCTCGGATAGCCGTCCGCATACCCCATGGCAACCGTAACGAGCTGCTCCGGCGCATGAAGTATATTCGTTCTTCCGTAACTCACCGCGTCACCCGGCAGCCCCTGCTTTACATACGCGACAGTCGTTTTCAAAGTCATCGCTTCCCTGAGCGGCAGTTCACAGCTCTCCCTGCAGGAAGGCGTCATGCCGTAAAGCGAAATGCCGAATCTTATCGCGTCACATTGCATACTGCCGTATTTCATCGCCGCGGCGGAATTACAACAATGCACCGTGTCGAATTTCGCTCCGCGGCTTCTTAAATACTCCACCATACCGATAAAAGCTTCATACTGCTTTTCGGTAAATGCTTTGTCTTCTTCATCGTAGCCGTCGGCAGAAGAAAAATGAGTGAATATGCCGCTGTATATGATATTTTTCATCATCAGCGCTTCTTCCGCCCCTTCCTTGTCCGAAGCCCTGAAACCGATACGCGTCATTCCGCTGTCTATCTTCAGATGCGCAGCCACATTCACTCCTGCACGTACCGCCGCGTCACTGAGCGATAACGCGTATTCCCTTCCGAATACTGCTTGAGTAAGATTATATCTGACTACCTCAGCCACATCCGCGGGCGGAGTATAACCGAGGATCAGAACGGGCTTTATTATCCCGCATTCACGCAGCCTTATCCCTTCTACTATATTGGATACCGCAAACCCCGCGACCTCCTTCTCGATATACCTCGAAACCGCATTGGCGCCGTGGCCGTAAGCATTGGCCTTAACTACCGCTATCACCTTCGTTCCGGGCAATAGCACCGATCTGATACAGTCCAGATTGTGCTTGATATTATCCAAATGTATGCAGGCATAAGTCCTCACATGTTCCATACAACCGCCTCATTATTCATAAATACATTCCCGGCTCTTCAGGACCCCTGTTTTTATGAATAATTATACTCCCGATTTTACATCTAATCCATTTGATTATACACCATACCCCTATTCTTTGCAATTATATGATCATCATTAAAAACAGTTTATCGCATTAACGCAATAAATTTTATGACGTTTACCCCTCCCGCTTTATTTTTATAAAAGCTGTTGACTTGAATAATAAGGTCTGTTATAATATAAAAAAAGCTTGGCATACGATACGGTCCGGATTGTCCTGCGGACCTCCTTTCCGATCTGTAACGGTTACTCTTTCGTCACGGCAGTCATCGGATCCGGTTCGTTCGTTTTCTTTTTGCAATGATCAGCGAAAGCTTTCCGAGGACAACAAAAGATTAAAAGCCGGAATTTATCCGGTTCACGCATGCAGTTACGCTGCCTGATATGATCTTCCCGTCTGTTTGCCGCAAAACGGAATCTTTATACCTGACAGTATGCATAAGCTGCAAATTTGAGAGGTACTTATGGAAAAAATCTACATTGTTGCCGCCCGCCGTTCGGCTATCGGCAGTAATCTGGGCAGTCTGTCTTCACTCAATGCCGCCGATCTCGGCGCGCTTGTCGTCAAAACCATGCTTTCCGACGCAAACATCCCGTCTGATATCATTGACGAATGTATTGTGGGCAACGTGCTTTCGGCTGGCATAGGACAAGGTCCTGCAAGACAGGTCGCGATAAAAGCCGGGCTCCCCGAAACTACCTGCGCTTACTCGATTAATATGGTGTGCGGCAGCGGACTCAAGGCTGTTATCAACGCTTTCAACGATATCCGGTCAGGATTCTGTTCCGTTGTCGTTGCGGGAGGCACCGAGATAATGAGCGGCGCCCCTTATCTTATCCCCAATAATGCCCGTACAGGTATCAAAATGGGACATTTCAACGTGACCGACCATATGCTCCACGACAGCCTGATAGACGCCTACAGCGGTGATCATATGGGAATCACCGCCGAAAATATAGCGGAAAAGTACGGTATAACCCGTTCGGAGCAGGACGAGTTCGCTTTCGATTCTCAGCGCAAGGCTATAGCTGCGGTGGATTCAGGGGTTTTTGACGAGGAAATTGTGCCGCTTATGGTCAAAAAGGGAAAAGAAATGATATCGTTTGAACGTGATGAATACCCCAACCGCACCACTTCCCCGGAAAAACTTGCCAAACTCAAACCCGCTTTCAAACAGGACGGAACGGTCACCGCGGGAAACTCCAGCGGTATAAATGACGGAGCTAGCTTTGTAGTGATCGCAAGCGAGAGCGCCGTCAAAGCGCACGACCTGAAACCTTTATGCGAAGTGATCTCCGCCGGACAGGGCGGCGTGGACCCTCAGTACATGGGGCTCGGTCCGGTCCCCGCTACAAACAGCGCGCTCAAAAAAGCCGGACTCAAACTCTCGGATATCGACATCATCGAACTCAATGAAGCCTTCGCGGCTCAGTCGCTGGGCGTAATACGTGAACTTTGCGGCGAACACGGCCTCGACGAAAAAGAATTCATGAAACGGGTAAACATCAACGGCGGAGCCATCGCCCTGGGTCACCCGGTAGGCGCAAGCGGCAACAGGATACTCGTAACTCTCATTCACGAGCTCCACCGCTATAATAAAAACTACGGACTCGCTTCTCTCTGTATCGGCGGAGGCATGGGTACGGCTCTGATCATCAAAAAAGTCTGATTCCGATACTTCAGACATGAGTTCCTCAGGCGTCCTTCCGGACGCCTTTTGATTTGTTCCGTGAGCAGACGCACAGGGGCACAAGCACTTTCGGAACGCAATAATAAAAGTGCTTTGTCTCAGCTTGACTTCGCTCCCGCATTGTGATAAACTGTCAACGCCGATAAAATCACGCTCCGGAGGTGTTTATGAATAAAGTAACCGTGGTCGGGCTCGGTCTCGACGAAAATGACATTACAATTTCCGGCGCCGAAGCCATTGCCGAAAGCGATTATGTTATAGTTAAAACCAAAAAATCCCGGACTTTCGGATATTTTGAAAAAAACGGAATAAAAACCGCCTCCTGCGATGCCCTTTACAACAACGCCGAAAACTTCGACGCTCTCAACGACGCCATTGCAGAACGGGTCGCCAAACGCGCTTCCACACATAAAAACGTCGTGTTCTGCGTAAACGGGTCCGGATACGACGACGCTTCTGTTGCCGCACTTAAAAAAAGAAACGACGTAGGTACGGAATTTATTCCGGGAGTGAGTAATGTTTCCGCCGCACTTTCGCTTTATCCCTGTTCGAGGTTCGCGTGCGCTTCGGCTTCGGAGATCAGCCTTCTCAAAACTGTCGACACCGACATACCTCTGATTATAACGGAAGTCTACGACAAAGATACGGCAAGCGAAGTAAAACTTGCACTATTTGCGTTTTACAAGGATGATCACCCCTGTTTTCTAGTCGACAAAAACGGCGCCCGGAAACTGCCTCTTCATGAAACAGACTTAAACGGCGTCTTTTCCTACGATACCGCCCTCCTGCTTCCGCCGCTGCCTCTCACCGAAAAAAAACGTTATACCTTTTCCGATCTCCTGACTATCCTGCGCGTCCTGAGAGGTGACAACGGTTGCGAATGGGATAAGGCTCAAACCCACGAATCAATTCGTCATAATGCCGTCGAGGAAGCCTACGAATTGTCCGCGGCTATTGACGAAAATGACCCTGAAAAAATTTCCGAAGAAGCGGGAGATCTTCTGCTTCAGGCTGTTTTCCATGCGGAAATTGCAAGAGAAACATGCGAATTCGACGTCAACGATATGCTCAGCGGTCTCTGCGCCAAGCTCATTTTCCGCCATACTCATATCTTCGGTCAGGATAAAGCCGCCAGCGCCGAAGAAGCACTGAAAATCTGGGAGAAAAACAAACTTAAAGAAAAAAGCGTCAAAACGGTGACACAGAATCTGACTGACGTACCTCGTTCCATGGCGGCACTTATGAGAGCTCAAAAAGTTCAGCACAGAGCCGCTAAAGCCGGTTTCGACTGGAAAGATAAACAAGGCGCCGTCGAAAAAATCTTCGAAGAAATAAAAGAGGTGACAGAAGCCGTTTCTCAAAATAACTCCGCCGAAACCGAAAAAGAACTCGGCGATTTGCTTTTTGCCCTTGTGAACGTATGCAGATTCGAGGGAGTGGATCCGGAAATCGCGCTTACCGGTACCACGGAAAGGTTCATAAAAAGATTTTCATATATAGAAAACGAACTCGCCGGATCAGGCAAAACACCCTATGAAAGCACCCTCGAAGAAATGGACGCTTTATGGAACGAAGCTAAAAAACATGAAAAAGATATTTGAAAATATACGGGTCACGCTTGCCCCGATGGCGGGTTACACGGATATCGGATTCAGGGCTTTATGCTTAAAATACGGTGCTCAGCTCACAGTTACGGAAATGGTCTCCGCAAAAGCGCTGACTTATAAAAATCACGTTACGGCCGACCTGCTGAGAACGCACCCCGATGAAAAAACGAAATGCGTACAGCTCTTCGGCAACGACCCGGAAGTTTTTGCGCGCGCCGTGCTCCTGCCCGAAATACAGGCCTTCGACATAATAGATATAAATATGGGGTGCCCGGCACGAAAAATCGTGGAAAACGGGGAAGGCTCCGCCCTGATGCGCAACATGCCTCTTGCGGCAAAAATAATCAGAGCGGTAAAGAGTTCGGGCAAAACGGTTACCGTAAAATTCAGGAAGGGCTTCGATGACAACTCCGTCAACGCCCCCGACTTTGCAAAAATGTGCCAGGACAACGGCGCCGACGCCCTGACTATCCACGGCAGGACCGCCGCGCAGCTCTATTCAGGCAAAGCAGACTGGAATATCATATCAAAAGCCGCTGCAGGAGTGAGTATCCCCGTCTACCTCAACGGAGACGTGAAAAATTATGAGGACGCTTCTCGCGCTATGAGTCTTGCCGGGATCCACGGGGTCGCCGTCGGGCGCGCAAGCTGCGGTAAACCGTGGCTTTTTGCCTCCTTGACCGGTTCTCCCGACGATCATGTCACATTCGACGACATTCTGTTCCATTACAACGCGCTGAGTTACCTTCCCGAAAGAGTAGCGGTAAACGAAATGAAAAAACATCTCGCTTGCTATCTCAAAGGCTTCCCGAACAGCAAAAAACTCCTGGTCTCCCTGACTAATACCGACTCCCTTTCCTTTACTCTCGCTTCCCTGGAAAAATTCTTTGCCTCACACGAAAACGAACTTCCGACCTGATCTTTCCGCAAAAAAGCTTACGCCTCGAAAATCCGGTCTTCCCGAACAAAAACGCGCTTTGCCACACCGCGCATATCTTGCACAGTTATTTTTGCAGAACCCTTAACATATACGATGAAGCTGTACAAAAGATATTTGTTTTTATTGTTTCCGCATTCCCCGCTCCCCCTTGACATTTAAGTCGGGGTGTGTTATAATTCTTGTTACTATCGGAAAAACCGACGGGAATCAATTTTCAGTTCAGAGGAAAAAATGGATATAACGGACGTCTGGCAAAATATTATTTCAGAAGTGCAGGTAAGCGTATCCGCACTTGTATATGATCTTTGGATAAAAACACTCACGCCTCTGTGCATCGTTTCCGAAAAACTTATTCTGCTTGCCGACAGCGTCGCAAACAGGAACCTTACAGAAAGACGTTTTCATTCCGTTATAGCCGCAGCCGCTAAAAAACAATATCCCGATATCGTTTCCGACATTCAGATAATCTCGCCCGACGAAGAAGAAATGTTCAGGGAGTTTGTTCTGGAACAAAACCTGGAACAAAAAGAACGTGAAAATAACGAACAATCCGCATTTATCCCTAAATATACTTTCGAAAACTTCGTTATAGGAAAATCAAACGAATTTGTAACGGCTGCCTGTAAAGCCGTCGCAGACAACCCCGGCAAACGTTATAATCCGCTTTTTATCTACGGAGGCGTCGGGCTGGGAAAAACGCATCTCATGCACGCAATAGGCAATAAAATAAGAAGCACTTCTCCCGAATTGAAATGCACCTATGTCAGCTGCGAGCACTTCACAAACAGTCTTATCGAAGCCCTGCGGGACAGCGATAAAACCGACAAAATGAAACGTTTCCGCGCACGCTACAGAAATATAGACGTGCTTATGATCGATGATATCCAGTTTATAGCCAAAACCGTGTCGACACAGGAAGAGCTTTTCCATACCTTCAACGACCTTTACTTCCTGGATAAACAGATAATCATTACAAGCGACCGTCCTCCGAAAGAGATCTCGCCTCTTGAGGAACGTCTGCGCACCCGTTTTGAAGGAGGCCTGATAGCCGACATTCAGACTCCCGACCTCGAAACGCGTATCGCAATTCTTCAGAAAAAAATCAAACAGGAAAAATACCATGTGCCTGACGGCGTTGTCAACATCATAGCAGAAAAAGTCACCACAAACGTGCGCGAAATGGAAGGTTTGCTGACAAAGGTCATCAGCTATGCAAGTCTTACGGGCAGATCCGCCGACGATCCGTATGTTATCAACGAAGCCTTCAAGGACTTCAGCGACGACAGAAGAGAAATGATCACCGTGGACAGGATCATAGAATGCGTTTGCGAGTTTTACAAAGTAACGCGGGAAGATCTCGTCGGAAAGAAAAAAAATAAGGAAATTGTCGAACCCAGACAGGTCTGCATATACCTCATCACCGAACTCCTCCCCATGCCGCTCACAGGTATCGGACAGGTATTCGGCGGCAGAGATCATACCACAATCATGCACGCACGAGACAAAATAGCCGATCAGCTTCGTATCCCCGGATCAAAGCTTCAGCCGGAAGTCAGAGATATTAACGACATGCTGCTCAACAGATAACTTTTCGCTTGCTTTTCTGTCGGCTGTTTGTCCTGTAAGACCGGTCTGAGCTTTGCATTAACGCCATCACACGGGCCGGGTATCAAAGCAAAACTCGTGATTTATGTCGGCTTGAACTGTGTATTAACGCCATCACACGGGCGTCCGATTCAATACTGATCTTTCAGGCTGAGAATAAACATACATTTCCGTTCGCTTTCCGAACGGCTTTTGTTTTCAGCTGAGTTAATACGCTTTTTCTTTTCAGCCCCCGCATTCTTAAAATTATCCTTATAAAACACCGGATCATACAACAGCACAGTATAGACTCCCGTAAAATATTCCGGCAAATTTGCATAAAAAACCGGGCGGAAAACATATGATCTCAGCCCGGGATATCTTTCCGTTCATATATTTCGAAAATTCAAGACCCGAATCAGGGTATGCAGATTCAGCTAAAATACTTTTATGACCCATCGATCGCGGGAAACCGAAGCGTCACCTCCATAAGTCATGATTCACGGCGGATATTACGATCCCGGAAGGATTTTTCATGCTCCGGAAGCTCATTCATCCGCATACCGCAAAACATGGATTTTTTATTTTTACCTTTACACTTTTTCGGCTTATTCTGCGTTTTATAAATTTCGCGCACCCTTTACGCCGCTTTTTTCAGAAACCGTCCGCTTGGAAAACGATACATATCCGCCTTTCGAAAAACGATACATGTCCGCCTTTCGATATCAAAGCGAATATAAATTTTCCGATCAGGCGTCCTCATATACCGCTGCCCGATCCCGTATCATAATTCTTTTACGTATCTGCGAGTGATTATTGCGTTTCCGTCGATCATGTTAGCAATCTTATCCTGCAGGACGAAACCGTTTTTTTCCATAACTCTTGCAGATGCGTGATTATCGTCGTCACATGTGGCCAAAACGGAACTTATCCCCCTGCTCCTTGCTTTTTCTAACCCCAACCGAAGCATCAGCGTCCCGTAGCCCTTGTTCCACTCGGAAAAACGAACGCCGTATCCGATATGCCCGCCGTACCGCTCAAGTGCGCCGGTCAGTCTGTGCCTTATATTTATTTCTCCGATAAAATAATTTCTGTCTTCGTCGACCAACCAGTAAAAATCAGAGCCGACCCAACCGGGTTTTAAATTGCGTTCGTTTCTGAAATCATCGAATTTTTCAAAAATGTCATACTTTTCCGCGTCATAAAAAACATACCTTTTCACGCCGTTAAACACGTTCTCTTCGCCGGCTTCAATATACGACTGCAAATATTTTTCTTCCGGTACCGTAAGCACTATCATAATTAATTTTTGTTCCGAATTGTCTTCGTTTTCAGGATCATACGGCAAATTCTGACGCATTTAATATCACCGATCTTGATCGGGTACGCCTTCCGACCTGCAACACCGTATGACCGGATAAAAAAAGAGAACCTTTATTGGAGCGGATGACGGGAATCGAACCCGCACCTACAGCTTGGGAAGCTGTCGTTCTACCACTAAACTACATCCGCATTTTGTTCTCTCAGCTTGTATATTTTACCACACCGTTTCACTTTTGTCTAATGTTTGAAAGGCTTTTTTTATTTCCGCACGTAAAACAAACGCCTTTCATGACTGCTCCGGATCCCGACGAGTTCATATGCGTTACGGCTTGCTTTCAAGCACCGCTTTTTGCCGTCAGTATAACCTTTCGGTATTTGAACGCTTTCTGCTTTCCGTACGGTTATTGCGCTTTCGTCTGTTCCGGCGTCTTTATTTCTTCCGCTATAAAGCTTTTTTATGTTTATATGTTTTTGACCGATATACCGCATCATACTTTTTTCTTGTTTACAAAGCAAGCAAAAAATTTCTTGACACCCTGCCTGCACAGGCATATAATGTATGCACATATGTATATTACAGTAATCATATTTTAATTGTGCGATGAAAATATCGTCTTCGCACGCAATAAAGGACTGACATGACAAAAAATATTTACGGATCATCAGTACAGCTCATCGGCCGCACGCCCCTGATTTCGTTATCCGAAACGCTCAAAGCATGGGGAGGAGAAGGCTTACTACTGGCAAAGGCGGAATTTATGAACCCTTACGGCTCTTCAAAAGACCGCGTCGCGCTCAATATGATAAGGCGCGCAGAAAAAAACGGAACACTCTCTGTAGGCGGCACCATCTTTGAACCGACAAGCGGCAATACCGGAATAGCGCTCGCGGCTATAGGAAGCGCTTTGGGGTATAAGGTAGTCATTGTTATGCCGGACAACATGTCGGAAGAAAGGGTCATGCTTATAAAAGCATACGGCGGAGAAGTCTTTCTGACTCCCGGCGAGGAAGGCATGACGGGAGCAATAAAAAAAGCACGCGAACTGTGCGAAAAAACGAAATCAGGCATAATCGCAGGACAGTTTGACAATCCCGCAAATCCCGAAGCTCATAAAAACGGCACCGCAGTTGAAATATGGCAGGACAGCGGAGAAAATACGGATGTTTTTATTGCGGGAGTCGGCACCGGCGGAAGCATAACGGGCATAGGCGAATTTCTCAAAGAAAAAAACAAAAACGTATATGTGGTAGCCGTTGAACCGGAAAGAAGCCCCGTGCTTTCCGGAGGCAAGGCGGGAGAGCATGCCATACAGGGCATAGGCGCCGGATTCATACCGTCTGTACTCAACACCGAAGTAATTGACGAAATTATCGCAGTTTCGGACGAAGACGCATATATTTGCGGAGCCGAGATCGGACGGAGAGAAGGTATCCTTACGGGGCCGAGCGGCGGAGCGGCCCTTTTCGCGGCGAAAAACATAATTCAAAGAAAAGAATTCCGGGGCAAAACGATCGTAGTCCTTTTGCCTGACGGAGGAATCAAATATCTTTCCTCTCCTCTTTTCCGGAAGTTCTTCACGGAGCAGCGGCAATGAAAAACCAATTGAAAAGAGTTTCCGCTCTTATCCATCTTGACTCCGCCGAAACAGGCGATTTTGAAAATATGCGCGTCCTTCTCGACGGCTTCCTGCTTTCGGCTAAAAAAACGCTCTTCCCGGAACTCTGCTCCCATAACACCGATCAGACTTATTACGAATTGCGAAAAGCTGTGGGAATGCTGATAAAAGCTGCCATGCCCGTTGTCACGCGACGCGAAGCCTTTGAAGCTGCCGCCTCGCTTACCGCAGCCCTTCCCGAAATAAGACGTTTGCTCATGACCGATATCACCGCCGCCTATGAAGGCGATCCCGCTGCTTCCAGCCGTATGGAAGTAATCCTTTGCTACCCCGCGATCGAAGCTCTTACGGCTTACAGGATCGCTCACCTTCTCTATTGCGTCAAGCTGCCCGTTCTGCCCCGCTTCATAACCGAATTGGCTCACCGGTCGACAGGTATCGACATCCACCCGGGAGCAAAGATCGGTGAATACTTCTTCATTGACCACGGCACAGGCGTGGTGATAGGTGAAACTGCCGTCATAGGAAAAAGAGTCAAGCTTTATCAGGGCGTCACCATCGGCGCGAAAAGCTTCCCCCCGGACGCCGACGGCAATCCCATAAAAGGCATAAAACGCCATCCCGATATCGGCGACAACGTCATTATCTACGCCGGCGCTACCGTGCTCGGCGGGAAAACCGTTATCGGCAACGGATGTATCATCGGCGGAAATGCCTGGGTCACGCGCTCCGTCCCCGATAATACCAATATCCCTTCAAATTATGTAGGTTAGATCATTTCCGGATATATCGCCTGTGAGCAAGCACTTTCCGTGAACCTTACGGTATAACGTATGTTCTTCAGCTGTCGCTTCAATACGATTATGCTGTTCTGAACGGCTGTACGTCCGGTTTGCGGCAACTTATACCGTTCTTTGCCTCTTCCTATATTTATGGGAATTCCCCCTCAATAAAAGAACGTGCCTATAAAGCACGTTCTTTTATCTGCTTTTTTATCGGATTTCGGAAAGCTCGTTTTTATTATCCGTACATTTTCCCCACGATCCGATTATAAAACGAGGAAGGCAGTAATTTTGCCAGAAATACAAACAGTTTATATTTCGCCCCGACAGTATAAAGGGGTCTCAGTTTTTTCTTCTCCCCGAGTTTCAGAATCAACTTTGCGACTTTTTCGGGCGGCATACCGTTTTCCTCGTCCTTTTCCATGACGGCAACGCTTCTTTTCATCGACTTATATATTTCACTGCCTTTTTCGTTCTTTTTTCTTCCCGAAGTAAAGTCTGTTTTGATGTCTCCGGGCATCACTGCCGCCACCGATATCCCGAAAGGCCGTACTTCGTTCGCAAGAGCCTGACACAATACGTTTATACCGGCTTTTGTCGCTGAATAAAAGCTCTGATACGGTATTGCAAATACTGCCGCCACCGAACTGACGGCTATTATATTGCCGCCCTTTTCTCTCATCAGCGGCAACGCGTTCCGGATCACAGATAAATTACCGAAAAAATTCACGTCAAACTGAGACTTTGCCTCTTTTATTTCGGTAAACTCCACGGCTCCCGATATCCCGAAACCGGCGTTGCAAACCAATACATCTATACTTTCTTCTCTTGCCCCGATCTCGGCAAATGCCGCCGCAACGTCGCTCTCCGACGATATATCGCATCTTATATGAACACCGCCTTCCGCTCCGCCGTTGCGACTGAGCTCATATACCCGATACCCTTTTTTTATATACAGTTCGGCAGTCTTGGCTCCTATCCCGCGGGAACCGCCGCTTATCACCATCACCTTACCGCTCATATTGTCCGACGTTTTCATCTTTATCACCTTCCATTCCGGACGCACCCGAATTATAATCTTCGACAGTGATCACCCTGTCGCTCTCCACTCCCCACGATAACATGACCTCTTCACTCAGATAGTATCCCTTGAGTCTTTCGGCTACCACAAGCAAAAGATTGTTGCTCTCGGCTATTATACTGTCGTTTTCAGCTATGACGACGCCGTAAAGCCAGACCTCCTTAAGTGAATTACATAATACAAAACAGTTCGCTCCCAAAAGGACCTCCCCGCTCTCCACGTCCGGAAGCACTACCTTATATAATGCCGAACATCCTTCAAAAGCATTTTCTCCTATATATATATTCTTGTCGTAACTTTTATCGGCTACGTCAAATAAAGCAAACCTCAGCCCGTTACAATCCTTGAACGCGCTTTTCCCGATATATACCGTATTCTCGCCGAAAAGCACGTATTTGAGCAATTCGAACCCGTAGAAATCCTTGTCTCCTATCATCAGGATATTTCCGCCGAAATAAATGTCAGTTATAGTGTAACTGTTGAAAGCCCTCGGCATGTACCCCACTATTCGGCTCTGCACTCCGTCAAGCGTCACAGAGGACGCTATATAAGCCTCGGTCCCGCCCCAGAATCCGGCTATTACACAATCCTCGTCCGTCGCACCGTACGACAGAAGCGAATCATAAAGCTGATCGTCTTTATCCGCTATATCCCCGAGCTTTATATACGCGTAATCCTTGACCATATAAGCGGAAAATATATTGAGCTCCGACCACACCGACGCAGATATATATAATTCGTACGCCGTCTCGTCCACAAAAAACCCGATGTCCTGATAATAGCCCGGCCAGCCTTCAAGCTGAGGGGGCGTTGTACACCCGAGTATCACCGCGTTCATGGCGTAACAGCGCGAAAATGCGTCCATATCCATATAAGTCACGCTTTCGGGAACGACCAGACACATTATATATTTATTACCGCAAAATGCATACTTCCCTATATTCTTGATCCCGCTCAGAACCTCATACTGAGTGTTCTGCTTTCCGCAAGGATATATGACCAGCGTGTCTTCTGAATAGAGTACCCCGTCAGAAGAATAATACTTGCCCCCGCTTTCTATCCTTATGGCCGATACCGACGAGCATCCGTAAAATACCCCCGTGCCTATCTCGCTGATACTGCCGGGCAGATCAAAACTTTTGAGTATCACACATCCGTAAAAAGCCTCGTCGCCTATGCTCCTCAGCGATGATCCGCTCCCCAGAATCACTTCGGTCAGTCGAAGACACATCGCAAACGCCCTGTCTCCTATAGCTATGATAGTGGAAGGAAATACTACCGACACTATATTTTTGTTGTCGGCAAAAGCATTGTCGTAAACGTACGTTATCCCTTCCGATATCGTAAACCTCACGCTGCCGCCGTACTGAGGAGGTACTTTTATCAGAGTGTACATCAACGAGTCATATAAGACCCCGTCTGCAGAAATATAATAATCGTTTTCCTCGTCGACCTCTATACTGCTCAGATTAGGCAACGCATCAAAAACCTGCTCCGAAATGCTTTTTATGTTTTTCGATATAAAAAGTCTCTGAACGCTATCGCTTTCACTCAATCCGTATATCCCTATTACCGGAACCCCGTTTATGGACTCGGGAATAACCAGCTCGGTATGATTGTTTTTCTCCGACCTGATCACTACCCAACCGTCTTCAGTCTTTGTCAGCCACAACCCGTCCTGCACGGCTATGTCATCAGACGGCACTTCATTTAAACTCGCAACGTACAGCAATATGCAGGCTATGAGCATGACCAGCACCACAGAAAATGTTATGGTCTGAATTATCCTTATGCGCTTTCCCTGCTGCTTTTTGTCATTATCTGAAAACCTGTTCATCTTTTACCGCCTTTAAATTCACGCCGGAATATCTTTCTGCTCTTTCCTCGTATATTTTACCGATATCTTTCGGCCCCTTCCTCGAAACCCGACGCCTGACCGTCATTCCCGGATCATTTATGTCCTTTTCTGCGATCGTTCCTCAGTTATATACCCTCAGAACTTTTTCAACATTGCATTTTTTTATCGGTTTGCCTTTATGATTCCTCGATTCTATTCCTATATTTTCGCTGTTTACGACAAATGTCGGTTCATCCGAAAAAACCGCTATGTCATATGGCAGCGTTACGTAAGATGCAAATACCAGTTCTGTGCCGTTTACGCCGAATTCCGTTATTTTAACGCCTCTTCTTCCTCTGTTCATTCTTTCGAACTCGAAAGCGTTCACCCTCTTTCCGTAACCTTTGTTTGTGACGACTATAATTTCGCCGTCCTCGTTTATTATATCGGCGCATATCAGTCTGTCGTTTTCAGCAAGCATCATTCCTCTGACGCCCCCTGCCACTCTTCCCTGAAGCGGTATATCCTCTATCTTTACGTTCGTACACAAGCCGAGTGCAGACACCATCAGAATCCCGCAGCCTTCATAGCTTTCCGATACCGCTATCAGACTGTCTCCTTCTTTGAGCTTCATCACGTTGAAGAAAGGCTGCTTCACCGGTACGCACTCGCTCCATGCCGTAACCTTCACGCTCCCTGCTGCCGTCACAAAAACAAGATTCTTTTCCGGAGGCGTTTCGAAGGCAAAAAGTCTTATACATTTTTCTTCTTTGCCCAATCCGAATACCGACGATATATTTCCTCCGCTCTCGCGGAATTTTGCTTCCGGGATCTCGGCAATGCTCTTTTTATAACAGTTGCCCGCATCGGTAAAACAAAACACAAAATCGTTGCTTACTGCCGGCACGGCCTGTATTATAATATCCTGCACGGATACCGACGCCCCTATTCCGCGCGAACTCATATTGTAATTCTTCTGAGGCACTTTTTTTATCTTTCCGTCGCCTGAAAGAGTCAGTACGTAATTTTCCGCCGGAACTTCGTCTTCATCCGTAGTCACTCTTATATCCTCTGCCGACTTTACTATCACGCTCTTTCGTGGAACCCGGTAATTTTTCTTTATCTCCAGCAACTCGGTTTTTATTATGTCCATAAGAAGAGCTTTGTTCTTAAGTATCGCTTTCAGCCGCGCGATCTCCTTCAAAAGCTCCTGCTGTTCTTCCGCAAGCTTTTTCGTCTCAAGTTTATTTATCCTTGCAAGCTTAAGATCAAGTATCGCCTGAGCCTGAACATCGGTAAGAGAAAATGTCTGCATCAAACGCCTCTTCGCTTCGGGCGTATTGGCTGACGTCCGTATTATCGCTATGACCTCGTCTATATTATTGACCGCTATGACAAGACCCGCAACTATATGCTCCCTTTCCTGCGCGACTTTCAGATCGTAAGCCGTCCGCGCATATACCACCTTCTCCTGATACTGTGTATAATATCTTATTATATCGAGCAGACCCATGAGTCTCGGTTTGCCGTCGGCAATGGCCACCGTATTGACCGAAAAGCCCGTTTCGAGATCGGTGTACTTATACAGCATTTTCAGAACTTCATCCGAATCGGCTTCCTTTTTTAAACGTATTACCGCACGCATGCCTTCTTTATCCGATTCGTCCACTATTTCCGAAATCACAGAAAGCTGTTCTTTGAATTTTTCTCTCAGCGCCTGAACACTCTGCAGCCAAGCCGCTTTGTTGACCTGATAGGGAAGCTCCGTTATTATGAGGCTCTTGCGTTCGTTTTTTTCGCCGGCGACGTGTACCTTCCCTCTCAGTATGAGTTTTCCCTTACCCGTCTGATAAAGCGAAAGCAGATCCCCTGCTATCACATATGCGCCCGTAGGGAAGTCCGGACCCTTTATTATCCTGAGCATTTCGGGCAGGGTTATTTTCTCGTTGTCTATATAAGCCACCACACCGTCTATTACTTCGGCAAAATTATGCGGAGGAATGTTTGTCGCAAGTCCCACGGCGATCCCTCCCGCGCCGTTTACGAGAAGATTGGGGAACCTCCCCGGCAGCATATCCGGTTCAAGACGGCTGTCATCATAGTTCCTCGACCACTTTACGGTATTTTTGTCTATATCTCTCAACAACTCGAGCGCTACCGGCGACAATCTCGCTTCGGTATATCTCATCGCGGCAGCACTGTCTCCGTCTACGCTTCCGAAGTTGCCCTGACCGTCCGCAAGCTGCATATTCATACTGAAACTCTGCGCCATCCTGACCAGAGCCTGGTATATCGAACTGTCTCCGTGCGGGTGGTATTTTCCCATGCAATCGCCCACTATCCTCGCACTCTTTAAATACGGCTTGTCAGGCGTCACCCCGAGTTCATACATAGTGTAAAGTATCCTGCGCTGCACAGGCTTCAAGCCGTCTTCCACCCGGGGCAGCGCCCTGTCAAGAATTACATGCTCCGCATAAGGCAGCATGGACTCATGCATCACTTCCGACATATCTTTCAAAAGAAGATTCGTTCCGTCCTCCTGCCTTCCTACGTTTTCAGATCTGATTTTTCTTTTAGTCATGCGTTGCCTCCGCCTCTCGACTTGTATTTCTCTATCGCGGCATCCTTGTCCTTATTGAAATTCGCATACTGCGAAATATAATCCCGCCGCGCGTCGGCACTGTCGCCCATGAGCACGGTCACTAACCTGTCCGCTTCCGCGGCGTCCTCAAGCGTTACCCTGACCAGCGACCTCGTTTCGGGGTTGAGGGTGGTATCCCAAAGCTGTGAAGGATTCATCTCTCCGAGCCCTTTGTACCTTTGCAGATTTCCGCTCCTGCCTGCCTGTGCCATGGCGTTATTCAGTTCGTTGTCGTCGTAGCAATAGATCACAGTGCTCCCCTTGGTCACCTTGTATAAAGGCGGCATCCCTATATACACATGCCCTTCAAGCAGAAGCTCCTTCATATACCTGAAGAAAAAGGTGAGCAATATCGCTCTTATATGAGCTCCGTCCTGATCCGCGTCGCTGAGTATTATGACCTTATCGTATTTCAGCGACTCCATGGCAAGCTCCTCTCCGACCCCTACTCCAAGCGCACTTACTATGCTTTTTATCTCGTCGTTTTCGAGTATGGTCTTAAGACGCCTTTTTTCGGTGTTGAGCGGTTTCCCTTTGAGCGGAAGCACCGCCTGAAATCTTCTGTCCCTTGCCTGCTTCGCACTGCCGCCTGCCGAATCTCCTTCCACTATATACAGCTCATTCCTCGAATAATCTTTTCCCGTACACGCGGAAAGCTTGCCGACCAGGAATCCGTTATCGAGATTGTTCTTTACTCTGAGCAATCGTTTTGCTTCGGCTTCTTCCATCCTCGCCTTGCCTGCAGCTATCGCCTTGCGGACTATTATCTCCCCTGTTTTCTTCTCTTTTTTGCCCTCAAAATATTTGCCGAGCGCTTCCGTGATCAACGTTTCTATCACCGGCCTTACTTCCTGATTACCCAGCTTGGTCTTTGTCTGACCCTCAAACTGCACATTTGCCAGCTTTACGGAAAGTACGGCAGTTATTCCCTCACGATAGTCTTCTCCGAGCAGATTATCGTCTTTGTCCTTAAGAAGTTTCGCTGCGCGCGCAAAATCGTTCATCACTCGGGTCAGAGCAGACTTGAATCCCGTTTCATGAGTACCGCCCTCCAGAGTCGGGATAGAGTTCACGTACGAATAAAGATTTTCCGTATAACCGTCGGTATACTGGAACGCCAGCTCTGCTTTGACTTTCGCCTCCGGGTTTTCGGCGGAAATATACACGGGCGGTCTGAACAGCGTTTCCTTGTTTTCATTGAGATATTCCACGTAATCCGAAATTCCGCCGTCGTATCTGAACTCGTTTTCCGTGCCATCTCTTTCGCTCTTTATATAAAAAACGACTCCGCTGTTCAGAAAAGCCAGTTCTCTTACCCTGTTTTCAACAGTTTCGTAATCAAATTCGGAATCCCCGAAAACATTGTTGTCAGGTAAAAATGTGACGCTTGTCCCGGCAGACTTCCTCTTATAAGGCTCGCATGAAAGCTCCGTTTCCTTCTCGCCGCTGTGCCATTTCCCCTTTTTATCGCAATAACTGTGAAAACGCATGGAATACTTTTTATTGTCACGGTAAACGTCTACCTTGAGCCACTCGGAAAGAGCGTTGGTGACGCTTGCGCCCACGCCGTGAAGACCTCCGGAAGTCTTATATGCGTTGTTATTGAACTTTCCTCCCGCATGAAGCTGAGTAAATACCAGCTCGACGGCAGGCACTTTCTTCACGGGGTGTATGTCCACGGGTATACCTCTCCCGTCATCATTGACGGTTGCACTGCCGTCTGCATTGAGGATCACTTCGATCCTTTTTGCATAACCGTTTGCAGCTTCGTCCACCGCGTTGTCAATGATTTCCCATAGTATGTGATGGAGTCCCTTGGGTCCGGTGGTACCTATGTACATTCCCGGCCTCACTCTCACCGCCTCAAGCCCTTCAAGAACTTCTATGGAATCAGCTTTGTAACTTTGCGCCGCAAGCGCCGTATCCTTCTTTTTCGCCATCACTCTTTTTTAAGCTGTGCTTAAAACTCCTTCTGAGATATAAATTTGAGATGATCTGCGGCACGCTCGAGATTATTTACCGTATTTACATATATGCCGCCGCTTTCGGGATTACATTCTCCCTTGTTCATCCTCTGATAATGATTTTCAAGATTTCTCGACCTGAGTTCGTCCACCTCGTCTTCAAGAGCGTCAATTTCTCTCTTGTGCTCGTTGCTCCTCTTTATGAAATCATCCATCGTGTACCCGTACATACTGTCTATTGCTTCGAACATGTCCTTTATTTCAGCGATTATCGCGTCCGAAAACGCAAGATTTTTACTTTCCGCATTTGAAGTATACCTCATTATGTTTGATGAAAGATCGGCTATACGCTCGAAATCGCTTATAATATAATGCAAATTGCTTACTACTCTTTCGTCGCGGCCGCTGAGGTCGTAACCGCTGAGCTTTATAAGAAAACGGGTTATCTCCTCTACGAGAAAATTCACTTCTTCCTGAATATCCTTTACCTTTTCGCTTTTTGATGAGTCAAGCTTGAGAAACGACTCCACACTCAGCGATAACGACTGCCTTGTCAGCACAGCGATCCTTTCGGTCTCTTTGAGAAGCTGTTCAACGGCGATGGAAGGGGTAGCAAGGATCCTGTCGTCTATATACTGCAGAACAAACCTGCTTTTTTGTTTTTTGTCCTTGAATACAAGCTTGGATATCGAAACAAGATATTTCGCAAACGGAAACATGATGACAGTGCTTATAACATTGAACATAACATGGAAAGCCGCTACGATCAGACCGTGATTGTCACCGAAAAGCCCCACCATCACCCGGTCGTAAAAGCCCGGATAAAGCAACAGAAAAACAGTAAAAATTATCGAACCGATCACATTGAAAAGCAAGTGGATAAAAGACGCTCTTTTGCCGTTCGGAGAACTGCCTATGCCTGCAAGCATAGCCGTTACGCAGGTACCTATATTCGTACCTAAAATTATAAACAATACCGCGTTTCCGCCTGCACCGATCTGGATGCCCTGTCCTACCATAGTGATAACGATACCTGCCACTATTGCCGAGCTCTGTACCAGACCCGTGAACAAAGCGCCTATCACCAATAACAATATAGGGTTGGTCACGGACTTTATGAGTTCCTGAAAAGTAGGATCGGTCTGCATGAATTCCATAGAAATCGACATACATTTCAGCGCCACGAAGATGGTCCCCAAACCGGCAAGAAAAGTACCCCAGGTTTTTATTTTGTCGGTTTTGGCAATGATGCTTATTATGACCCCGACAAATGACAATACCATGAACAGATCCGTAACGGGAAAAGATTCTCCTGAATTCAGCGTGGGCAAAGCGGACAAAACGCCGGTTATCGTAGTACCGATATTTGCGCCCATGATAATATAAGTAGCCTGGATCAAAGTCATGATGCCGGCGTTCACCATACCGACTACCATAACGGTGGTCGCCGAGGAACTCTGAATAAGAGCCGTCACACCTGCTCCTATGCCGACCCCCGCAAGCTTATTCCCGGAGACTTTATTCAACATATGTCTGAGTTTTGAGCTCGAAATCTTTTCCATGCTCTCGCTTGTCATATGTATGGCAACCATAAATATTCCCATACCGGCAAACAACAAAATAATATTGGATAAAACCTGATAATCCATATACACCCCTACATCAATACAGTATCATTTATCTCAAGTGAAAATCCCGACCCGAGATAATGCGCCGCCGACTGACACATATACATCCTGTTCAGGAATATTTTAAAATACTCTATCACGGAACATATCTCGGTATCAATACTCAACTTTAAAATAATCTTTTTGTCCTCCACTTCCAGCCTGCTTTCGGTAACCGCATAATTCACCCTGTCATGGATGTCTTCCCCGATCATTCTGGAACGCACCCTTTTTCTGCTCACATCGGCTTTATCTGCCAGAATAAGCGCGGCGGATATGTTGCTGACAACTTTTCCGGTGGCTTCATCATGATTTCCTATAGCCGTTGCCACCGCCGCCCTTTCGGTAATGTCCATCCCCATACGCCGCAGTATGTCAAGCGCGAGTATGGCTCCGGTATGGGCGTGATCCGTACGGTTGATCATGTTGCCGATATCATGCATATACCCGGCTATCCGCGCAAGCTCGGCTTCTCGCGGCGAACCGTTGAACTGTTCGATTATCCTGCCCGCAAGCATGGCACATTTGGCCGCATGCGCAAAACCGTGCTCCGTGAAACCCATTTCACCCAACACGTCGTTACCTGCAAGAATGCAGGCGTTTACCTCGGAATTATTCTTTACGTCTTCAAATGTCACCATATTTCTCCGATCCGGTTAAGTTTTCCCTGACCGCCGAACTCAAACCCCTTCCGGCATGCTTGCCGTGGTTCCGTTTCACCACGGATGCCGCAAGTTTCTCGGCGTTTCGGACTTTTTTTTCTGCTATAGCGTCTGCTGCAGGCGCTTCGGTCACTTTTCGTCCGGTTGCCCGACGACACTGTCGGCGTTTCGGACTTTTCTTTCTGCCATAGCTCTGCTGCAGGCGCTTCGGTCACTTTTCGTCCGATTGTCCGACGGCATTGTCGGCTTCGTCATTTACCGTCACTTTTACGCTCAGCACCCTCCGCGGCTCCGTTTCAATGACCTCGAAACTCAGATTGGCAAAATCAAATTTATCGCCGGGGCGGGCATCCCGCCAAGCTTTTCAAGTGCAAAGCCTCCTACCGTATTATAATCACTTTCAAAATCCTTTGCGTCGTAATCCGTAAGGTCAAAGAGATCGTAAATATTCATATCGCCGTCCACAGTGTATACCCCGCTTTCGCTTTCAACGTATTCTTCCCGCGGAATATCCATCTCGTCCCATATGTCTCCTACAAGCTCTTCCAAAATATCTTCCATTGTAAGGATACCCATCATACCGCCGAATTCGTCTACGACTACGGCAATATGTACTCCCTGTTTTCTGAATTCGCTGAGCAGTTCGCTTGCCGGTTTGCTCTTATGAACGAATATGGGCTGATACAGCAGTTCCCTGATGTCCGCTTTCTCTCCGGAATTGATTTTCCTGAGCAAGGTCTTTGTGGGCAAAACGCCGATTATCTCATCTATATTGCCTTCGTAAACAGGAATGCGGTAGTAATTGTATATTACGTCGTTATCATATAATGAGGAAATATCGTCATTAATATCCATTGCTACCACGTCCACGCGCGGGATCATTATTTCGTGCACTTCAACTTCCCTGAAATCTATAGCGGAACGTACCAGATCCCCTTTCTTCTCGTCAAAACCGCCGTTTTGTTCGATGGCGTCCACGATAGTAAACAGTTCCTCATCGGTGGTATGTTCTTTGTTTTTCGAAGTCCATAGAAAGGATATCTTCTTCACAAACTGCGAAACCGCAAACACCACAGGCTTCATGACCGTTTTACAGATATTAAGCGGAAAAGCAAAAGCCAATGAAAGTTTATAACTTTTCTTTACCGACAAAGTTTTCGGCAGTATCTCCCCGAATATGAGTATTATGACCGTCATTCCGAGCATCGCAACGGTAGGCCCGGAAACCGGACCGAATAACTCGTTTGCAACGAGAGAAGCCATACTTGAAGCGCAAATATTCACGAGATTGTTTCCCACGAGTATCGTGGAGATGGTTTCGCCGTAATTATCGGCCAGACGGAGAGCATCGGAAGCTTTTTTGTTCCCTTTTTCGGCATTTCTGTTGAGATGCAGCCTGTTATCGGAACCGAATACGATCTCACTCGCAGAGAAAAACGCCGAAAACACTATACACACTGCAAGAGCAGGCAAAAGGTACCAATATGTCATACTTTCCCTCCCGCCGCCGTTTCAGGCATCTTTTCAGCTATTCCTTCCACCAGCTCTTCGAGTACATCTTCCATAGTGACCAGCCCCGTGGTACGGCCTTCGGAGTCAACTACAAAAGCAATGTGCGTCCTATGGGCACGGAAACCTTCGAATACTTCGTCCATAGTAGTATTCTCAGGCACTTTATACGGCGGGATCAGTGCTTCTCTGAGTCTGAGTCCCTTGTTATGTTCTGCCATTTTATGATAACTCCGAACGTGCAGTACGCCGATTATGTTGTCTGCGCTTCCTTCGTAAACAGGGTATCTCGAAAATCCGGACCGGGTAATTTGTTCGAGTATTTTTTGTCTTGTGGCGTTTACGTTGACGGACACAAACTTCTCTGTCGGAGTAAAAACATCCTTCACCTGTTTGTCGTTGAACTGAATGGCCGCCTGAATAATGTCGCTTTCCTGCTCGTCCAGTACTCCTTCCTTCTCGACAGACTCGATTATATCCGTAAAGTCGTCTTCCGTGATAGAGGGTTCCTCCTCTGAGCCTCTATGCCCCGATACCTTCCTCACTAACCATATCAGACCTTTGAATATTATTGAGACCGGAGTAAGCAAAACGGATAAAAACTTCAAAGGATAAGCAAAAGCCAAAGCCATGGAATCAGCATTGGCCTGAGCAATGTTTTTAGGTATCGTTTCGCTGAAAACAAAAACGAGTACAGTCGTGACGACAGTCGCTACAACAGTGCCCAGCGCTTCGCTCTTCAATAAACTTACCGCCATCAGAGAAGCCAATACGGACGCACATACATGTATCACATTATTGCCCACGAGAATAACTATTAGAGAGTTATCCATATCTTCGGCCATTTTGAGCACCAAAGCCGCTTTTTTATCGCCGTCGTCGCTTTTTACTTTCATACGGAACTTATTGGAATAAGTGACAGCTGTTTCCGCGGCGGCGAAGAAGCCTCCGGCAAGAATCAGAATAAAAAAACCAGATAATGGTACCATGAAGGACCGGGGTCCATAAAGGTAAACTCCTTTTCGATAATGTGCAGAGCAAAACTACACCACTAATATTATAAACATATCGGAGAAGATTGTCAAATAATCAATACCGCAATTTAAATTAACGCTTTATCCGTTCACTCCCCGCCCTGACTCAGCTCACACCTTTACCCTTCAGCGGTACCTGCTCAGCTCTCTCCGTAGCGAACGCACTTCGGGAAGTTCTGCCCCGGGAAAATATATATGTGTAAAATACGCCGTTTCGGCATGTATATCTTTACGGAACAAAAGCTCTGCTATATGGATTTTTTATATTTCTTTCGCAGTTTGCTGCACGGATCAAACCAAGCCGATAAAATCCCGGGATTATGATTTTTATAAGCTTTTGTCCGGCACAAAACCGATGTTGAACACATAAAATTCCCCGGTTTTTTTAATTTAAAAGGTATTTTTGTCCGCTAAAATATTATTTTCTGCCGGCAAATATGTCTGCACGCGCATTTCTCCGAATAAACGGGCAGAATTTCGCCTTATAGCAGCGCTTCATCGATACCTGAGTCAACTTGTCCATATTACCGCATATACCGGAACACTTCTTTTGCCACAGCAAAATAAAAAGCCCTCCGGACAGATGCGCCGGAAAACGTTTTGGGATCCGGATTTTTACCGATGCTTTCCTGCCGGACACTTATCCGCCGGATTTTATTTGTTTTCACCTTCCTGCAAACAATTACGGATGTTTGACGTACTGCACTCCTTCAGGAAAATTTCTCAATAAAAAGTTGATGCAGACGTTACGCTGCATCAACATATATCCGCATGAAAACACCTTCCCGTAACGGCATAAAAAGCTTTATCCGGGATCATCCGTTTTCCCTTTCTCGGCTGAGAAGTACTCCCCTGTCCCTGACGAGATTACCTTTCCCTCTTTTCCTGCGCTTTACGCATTCAGTCAGAAGGTATTCTATCTGACCGTTTACCGAACGGAATTCATCACTCGCCCACTTTGCTATATCGTCATAAAGCTGAGGCGAAATTCTTAATGGTATTTGTTTTTTGTTCTTATCATCCATCAGTATAAACTGCCCGAATTGATCACAGGCTGTGCATCTCTGTTACCGCACAGTACCACCAGAAGATTGGATACCATAGTTGCCTTGCGCTCCTCGTCCAATTCTACTACTTTGTTTTCCCCGAGTTTTTCAAGCGCCATCTCCACCATCCCGACAGCACCGTCAACTATCATCTTGCGCGCATCTATCACTGCCGACGCCTGCTGCCTCTGAAGCATCACCGCCGCTATCTCGGGAGCATACGCAAGATACGTGATCCTCGCCTCTATTATCTCAAGCCCCGCTTCCTTCACCCTGTTGCCGATCTCGTTTTTTATGCGCTCGGCTACTACCTCGCTGGAACCTCTTAGACTTCCTTCATCCGCAATCCCGTCGCCGGTTGTATCTATATTCGGAGCAACGTCATAAGGATATATCTTCACTATTTGCCTGAGTGCACTGTCACACTGCAACGACAGATATTCCTTATAGTTGTCTACGGTAAATACCGCCTTGGAAGTGTCTACCACTCTCCACATAACGGCTATACCTATTTCAACAGGATTGCCCAGACAATCATTCACCTTCTGCCTGTTATTGTTCAGGGTCATAATTTTCAAAGATATTTTCCTGTTTACAAAATTAGTTCCCGCAGAGTTGTTTTTGGTACTGTCGACCTCTCCGGTCACGGCGCTTACGTCACCGCTCTGCTTCAATCTTGTATCTGCCGCAGGATTGAAAGGCACACAGAAAGGATTTACGAAATAAAAACCCTCCCCTTTCAGCGTACCGTAATACCTCCCGAACAATGTGAGCACCATGGCCTCCTGAGGCTTCAGAACTTTGAGTCCGAAAAAAGGAATCCACCCCACAAAACAATATACAGCACATATTATCAGTATTACGTTACCGACTGCTGCAAGATGCGCCATACTCAATAAAATAACAGCAATAACCGCAATAAGATACAATGCCGCAAATATAAGCATTACCGCCATACCGTGATTTTTGTTCTTCAGAATTTTTTCTTCCATAACACTCTCCTATTATTTTGATATATAAATGATATCATATGTTTTTTCTTTTGTCAAGCATCTGAACCAAAATAATTCAAATCACAAAACCGAGGCAATCAAATACAGGCGATCTATACCGGCGCTTGTTTCGACGCTTTCGTTATACTTTAATTGAAATACGGATAATATAAGTTTTTGCGATCGATATGGTTTTTCTTCCGAAACCATATAAGCAGGCTTTTTCAGCAGCCTGTTCGGAGAAACTGACTTAAAACCATACGATATCTCTGTTTTTATCAAAAACGAATATAATTTGATAAATAATTCATATGACGGGCAGCGTAACAGCATAAGACGCTTGTGACTAATGCATATACGGACACATTTCGCCATAAGTATTCGAATTGCCTTTATTCGGATGCAAATATCCGATCTTTTATTTTTTCGAAACCAACTCCATCGCACAAACGGAATTTCGGAGCTATGGAAACAAACAGATAAGCTGACCTCAGAATTAAATGCATAAAAAAGCTGACGCGCCGCACTGATTCGCTTCGCTTTCGTAAGAACGTACGGCAATACGGGACTTACCGAACGGACAAAACGTCAATCTCTGCAAAACTTGCACGGACGATTTCGATATGAAACCCTTCGAACGCGGCGTAAAATATTCTGAATAATATTATAAGCTGTTTAGATCAACGAACAAACTTGTTTTGAATACAGATAAAAATGTGCTCATGATGTGTTAAAAAAAGTGCATAAAAAATCAAAGAGCGGCAACCCGTTTCGGTCAGCCGCTCTTTGCATTGCGTCCGGATTTTATTCTTCATCAAAAAATCGGTTGTTTTCTCCGATATAAGCGACGATTTCGCCAAACGTTACGTTTTCCTTCATCGAAAGATACGTCGGAGAATATTCGTCAAACATCTCCGTTATTACAGAAAGTGCGGAAGAGGGAAGAACGGCAGAGTCAATATATCTGTTGTTTTCGCATACTTCAAAGGAAAAACTGTCCGCGTTTTCCCTCTGAACGAACAGCATGGGAATCGTTGCCTCACGCTTTTCGTATATCGTTTCTCCCTGCTCCGTTACGGCCACATAGTACCACACCGTTTTCATTTCGATATCGTAATGTCGAGAAGTATTTACGAATAAAATAGTATTGAATTCGGGAACGAAAGTCGTTTCCGCACCGTTCACATAAACGGAATTTGCGTTTAAATTATTGTCGGGGTTTGTTTCGTCGGTCACGCGTACGGAAATCAGACCGGCAACATCATACAGATTGAACCAAAGCGTATTATATTCCGTATCTGTCAGTAATTCCGTTTCCGTCACTTCGCCGCCAAGCATTTTTCCGGTTTTTGAATCGTACAACTCAGCGTATGTATCGATCGGCATATCCGCATTTTCGCGCTTGTCGGAGAAAATGGCTGTGACATTTTCGTCCGAATAGAGCAAGGCGGAAGTCTTTACCGAAACCTCTTCGGCTCCGTAAAATTCATAAAGAGAACCCTTTACCTTATCGCCTTCACGTACAAATTCTATCTGCTGCAATACGCCGATACCGCTCATTGTAAACTGCATTGCCATTTTCAGAACAGAATCGGACATCTGGTATTTCAGCGCAATTCCATCCGAAATCTGAATTCTTCCTTCGTTTCGGAATTCTGCTGCGGCCGAACGGTCGGATACCAATTCTACGGAAACAATGTCGTTGCCTGCAAGCAAAGTTACGCGGTCGCCGTCAAGTGTGATCCGGAGTCTGAACTTTTCTCCGGCAATCTCCGCTTCACCCGTAAAACAATCGAAATCATCGGGATTTTTATCGATAAAATTCTGATAAACAGAAATGATCGTTTCTCCGGAGGTAAAAATGACGTTGGCGACTTTCAATGCCGTATCAGCCGTTACCAGGCCTTCGTAAAGCACATTCAGCTGTCTGCCGATCGGCCTGCTTGCTATCATGGAAACATTTGTATCAGCGGCAAAATCCGCACCGCTCAGCGGCATATCGGTGTATGCCATCCTTTCCGGAGAAAAGGCGTCGGGAAGAAAATTCCACGGTTCGGGACGGTCGAGTATGTCGGAAAGAATCTCTGCCGCGGCCTGTGTTACCGTATAAATTTCCAGTGTAGCAGTGAGCTTTTTCGTTTCGTAATTTATGTTTGTCAAAGTTGCCGTAACGGTATAAGTTCCTTTTTCCGTCTTGTCGTTGTTCTCATAAACAACTTCCGTATTTTCGGGCAGCGATCCCGTAACTGACAGCGAGTGAGATTTTCCGTTGTACAGAAAACGTGCGCTTTCAAGCGTTATATCGTCAGGAAACTGCGCCTTTTTGATCGTGAGCGTCGCCTTCAATGTGAGAGTTTTATAACCCTCTTTTGTAAGTGTGACGCCGATTTCGTATGTACCGGCGTTGGTCTGTCCGTTATTCTGGTAGGTGACCGCCGTGTTTTCGGGCAAGGTACCCTGAATTGCAAGCGAGTGTGACCGCCCGTCGTAAACAACGCTGTCGCTTTCCAGCGTGATACCGGTAAATTCGTTAAGCGGTTCTTCGCCGCCGGGCGTCTGACCGAAATTAAAAACAATAATAAGTAACAAACATAAAGATATTGCGACTATCAGGCCGATAAGAACTTTCTTATTCATATGAATGCCTCCTTTAATCGGCGATAAACTGATTCAGGTTTTTTGCGCCCGTCTGATCCATAATGGATTTAAGATGGTTTTTCAAAGCCACGGGATCTTTGATCGCCCTTGTGTCGATATCCCAGCGCCCGACCATATCGACGACCACATCGCCGTAATTGAATATGTTGCCGGCTATAGAGCGGTTGATGCGCACACCTACGATCGTAGTAAGGATGCTCTGTCGTTCTTCTGTATGTAAGAAACCACGGTGCATAATTACTTTATCTTTATAAAATTCAATTCTGAATTTTTTGACTTCGATAATCATGTAAATCATTAAAAATATGGGGACGATTAACCAGCAAAATAAAATACATATAAAGATTTTTCCGCCGCATTCGCCTAAGATACTTTTTTTCGCTACATAATCAGGTTCCATCATTTACTCCTTTCTGTTTATTATACTTTTATTATAATCACGAAAATCGTGAATGTCAACTGATATTCATATATCTCGTGTATTTTGATATTATGAAAGTCTTTGGCGAAAGATTAAGAGAGTTGAGAACTGCGAAAGGAATAACTCAAAAGCAATTTGCAAAACTTCTGAACGTAAGCGGAAATACCGTTCACTGTTGGGAAACAGATAAGCAGGAGCCCTCCATGTCGATGCTTTTGTATATAAGTGAGTATTTTGAAGTATCGCTCGATTATTTGTTTGGAAGAATAGACTATTGAGTTCAAAAAATCAGTTTTCATTTTTTTTGTCAGTAAATGCATAAAAATCACAGACTTTTTTACCCTTTTCGGATAAAACGCTTAAAGTGTGATTTTGAAAGATTTAAGCAGAAATCTCCTTTACTGATATGACTCGGCAGGCAGAGCATGTCCTTGGTATAGTTACTCGGCCTTTATGCGATTCACAAACGAAACCGCGGTTTTCCGGGTAATTACAAATTGCAAATTAAGTAAATCCAAGTTTGAAATCTGAGGGAATAACTCTATCTTCACGCCCTTTGCAATCATATGTAAACGGGACCGGATCAGGGCATTTTAGACTCTTCGGACAGAAAGACAAACAAGAAATAACTCTGGCTCCCGATTCCGACCCGAAAAGCCGCAATCATACCTGATTGTATGCGATTGTACCCGATACCTCTTTCTTACAACTCAATATTCAGCGAAATATAAAGAAAAACCACCGTATCGGGTGGTTTTTTCTGGAGCTGCTAACCGGATTTGAACCGGTGACCTCATCCTTACCAAGGATGTGCTCTACCTCCTGAGCCATAGCAGCATATTAATCTCTGAAGGATACCGACAGATCCGGTCACATCAGGACCGCTCCCCCGCCGGCCGTATCTTTTAAGCCTGCACGACTCGCACAGTCGTGCAAACAATATCCCGACGAAGCTCCTCTTATGACACCTTCCTCACGGATCCGGAACGGACAACTCCAACGAAATACCTATATGACTATACAATAATATAAGTTTTAAGTCAAGCGATTTTAACGAGGTATTTTTGTTTTTTCCCAATCTTTTTGTCCGCAAAACTCCGCTATCGCCTTGTATGAAGACCTTCGGGACCAAACAGAATATTCCGAAAGCTTCCGTGATACATAAACATTAATTGCATTTCCGAGGCTAAAAATTCAATATGCCTGTTAAGCGTCGATACCGCGCCCAACGGCGCCTTTTTTTTATGCAAAACGGCACAGTAATAAATCATACCGCCATATACCGGATCATAATACTAAATCAAAAATTAAATTGAAATCATGTTTTCCCGGAGCAAATCCGCCCGCTGAAAAGCGGAAGCGTTATCAGCCGCTTCCGCCGTTTACCTTATATCACAAAAGTTCGGAATCTGCGATCGATTCGCCGTCAAATGACCGTATACCCTTCGGTACCGCGTATCACCCTGAAAATCTGTTCTTCTTTGCCCGTCGATGCGTTTATATACACAAAATATTCGTTCACACCGTCACTGCACTTGAATTCATAACAAAGTATTTCCTCCTCGTCGACGGGGATAAGCGCAAGACTCACTTTTTCAACGCTCAGAGAAGTGTCAAGTTCTGCCTGTGCCGCTTCAGGCTGCACAGTTATTTCCGCAAGACTCCTTTCCTTATGATTGAGCAGATAGCTCTCGGCTTCAACTCCCACTATCTTGCCGTATACGGCATCCACGGTCATTTTTATGAGGTCGGGATAAATTATTACACCGTTTTCTGTAACCGGACAAAGGTTGACGTATATATATCCGTCGATTGTCTTGCTCACCCAAACCGGAGTCGCATCGAAACCGAGCTTCTTCGCAAAAGCCTCGCTGAGATCTAGCGCCTGAGCCGCATCCATCTGAACGGCTTCGTCGTCACTGTCCTCTCGCATAAGATACCCGTTCATCTGACTTATATATCCGCCTGTTTCGGTCATGTGCACATTATAGCTCTCATCCCCGCACTTGACGTCAAACGAACATACCTTATATTTCCCCTCTATTTCACAGACATATTCTACCGAAATCACACCCATATCCTCAAGCAAAGCTTCCAATTTCGTCTTCAGTCTTTCTGCACTGTACTTTTCGCCCGTAAGTTCGACTTTTCCGTCATCGTTTTTACTGTCCGAAAATGGTCCGTCGTATATCAGTTTCGGATATTCGAACGGTCTTTCCGATTCTCCCGTTTCAAAGCCTTCCCCCACCGCAAAGTCATCCGCCTGTTCGGAAGAAAAAATCTCCGTAAAACTCATATACCCTATTTTGTCGTAGAGTTTGCCTAAGTTTTCCTTGAGCTTCACAACTATATCATAAAGCTGCATGAGAGTTGCCTTCTCTTCTGCCGAAATCCCTTCTCCGTTCCCTATCTTCCTGTTCAGATAAAGACAGTAATCTCCTACCTGATTTATGAACTTCACAGTTCCCGACGTTTCGTTTTCTCCGTATATGGGCAGAGCGTTCGCACTTCCCTCTGCCGCCGCCGATTCCATGCTCAGCTTGCTCAATAACGATTGCTGTGTTTCCCCGCTCCCGGTCACGGCAAGCTTGGAAAGATTGACCTCCATGTTATTGACACTGTCCATCAATGTGTAAAAATTTTCTTCATAAAAGTTTTCCAGCGCCGTCCGGTACTGCTCTGCCGTAGTTTCGCTGTTGTTTATTCTTTCAGAAAGGTTGACCGCCGTCACCGCGAGCGCCACTGTCGATACGATTGCCGCGCATACGGCCAATATAAGCCAAACCCTGATTCCCTTGTCACTCATTTTATCTCCTTTTCGGCATAATCATGCAATTGTTTTTGCCCGATCTCAAAATTCGTCCTTTTCATCCGGCTAAAATACCCGCTGCGTCATTTTCACATACAGAATACGTGCTTTCCTATGGTCACTATTATGGGACGGCTGCGTATCCATTGATTTGTCGCTGTGGCAGGATTGTAGTAGTAAATGCAGCCGTATGTCGGATCCCATCCGTTGAGCGCGTCCTGTGCCGCCCTTATGCACTCATCGTTGGTACCGAGATTTATCTGCCCGTCCGATACGGCAGTAAATGCACCTGCCTGATATATCACTCCGCTTACCGTATTCGGAAAACTGCTGCTTTCAACTCTGTTCAGTATCACCGCCGCTACGGCAACCTTTCCCGTATAGCTTTCTCCTCTCGCTTCCCCGTAAACGCATCTCGCAATAAGATATAAATCACTGCTGCTGACGCTGCTGCCGCTTCCTCCGGATGAAGCGGAAGATAGGCTTATTCCCATTGCCGCTGCAGTGGCATTCCCGACTATGCCGTCTACTACAAGCCCGTTTCGCCGCTGAAAATACTTCACGGCAGCCGTCGTCTTGCTTCCGAATATACCGTCAACGCTGCCGGTATAATACCCCCAATTTTTCAGCTTTGTCTGGATCGTTCGCACCAGACTCCCCGTTGCTCCCTGCTTTACGACAGCAGCTTCAGCTTCGTCCGCCGGTACAAGCAGCGAAGCCAGTATCAGAGCCGCCGCAAACAAAAAACATATCAGAGCCGCACGATAATAAATTTTGTTTTTCATATTCCCTCCGAGAATTTTCGCTTATTGTTTTTTTCCCCATCGAACGTTTTTTAAACCTGCCGTATACATTTTTTTTGCGCCAGCCCCTTAACCGAAACACACCTTGTCAACGAAAGCCGGCTTTATTTACGTGTCGGGAGCTCAGCACCTTGACGCCCGCAAATTATAATAAAATATCAGTTTCCGGATATATAAACGTATCAAAAACAAACACTTGACTTACTGCAGAAAAAAGGTTAAAATAAAATAAATTCTTGTTTATTTAATATTCGGGATAAACAATAAATAAAATAAAATTTCCGACCTGCGGAGGTATTTTTATGGAAAACTTCACTTTACAGCTTCGCAAATATGTGGTGAATAATATTAATTTCACCCTCAACGAAAACTTCAACGCTAAAGAACAACATGAGATCAAAATACTTCCCAGTTTTCAGCGCACCGTAACAAAACTCAGCGCAAACGACGTTGCAGTCAGACTTTCCGTAAAGGTAGACAATTCGGATAAGTCCCTGCCCTTTTCACTCGAAGCAGCCGTGACCGGTTTTTTCTATATGGAAAACTGGTTTGACGACATTCGCCGCAGACAACTGCTCGAACAATCAAGCGTGACGATATTGTATCCCTACCTTCGCGCTTTGGTCAATACCGTTACGGTAAACGCCAACATCCCGCCCTACTCCTTGCCGCTGATAAATATTGCAGACCTCTTCGTAAAAGCCGCGTCCGGACAAACTCCTGCAGCTCCGAGCAGTACGATCATAAAAAGCTGAAAAAAATAAAGGCTTTTTCTTCCGAGCGGACGGCTCTGCCGCCCGCTTTCACTTTTTATCGGTCTGCCTGCTTCGGTATGCTTATCATCGTACTTCTTCCGACCCTGTTTTTTATCGGACCTTTTCAGTCACTTTCCTCTGCCACTTCTCGCTTCGGGGATGTCAGCTTTTTCATTTTTTTATCAAACAGAATAAAAAAATATATTTCAGATAATAATCATTATGTATCGTTTTTCGTCTGAACTGTCTGTTTATACTTATTTTTGCAATAACAATAAGTTGTTAATAACTTGTTAAGTCTTTTTTGAATTTAATATATTAAACTAAGAGTACCTATGAAAGATTTAGCTGACAAAATTTTAGAACTCCGAAAAGAACGCGGCTTATCTCAGATGCAACTTTCCCGCCTTACAGGTATCGCTCAGTCCAATATCGCACGATATGAACTCGGAAAAAGCGAACCGTCTGCCAGCGTCATTGTTGCACTGTGCAATTTTTTTGAAGTGTCTGCAGATTACCTTTTAGGACTCGAAGACGAAATGGGCAACAAACCATTCGGCGGGTGGCGGCCCGAAGAGTAACCGCATATCCGAAATCGGCAAGCGTTCTTCATTGTTATTCTTTATTTCTGCGCAAGCTTTCGATTTTTCGGCAGCTCTGTTTTTGTTATGCTTTTTTTGCGTCGGCACGTAACTGCAGATAATACTGCCGATATAGTTTTTTATTTGTTTTTAAAAGAACTTGACTTTACCGGGGATATATATTATATTAAAATAAATTCACCGCGAATATATTGCGCCGGGTCAGTCGCGCTGCCGCAACAGTGAGGTTTCAGATGAAAAAACGCTCAAAATCCATTATGATATATTTCTTATTCCTGTCTCTTATACACATCTGACGCTGCCGACGAAGAGGATAG
>ENA-OZAB01000036-OZAB01000036.1-human-gut-metagenome-genome-assembly--contig:-NODE-36-length-101752-cov-14.847055_pt1 | contig 101752 bp, 92 predicted proteins | sample MGYA00243297_ERZ653491 | MGnify/ENA primary metagenome ERZ653491 (study PRJEB26926, sample SAMN06165154) | human gut metagenome | biome: ENVO:00009003; feature: ENVO:2100002; material: ENVO:00002003... | reverse complement strand
AATGTTCATTACCAGTTGTGCTGGATATAATCACTCAGGATTCCGAGAGATTATTCTATATTTTTTATATCTTTACCTGTATAAATTGACTTAAATTACCTGGAAGCCTTTCCATTTCCCAGACTTCTGCCGCAGGATAAAAACGACTGCCCGGATAACCCAGTCACATACCATTGCAATGGCAATACCGATTACTCCCATATCAAAGACAATACCAAGAAGATACGACAGCAACAGCCGCACTGCAATCGTGGAAGCAACGGAAACGTACATGGTAAATTTCACGTCTCCCGCCGCCCGAAGTCCATTGCTGAGGGCACCGGAAAACGGATAAGCTGCCGCATTGAATACATTGTGAATCAACACCAGCCAGACCACAAGCTGCTTTGTCCCCGGCTCCAGTGCATAGAGCTTTAGAAAAAGCGGCGTCAGGAGAAACACAAGCAGGTTCCATGCCGTGGAAAGTAAAAGCGTGATTTTTGTCAGCTTCCTGAAATAATAGTCCGCTCCTTCTGTATCCCGGTTTCCCATACACTGCCCAATCACCGTGATAAATACCGGTCCCATTGCCACACCCATAAGCGCCGCCAAAGACCAGATGCTTTGCGCCACACCGTTAGCCGCAATCTGATAGGTTCCAAAAAGAGCCACAATACTGCTGAGAGCCACCTTTACCAGCTGGAACACACCATTTTCCAGTCCATTTGGGACAGCAATTCTCAAAATTTGCTTCATGGAATTGCCGCTCCACTTAAAAATCCATTCCCGCTGATAAAATACTTCATTTTTTCTGCGAAAGCACAGCCATGTAATCACCACAGCCGAAAATGTCCGGGCAATCAAAGAAGGATATGCAACGCCAGCCACCCCTGCATGGAGCAAAAATACCCCAATTACATTTCCAATCACATTGATAATATTGGATGCCACGGACAGATACATGGTTACATCCGTTTTTCCAAGACTGCGGTACACTGCGGCACCGGAGTTATAAATTGCCAATGCTGGATAGGAGTATGCAGAAATCCGAAGATAGGTTACACAAGCTTCCATGACGGAATCCTCAACCCTGCCAAACATCAGGCGCAGTATTCCTTCATTTCCCACCAGAACCGCTCCCGCCACAATAACCGAAAAAATAGTGGAGAACAACAAAAGCTGGCTGGCAGAAGCTCCTGCCGCAGCCTTTTCCTTCCTGCCAATGTACTGGCTGATTACAACCGCTCCGCCGGATGCCAATGCGGTAAACAGATATATAAAAATTGTATTAAATTGATTTACCAAAGAAACACCGGAAACAGCTGCCTCTCCCGCATAGCTTACCACCAGCGTATCCGCCATTCCCACCAGCATAACCAAAAGCTGCTCGAAAAACAGCGGGACAATCATTTCTTTTAAATTCTGATTGGAAAACACTTTTGCCTTCTGCTCCATTTTTTATCCCTTTGCCTTTCATTCCATGCTTTACTCCAAGATACCATTGGTTTCTAACCATTCCGTTACATCATCAGGAAAACAACTTGCCTTTCGTTTGGATTTTTCGTTGGCAGAGAGCCAATCGAATGTACTTGTGCGTATATTCGGCAATTTCCCCAAGAGTCGTATAGTCCGAATTTAGTTCGGGATATGTGACCGTGATGCTGATAATCTCTCCAACACTTTTGACACATAGTAGGCGATAAATACCCATAATCCCATCATTGCCATATATTCCACAAAGATGAAAACTGCATTCTTTTCGTAATCAAGAAATGCAAACTCCACTTTGAGAAACAGATAGGACAAAATATCTGCCTGATAGAAGCAGACTGCTCCATACACAGCAATCAGAACGGCTATCAACCGAAGAATCCACAGAAAAGCCTTAGATTTCTTTCCGTTGGAAAATTTGCGGAACATACTGATTACCATGCTGAGGTGGAGTCCAAGATGAACACTCATTAATACAAAGCCCCAATAGGAGCCTGCAAGGTGCAGCACTCTTGCCGTTGCCATTCCACCATTAATCGGAAGTTCGGAAAATACATGGCGGGACATAACGATACCGCTATAGGCAAGTACAAGCATTGCAGCGAGAACTGAAAAATTAACGATTGTCCGAAGAATGCGTAATATGGTATATTTTCCCTTCAGCAAGTGTCCATACCAGTGGATATTCAAAAGGTTATGTATCAAAAACAACACAACCATTCCTGCACCAAGCCATTCATGGAGTTTTTCTCCTGTGACTTGATGTGCCATCAGCATGAACAAAAAGATTGTCATTAAAAAATCAATCTTCATTTTTATTTTTGAAATATTCATGAATTTTCTCCATTCTTGCAATTTGGTTTACATGAAATGGGCATCTTTTGCTGCAATGACCACATTTGATGCACTTATTTGCCTTTTTTTCCAGCTTTTGATAGTGTTCATGCGCCATATAATCGCCAGCCACAGACAAATCATAATACTTGTTAATCAACCCTACATTAAGCCCTGCCGGACAAGGCTGACAGTGATTACAATACACACATACACCTTCCGCATCCTGTGGCGCAAAGGTTCCAATGACGGAATAATCCCTTTCTGCCTCAGATGCTTCACAAAATCCAAGAATACGATATAAATCCTTTTTATTGCGAATACCAGGAAGAACAGTCAAAACGCCAGGCTTATCCAGTGCATACTGAATGCACTGGTATTCCGTTAATGCTTTACCAAAGGGGGATGTTCTGGCATCTAAAAGCTGCCCTCCACTAAACGCTTTCATTACAGATATTCCTACTCCTTCTTTTTCACAACGGCGATACAGATTCATCCGCTCTGCCACACTTCCTACTGCGTAATTACCTGCCTCATAATCCGGTTCTGTACCATGCTGATAATCATATGAAGGATTTATGCTGAACATCAGCATATCCAGAATATCCATATCTAATATTTGATTTACCAATTTAGGTGTATGAGAGGACAGTCCAACATGCCGCACAATTCCCTGTTCTTTTAATTGGAGTATGTAGTCAATAATGCCGCTTTTCTTTGCCATCTGCAAATCAGACATTTCATCAATGCAATGTATAAAACCAAAATCAATGTAATCTGTCCGAAGCATTTTTAACTGCCATTCCACAGAGCGCTTCACTGTATCCAGGTTTGTTGTCCAACCGTAAGTTCCTGTTTCATAATTTGCACCAAAATGTATCTGGAAGAACACTTCATTACGCCGGTCCGCTATTGCTTTTCCATATGCCGCAAATGGTTTTGCCTCAGCCGAAGCCATATCAAAGAAATTGATTCCATTATCTATTGCCAGAGAAATTATTTCTTCAATTTCTCTTTCATCAGAAGCTTGAATGGAACTGGTACCCAGACCAAGAACGCTTATTTTTTCTGTTCCTTTTGGTAATTTTCGATACTGCATGAGGTTTCCTTTCCTCCTATCTACTATCCCGATTCATTTACTCTGCCAAAACATCCAGTCCGAGACCGTTTACCCATTCCATAACCGTCTCCTGGGAATCACTGCCATTCAACCGCCGCCCATCAAGCCAGGTAGCGCCGTCCGTCAGCTGCTCCAAATTGGAAGCACTGGAACCAATGCCGCTGCCACCGGAGGTGCAGAAGGGAACAATAGTCTTGCCGGAGAAATCATAGCTTTCCATAAAGGTACTGACAATTCTCGGCGCATCTCCCCACCATATCGGATAACCGATAAATACGATATCATACTGCTCCATATTCTCCACGGAACCGGAGATGGCAGGTCTGGCAGACGGGTCATTCATTTCAAGTGTACTGCGGCTGTTGTTATCGTTATAATCTAAATCCGCATCCGTATAAGGCTCCTCCGGAACGATTTCATAAAGGTCTGCGTTCAGACCATTTGCGATATGTTCTGCTACACCTTCCGTTGTATTGGTGGCGGAGAAATAGGCTACCAGTACCTTTGTCCCCTCTGCTCCGGTATCCGCTTCAGATATCGGTTCTGTTTCTTCCGTTTCGTCGGATTGCGTAGCTTCGCTTTCCGGTTCGGATTCTGCCGCGCTACTTTCCGAAGCAGATATTTCCTCAGATACACTGCCCTCCACATCAGGGGAGTTTGTTTCAGCCGGTTCCCTGTTTCCGGCACAGGCCACAAGAGATACCGCCATTAAAAAAGTAAGTAAAATAGCTGCAAATTTCTTCATTGTTTTTTCCTCCTTTTTTTCTATGTTGCAAACCGGGCAGACCATGGGTTTTTTTACACTTGATGCCCTGCCTTTTCGTTGTTTCTCTATTCTGCTAGCGAGAAGGTAATTTCCTCCCGGCTGTCAAGGTTTTCAAACACGGATAAATCCGAAGTCACTCTGCCAATGGGAATAACATCCACAGTAAGCACCGGATTATATGTCTGTGCATAAAAGATAGCCATGTTGTGATGGGCTTCACAGTAGGTAATATCGCCATTGTCAAAGGTGTTTCCACCACCCACCAGATTCTCCTGTGCCGGATAAAAGTCTACACCACCATAATATTCTCTCCCTCCATATCCATTCATGGAAATTGTAAGGGGAAAATATTCTTTTATTTCCTGTGCAAGCGCAGTATCATAAATCACTCCGTCAAGAACAATATCGCCAATCGTAATTGTAATGGCTGTTTCCTCATTTTCTGCTCCAATGCTTTCTCTCGTAATACCTATTTCTTCAAGCCATGCGGCAACGGTATTCTCAGCCGTCGGAACGTCTTTTGCTTCAATTGCTAAACCTTCCGGCGATTCTGCTGCATGACTTGCCTCCCGGATTGTGTTATAGCTGCTGCCAGCTCCATATCCGTCATGAGTACAAAATGGAATGACTGTTTTTCCAGAAAAATCATATTCATTCAGGAAAGACAGCACAGCCTGGGGAACCTCTGTTGCCCACACAGGATAGCCGATAAATACTGTATCATACCCGGAAATATCCAGATTGCTTTCCACCAAAGCAGGCAAATATCCCTCCGCCATTTCACTGTGGTTTAAATCCCGAAGCTCATCAAAATCGACGGGATACGGCTCCTGTGTCTGAATAAAGTGAAGCTCGCCACCAACATTTTCCTGTATCATGCGGGCCACATATTCTGTGGTTCCGTAATTTCCTCCATCTGCCACAATACTGGCAGATGTCGTCGCATCCACATCATCGGGATACTCTGTGTTACCCCACCGTGAAAAATAAACAATCAAGATATTGCTGTTATTTTCTTCTGTTGATACCGCAATCGGTTCCGAGGTTTCCGGTTCTGTATCAGCCGTTACCTCCTCTGTCATAGCCAAGCTGCTATCTCCAGAAGTTTCGCTCTCTTCTGACCCGGAGGGGTCAGCTCCGCAGGCGGTCAAAGAAAATACCGTAAAAATGCCAAGCAGGAACGCCAAGCCTTTTTTCATAGTTTTACTCCTTCCTATGTCTCATCATAGACTTCTTTCGCCATCCGAAACGCCGCCCACGCCTTCGGCCAACCGGCATAAAAGGCTGCATGGGTCAGGATTTCAGCCATTTCCTCTGCTGTTACCCCGTGGTTTTTCGCATTCAAAATATGAAACCTAAGTGAGCTGTCCAATATGCCACTTGCCATCAGTGCAGTTACCGTAACCATGCTTCTGTCTCTGGCGGACAGCTTATCCTCACGCGACCAAACCTCACCAAACAACACATCATCGTTTAACTGTGCAAACTTAGGAGCAAAAGCGCCCAATTCGTCACGTCCAGCAGTAACCTTTGCCATCTAAAACGCCTCCTTTATTTCAACTTTCCGTAATCTTCCTCTGAAACCGGCTCCAGCCACTCATTGGAAGTATTCTCACCGGGTACCTCTATGGCTATATGTGCAAACCAGCTATCCTTTGCCGCCCCATGCCAATGCTTTACACCCACTGGAATTGCAACCACATCTCCTGCATGAAGCTCCCGGGCGTCCCTGCCCCATTCCTGATACCAGCCACGTCCTCCGGTGACAAGCAGAATCTGACCGCCTCCCTTATCACCGTGATGGATATGCCAGTTGTTTCGGCAGGCAGGCTCGAAGGTTACGTTTGCAACACCTACGCCATTTAACTGTGTCAGCATCGCCAGATAGGACTGGCCCGTAAAATACTCGCCAAAGGGATTGGGAGCACCCTTTCCAAAAATAGTTCCATGCTCTAATTCGTTCATAATAAATCCTCCTGCTAATCTTTTTTAATTTCATGAATCATATAATCCAACTGGTCTAATAACTGCTGCTTGGAATGTATTTCATCTAATAATTGCAATCTGCTTTTTCTTAAAATCCGTATCTGCTCCTCCTTTGTTTTTCCATTTTCCTTTACCAGCTTGGTTATTTCCTCTAATATCATTTCCAGCCTCCTTATACAATAGGAAGTACACTCTGCGAGCCTTCTATCGTCATATGCATTGCAACGCAAAAAATGTAGGTGCAGAGGAAAGTGGGCTACACTTTTTCTACACCTACATTATAATCCGGGTTATAAGGTTATATCAAATACTTAGTTTTAATAGTCAGTTTATGCCTAAAAGGCATTTTATATGTTCTATAAATTTCGTCGCCGCTAAACTAAACGGCTGCTGTTTTTTCCACGCCAGTACACTGTTCGCCGTAAGTTCCGGACATAGCGGCCGATAGGCAATTTTCTCCCTATCCCAATAGGGTATGGAACCTTCAATTACAAGAGAATAGGCTAAGCCCCTTTGAACCATAAGGGCGCTGTTCGTAGTTAAATTACTGGTAAAGAGAACCTGTTGTTCCTGAAAGAAATCTCCAAACCAGTTGGATAATTCGTTCTGCACATTTGTACGTCTCGGAAGAATGAGCGGCATATTCTCCAAGTCTTTTGCGCTGACGGCTTCCTTCTGCGCAAGAGAATCATCCGGGCGCATTAAAACAACCCACCGTTCTTTTTCTCTTAAGCGAATAAAATCAAACTTTTCTATATCTATCGGCTCCAGCAGCACGCCAATGTCAATCAGACCTTTTTCCATCTGCTCCTTCACCAGGTCTGCATTTCCTGTGAAAATGTCGAAGGTGACAAGCGGATACTTCTCATGAAAATCTTCAATGATTTCCGGCAGCACCTGCATAGTTGCCAGTTCTCCTCCGCCAATGACGATTCTGCCCTCGACAAGTTCATCCTGTTCAGCCAATTCTCTTTCTGTCCGGTCAACCAACGCCAGTATTTCTTCTGCACGACGCCGCAGAAGTATTCCTTCATTGGTTAAGGTAATTTTTCTCGCACCCCGGTGAAACAGCTTAACTCCGACTTCTTCCTCCAGCTGGGCTAACTGTCTGCTCAATGTAGGCTGCGTAATATGTAATACCTCTGCTGCCCGGTTGATTCCTTCCTCCCGGACAACAGTAAGAAAATAACGAAGCACCCTTATTTCCATTGCCATACCCCCTGTAACTCGTTTTTGTAATTATACATTAGGTATGCTTAAAAGGCAATGTACGTTGAGCCACCCAATCCATCCACTCAAACAGTCCCACCCCGCGGAAATCCCTTGTTTTCTACACTTTTTAATCGTTTATTTCTCAACCCGCGGCATCAATACTACGCTCCCCACATGCGATATGGTTTTAAACCGCTTTAACACTTTGTGAACCCGCATATTTACCAGCTTTTATCATCTTTCATGTTCATGCAGTATAGCCCATTCCATTTGGCGTACAAACTGCTGTACTGAATAAACATTGAGCAGTTCGCAAATTTTTTATAACACCCTCACTGTTAAATCAACAATAAGACTATACCCTTATATTAGGACGTTTCTCTTTACCAATACCAGCTCTTTCTGATACTGTCCTGCAAAGATTTTTCCTTTTCTTCTGCACTTTTTTCATGTTGCCGCTTTCCCAAGTATTCATCTTCAATCGCTACAGATGGATCATACCAGTTAGCTTTTTTCTTAGCCCATTCAATCCATTCCGGAGTAATATCTTTATTTCCACTATCAATCATAGCCTGAATATATGCTCTTATTTCCATAGCAATTTTATAATCTTCTGCTTTATTTATAAGCTCTTTTACAAGGCAAATTTCTTGTTCTTTTCTTTGCCTATTTTCTTCTCTGCGTCTTGCTTCCTCTAGTTTCCTACGCTCTGCAGCTTCCCTCTCTTCACGTGCTTGTCTATTTTCCTCCGCCTTCTCATACAAGGTGATAAGAATATCCCCAAGTCTTTCTTCTAATTTTTCATTCACACTATCCCTTATGTAACTTCTCTCTCCAAATACAATACGAAGTTTTCCATTATAAGCCTTGTCATACTTTCTTATTTGCGGTTTTGAGGCCCACCGATGATTCTTGACATCATCATTATACTTTACAAGTGCTTGTGCTTCTTGCTTTGTCAATTCGTGCTTTACTTGATCTTGACTCTCAATCATTCGAAATCTGACAATATCGCTTTTAATTTTTACTGATAAATCACTATTAATACTTCCACCCAAATATTCAATTGCTTTGAATACGGTATCTAGTATAGCAATTGCACGCGACATACACTCATCGGACATTTCCTTAAAAAATTCCGGTTCATTTTCTGGTTTATTATACCTAGCATTATAGTATTGTCTGCTCTGCGCTTCTTTAAGCTTCTTCTTATAATCCGCAATATCTTTTTTATATTGGACCAATGTTTTGTGCAATCGTGCATTCTGATTTATCTGGAGATTGCATGCAAGTTCTAATACTCTATTTCTTTCCGTTTCTTCCAAAAATCCAAGTATTCCATCTGACCATTTAGATATGTTCTCTGCTTTATTCTGTTGTAACCCTTCCGTTGCTATTACTTCCAAATCTTCTATTATGCCAGCTTGCACATTCTTAACTATTTCTGCCTTAGCTTTCCTAATATGCTTAATCGTCACATCATTCGTTATCAATGGAATTTCTGCTTCTTCCAATCCAGATAAATCTACGACCTCGTTTGATACATCTTTTCCCATATTCTTCTTAGTCCAATAACCAGAAGAAGGAAATGGTATATTCTCTGCTTTACATGCAGCTATTAATTTCCCATAATTCAAATTGTATTTTCTAGCTACTCCTGCAACAGAAAGCTCCCATATTTCATCATAGAGCTGCTTACGCGTTAATTTAACTATTCCTTTTTCATTCTCCATCCTGGCAGCTCCTTCCCTTCGTATTTTTTATTGTTATCCTCATATTTTCCAAGCGAAAACGCATACTCATAAAGCTCTAATTCTGCAGATTGTCGTTTTCGCTTAATAGAAAAACCAAGTCTTTTTTCATCTCTTCAAACTGTTCTATTATAGTGTTAAGACTCTTTTCTATATTTTGAACCTGTACTTCCGACGTTCTTCCGTATTTGTATGCAATCAATCTCTCACCTACTATGTGATAGGACCAACTTTCAGAATATTTTCTATCTCTTTCTTCATTGTGAATTGCAAAACCGATTGGTAAAAGATTATTTCTCATCCCAATGCTAACTGCCATCGAAGATATTCCAAGGTAATCTGCAGCTATTTTACATGTTATTTTATTCATATTTCTAATATCGTCATCTGTATATTTTTGCATAATTTCACCTCATTTTATAACAGCCAATCAATATATCAATTTTTAGATTAATTTAACAACTTAGATGCACCTGAAGATTTTAGTCCAGTAATATCTCCTACCATTGTCCTTCCAAAATAAACATCTTTTCCACACTTTAAAAATATCTCTAACGCATGATTTACTGTCTTCTCCGAAATCCTATTTGAAAATTACAATAGTAGTCTTAAAAATTACTTTTTAATCCCATCATTTACATAGATATACTTTTGGATTCAATTCTTACTGTTTTTCTTCGCTGCACTGTGAATATTTTTAATGCTTTCCAAATACTCTTCTTCAACTGGCGACAAGTTCTGTGCCTGATATTTCTTATACTCTTCTGTTGCTTTTTCAATTGCCTGTGTATGACTAATTGCTCCAGCTCCCTGCAACACTTTTTCTCCTGTAGTTTTTAAAACATTGTCAAGATGCTCCACATAATCTGCCATATACATGGGATTATGACGCATTGCCTGAATTTCGGCGAAATCAAAATATCCCGATACAATATTATTTAGGATTTTTAGCTCTTCATCATTAAGATAATTCTTTGCAATACTGATATCTTTCAATACAGGAAAATCACCAGAAAAACTTTTTAACCCCATAAAAGGCTGACTAGCATCCGCACGCTCATATATAACTTCTGCTGCTGTATGTCCATGTGCTGCATAGTGTAATTTATTTTGTACCATTTTAAAAAACGCAATGGATTCACTACTCTTAGGATTATAGTCAACACTTGTTGCATACAAATCCAGCACCTGTCGATACATAACTTTTTCAGATGAGCGGATATCCCGAATACGGTCTAATAACTCTTTCCAATAATTGCCGCCACCCAGATTTTTCAGACGCTCATCATCCATTGTAAAACCTTTTATCATATATTCTTTTAATCGTTCAGTAGCCCAACGCCGGAAATTTGTGGCAATCTTGGATTTCACTCTATATCCAAGAGAAATAATCATATCAAGGTTGTAAAATGGCATTTCTCTTGTCACTTCACGATTGCCTTCTTTTCGAACCTGTCGGAATTTCCGACAAGTTGATACTTCATCTAATTCTCCCTCGTCATAAATATGCTTAATATGCTCAACCACATTGGTACGCGAAGTATGAAACAAATCTGCCATTTGCTGCTGTGTCAACCACACCGTTTCATCTTGAATCTTTACCTCTATATTTGTCAGTCCATCATCTGACTGATAAATCAGAATTTCACCATGATTACCCATTTGTATCCACTTCCCATCTATAAAACATTTTGTAATTTTCCAGCTTTAACAAAATTATTTTTACGAAATCATCTTAAAATGCTTCATCAATCAGCTTTTCCTTCTCCATCGGACACTTTGATTGTTTTGCGCCTTCCGACTTGGAAACATTATAGTTTTCTCTCTCGATAATGCCATGTTTCTGTTTCACCTGGGCAATGTATAATGATGATACCTTTACACCGTGCTTTTCCAAAATGTAATCTTTGATTTATTGATAAGTGGCTTTCGCTTCCGATGCAGTCAAATCCAACTCATCCATATCAACAGTAATGTCAATATATGCGTTGGGATTTTTTCTAACCAGCTTGACAACCGTCTCCACATGCATCGTCCCAACAAACTGGTCAATCGCACAGGCCTTAACCACATTATATCCCCTTGCCTTGAATATCTCCAAATCCCGCACCAGACTAGTCGGCTTGCAGGAAATATACACCAGTTCCTCTACGCCATAAGCAATAATTTTATCCAGTGCCTTCGGATTAATCCCGTCCCTCGGCGGGTCCAATACGATAATATCCGGCTTATCCTCTATCTCATCGATTACCTTTAACACATCTCCTGCGATGAACTCACAATTTGTAAGTCCGTTCAAGGCTGCATTTTCTTTTGCTGCTTCCACTGCCTCCTCCACAATCTCCACACCAATCACCTTTTTTGCCACTGGAGCAAACATCTGGGCAATGGTTCCTGTTCCACTGTAAAGGTCAAATATCACTTTATCCTTTGTCTCTCCGATATAAGACCGTGCCGTCTCGTAAAGCACCTCTGCCCCCTTTGTGTTGGTCTGGAAAAATGAAAATGGTGATATTTTAAAGGTCAGCCCTAATATTTTCTCATATATATAATCCTGTCCATACAGCGTGATAACCTTCTCCGGAATCACGGCATCCGACAGGCTGTCATTATGTGTATGCAAAATACCAACAATTTTGCCGTGCAAATCCAACGACAATAAGCATTCCTTCCATTCCTCAAGATACAGGCTCTCCGCAAGCTTTTCTGCGTCTAAATGCTCTGCCGTGTCCTTATCCTGTGTTGTAGTCACCAGATTTACCAGTATATCCCTGCTGTCTGCCGACTGGCGGATTACCAGATGCCGGAGTACCCCCACATGCTTCATTTTCTTATAAAACGGAACCTGCTTTTCTGTGTAAAAATCAAGCACTGCACGCAAAATCTTATTGTAGTCTTCATCTACCAGCTTACATTTATCCACCGTAACAATATCATGAAAGCTTCCCTTTTTATGCATGCCAAGCGCCAACGGTCCATCCTTAAAGGCATCGCCAAAGGAAAACTCCATCTTATTGCGGTATGCCTCCTGTACAGGACTCCCCTTAATGCCCTCCCAGGTATAATCCGAGACAACCCCGTCCAGCAGCGTCTTTACCTGCTCCTCCTTCAGCCTAAGCTGATTATTGTAGCTCATGGTCTGGTAAGTACAGCCTCCGCACGCTCCAAAATGCGGACAGATTGGTTCTGCATCCTCGATAGGCGACTGCTCTAGTACCTGTAATAACCTGCCCTCACCGCTGCCCTTTCTAAGCTTTTTCACAGAAAACTGCACCCTCTGTCCCTTCAGTGCACCCTTGATGCAAATCTCCCTGTTCTCTATATTCACATATCCTTTGTTGGGGAAGCCATATCGTTCCACTACCCCTTCGCAAATCTGACCTTTTTTCATAAATATTTATCCCTTTAACACCTTTTTAATAAAATCCCTCGTAAAAATCCCGCAGAGAAGATTTCAACAATCCCTGGGAGTAATGAAATTCTCCCTTGCTGTCCACCTCTATCATCATAAAAGTATGCTTTCTGCCATCCTGTCGCGGATAGGAAATACTGCCAGGATTTAAGATTGTCACATCATCCCCAATATCCAGAAAGGGAACATGAGTGTGCCCATACATCACAATGTCATATCCGTTCTCTATCGCATACTGCCTTAAATGCTCCACACCGGAGCCTACATAAAACCGGTGTCCATGGGTAATAAAAACCCTTTTATCCGCTATCATAAAAGAATCCGTATCCGGCAAATCAATATCATAATCATTATTGCCCGCTATCATGTGGGTTTCACATTTCGCCAGGCCTCTGATATATTCCGGTCCGCGCTCGATATCACCCAGGTGGATAAACATATCAATATCGCCCACCTGCTCTAATACCTGTTTTACGTCATCATTTTTACCATGGGAATCACTAATCACCAGTATGCGCATCTCTATCTCCTCGTCCTTTTTCTCTTCCTATCTGTCCTGCAACTCATCCTTAATCATTTGAAGTGCCTTACCCCGGTGGCTGATTTTATTTTTTTCCTCCGGAGAAAGCTCCGCCGTGGTCTTGCCATACTCCGGCAGAAAGAAAATCGGGTCATAGCCAAAGCCATTTTCTCCCCGCTCCTCATAGCCGATAATTCCTTCTATTGTACCACGTTTCGTTACAACTCGTCCATCCGGAAATGCCGCCGCAATGGCGCAGACGAATCTTGCAGTACGTTTGTCATCCGGCACCCCGGAAAGATTTTCAATAATTTTCTGATTTTTTACCGCATAGGAAGTGTCCTCACCAAGCCATCTCGCCGAAAAGATACCCGGCATTTTGTCCATATAGTCTACCTCCAAACCCGAATCGTCTGCCAGCACCAGACAATTGGCAATCTTGCTGATTGCGGTTGCCTTGATGATTGCATTTTCCTCAAAGCTCTTACCATCCTCAACAATATCGGCTGTAATCCCTGCCTCCTTCATGGATAAAATTTCATAATCCAAATCTCCGAGAATCATCCGGATTTCTTTCATCTTTCCCTCATTGCCTGTGGCAAAAATCAATTTTTTCATCGTATTTCCTTTCTGTTTTCCAAATGTCATATGACCTGTTCGTTTTCCACTTTCAATCCCAGGTAATAAATCTATGTTATTCCTCTTCCACCGGTCTTGGTCTTTTCGGCGGCTTCGGTCCCAAATACTGATAGTAATATGATTTAATCATACCGTTGTATATCTTACGGTTTTTTGTCGCCTTTCTGCCAAGATAACGCTCTGCATCCTCATAGGAGGTAATAATATATTTCGACCATGTGTCCAGCTTATCAAAGCTCTTCCCGATATCCCTGTAAAGCTTTGGCAGGTCTGCCTTATCCTCCAGCCGTTCCCCATATGGCGGATTTGTTATGATAAACCCATATTTTTTAGGGCTGGAAAGCTCCCGCATGTCCCGCTGCTGGAAATGAATATATTCCTCCACTCCCGCAGCTTTCGCATTTTGCATGGCACATTTGATAATGCCTCCATCTATATCATACCCCTGAATATTCATGCTGATATCCCGCAAAATCAAATCCTCCGCTTCCGTTACGGCATCATACCAGATTTTCCTTGGCGCAATATTTTTCCAGCTCTCCGCAATAAATTCCCGGTTCATTCCCGGTGCAATTTTGGCTCCAATCATGGCAGCCTCAATGGGAAAGGTTCCACTGCCGCAAAAGGGGTCGATTAATATCCGGTCCCGGTTCCAGGGCGTCAGCATGATAAGGGCTGCCGCCAGAGTTTCGGAAATAGGTGCCTTTCCCACCAGCTGCCGGTATCCGCGCTTGTGAAGGGAGGTTCCGGATGTGTCCAGCGCAATGGTAACAATATCCTTCAGGATAAATACACGGATGGGATATTGTGCACCATTTTCTTCAAACCAGCTGACATGGTAAATCCCCTTTAACCTGTCTACAATTGCCTTTTTTACAATAGACTGGATATCGGAGCCGCTGAACAGCTTAGATTTATTCGTGGTGGCTTTTGTCACCCAGAATTTCGCATCTTCAGGAAGATAATCCTCCCAGGGCAATGCCTTTGTTCCCTCAAACAATTCATCAAAGGTGGCTGCCTTAAAGGTTCCTGCTTTTATCATGATTCTCTCCGCTGTCCGGATAAAAATATTGGCTCTTGCAACCGCCGCCTGGTCACCCTTAAAGGTAATTCTGCCATCCTCCACGGAGACAATTTCATATCCCAAATCTATAATTTCCCTCTTTAGTACTGCCTCCAGTCCGAAATGGCAAGGGGCAATCAATTCTAATTCCTGCATGTAGCTCTCCTTGTGTACGCTGTATTATTTTTTTATTATAGCATGGGAAAAAAATATTCACAACGTATGTTTTCATACCTATACCGGAACACTCATATGCCCGGCAGCAAAAGAACAGGCTGCCAATTTATAATTGACAGCCTGCCTGATGTATGCCTGAATCAGCATACCGGAAATATTCATTTACGATTTAATTTTAATGCGGGAGTGCGACAGCCTACTGTACATTTGCCGCCTCTAATTGCTGGTTTGTACTTTCAACCGCCATATTCACAGCTTCCTCCGGGTCTCCGCCATTAAATACAAGCTCCGCCCCTGCCATCATATCATTACGAATCTGCACCAGTGTTGTCACAAGCGGTCCGGCTGTAACCGAATTTACTTTTGCATTTAAAAGCTGCTCTGCTCCAACCTTCATCTGCGGGCTCTCTTCATAAAGCTTTACCATGGTTTCTGTTTCATAGGATGCCTTGTTTACAGGGAAATAACCTGTATTTGCTGCCCATGTAGCCTGTACCTCACTGCTTGTCGCATATCTCAAAAATTCAAAAGCACCCTTCTGTATATTTTCATCCAAATCCTTTGACATAACAAATGCGCCACCACCAGCATATACACCCTGCTTTTCACAATCCTTAAAATGCGGAATACCGGCAATACCTACTTCAAATGGTGCAGAATCGATAATACTTGTAGCCCATGCAGATGTCGTAATAAACATTGCAATATCTCCATTATTAAAGCCGGCATTAATATTGTCATCACTGTCACCATAATTCACAAAGCCATCTGCCTCTATCATATCTTTAATAAAGCTATAGAAGCGGAGCATTCCTTCCCCATATGCAGCTTCTGTTGCCCGGGCAGAGCGGCCATTATCGTTGTTCACCACCATGTAACCGCTGTTTGTAATAATCTGGTCCAGAAGATAACCCCAGGATGTAATAGAAAATGCTTTCATTCCATCATTACTTTCGGAAATCTTTGGTGCTATTTCAACATATTCTTCAAATGTTTCCGGTGGTGTATCAATACCTGCTTTTTTTAATGCTTCTACATTATAATAAACAACCGGTGAGGACGAATTAAACGGCATTGCATATAACGAGTCATCCACCGTGTAGAAATTTACCACCTGGTCCAGCAATTCATCAACATTATAATTATATTTCTCTGTCATATCGGTTATATTTTCAATTAAGCCGGTATCAATCATTGCCTGCAGGTGCTGGTCACCAATCTGCATAATTGCCGGAGAACCTTCTTTTCCTGCCATATTCATGAACTTTGATGCTGCCTCATCGTATTCTCCCTGTGATTCCGCAACAACATAATACTCATCCTGGCTTTCATTGAATCCATCCACTATCGCATTTAACTGTTCCAGACGGTCCCCTGACATTACATGCCATAATAAAATTTCCGTGGCACCTTCGGCGCCCCCGGCAGCCTCGGTATCTTCAGAAGCCTCTGCCGTTGTTTCCTGATTTTCTGTAGATGCATTACTGACTCCACAGCCCGTCAATCCAATTGTTGCTGCCATCATTAGTGCTAAAATTCTTTTTTTCATCTTTTTCTCCTTTTTCGTAGAATTATTGAATTTATTTTAACGCTCCTTTGGTCAAGCCCTCTCTAAGACGGTTTTGCCCAAAAAACATTAAAACCAGTGTAGGTATTGTTACAATCATTGTTGCTGCTGCTGTCAAACGGAAATCCGTTTGCGTTTCCGAAGCGGCAATCTGCCTTAATCCAATCTGGATTGTGCGCACTTTATCCTCTGTGGTTGCAATGAGAGGCCACAAATAATTATTCCAGCTCACCAAAAAGCTATAGACCGCTAACGTAACTATACTATTTTTAACAAGCGGAACAACAACCCTGCCGAAATAATACAGTTTTCCAACTCCCGCAATATCACCTGCCTCCTGCAATTCTGCCGGAATCTGTTTCATATTCTGCCGCAGCAAAAATATTCCAAAAGCAGATACCAGACAGGGTAAAATAATTCCCGTATATGTATTAATCAATCCCAGCTTTCGGATAATCTGGAAATTTGACATCATCAAAACGTCCATTGGTATCATCATTCCAAGCATAAACAGTGAAAATACTTTTTCATTTACCTTAAAGGGTATAAAAACAATCGCATAGGCTGCCAACAATGCGAGGAACACCTGAAACAACGTCGTGACCGTAGATACAATAATCGAATTTTTCATGTAGTATAATAAATTCGCTTTCTCAAATGCTTCTATGTAATTTTCAAAATGAATCACCGTCGGCCAGTACCTTCCATTGACAATATCTACATTATCAGAAAGACTGATTGCCGTTGTAAATACCAACGGAAACAGCATAATTGCCGCAAGTATAATCAATACCACATATATTAAAAATGTTTTATGTCTTCTCATTGGTAAGTCACCCACCTTTCCACAAGCTTCATCTGCAGCAACGAAATAAACGTTACAATGACAAACAGGATTACACCCTGGGCTGCAGCAGAACTCTGATTAAAATTGACAAACACATCCTGATAAATCGAATATACCAGCAGGCTTGTACTGTTAGCCGGTCCGCCATGTGTCATCATGTCGATTACACCAAATGACTGGAATGCATTTACAATCGATATCACGAGTACATAAAACAAAAACGGTGACAACAAAGGAATAATTACCTTCCTTACGCGATACCAGTAACTGACTCCCACAAGGTCTGCACATTCATGAAAGGTTTTATCAATGCTTTTCAGTCCACCCACCAGAATCAGATAACAATAGCCGGTGTTCATCCAGATTGTTACCAGGCTGATGGAGATAATCGCAATATTCATATCTGTAAGCCAGCCTATTTTTTCGCCACCCAGCTTCTCGATAATTGCATTTAAAATTCCCATTGTCGGGTGAAACATAAAATTCCAAAACATGGAGGCTGCTGCCACGGAAACCCCCATAGTATAAGTAAAGATTGTCCTGAAAATACCAATCCCTTTCAAATTAATATCCGTCAGCAATGCCATCGCCAACGAAAGCAGAATTGTCCCCGGAACCGTTAATAAAATATAGAGCAGCGTATTTTTTACGCTGGTGGAATAAAGAGGTGTTTTTAATAAATTCATATAATTTCTAAATCCGGCAAAGCCCAGCCAGTCCCCCTTTGTATTCGTTGTAAAAAAGCTCTGCACGCATGTTCTGGCAAACGGGTACAGGGTAAAAACAAGGAAAATTAACAGTGCTGGTAACAAAAACATAGCTGCTTTAAGCAAATTGCGTTTATAAATCTTCTTTTTCATTTTTTCTCCATTTCTACTTTGCTATCTGTCCGGTAGCTGAATCAAACAGGTACAGATATTCTTTTTTAATTCCAAGGCGAATCCTGCCATGAACATTCACCGGTATCTGTCCAAACCATTTAATAATTCCAAAGCCTTTTCCATGTTCAAACATTATCTGTGTTTCATCGCCGGTATATTCAACTCCTGCAGCCTCTACTTCCATGGTGTAATCTGCATCTTCCCCTGCGGGCATCAAATGCTCCGCACGGATACCTGCCTTGAAGCGTCCTTTGGGCATAGCTTTTATTATTTCGCTATTTCCTTCCATACGTATCCGTTGATTAAGTACGATAGAAGCTTCGTTTATTTCTGCATCAAAAATATTCATCTGTGGAGTTCCGATAAATGTTGCCACCTGTATGTTTGCCGGATGGTTATATACTTCCAGCGGCTTGCCAATCTGCTGGACATGTCCGTCATTAAGCACCATAATTCTGTCACCCATTGTCATGGCTTCCACCTGGTCATGTGTTACATAAACAATTGTAATTCCAAGCATACGCTGGATTCTTTTGATTTCACTGCGCATCTGGCCTCTTAATTTTGCATCCAGATTAGACAGGGGCTCATCCATAAGACAAATTGGCGACTGGCTGCAAATACTTCTTGCCAATGCCACTCTTTGACGCTGCCCGCCGGAAAGCTGCCCCGGTTTACGCTTCAGATAATCTTGCAAGCCCATAATCTCTGCTACTTTTTGTAAGCGCTTTTCCTGTTCCTCCCTGGGAATCTTTTTTGCATCCAGCCCAAATAAAATATTATTTCGCACAGTCATATGGGGAAACAATGCATAATTCTGAAATACCATGGATAATTGTCTGTCCTTTGGCGGCAAATCATTTGCCAGCTCCCCGTTTATCCACAATTCTCCTCTGGTAATATCCTCAAGACCGGCAATCATTCTAAGCAGTGTGCTTTTTCCACACCCTGACGGCCCTAACAAAACGAAAAACTCCCCTTTTTGGATTTCCAGATTGACCTCTTCAATAACTGTTGTTTTTCCATCATAACTTTTTGCTATATCCTTTATTTTTATCATTTAGCTTTCCATCCTTCTTTCAGCATAATTGCATTGCTCCATGCAGTTTTTCCATTTTTATCCACACATTCCACGCGGACATAAGTTTCCATTCCGCTTAATTTATATTCCGCATGTGTCATAAATTCTCTGTTTGCAAACCGCTCCTGCTCCGTTTGATATCCGTACTGGCCCTTCAGTACAGCAATTCCCGCATTAACAAATCCACCGCAAATAAAATGAACTCTTTCAACGGGAGAACATTCCACATAAGCTGTTCCGTCATGAATTCCCCAGTCAAATATCTCGGGACCGCTTGAAGAATAAAAATTACCTTGCAGCATATTTTCCACAATTGCTTCCCGGGTAAGCTCTTTTGCCTTTACCACAATCCATCCGCCACAGCTGTCCGGAATAGGCGGTGTATTATGGTTATCATCTGATGCAACTCCATAGATTTGCCTTCCTGTTTCCAATATTGCATCCCAGTCTCTGGTATCAACACCCAATCCGCTATCCAATACCGTACTGTGATTATATATTTCCATAGCCCAGACACCCTGTAAATCCATGAACTCTTCTGTTCTGACCTTTGACCAGAGCGGGTGATTGTACATTACCAGGCATCCTCTGCTGCGAAATTCATCCACCTGCCTTTGTGCCGCTTCTAAGCCATTCCATTCGTCTTCATATACAGCAACCTCTAAATCCTCCGCTTTTGCATACAACCCTTTTTCCGCCATCTCTGTCATTTCTTTTGTTCCAAGAATTCCGTGTATATGATGCGTCTTTATAACCGCTTTGATATGCTTTTTCTCTTCAAGCCAAACCTCCCTTTCTGTCATTGGATTTTCCTTCGTGGCAGTGATTGTCGCATCTCCGCTTTTCACCAAATTAACAGAACTTTCTGCTCCCGGTAATAATATAAAATCCTTCCGGTTTAATTCTTCCTGGTAATCCGCATATCTTTCATGGTCACTTATACATAGAAACTGGTATCCATTTCTCCGATACAGCTCCACTACCTCTGCAGGCGTCAAAACTCCATCTGACTGATTCGTATGACAATGCAGATTCCCTTTGTACCAGTTTCCTTCCTTCGTAAATCCGTTTTTTGTAATTAATTTTGTACTCATATTCCTTTTTTCCTTTACTTTAATATACTAAAACCGTCTGTTCTTATTTTATGTACGTAAATCAGAATAGACAGTAATAATGTCATTACTTCTGCTGCTATAAAAGCAATCCACATTCCCTTATATCCAACATAAATTGTCAGAAGGGCTGCCGCTAAAACAAGAAATACAACTGTCCTTAACACGGTTAAAACCGCTGATAGTTTCCCATGCTCAAAAGCATTCAGCACACAGGAAAATAATGTATTCATTCCCATAAACAAATAGGAAAACGAAATCAGTTCTATTCCCTGCTTTGCCAGCATGAAAGGCAGGGTATTTTCCTTTAAAAAAATTCCTGCCAGTGTTTCTGCCTGCCAATATCCAATGACACAAACAACTGCTGATGCTATAATGGTAAATTTTATAGTTCTGTTAATTATTCTCCTGTTTTCTATTTTATTCTTAGCTCCATAATAATAAGAAAGCATAGGTGACACACCATTTCCAATTCCGACAAACACTGCTGCCAATGCATATTGTACATAACCAATTACCGTATATGCCACAATACCATTTTCCCGGTAATATAACAGGGAAAGATGATTAAAGTACCACGTAATTACAGCATAGGAAAATTCAAATATACCGCTTGTCAGGCCTAATTCGCTAATCCGCAGAGCTTCCTTCCATATTTTTTTACCTGGTTTACACAACCGCAGATTTCCTCTTTTTGCCAGAAAAAATATGTTTATTAGTAGTGTCAGCAGCATTCCCATACTTGTTGCCAAAGCAGCTCCGGTAATTCCCCACTGCCAGACAACAATAAACAGATAATCCAGAATAATATTTGCAATTCCGCCGGCTACCGATGAAAGCATGCTTATTTCTGACATGCCCTGAGCCCTCAGAACATAGACAAGTATCTCTTTCGTAATTCCTATGGGATACGATAACAACGCAATCCCACCATATATTCTGCAATAATCTATAATTTTATCGGTTGCTCCCAAAAAACGCAGACAGGCATCAAAGCTGCTTCCCATAAAAGCAATCATTATAACGCTCAGCACAATTCCCAGACCAATCGTCAGGGTAAAGCGGCGGTTTGCCTCCTGGGGATTCCCCTCTCCAATGGCATGTGTAATTCGCACACAGCCACCTGCTGCAAGTCCAAAGGATAAGGTAAACATTATATTGATAATAGGATAGCTTACATTAATAGCCGCCATAGCATCAGCGCTGACGACTTTCGCCACAAAGAGACCGTCTACTGTTGTATATATGGACATAAACATCATTGTAATGATTGCGGTGAACACATTTCTGTAATAATTCTTCATCATTTCACCTGCAGTCCCCGGCAGCATTTTTTACTATACTGTGCTGTATTGGTTTCCGCTTCTCATAAGTTGTGATATTTTCATATCCAAGAGAACGGATTTCTTCAACTGCCTGGAGAATCCCTTCTCCAACCTCTTCTGCCTTGTGTGCATCCGAACCAATTGTGATATAAGTTCCTCCACATTCCCTGTACAGCCTTAGAATATCCCTGTGGGGCAGCGTCTGCCGCAAATCTACTCTCAGACCGGATGTATTAATTTCAATTCCTTTTCCCCGGTTCACTACAATCTCAAAAATTTTCTGAAGCTGCTTTTTGTATTTGTTAAAATCCGGTACATACCTCTTCTGCTGATAAATTCCTTTAAAAGGATAGGTTATATGTCCAATCACATCATAATCGGATTTTTCTGCCACATACATTACCGCATCCAGATATTCGCAAAAGAACTCCTCACAATTTATATTGGAGAAATCGTAATACCATACGTCCCTGCCCTCCACCAGATTATGAACTGAACCAATAATAAAATCGCCATTAAACTCCCGGCAGATTTTGTTTGCCTGGTCCGGTTCAAGATGAGTATTGCCAAGCTCCATGCCTTTTCTGATTACTAAATTTCCTGTCCCTGCACGCACTTTGTCAATTTCCCTGAACACCTTTTGTTCATTTTGAATCCATAAACAATCCAAACCACCTGCTAATTCTACATGGTCTGTAATGGCAATCTCTGATATGTTTTTTTGCATTGCCGCCCTTGCCATATTTTCTATTGTTTCTGAACCATCAAAGGAAAACTCTGAATGCATATGATAATCTGCCAAAAACATATTCGTTCCTCCTTGCGCATCCGGCTAAAATATATATAGCACATTAAAAAAACCCCAGCTATCATCCTTGTGTTAACTATTCGTTAACAAATGGTAAATGGGGTTGCCGCATTATTATCCTTTTTAAGAGCCTTATAAATACCTTATGAAAATTTTATAAAACTGTTAAGTATGTGTTAACATCCGCCATAAAAAATGACAGGCACAAAGTGTGTCTGTCATTTCGTCAAAGAAGCATTGTAATTTTTTAACCCTCCAATACAATTAATCACCTTATAACCCATATCCGATAAAAGGCAGGCTGCCTGAATGCTGGCTCCTCCAGTATCACAATAGACAATAAGCGTCCTGCTTTTGGGGAAGCTTACCTGGTTTTTTTCAATCCGCTCCAGCGGCAGATTCACCGCCATGGGAATATGGCCTTTACTAAAGCGTTCCGGTCTTCTTACGTCAACAATAATGGCATCGTTAGATAGTGCTGTTGCTACAATTTGTCGGATGTTAATGTGCTCGAATGCCATAATAAATTCCGCTGCTTTCCTTACTTATTAATAAAATATTCATACAAGACAGCAGAGGTGCATATAAATATAGGAAAGCCCAAAGTTTGAATTCCCGTATTCCATAATCCAGAAAAACCATGTATAATAGACATATCCGATATAAACTTATACAAACTATGAAAGCGAGGACAAACAATGGAAGCACTGGAATGTATCCGTACAAGACGAAGTATCCGCAAATTTAAAGACGCTGCAGTAAGCCATGATACAGTTAATGCCATTATCGCAGCTGCCGCTATGGCGCCTTCCTGGAAAAATACCCAGATTAGCCGTTACAACATCATTGAAGACAGAGATGTTCTCAATGACATTGCCGATAACTGTGTAATGGGCTTTGAATACAATCAAAAAACCATCCGGCGTGCACCACAGCTTGTGGTTGTCAGCATGATTGAAAAACGCTGTGGCTACGAAAGAGATGGCAGCTTTTCTACCTCTAAGGAGGACCGCTGGGAAATGTTTGATGCCGGTATTGCTTCCCAGACCTTCTGTCTGGCTGCCCACGATATGGGAATTGGTACAGTGATTCTCGGAATATTTGATGAGGATAAGGTTGCGAAGGCAATCCGGCTCCCGGAAGGACAGAAGGTTGCCGCCCTGATTGCCATGGGATATCCTGACCAGGAATGCGAAGCACCTAAAAGAAAGTCGGTGGATGAACTGGTTCGCTATCTGTAAAAAATTCCCACTGCGGTGAGTTACTTTTGCAGCTTATTCTAAAGCACCGCAGTGGGATACCACTATTGGGCTATTTGGTTTTGCCCTTATTTCCTTTTATTTTAACCTTCACGGTATTCATTCCATTCTCCACATCTTTTTATAATTATATATTCTCTTTGACCTGCTTATAAATGCCCTCTGCATCCAGCTCATACTTATGCAGTAATTCCACTGCCGGGCCGGATTCGCCAAACCGGTCTCTCATACCAATCTTATAAACCGGCGCCGGTGCATTTTCGCAGACTACATCACAGATTGCAGAGCCAAGACCACCGATAATGGAATGCTCCTCCACCGTAAAGATTTTCTTTGTCTCCTTTGCCGCCTTGATTATGATATCCTTATCTATCGGCTTAATCGTATGGATATTGATAACCCTTGCGTCAATTCCGTCAGCCGCCAGCTTTTCAGCCGCCTCTAATGCAAAGCCAACCTCCAATCCGGTTGCCACAATGGTAATATCCTTCCCTTCCCTTACGGTAACACCCTTGCCAAGCTCGAATTTATAATCCGGTGTATCGTTGATAACCGGAGCTGCCAGACGTCCGAAACGCAGGTAAACAGGCCCTTTATGCTCATAGGCTGCCTTTACTGCCGCACGGGCTTCCACATCATCGGAAGGATTGATAATTACCATATTCGGAATTGTACGCATTAATGCAATATCCTCATTACACTGGTGGGTTGCCCCATCCTCACCTACGGAAATACCCGCATGGGTTGCTCCAATCTTCACATTCAATTTTGGATAACCGATGGTATTGCGAACCTGCTCGAAGGCACGCCCCGCTGCAAACATGGCAAAGCTTGATGCAAATGGCACCTTTCCGGTCAGGGAAAGTCCCGCTGCAATACCCATCATATTACACTCCGCTATACCACAGTCAATATGTCTCTCCGGAAATTCCTTCTTAAAAATCCCGGTCTTTGTAGCTGCCGCCAAATCTGCGTCCAACACGACCAAATCCTCATGCTCTCTTCCAAGCTCCACCAAAGCATTCCCGTAGCTTTCCCGGGTAGCAATCTTCTTTACTTCTGACATAATGCTTCACCTACTTTCTCTAAGTCTGCCATCGCAACTGCATACTGCTCATCATTTGGCGCTGCACCATGCCATGATGCCTGATTCTCCATAAAGGACACACCCTTGCCCTTAACAGTTTTTGCAATAATCGCAGTGGGCATCCCCTTTGTCTCCCCTGCCTCTTTAAATGCCGCATCAATAGCGTCAAAATCATGTCCATCAATGGTAATCACATGAAAATTAAATGCCTTAAATTTGTCGGCAATCGGGTAAGGGGAGCAGACCTCTGCCACACTTCCATCTATCTGTAAGTCATTATTATCTACAATCACTACTAAGTTATCCAATTTCTTATGCCCGGCAAACATAGCAGCTTCCCAGACCTGACCCTCCTGGATTTCACCGTCTCCAAGCAGAGTATACACACGGTAATCCTCCTTTGAAAGCTTTGCAGAAAGCGCCATTCCAACCGCCACTGAAATACCCTGTCCCAGGGAGCCTGCTGACATATCCACACCCGGGGTTCTTTTCATATCCGGATGTCCCTGAAGCATCTCTCCGGTCTTACGAAGCTTTATTAACTCCTCTTCCGGAAAATATCCCTTCATAGCAAGCGCACCATATAAAGCCGGTGCAACATGACCCTTTGAAAGTACAAAACGGTCTCTATCAGCCTTTTGTGGCTCCTTCGGGTCAATGTTCATTTCCTCAAAATACAAATACGTTATAATATCTGCTGCGGAAAGAGAGCCACCGGGATGTCCGCACTTTGCAGCATGCAGGGAAGTCACAATGTGCTTTCTTAACTGGTTTGCTTTTTGCTGTAAATCTAACTTATTCATGTTTCGTCTCCTAACTACATATGTTAATGCGTTACTCCATTATCCATGTACTATTTTAAAGGTAAGGATAAAAAAAGCAAGCTTTTTTTAATAAAAACCTGCTTTTTTCTAAATTAGAGAACCGTATCCGTTGTAAAAAACCTTTTATGACAAATCAATATAGGATTTTTGCTTATTGCATCAAAAGTATCATAAAACGTATTTTAATATAGTTATCGTTCATTTCTTAATATGGTCTACTGTTATTAACAATGCTATAATAAAAAAATATATACTATTATATTCTATGCATGTTCAAAAGACAGAAAAAATGGGGGCATCTGCTATGTGGGAAAATTACAGAAAGAGATATTCAAAATTTTATTTAATTGGACTATTGGTCATAGCGTTACTGCTAAAGCTCAGTGCGGCGGTTCTTTTTGCCATAAACAAAGCGGATTACACAGAAATGAATGGTGTAGTAGTGGAAAAATATATGAAAAGAAGAGGGTCTTACAGCTATCGCAGTCATTATCGTCGTCATTCCAGAAAATATGTACGCGTCCAGTACACAGAAAATGGAGATATAAAAACCGCAGAACTGCGTGCAAATTTTTGGGAAACAGAAGGCAATACAATCCGGTTTTATCTTACACCAAATGGCAAAGCTGTTAGAAATACCATTATGGACAGTAACGATTTGTATCTATTATTTATCTGCATCTTATTAGGAATATTAATATTGATAAAAAACCGTTCACTAAGGGAGAAAAAACCAAATGCGGAAAAAACAGTAGTTGGAACGGTGATTGATGATTACGACTTTATACTGGATAGAGCAGATGAGGAACCGGCAAATCATACACCAGAACAAAAAGAAGAGCGTCTGAAAATGCCTGTGTCTGAAAAACCGCCATTTGAATTATACACTGAAGATGAATATAGGAGACGAAAGTAAATCCGTCTCCTACAGTTATTATAGTAAATTAGGCAATTTGTCTAGTAATTCTCTGCTCTCAGCTTAAAATAGCTCTGTGGATGGTTACATACCGGGCAAACCTCCGGAGCCTCTTTCCCAATATGGATATGTCCACAGTTGGAGCACTCCCAAATCATATCACCGTCTCTTGAAAATACAAGACCGCCCTCCACATTCTCCAATAATTTGCGGTATCTCTCCTCATGGGTCTTCTCAATTGCACCTACCATCTCAAAGGACTCTGCAATCTCGTCAAAGCCTTCCTCTCTTGCCACCCTTGCAAACTCCGCATACATATCAGTCCACTCATAGTTCTCACCAGCCGCTGCATCCTTTAAATTCTCCTCTGTTCCGGGAATTGCACCGCCATGGAGAAGCTTAAACCACATCTTTGCATGCTCCTTCTCATTGTTGGCTGTCTCTAAAAAAATATCCGCAATCTGGTTATAACCATCCTTCTTTGCCTTGCTGGCATAATAGGTGTACTTATTGCGTGCTTCCGATTCTCCGGCAAAAGCCGCCATTAAATTTGCCTCTGTCTTTGAACCCTTTAATTCTGCCATATCCTTATCCTCCTTTAATATAAATAGTAATTATTCCTGTTTTTATTATATCATCCTTTTTCTTTTCTGCAAGGGAAATTTTTTCCATTTTAGAAAATTTGTTAGATTACTATATCCGGTATTATTTTCTGTATATTTTCAAAATCCGGGACACAGCAGTCCACTACCCCTGTAGCTTCCAACAAAGCTTTACTGCTGTCACCATACACACCGATAATCCTTCCCGCCCCTGCCCGGGAGGCAGACATCACACCGGAAACCGCATCCTCAAACACCACACAGGACTCCGGCTCTACATCCAGCTTTTTCATGGCACTGAGGTAAATGTCCGGAGCCGGCTTTCCCTTAAGCGTGGCATCATCATATGCCACCATCTGCTTATCAAACCATTTTTCCAGATGAAAGTAATCAAAATAAAATTCAATGTTTGCAAGATTCGCCGCTGTTGCAATGGTCATTGCAATCCCCTTGCTGCCGGCACAGTCCAGAAATTCCGGCAGCCCCCTGGTGAGATGAAACCTTTCTTTATTTTCCAGACACAATTGCCGGTAATATGCTTCCTTTTCCTCCGAGTATGCTGCTACCTCCTCTCTGGTCAGCCTGCCCGTCCCAAGAAAATGCTCCAGAATCATGGCAGAGGTTTTTCCGTGGACATGCCGCTTAAACTCCTCCTCCGGCACCTCCCGGTGACAAAGCTTTTCCACATAATGTCTCCAGGCTGTCTCATGCATATAGGAATCCATTACCATGGTTCCGTTAAAATCAAATATAAACGCTTTCATATTCTACCTGCTCTCCTAAATCCATATACTGGTACAAATCCCGTCTTTGTGATACAATATAACAAAATCCGGTTATAATAACATTGTATCTGCTTTTACAGGATTGCGCAATGGAAACCGGTTATAAAAAAGAGGAGGACATTACATGAATGACTATATTATTTCCTGCTGTTCCACAGCAGATTTATCAAGAGAACATTTTGAAAAGAGAAAGATTCATTTTATCTGCTTTCACTTTATGTTAGATGATATAACCTATGAAGATGATTTGGGAAAATCCATTCCCTTCGACCAGTTCTACCAGAAAATGGCAGACGGAGCAATGACCAAAACCTCCCAGGTAAATGCGGATGAGTTTACTGCATATTTCCGCCAGTTTTTAGAAAAAGGGCAGGATATCCTGCACCTGACACTTTCCTCCGGCATTTCCGGCGTATATAATTCCGCCTGCATTGCAAGGGACATCTTATCAGAGGAATTTCCAGAGCGCAAGATATATATTGTGGATTCCCTTGCTGCCTCCTCCGGCTATGGTCTTTTAATGGATGCCCTCGCCGATAAACGGGACAGTGGAATGGATATTGATACCCTGTACCAGTGGACAAAGGAGAACCTGCTTTTGCTAAACCACTGGTTCTTTTCCACTGACCTCACCTTCTATATCCGGGGAGGACGCGTTTCCAAGACCTCCGGAACCATTGGAAACCTGTTAAACATCTGCCCTCTGCTCAATGTCAACAACGAGGGTAAGCTGATTGTCCGGGAAAAGGTACGCACCAAACGCAAGGTAATCAAGGAAATTGTTGCTAAAATGGAAGAAACTGCAAGAGACGGTCTTGACTATAACGGAAAATGTTATATCAGCCAGTCTGCCTGCTATGAGGATGCAAGGGCAGTCGCAGATTTAATTGAAGCGAAATTTCCAAAGCTGGATGGCAAGGTAGAAATATACAGCATCGGAACTGTGATTGGAAGCCATACCGGACCTGGAACCGTGGCATTGTTCTTCTGGGGCAAAGAGCGGGAAGCCTAAAAAGCCGGAAAAAGCGGCAGCAGGATGCAAATCCCACTGCCGCTTTTTGATTGCCAGGCATATAAGAAAATGGTCCAGCGAACCATTTTTCAGTTACTCCCCTACAGATAGCTCTTTAGCTTCTCCACCATATCTAACCTCTCCCATGGCAAATCCAAATCTGTACGTCCAAAATGACCATAAGCAGCCGTCTGTTTGTAAATCGGACGGCGTAAATCCAACATTTTGATAATTCCTGCCGGACGAAGGTCAAAGTTCTCACGGACTATCTCCACAAGCTTAAGCTCATCTAATCTTCCGGTTCCAAAGGTATCTACACGGACAGAGGTCGGACGGGCTACACCGATGGCATAGGAAAGCTGGATTTCACACTTATCCGCAAGACCTGCCGCTACCATATTCTTTGCCACATATCTTGCAGCATAAGCCGCAGAACGGTCTACCTTCGTACAATCCTTTCCGGAAAATGCACCGCCGCCGTGACGGGCATATCCACCGTAGGTATCTACAATTATCTTACGTCCGGTAAGTCCGGAGTCACCGTTTGGACCTCCAATTACAAAGCGTCCCGTTGGATTGATAAAGAATTTCGTCTCCTCATCCACCATATCTGCCGGCAGAACAGCATCAAATACATATTTCTTAATATCCTCATGAATCTGCTCCTGGGTTACCTCCGCATCATGCTGGGTTGACAATACCACTGCCTCCAGGCGCACCGGCTTTCCATTTTCATCATACTCTACCGAAACCTGTGTCTTCCCGTCCGGTCTCAAATATGGAAGTGTCCCGTTTTTGCGGACCTCTGTAAGCTTTCTTGCAAGCTTATGTGCAAGACTGATTGGATACGGCATATACTCTTCTGTCTCATTGGTTGCATAGCCAAACATCATACCCTGGTCTCCGGCGCCAATCGCCTCGATATCCGCATCGCTCATCTGATTCTCTTTTGCTTCCAATGCCTTGTCCACGCCCATTGCAATATCGCTGGACTGTTCATCAATGGCAGTAATTACACCACAGGTATCGCAGTCAAAGCCATATTTTGCCCTGTCATATCCTATCTCACGGATAGTTTCCCTGACAATTTTCTGAATATCCACATATCCGGTGGTTGAAATCTCACCCATCACCAGTACCAGTCCGGTGGTAATTGACGTCTCACACGCCACGCGGCTGTTCGGGTCCTGCTCCATTAACGCATCCAGTACCGCATCTGAAATCTGGTCACAAATTTTATCAGGATGTCCCTCTGTGACAGACTCCGATGTAAACAACAATTTTTCCATCTTGTTTTTCCTCCTTAATCCGATATGCATTCCAAAAGAAAACCTCCAAATCAAGGATTTGAAGGTTTCAATACTCATATGTTCAAATCCTCTTATTGCTCGACACGATATCCTCGCTCGCTTCAGGCCGGCACCTTCCAATTCCATGGGGTTGCCGTGGCTTCCCAGTCCCTTCTGACTCCACCACTCTGAATAAGAGAAGTCTTTATAATATTCTGATTACAGACATGCAATCTATATGTATCATACCCCATATATGTCTACAGGTCAAGAACAGATTGACTTTGATGGTTACTTTTTTTATAATACATTTTATAGGAAATGAATTTATATTCACCGTATAATGAATTTGATTGGAAATACAGAGAGAAAGGACAGCGGCGAAATGAATGTCGTACAGATTATGCTGCACAAGGTTACCCTTGGCATGACAATTGCAGAGGATGTGTATCGGGAATCCCAGCTCCTGATTCCCAAGGGCACCGTTGTGGACAATGAAGTATTGAATATTCTCCGCTACTCTTCCATTGTCTCCGTAGCCGTATATGGGAAGGATACCTCCCAGAAGAAAACGTCTTCCGTTTCTGTGCCAGAGAAGACCCATTCTGAACAGATACGGGAAAGCAAAAGCTTTAAGGAATTTGAGGAAAATTTTCACGAGACAACAGAAACCTTCTCCTATACATTAAATGACATTGCCAGCAGAAACAAGGATGTAGACATTGACATCTTATTTGATTCTGCCAACGAGATTATGGCTGGCGAGACAAATACCTACCAGTTAATGGATATTTTAAGCAATATACGCTATTTTGATGATTCCACCTATGCCCACTCCCTGAATGTTGCCATGCTTGCAAATATATTGGGGCGCTGGCTGCATATGGAAGAACATGATTTAAAATTATTGACGGTTGCAGGAATGCTTCACGACATTGGAAAGGTTTTAATTCCACCGGAAATCATCAAGAAGCCCGGTCCCCTTACCAAAGAAGAATTTGAAATTGTGAAACAGCACTCTCTAAAGGGCTATAAACTGTTAAAAGGAAAAAACGTAGATGAAAATATCTGCCAGGCAGCACTTCTCCATCACGAGAAATGTGACGGAAGCGGTTATCCGTTGGGGCTTAAGGGTGACCGGATTAATGAGCTGGCAAAGCTAATCACCATCGTTGATATCTATGAGGCAATGACGGCAAACCGCTGTTACCGGGAGGGTATCTGCCCATTTGCCGTTATCCGCATGTATGAAGAGGAAGGCTACTCCAAATATGACCCGAAATATCTGCTTCCCTTCTTACAGGGTATATCCGACACTTATCTGCACAATACGGTTTTATTAAATGACGGACGAAAGGGCGAGATTATTCTCACCAACAAAACTGCCATTTCCAGACCCGGACTGCTGGTAAACGGGGAATATCTGGATTTAACACGCTATCCGGAGCTTAATATCATTGCCATCCTCTAAAATATCAGAGCGCCGCAGGACCACCGGTTTGAATTCTGTTCCCGCAGCGCTTTTTTGCTGCTTTTCTAATTATTCTTTTAAAATAACCAGCTTATCCCCTGCACAGATTTCATCCGAATCCAGACTGTTCATTTCCCGGATGCGGCTCACGGTGGTGTAATAAGCCTTCGCAATGCTCCACAGCGTGTCATCCTTTTTCACAATATAGCCAATCACGCCAGGAAGGGCTTTTTTCCTTTCCAGATTAATCGGCGTAACCTCCATGTCAAGAACTGCTCTCGCCCGCTCATTGGTAAATGCCAATACCTCAAGAGAGACCTCTGCCTTAATTTCAATCTGGTTTTCATTTTGCTGCATTGCGCTAATCTGGTCAAGAAACGGTACAATGGAATAGGTCACTTCGTCCCTCATCCCATTTACCTCAATCTCATAGGAAAATGGGATATCAAAGGTAGTAGAGCACAATGCACCATTATCCTCTTTGCTGAGATAGGTAATCTGTGTTCCCACTACACCTTCAACCATAATACCTCTTGCTGTCCGCTCGGTATCGTCAATGGACACGGAGCCTTCCACATTACAAATCTGTAAAACCGACTGCTGCTTTGGCATATCCGCAATTTCCGAAACCTTTGTTTTGGCACAGTTGCGAACCAGCAGATGCTGTACCGTAAAATCCTTCCACCGCGGCTGAATCTCCACATCGGTGGAATAGGCGTCCCGGACAAGCTGCATTTCCTCATTTCCATAGAGCTTGATTTCCACAGTAAACTCTGCTGCCAAATCAATCAGCCGGTCCTCTCCGTTTTCGTCCGGAACCACAGTTATGTGATACTGGTCAAGGCTTAAGAAGCTTCCGGAAATCATATCTTCACTGGAAATATCCTCCGTGATTTTCTGCTCAAAAGGCACCTCCATTGTAAAATATTGCAGAGGCATACTGTCTTCCTCCGCCGTATAGACCAGAAAGATACTCAGATTGCCGCTTGCCATAAGATAGCCGTCTGCCGGCTTAATCTGAATCCGGGTAACCGCCATGCTCTTCCATATTACCTGGTAAATATTCGGCTTATTTGCCGGAATTTCCACCTGCTCCTCCACCTGCATGCTCTCCTTCTTCTGCATCTGCAGGCTCATCATGGAAATGGTCCCGTTTAAGACCTCCGTATTCTCTCCCTGCTCTATATCAGTAACCGCCTCAAAATTCTCATTTTCCTTTACCTGGTAATCAATTCCCACCAATGCCTTCAGACTTATTTTCCTGGAATGCAGCATGGTAACAGTCAAATCGTTCAGGCTTAAATGGGCTTCTATGTAATCGTCCTCCTTTGTCCCGTCTGCATTTATATATTCCACAAAAGGAACCTTGCCCGTCAGGCTGTCAAACGCTGTCCCCTCCTTGTCTGCACTATAGAGAATCTGGTAATTTAAATTGCCCTTAACCTGAAAACGGTCTACCATTGCCTGGGTTTCATCAATAACCACATTGCCCTTTACTAAAACCAGGCGCTCCATGTCCATCAGATTTTCCGGAATGTTAATGGTATCATCTATTGTAAACTGCATTGCACTTTTTATCTTCCATGAAAAATTACGAATTTCCCGTTTAATAAATTCCATACTGCCTCCTAAAAAATACTTGTATTCCATCTATCCATCATTATATGCGCCCGTTTTCCTTAATAGAACCTTTTTCCTACCGAAAATTAACTTGTACATCATAAAGCTCGCATTTCACTGCAATCCATGGATAGGACACCATATTGTCTCCCAGGGTTGTATTATCCACTGAAACCAAATCCGTATCCACAAAAATTGCATTTTCCGTAAGATACAGCTCGCTCATGGTGACATTTAAATCTGTCCGGTCCTGTGCCCCGTAGCCCACCACAATATACAGATAGTCCTTCGTCCGGTATGTCAGCTTAAATGGCTCCTTTCTCTTTTCCTGTATCAGCTCCACCAAAGCATCCGGAAGCTTGCTTTCATCACAGATTGTATAATCCAAATCCTTGATTTTTTTCTCGTTTGTCTCCTCAATGCGGCATCCGGTCATGACAGCCAGCAAAAATATGCCAAACATGGTAAGTAGAAATATATACCGGCATCGTTTCATACTATACATCCCCTGTCTTACTTTCTGTCCTTTACTGTACTATTTCTACTCTATATATATTAATGCAAAAAGAAATACAGACCTGTCACTGTGGATAAATCTGTATTTCTTAACCTATTATTTAAATTGATGCGCTCCCAGGCTGTATTTAGCATTTGGGATATATCGGGAGAAAAACAGGTATTTTTTCATCTGTTTTTTCTTACCTTTTACTTTAACGGTGGTGGAGCCCTTCAATGCTTCCTTCGCTGCTTTCATACAGGATTTCATGGCACCCTTCATTTTTCCCTTCCGTTTCTGTTTATCGTATTCCTTTAACGCCTTTGTAAGGCTTCCATTACTGACAGGTGAAAACTGACCGCTCTGGTAAATAACCTTTTTTACGGTGTTTGGAAACTTGTTACTTTTTACCCGGTTCATGACAACAATTCCCACTGCCTTTTTTCCCGCATAGGATTCTCCTCTTGCCTCACAATAAATAATACTTGTCATATAGCGCAACTCGCTCTCTGTATACTCTGGTTCCTCTGCCTTGGAAATCCCCTGTGTTTTTGTAGTAATTTTGACTTTCGTAGTAGCTTTGGTTGTAGCAGCTGCTTCACAAGGTAGGCTAAACATCAGACATAATGCAAATCCAGCTACAATTACGGTTACTATTTTTTTAAAATTCATGATAATTTTGGATTCCTTATTAGGGTAATCCATTGCTTCCTTTCTTTTTATTTGTTACATTTCCGTGTATTGCTTGAAATTTTTACGAAATTATTTTGTAACAATTTTGTAACATTATTGCATATTTTTTTCATTATGTCAACCCTTATATTTAGATTATGTTAACTCATTGTCCGAATTTGCTGCTCTGCAGCCTGTTTTCTCCAATTTACTGCCTTGTATTTTGTCGAAATTATTACGCAATTGTTACATTGTGTATCATGATTTTAAAAAGGCGGCTGTAAAATCATACAGCCGCCGCATATTTACCCAAAATTATATTGAAAAACAATTTTCTTATTCTCCAGGCTCTCCATTTCCATGATTATATTTACTGCCCTCCGGGGTAACCGCAAGTCCTCCTGTCCCTGTCTCCTTTAAACACGCCGGCATTGCCACCCCAATATTCCGCATGGCATCAATCACCTCATCCGGTGGAATTTTGGAAACAATTCCTGCCAGAGCCAAATCTGCGGAAGACAATGCGCTCATGGCACCGATTACATTCCGTTTCACACAGGGTACCTCCACCAGTCCTCCCACCGGGTCACAGGCAAGACCCAGAAGATTTTTAAGCGCCATTGCAGCAGCATGGCAAATCTGGTTCAAATTTCCATCCCGCAGATATACCGCTGCCCCGGCTGCCATTGCCGCCGCTGAGCCGATTTCCGCCTGGCATCCGCCTGCTGCCCCGGCAATAAATGCCCGGGAGGCAATCACACCTCCAATTCCTGCCGCCGTTAACATTGCCTTTGTCATCTCTTCCTCAGAATATCCAAACCTTTCCTCCATGGCAATTAATACAGCCGGTACCACGCCGCAGGAGCCTGCCGTAGGAGACGCCACAATCCGCTTCATACAGGCATTGGATTCACCCATTTTTACCGCCTTCTCCATCACCAGACATACAAAATCTCCGCACAGGGATTCTCCACCTTCCCGGTACTGCTGTACCCTGCCGCCATCCTTACCCACCAGCCTGCTGTTTGAAACGAGAGCCGGATTATAATTGTCGTCTGCATCCCGCATTGCCCGATAAAGCTCCGTCACCTGGCGAAATCCATCCTCCGGGGATACACCCCGTTCATGACAGTCCTCCTCCAGAATCACCTGATAAAATTCCTTATTTTCTCTTTGGGCAGTTTCACATATTTCCTGTAATGCCTTGTACATATCTGTTCTGATTCCTTCCTTTTTTATAACACCGGTTATTCATTATATTTTGTCTGAGGTCAGACCATCCTCCAGACTCAGATAGGTTACCTTTTTAATCCCCTCTAAATGCTCCAGCCACCGGATAGACTCATGGGGAATCTCCTGGTCACATTCAATCACCATAACCGCATTGCCGCCTCTGGAATCCCGGTAAAGCTGCATAGCTGCAATGTTTACGGATTTATGCCCCAGCATGGAGGTTACCTCCGTAACATGCCCCGGCTGGTCAATATTATGCACAATCAGAGTTGGAAGCTCCCCTGTAAAATTTACAGTCAGCCCATCAATTTCACATATACGAATCTGACCGCCTCCGACGGAACAGGCAACAATCTGTAATGCCCTCCCCGACTGCCCCTCTAAATCCATCTTTACGGTATTGGGATGTGCGTCCACCAGATGAATCCCCTCAAAATGAAACTGCATTCCCTTAGCCGCTGCCATATCAAAGCTATCCGGTATTCTGGAGTCATCCACTGCCATGCCCAGCAGCCCTGCTATCAGCGCCTTATCCGTACCATGTCCCTGACCGGTGGCTAAAAATGAGCCGTGAAGATAAATATCTGCTCTGCGAATTTCCTCCCCCATAAGCTTTCTTGAAATCTGTCCAATTTTAACAGCCCCCGCCGTATGGGAGCTGGAGGGTCCCACCATTACCGGACCAATAATATCGAATATGTTCATAGTGCTCCTTCCTTACTCTGCCATCCGCTTTTTCCCGCAGGCTTTTTTAACATAACTGTCTGTTCTTTTGTAAATATATATAAAAATTACGGCTTTTTCAACAATACAGCTTTATGACACACTCCGCAGCCTGTACTTTTTACCTTTTGTTTTTTTCTGAAAAACCCACAAATGCTTCCCTTATTATCACTTTACCGCAAAACACTTAATTTTCTTAAATTTATCCGTGTTTTCCCTTGTTATTACAATTTTCTATTTCCTGTGGCTTATACTTGAAATAAATGCCAAAAGACGATAAAATAATACCAGTGTTCTATAAGTATAAGCAAAGTTTGAAAAGGAGGCTCTATTATGACATTTGAACATCAGGCAATATCCGTTAACTCAAGCTACAACAACAGCGTTAAAATTAAAGTTATCCCGGGACATTTCGCTACAAACCACTCCCATATCACCCATTATATTGACATGTCGGTACTGAAAACCCGTCAAAGCATGGCCCGGGCAGCTGCAAAGTCCATTGCCAGTGAATATGTGGGAACCACTGTTGTAGACACCATCGTCTGTATGGATGGCACAGAGGTAATTGGTTCCTATCTTGCAGAGGAATTAACCAATTCCGGAATTATGTCCATGAACCAGCATAAGGCAATTTATGTGGTTACCCCGGAATTTAATTCTGTGGGACAGATGATTTTCCGTGATAATCTCCAGCCTATGATTAAGGGCAAGCATGTGTTGTTCTTACTTGCATCTGCAACTACGGGACGTACCATAGAGCGAAGCCTTGAATGCCTGTCCTATTATGGAGGTATCGTTGCCGGTATTTCTGCAATTTTCTCTGCAAACAAGGTAATTGCCGGACAGGAAATCCACACTTTATTTCAGATGGAAGATATTCCGGAATATAAGACATATCCGCATAATCAATGTCCGTACTGCCAGGCGGGAAAGAAGATTGAGGCAATCGTAAACAGCTACGGTTATTCCAAGCTATAAATTACTGTTCCCCGATTTTGCCGGGAAGGAAATTAGAGAATTTCACTTTCACTTCTTTGTCATGATAAGTTTTTCAAGTGAAAGTGAAATTCATTTTTAAGGTACTAATATTTTTTAGATATACAGCATCCAGTGAAAAATTTCTCCAAAAAATACTGCTATCGAAATCAGGCTGATAATATAAACACATGCATCCTTCATTCGTTCTCTTATCTGTTTCATCATAATCACCATTTCCTTTCATAATCCCATATCATTAAAGGTATTTACTGTAATTGACAGCGCTGTTTTGTTCCTGTCTTTTAACAGATTACCATGAGACCCTGACAGACTATGGCACATGACAAAAATTTTTTTAAATATTTTGATGGCGTCGTTAATATGAGGAATTTACAATAGGGATTCCTATTTTGGCATAGGTTTTATCCTCCTGCTCTGCGTAGGTCATAACGACCTGAATATTTACCTTCTTTTCATTTAAAGTCAAAAAGGAATCCTCCAGCCGGGTATAACCATACACTGTATGAATGCCATTTTCATTGATGGCGTCCACCTCCTTTGCCCTGGCGAGGTCAAATATTTCCTTAACAAAAAACTCTTTTTCATCCTGGGTATAGTTTCCCTTTTTCTCCATTTCAAGCTCTAAGCTCACCTGTGCGTTTACGCCAATCTCCTCGTATATACGTTTTACCTTTTCATAAAGGGAAAACCCATCCTCAACTGCTTCGCCGGTCTGGATTTCCATTACAATATACTGCTCCGGTTCCTCTTCCTCCCTCAGCATACTGATAATTTGAAGAGTGGTATCCGCATATTTACCTTCCTTGGTTAAAACCATTTTCTCATAACCATCCCCGCTTCCTGTAGTGAAGGTATATCCGTCTGTGATTCCCAGTTTCAGCGCCAGATTTTCAAGCATTTCCCTCCGGGTTTCGCTGGATATCTCCATACTGCCAAAATTACCGTAACCCTTAATCCATTGCTCTGTCACATTGTCGTCCACAACAGAAAAGGCAGTCACTGCCTGTGTGGCATTTTTCTCATGCTCCTGATAGTTCACATAAATTTGTATTGCCACGATACTCCAAACTAATATTAAAAAACTGATTTTCGCTTTTCTGGTCACAAAAAATGCCCCCAATCCTTTTTTTATAGGATTGACGGCATTATAAATTTTATTCAAAATCTTTCTTTTCCAGGTTCTCTAAATTGCTGCAGTCCGGATTCATGTGGTCATAGGATTTTGAAGGTACCCCATGATAAACCGGCGTTTCTCCGCTGCTGTCAGACATTGTGCCTGAACTGTCCTCCCCTCCGTCTGCCCGGGCTGCCACAGACTGTGGGGAAACTGTCAACGGCATCATTTTTGCATAGACCACATACGTATCACAGAGCATATCGTGAAATCCCTGCTTTTCCTTTGTCACAAACACAGCCAGATAGCCAATGCATAACAGGGAGGACAGGAAACGCCCCACCGTCTCACGGTATAAAACATTTAAGAATGTCCACTCTCCGCTTTTGGTCACCACCTCTAAACGCATCAGCATTTTTCCCGGCGTAGCATGTGCAAAATAGGTCAGCAGCACGAAATAGGCTGCTACACCAATATATCCCAAAACATCCAGGAATGAATATTCAAAGATAAAATTTGCTTTTAAAAATTCTACCCCGCCCATAGCTGCAAGGGAAAACGGAAGCTTCACAATTCCAGCCAGCAAAGCTGCGATAATGCTGTCAATTATAAATGCAACCAGCCTTACAAAAAAACCGGCATAGACCCTATTCTCCAATTGGTTCTGCATAATACATCGGCACCCCGCTTCCTAACTGGTTCATCAAATCAACAAGTACCTCTGCTTCCGATTTCTCTTTGGAAGATGCCACCGAACCCATTAAAGCTGACAGATAACCGCCCGTACTTTTTGGCTCATAAAAAGTATCCACTCCACTTTTTTCCCTTACATAGGCATCAAACTCCTCCGAACCCTTAATACCATCAATCAGCCCATTTTCCACTGCCTGTTTTGCTGTATAGATGCGTCCGTCTGCAAGCTTTTTCACAGCTGCCACAGACATATTTCTTCCCTCTGCCACAATGCTTACAAACTGCTCATAATACTCATCCACAATAGACTGGTAAATGGCTCTCTGCTCACTTGTCATTGATTTCCCTGCACTACCCATATCCTTATTCTGGGCAGAGACAACATTGTCTTCCTTAATCCCCAATTTTTCATATAAGCCTGACATATCGTAATTGGATATAATAACACCAATGGAACCGGTTGTGGTTATGCGGTTTGCATACTGCTCATCCGCAGCGGATGCAATGTATACGCCACCTGAACAGCAGGAATTCTCCATATATGCCCAGATTGGGCGGTTTGTTTTCTCCTTATACTCTTTAAGCTTCAGATAAAGCTCATCCGCCTCATAGACTGTTCCACCCGGCGTATTCATTCTTAGAATAATTCCCTTATTGCTATTGTTGTCAATCAGTTTGTTTATATACTCCATTAACAAATCATGATTATAACCTGCACTGGTTCCATAAAGACCGGAACTGTCAGAGGATGCCTGAATCGTCCCTTCCACCGGTACTACCGCAATGAAATCCTGAGCCACCGGCATATCTGCCAGTGCAGATGTGTTATCCCCTCCATACAGGCTGCTCATAAGGCTGTCCAAACCGGAGGATGCCTTTTCTTCATTACTTGAAACCAGCTTGTCTGATATCGCATTTGTTATCACACTAATCACGCCTGTCACCACAAAAATGGCGGCAGCCACAATAAGCCATGTTGTCTGCTTCTTACTCATGTTTCCTTCTCCTTTTCTTAAACTCATATTCTTAAGTATAATATAGATTCTGCCTTCTTACAATATTTTAATTGCGCTTTCCCAATTTTAACCAAACAATAAAAACCAGAGGCGGCACTCTGACACCTCTGGCTTAGAATAAACCATATTTACTGCCTACAGCGGCATATTCCCATGCTTCTTATATGGCCGTGTAATCTGCTTTGTCTTCAGCACATCCAGGGCTGTGAGAATCTTTGCCTTTGTCTCATCCGGACGGATAACCTCATCCACAAAGCCACGCTTTGCCGCAGTATACGGATTTAAAAACTTATTCTCATACTCCTCAATAAGCTCTGCTCTCTTTGCATCCGGGGCCTCTGCCGCCTGAATCTGCTTTCTTCCGATAATATTAATGGCACCCTCTGCACCCATAACTGCAATCTCTGCAATCGGCCATGCGTATACAATATCAGCTCCCATATGCTTAGAATTCATTGCAATGTATGCTCCACCATAGGCTTTCCGCATAATCAGGGAAATCTTCGGCACCGTTGCCTCGGAATACGCATATAAAATCTTGGCACCATGCCGGATAATTCCATTATGCTCCTGCTCCGAGCCCGGCAAAAATGCAGGTACATCAATCAGGGAAACCAGCGGAATATTAAAACAGTCACAAAAACGGATAAATCTTGCTATTTTATCTGAGGAATCAATATCCAGGGAACCACCCTTAAAGTTTGCCTGGTTGCAGACAAAACCAACTGTGTTACCCTCCATTCGTCCAAACCCAATCACTGCATTCTGCGCCCAGTGCTTCTGCACTTCAAAAAAGCTGTCACGGTCAATCATGGCATTAATCACGTCATGGACATCATAGCTTTTCTTCTTATTATCCGGTACGATGTTTACCAGGCTCTTGCACTGGTCAACACTTCTGCCAATCTTAACCGGAAGGGGTGACTGGTTATTGTCCGGAAGATAGGAAAGCAGCTCTCTTACCCCGCCCAGACAATTCTTTTCACTTTTATAAAGGAAATGCGCCACACCGGACTTGGTGGCATGGGTCATGGCTCCGCCCAGCTCCTCGGCAGACAATTCCTCTCCAATTACCGTCTTCACCACCTGGGGACCGGTAATAAACATTTTGCTGGTTTCATCCACCACAAAAATATAGTCACAAATAGCAGGGGAGTAACAGGCGCCACCAGAACACGGTCCCAAAATAACCGCTATCTGCGGAATCACTCCTGATGCAATGGTATTGCGCTCAAATATTCCCGAATATCCGCTTAAGGAATCAATTCCCTCTTCAATTCTGGCTCCGCCGCTGTCATTAATGGTAACGATAGGACATTTCATTTTCAGAGCCATGTCCTGAATATGGACAATCTTCCGGGAGTGATATTCTCCAAGGCTTCCCCCAATTACCGTAAAATCTTCCGAAGAAGCAAACACCGTTCTTCCGTTAATCTTACCATATCCGGTAACCACTCCATCTCCGGGAACACGCTTCTTATCTAGTCCGAAATCGTCTATGCGCGACTCCGCCAAATCATTGATTTCCACAAAGGTTCCCTCATCAAATAATATATCCAGACGCTCTCTCGCAGTTAATTTACCCTTTTCATGCTGTTTATCAATTGCAGCCTGTCCCCCGCCTAAGCGTGCCAATGCACGGCGGGCTTCTAAATCCTCAATTGCCTCATTCCAGTCCAAAATTCTTACCTCCTTACTTGTTGACAAATCAACTATACACTATTCCAACAACTCTTTCAAGGGATTTCATAATTATAGACCCATGTCTAAGAAAGCTGCAATTTTTCACTGTCCCCATGCCATTACTCTGATTTACCTGCAATTTTCTCCATATATTCCTTCAATGCCATAACCGTAAGTCCCGGCACAATTGCCCCGCCCTCTGTGGCATCAATTACCGGCATTGTTACATCCGCCTTCTTCACCCGGCTGGAAATCCATCTATTATATATTGTAAATAATCTGCTTACCGGAACCGTTCCGCCTCCAATAGCCGGAACCTGCTTCATTTCCTCCGTCTCTGAAACTGCCCTTCTTGAAGTGTCTGTGGCATGGGCAAGGTTATCCGTATATGCCAAATCCAATCCGATAAATGCAATTGATTTACAGCCCAGATAAATGCAGACATCCAATGCGGTGGTGCTGACCGAGCCGCCCGTCTCGTAAAGATGCCAGCCTTTCTGCTTTGCCAGCTCCTGCGCCCTGTCATATCCATTCTGGCAAATCAGATATTTCTTTCCGCAATAATTCATGGAATATCCCTTATAGGCAGTTGCAAGATAAAGCATTGGAATCTGTTCTTCCTCCAAGCCTGCAAGATGGCTGTATATTCTGCTATTGGCATCTGTAACAATCATGTAATTCACATCTATTCCCAGCTTAAGCAGCTTGCGGAACACGGTTTCCACCGCCAGAATGATTATTCCTGGTTTTTTATTCTTCAATAGCTCTACATTTTTATCAAGAGACGGTCCCGCTGCCACTATAATGACATCTTTTCCCTCAAATTCCGGTTTTAATTCATCTATATACCCATCATAATGCTTAAAGTTTTCCCGGCTGTTACTCCCAAACTGGATAGCTGCATTCCGTTTGCCACTGTCACGGATAAAAAACATTTCCATCTGTTCCCTGATTCTTGTATCCCTGATATGGCGCAGAGAAGGGCTATGGATAATTAAATTTTCTGTTATATTATCCAGGGCGGATATAATCTTTTTAAAGTCAGGGTCATAAATTAATGAAAATCTCTTATTGGCAATCAGTTTGGACAAGTCTACTGCCATCAGACAATGGTAAATCACATCTAAGTCGTTTTCAAATACCTGTATGCGGATTCCGTCATCCAGCCGGAACATTTCCTTTATATGATATCCTAACCCTAATCCCCAAATCACATAGGAATCACTTTCCTCATCATAATAATAATCTGCAAAGACTGCTGCCTCTGTTTCCGGATTCACATTGCTATGATAGTAATAAGAACCCTTTTCATCCTGTCCTGCCATGGTAAATGCACCCGAATTGGTTGCCTCGAGATGATGCCTTCCCTGCCATGTACCAGCTGCCGTTTCCTTTTCATATGCTTCATGGTACGACTGAATTTGTTTCCACAAACTGATATCCCGTTTCTCCAAAGCAGCCAGATTATTTGTCCATACGTTCAAATCTGTTCCCAAGCCGTCATAGCTCCGAATTACCTCCTGAAGGGACTGCAAAAACGGGAGCAGCCTTAGCTCCAATAAATCTGCCAATAGCACATAATCCTTATTCTCCTGTGCCAACAGCATATCCTGCAAGGCATTGCTAATCTGATTGGGATTAACAATCTCTATCTCCTGATTATAATAAGAGATATCTGAAAATACCGCTTCCAAAACAGGCATCAGATTGCCTGTCAGGGTAGTAAAGCTCCGCACAACAACGTCATAATTTTGAACCCTGCAGGCGTTAATAATTTTGTTGATGATATATTGTAATTGTATATTGGTGTTGTAAATCTGTTCTCTAGTCATATGTTAATTCTCCTAACATAAAATATTACTGATTAAAAATGGATATTTTTCAACAGACTTGCTTCAGAACTTTTCATACTGAGCCATATCATCCTTCAGATACTTATTTGTCAACTTGCAGTTAATACTTACTTTACTCTTTTCATTCATCAAAAAATCTGCTATAGCAATATCAAGCTATGCATTCATCAAAGATTCCATCATTTTCATTTTATCTTCTATGGTATCAATTTCTCCACAAACACGTCCCTTAATATCAAATGGCTCAATTCTACATTTCTCAGAAACCATGTTAAAGGCATTCTCAGCATAACATTTAACAGCTTCTTTTTCACAAAAGGAAACTATCTCTCTTAACCAGACTTCCCAGTCCGTTTTTAAAATTTTATACAAGGGTTGGGCTGCAATAGCATGTTCAAAATAATCAACACCTATCTTTTGGATTCTATGATTAAGAACCACAGCCTTAAAATCTTTTTCCGGTAATTCCAAGGTTGAGTCAACAATCATACAGCTCTTTCCATAGTTCAAAACATCAACCAATACAGAATCATCGAACACCAAATCTCCATGCATCAAAAGGATGTCATCTTCCAGATACTGTTTCGCTCTATAAATAGAATAGATATAATTGGTGGAATCGTATTTTTCGTTATTGACATAAATAAGATTCATTCCATTTGCTACACAATTACCATATTCCATTAAAATATCACTGCAGTAACCTGTAGTAATCACAACATCACGTATTCCAACCCGGTTAAGTTGTTCCAGTTGTCTGCTTAATATAGTTTCTTCTCCTATTAGTCTAGTCATACATTTGGGATGTTGTCTTGTCTCTTCTCCCATTCTTGTCCCCATACCGGAATTTAATATAAGCGCCTTCATAGTAATTGCATTTTCCTTTCATTTATCTAATCACATTGTTTCAAATATTCCATAAATCTCTTACGGTTATCCTGGGCAGTCGTAGTTGGTCGTCCCAAATCAAATCTGGATAATATATTACACTTTACTTCAATAAAAGCCAGTTCGTTCCCTTCCTTAGCTTTTACCAATGTCTCTAATAACTCATCCTCATTATTAACCCGCATCTGTACCGGATACCCACACCCTTTCGCAATTTGAATCAAATCTATATTGCCTGCAACAGTAGGCATTCCTCCCACTGTCTCATGCGCTTCATTATTGATAACAATATGTACCATATTCTTTGGTTTATTCGTTCCGAGCAATGCCATTGCACCTAAATGCATTAATACTGCACCATCACCATCAACACACCAAATTCTTGTATTCGGTTTACTTAACGCAATTCCCAATGCAATAGAAGAGCTATGTCCCATAGAACCAACCGTAAGAAAATCTCGTTGATGTCCCTGCATATTTCGCTCTCTTACTTCAAACAATTCTCTAGATGCTTTTCCGGTTGTAGATACAATCACATCCTCTTTTGCTACCTTCACAATTTTTTCAATTACATCTTCGCGAACTAAACTATTGTCATTTCGATAATCAACCTTACTTTCTGTTTCAAAAGCTGCCTTTTTTACAATAAATGCAACGCTTTTTCCCTGTTCCAGAGACTGGTCAAATCGTTCCATTGCTTTTTGAATCTCTTCCTTCGTTGTATCTCTTGTAAGAATGCAATAATCCATATCTAAATCTCTAATCAAAGCTTCTGTTATCTCACCCTGATAGACATGTTGCGGTTCATCATGTACCCCTGGTTCTCCCCGCCACCCCACAATAAAGATACACGGAATACCATACACCTTTGGATGCAATAATGATGCAGACGGATTTACAATATTGCCCAAACCACTATTTTGCATATAAACAACCGGTATTTCTCCAGTAGCCAGATAATGACCGGCCGCCAACCCGACGCAATTACCTTCATTTGCAGCAATAATATGGTTCTTCCCTATTCCTTTCTTTTCCATCAAATAGTTACATAACTCTTTTAACTGAGAATCTGGAACACCGGTAAAAAAATTTTTATCCAATATTTCAAGCAGTTCACTTACTTTCATTTTATAAGTCCCCTTCCAATAATCTATAATACATCTTTCCTATTATATTCTTTGAAAAGAATACAGGATGATTTTTCAAACGCTCAACATTAACAGATTGTGTTAAAATTTCTAAATCCTTCTTTGATGCATGTACATCTACTGTTATTTCTAACTCCTTAAGCATATCTCTATACTTTTGAATGGAATCGCAAATAGAATCCGTTCTCCACAATTCGGCTAGTTGTTGCAGATAAAAAAGTAAATCCTCCTTCTTCTCTTTTTGTGCCTGTATCCATGTATATTCCCAGACTTGAGACAGGCAGTTTGCCGCTGCTTGTCCATGAGGCAATTCGTATATCTTTGTCAGTTTATAACTCATGGCATGTGCAGCTGTTGTCTTTGCAATATTAATTGCTCTGCCAGCATAATTCGATGCTATCAGCATATCCTTCGCAGCACTAGAATTACCTTTCAAATACTCTCTGTAATTTTTCAGAATTAATGTTAATCCCTGTTTTGAATATTTTCTACTTTCTTCTGTTGCTCCATTTGCCCAAAATGATTCTATACTATGGCATAATGCATCCATCATTGTTACTTTTTTTTGAAAAAGGGGTAAGGTTTCCATCAACGACCTGTCTAAAAAAACATATTCTGGGATAAGCGATTCATCTTCTACAGACTTTTTTTCCTCTTGCTCATAAATCACAGCAAATTTTGTTGCTTCACTTCCTGTTCCTGCCGTTGTTGGAATCACTAAATACGGAATTGCGTTTGGTATAATTTTTTGTTCTAAATAGGAAATACTGCTGTCCATATTCAAAAATGCCTTCACACACTTTCCTACGTCCATTGCACTTCCTCCGCCAATTGCCATAATTGCATCACATTGATTATTCTGAAAACAATTTACAGCTTTAACAACACTTTCATAAGAGGGATTCGGTTCAAAATCTGAAAACACAACCCTAACATGATTATCTGTTGTGAAATATTGACCTATTGCAGTTTTTCCGACATTCTCTCCACAAATTAATAGTATTTTTGATATGCTTTTCTGTTTTACAACGGCTTGAAATTCATCGGAAATATGCTTCGATATTACTTGCTGTTCCATTATATTTTGTCTCCTAATACAATTTTATTCCTCATCTGGTATCAATGTCAAAATTTCTTTTATAGACATACACATATCATCTGCTTCTTTTGCCCTATGGTTTTGCAGAATTATTTCCGCTGTTTTTTTCATAGCAGGAAAACCACTTCGCGTTAATTGGTTTGCATAAATGACAATATTAACTCCTCTTTCTTTAAATTCCTGCTCTGTTACCATGTTAAAAGAAGTTGGCACCACTACTATTGGAGTTTTGCTATTCTTTGCCCGAAATTTTTCCACAAATTCAAAAATCTCATCCGGCTCCTTTTTCCTGGAATGAATCATAATACCATCTGCGCCTGCCTTAACAAATGCAAATGCTCTATTTAAAGCATCCTCCATCCCCTGCTCTAAAATCAGACTTTCAATTCTCGCAATAATCATAAATTCTTGTGTCTTCTGAGCCCGCTTACCAGCTTCTATCTTTTTACAAAAATGTTCAATGGAATCCTGCGTCTGTTTTACCTCTGTACCAAATAGGGAATTCTTTTTTAGCCCTGTCTTATCCTCAATAATGACAGCAGACACACCCATCCGTTCTAACGTTTTAACATTATATACAAAATGCTCAATCAAACCGCCAGTGTCACCATCCAAGATAATCGGTTTTGTAGTAACCTCCATAATATCATCGATTGTTCTTAATCGGGAAGACATATCTACCAGCTCTATATCCGGCTTACCTTTCGCTGTAGAATCGCATAAACTGGAAACCCACATTGCATCAAACTGATAGGTCTTTCCATCCTGAAGTACTGTCGTCTTTTCTGCAATCAATCCTGTAATTCCGCTATGTGCCTCAATTGCAGTAATTGTCTGTTTCATGTCTATTAATTTTCGTAATCTTCCTCTTCTGATATCCGGAATGGATAACTGTCGTCTAGCATTTTGCTCTAATTGTAAGTATGTCTCATTATTAGCATACGGAAACTCAATTAATCTTCCTCCATATTCTTCCAATATAGAAACTACCTCATCACGAATTGGTTTTTGAAATCCTTCCTGCCAATCATCTCCATGCACAACATAATCTGGTTTCAATTCTCTTAAATTCTTTGCATAGCTTAATTCTGTCTGTGACACCACCCTTGCTACCCCATTAATGTGAGCCACAATATCTGCTCTTTCATCATAAGATAACAACGGAAACCTCTTATAACTACTCACAGCCTCATCCGATAAAACACCTATTGTAAGCTCCCCATAGGTAACCGCCTTATCAATAATTTTCATGTGTCCGCTATGTATAATATCTGTACTAAAACACATATATACCGTTTTCATGCTTATCTCCTCCGTTTTTCCTATTGTGATTCTAATTCATTTTCTCAAATTCGTCATAGGGCATTTTTAGCTTCCGTCCCCATGAGTAATTTTCTTTTATTATCTTAGCCGGATTGCCCGCCAATACACAATTATTCGTAAATGCCTTATTAACCACGCTCCCTGCTCCCACAACAGAATTGTCTCCTATGTCCGCATTATATAAAACAGTTACATTTTGCCCTAACCAGACGTGATTACCTATCTTTATAAAATGCTCCTTTGAGACACTTGTGTTTTCCCTATTATCCAAATCCATTAACGCATGTGCATTATTAGAGCGTATATAAATAGGCCATGAAAACATACAATCATTTCCGATTGTAACCGGCGAATCATAGTCTGCCTTAATTAAGGTACTTCTTTTAAATGTACATTCATTTCCAATTCTGAGTATGCTGTAAGAATAAAACTCGCATTCACCAAAAATACAATCACTGCCTATGCTTATTAATGCACCACTTGAACATTTGACAAGAGAAGAGGTAAATCTGCACTTGTCATTGATTATAATTTTCGAACCATAAAAGCACATTAGCCTTGTATCTTCAAATTCACTATCGCTACCTATTTCAACTATATTATTATATCCCTCAAATACGACTGTGTAGGCAGAACCTATCGTACTGCAAACTATTTTATTTCCATAAATATCCTCATAATAACCTCCGGTATAGAAAATCTCATAGTGATTTCTTATAACATTATAATCATGATTAACTTTAAAATTTTTACCAGTCAGAAATACAGTAATATTATTAATATAGGTGCTGACCGGAATGACAATATACATTTCCGCCGACGTAGTAATGTCCTCCGGTTTTATAACCGGTAAGCCTGAATATTCCACTATATCTTTCTTTGATTCGATAAATCCGCATACAGCTATGCCATTCCTGCTGCATTCATCCTTTATATAATCGGATTGCCTGTATGCTCCCCAAATATATAATTTTCGATTATGTATCTTCTCTCGAAAAGCATCAAAGTCAATATAGTCAAGCCAATTTTTTATTACTGTACTAACCATGTTCTATAATATATCCTTTCTATGAATTCTATATCTCAATGCAGGTATTTTTTCATCCATTTCTCATCCTTTGAATAATTTTTGTTCGTATCAAAACAGATAATATTATGCTTGACATACCTCTTATCCTCCGGAGGCAATGTCATATAATCTCCATACATTACGGACAAATACACATCCGCATTTCCCGGTACAGGATATAAATCATCTTCAAACTGCATCATTTTTACAGGATATATATCCTCCACCCTGTAAAATAATTTTTTATTATATGGTGCGAACAAATCTGCAACAAGATTGGAGTCTGTATTTAGATATTGTGTTAATATGCTATTCATCTTCCCAAAAACCTTTTTTGCAGAATACCTTTTATGGGCATAATATTGCTGATTCGCAAAGTATTTTTTTATAGGATTTTTCCCCGTAAAATTATTCCACTTTTTTATACGCGAAAATAAAGTTTTAATGTCACCCACTTCACGATACATTTTATCCTGCAATTCCTTATCCTCCGGAATCGTATCAAAAGGGAAAATATCTAAATAAAATCCGTGATGAATCCTCAAATGTGCAGTTTCCCTGTTCACTAATGCAGTATTATTTCGAAAAACCTTAGCATGTCCTACGTAATAATCCGGTGTATCATTTGCATCAAGAAGTAGATAACCGTCACTTAAATCTTTTCTTGCAATGTCAAGGAATCTGATATAATCTTTTCTCAGCATTCCAATATCAATATCGTCATCCCAAGGAATAAATCCCTGATGCCTAACTGCTCCTAATGCACTTCCCGCACATAAAAAATACGGAATATCATTTTTTTCACAAACCCTCTTTACCTCATGTAAAAGCGGAAGTAATTCTTTTTGTATCATTCTCGTCTTCTCTTCATTATCCTGTCTGTCGTTCTCCATATCTTTTCTTAGCTTGATATCCTCGGAAGACAAATTTCTCTTAACAATCTCATCCATATCATGAATAATACAATGAATTCCCTCATCCTTAAGAATATTATAATTCTGAACAAAATGCTTTTGATTCATCATTATAATTACATCAATTTCCTTATCTTTTAAATCATAACAGGAAACCACCTTTCTCCCTGTAATATAATTTCCCACCTTTGTTCCCATTATATCAATAACAAAAGAAATGTACTCTGCTTTTGGGTCAACTATTTGTAAAAATGCAGTTCCTTTTACTCCACCTCCCCAAATTACCACCTTTTTGTTCTGTTGCTTATACCAATTTAAAACTTCAATAACATTCTCCTTTATCGGTTGATAGTAATCCTCAAAAGCAGCCTTCGCTCCATACTCTTTTTTCCAAGTCTTCCATTTTTTCATAATTTATTTTGCCCTCCTCATTTTAATGAATAAACCAAATGTTTTCAATTCATCCGATTCTTCTCTCTTCATACTTCCGTATTCATAATTTTTATTATCTCTTTAACCATTCTTTGCGACGAATCGCCATCTATATTCTTATAGAGCTTTGCTCTAAATTTCTGTCTCTTTTCTAAAACCTTATCTTGCTTTAATGCTTCATGGATTCCATCCTCCAAAGCTTTCTGATTATATGCCCGTATCTCTGGCATATACTCCTTAAAATCAAAATATCCATCTCTTGTATCCTTTATATATTCCTCATAATCATAGTGAAATGCAACAACCGGACGGTTCAACAACATATAATCACTATATACAGAAGAATAGTCAGCAATCAACAAATCTATCTTTCCCAAAAAAGAATTCACATCCACCTCCGACGGCACTACATAAATATTTGAATACGTAATTTCTTCAAATACTTCCTTACATGCAGACTTGGGATGAAGCTTGCAAACAAGTTCCATCTGATTCTTCTGAAGATACCTATTAAAGGTTTTCAAATCACATACTTTAAAAAATTTATTTTCTGATGGACGGAATGTGGGCAAATAAGCAATAATCGTTTTTCCCTCACTGTTCCATTTTTTTATCTCTTTCATAAGTGCATATTCGGCTGGCAAATATAAATTCCTCACTTTAACCCGACCAGTAGTGTCTTCAAACAAAATATCATTTCTAGGATATCCTGTTTCTATCACATGCTCTTTCGGAATCTGAAATGCTCTTGCAAATATCTCACTCATCATCGGAGAAGTAGCAAGAATATAGTGGCTTGGTTTTTCGTCAGACAAACGTCTTGGAAAATATTTGAATTTCTCCCATGCATTCTTTGGATGTCTTACTTTATCATGCTTGTTGTCATAATTAATACATTTGTTACCAACTCCATGCCAAAGGTTCACTTTTATAGCCCCTCCGCTTAACCAGAAGCTGATGTCCTTAGAATAATTATCAAAGAAATATATCTTCCCCCGCAGGCAGAACCAGATTCCTTTCAAAGAATGATAATAATATGCTTCATAACCATCCTCATTCAAAAAATCCACAGTCTCCTTATCATGGCTTATCCATATCGGACGAATTTCTTTACAGTTTTCATCTCTCTCATATGCCTGGCTAACTGTTTTGTCCCCCCCCAAACTTTTTTTAACTTGTGGAGAACTTTTATCACTATGCTGACTGACATATAAATACAAATATCTTGGATTATCTGCAAACCGCCTTCCAAAGGTGGAGCCAAAAAGCCAGACCTTCTTATCTCTTGGAAATAAAAAAGAGAACCAGTATACAGGTAACAAAAGCAATTGTCCCCAATATTTGATTCCCTCTATTATCTTCTTCATCTTATCGCCTCATTCCCTTGAATCTATGCCGACATCCATGTCCTGGCTGTATCAAAAACATATTTGTAAACCCACTCTGCTTGTTCAAAATATTATTTTATTAAAATGAATCCGTCTTATTGTATATCGACATATTATACTGTTTATTTTAGAATTCTAAGGGATTTTCTTTTCTCTAAAGCAGTTAACCGCTGTTCCATCTCAGCAATCTTTTTTAGTATAAGCTTGTGCTCTTCGCTATCCATCTCTGCAATATGATTATACTCCTTAAAAGTTCTAATCTCCTTTTCCAATTCATCCATTTTCTTGTAAATGGATTCTTGAACGGAGTCTACATGCTGTAAAATCATATTCTCTGTGTGATGAAGCTTCTCATCCATTACTTTGCGCATGCGTATCTCCAAATTTTCCAGCTTCTCGTCCACCCGAGCTTCTAACGCTTCTAACTTCTCATCCATCCGGACTTCCAGCGCTCCCAGCTTCTCATCCATCCGGTTCATCATCCGTTCCTCGGATGCAATAATCGCACTGTTGACTACTTCTGTTGTAACCTCTCTCACAATATCTCTGACCATAAAAATATCTTCTTGTGTTATAATAACCACCTCCTTTTATATCTATTGGTTTATTTGATTATATCACATAAATATATTTAACACAACCACTATATATAGCACATAATAATAGGCTCCTACACTATTAATAATGCGAAGCTATGTTTTGCCATAGAAATACCGACCTCCCAACCGTTAGTTTTTAAGTAACTTTTGGAGGCCGGTTCAATTTACATCAAACAATCTTCCTTATATATAATTTTTATTGTGTTACCATTTTCTCAATATGGTTTTCCGCTCCATCGGGTCCATTCTGCGAATCAAAGGGTCATCATAATAGGAATCACTTTTTACATGGGTTGTGGATACCTCTTCAAAAATGGCACCGGTCTGGGAAGTAAAGGAATGCTTTTCCCCCCGGAGCACTGTCTGAATGTCTCCCGGCTTCATTTTCCTCTCTTTGCCCTCTAAAGTGACTGTCAAATCTCCATATAATAACTGGAAAGTCTCCTCCTTCACCTTATGGGCATGAACCGGATGCTTCTGTCCCGGCAGTACAATTAACAATTTCTTGCAGTACTCTCTGTTAATAATATTGATAATAATGGCACCGGTCTGCCGGAAATGCTTCATTCCGTAATGGTGGGAAAGCTCCACCTCAAAATCATCACCCAATGCAATTCCTGCTTCATACAGCATACCTTTTGCATCGTGTATAACACTTCTTGCAAGATTAATGTCTGTTATTTTCTTCTTCTCATGTAATTCCTCATTTGCCTTGTAATCCCGATGGGCAATCACTCCTTCATAAAATTCACCGGACGTCATCTGCTTTTCATGACAAGGCATCGCAAAGAAGACATCCTCACGATTCAGCTCTTCCCCTTCCTTTACATCATGCTTCACATATACACCACGCATCAGGGAATTCAGGGAATCCAGCTCCTCCTGAGAAATATATTTCTTTCCAGCCTTCTTCATGCTGCACATTGTTTTAGCCTGCAGTGCTGCTGCAACCCATTTATCAGCCTGCTCCGGATTCATGGAATACGCATTCAGGGTAATCGTTTCCGTCGGCAGACCCACATGACGCTCCAAAATCTTGGCGCCCTTCGCAACCGCCAGCATTGGAGCCGTATTATCATCCGGATTCTCATGTCCGGAATATCCCACTGTCACATCCGGATATCTGCGGTTCATTTTATCTATAAAATCCAGCTGTAAATGCTCCATTGGCGCAGGATATTCTGCTACACAATGCAGGAATGCAAAATCACAACCCCTGTGCGTGAAAAAATTATACAGCTTGTCGATATCTGACAGGGTCTTTCCTCCGGTTGATATAATAAGCGGCTTATTTGCCTGGGCTGCCTTCTCTAATAAAGGCCAGTCCAATGCAGAACAGCTGGCAATCTTAATAATATCCACACCCATATCCATACACCAGTCCACACCATCTTCATCAAAAGGGGTACTCATGGCAATAAGCCCTTCTTCATGAATTGCGTCCACAAGCTGGGTAAACTCTTCTACGCTCAGCCTGGTGCTCTCAAATCTCGGTATATGCTTTACATCCTGCCTGCCTTTATAATCCGGATGTATAAAATTATCCAGATTGCGGAATTGTAATTTTACCGCTGCTTTTACATTATATTTTCTGGCAATTTTACTCATGGCATGAATAATATCCATTCCATGCTCCACACTTCCCTGATGGGAATTTGCCATTTCAAAAATAAATAAATCCTCAAATAATTCTTTTCCCATATGCAGCCCTCCCTGACACATCACTTTTTTAATATAATTTCCAACTATATATTATATCGGCTAATATTATTATAACAAGAACCCTTAATATAAAACAAGTGACAATCTTTCACTACTTATTCCTTCCTCTAATTTATCCTGCCAATCATTACAACCACACTTTTGCAAAAAGGGTATCTGTCTGTTTCTTCTCCTTCAATGCCCGAATATATGCTTCATTCGTATCATCTCCCAGTACTTCCGCATACATTCCCCTTCCACCGGGAAGCCCTTTTCCCAGCCAGTATAAATGATTAGACAAATCATAACGTTGAATAAAATCAATATGATACTGATATCCCGCATGCTCAAAAATATAAGAAAGTCCTGTTTCATTAAAATTATATAAATGTGCTTTTTTATAATAAAAATCCTTAAATGCATCGCAGGCATAAGTCTTTACCAAAACGTCATCTACATTTGGTACTTCAATATATATGATACCATTTGGTTTTAATATATTTTTTAAATTCTCTAAAAAAGAAACCGGCTCTTCAATATGTTCTAATACATGAAACATAAAAATCTTATCAAACTGCTGATTAAAATCTTCCGGATTATCACTGACCTTAATATTGGGCTTCTCTATGCAATCTCTAATATAAGCCTGTGCCTTTCTATCCCATTCGGTTCCACATGCCATATGAACGTAATCAGCAACTGTACTCAGAAAATATCCCACAGAACACCCGATTTCCAGAATATCATCCCTGCTATCAATTTCCTTAACAACTCTTTTTAACCGTGTCTTTGCTTCCGGCAAAAAATTTTGGAACACTTTATCCAGCGATGTATAATCATAATAACTCTCTGAATGCACTTCCTCACGAAAATCTCCATCATAATACTTTTCCAGCGCTTCTCTTGCCGGTCTCGGATACAAAAAATGTGTCTCACAACATCCACACTTAAACATTTTATATATGCCTTCTGTATCATTTCGGATTTTATTCGGAATATATGTTACATCTTCACTTTGACATAAGGAACATTTTATCTTTTCCATTCAATTTCCCTCCATTTTATTACTATCACAAATATTCTACCGGCATATTGTTCATCTTCTTTATTGCTCGCTCAAAATCCTCTTCCGTGTCAATGTCATAATTTTCCTTCATTTCATATCCAAGAATATAATCCCCTGACATTGAATGCTTATGCAATACAACCTCCGGACGGAATACGTCAATACAAGCATTCTGGTAATACACCTCCGGAAGCTGCTGTCTTGGCATATTATAACACTCCGGTATATCCGTTATCAGCGGAACAATCCTGTTATCCGATATGGCTGCTTCTCCATCCTTCATATCTGAAAACGGCTTTTCCCTGAGCCACATTTTATATGGTATCTCTGTTGCCTTTACCATACTGCGGACAGAATCCGCTTCCGGATGCTCTATTAATAATTGTATCATATTATCAATATCACGAGCGTCCCGAATCGGATATGTGGGACGCAGCTGTACCACAATATCCGGCATATAATTTTCTTTGTCTGCAAGCCAGCTCAAGGCATGATAAAACACATCATAGTCCAGAGCAGTATCCGTTGCGTACTCTTCAGGTCTTATAAACGGAACCTCCGCACCGTATTTAACTGCAATCTCCCCATACTCCCTGCTATCTGTACTGACAATTATGCGATTGATATATTTCGATGCCTGTGCGTGTCCGATAGAATGGGCAAGCATGGGCTTACCGCCAATTTCCCTTATATTTTTATGGGGAACTGATTTTGAGCCAGCCCTGGCCGGAATAACCGCCAATATTTTCATATCTTTCACCTTCTCTGTTTCCAAAACAGTCTCTTTCCTTTTATCCTGCAACTGTCATCCAAAACAATTATTCATCCAAATCATACTCTTCTCTTACGCCGGATAACATTGCGTCATAGCGCTCTAATAACCCATCAATATTTTCGTAAACCACATTGTAATCATATTCCAGCTTTTGATAGAGTCTTAACATTTCTTTCTCATTATCATTTTCTGCCACATACAAATCCATATCCTGCTGAAGCAGAAGATTTTCCGTATACTTATTAATAAGGTTTGCCGCTACATTTTCATCAAAGAGCTTTCCTGTTTTTGAAAGTATTTTATTCTTTTCCTTAAATTCTTTTCCGGAATCTCCCCGCTTTGTCAATACGCCACATCTTCTGGCAGCTTCCGATGCCTTTTTTGCTGTCTCCTTCAGCCTTTTAATTTCCATCCGGTGTTTTTCCAGTATGCTGTACACCTCTTCCAGCTTATCCTGTGGGAAAATATAATCCTCCGCATCAAAAATTGCCTCTATGTCATATTCCGTAGTACAATAGGCATCTACTGCCTCCTGAAAGGTCATCACCTTTGTGCCCTCAATCCTTGCTCCGCCTTCCGTGGCATTAATCACTTCCATGCGCCCCTCAGCTTCCTTCACTGCCTGGTTGAACCATACCAGATACACATAAAAATCGCCTCTGGTCTCTACCATTTCCTCCACATTTCCCGGCACCATGAGATGTTCAAATTCCTCTGCATCCGCTCTTTTATTCTGCTGGCCTCCGGAATACACCTTTCCTCCTGTCAGTGCCAAATCCTGTCCCACCAGAATCGTCCGTTTAAAGCCCATTGTCCTGGCAAAGCCATAGGCAAATGTGGCAACGGAACCGCCCACCGGTATAATCACCGATTTTTTTCCATATCTCTCCATCAGGGAATCATAGAGCTTGAAATCTCCTGTTCCATAGATTAATTTATTTCCATTTACAATATCCATTACCCGGCGGCTTAAATCCGGCATGTACAAAAACGGTATATCCTTTAACCGCTCATCTTTAAACAATTCCCGATTTTTATTAAAATCCAGAGAGCAAAACATATCCGGAACAATCCCTCTGTCCAGTAAAAATCTGGCAGTCCTGTCCACTGCGATAATAAGCGCTTTCCCCTTTGCCTGTTTCAGCACCTCATAGTTTTTGTCAAGAGAGGGACCTCCCGCCACTATAATCGCAGGCATATCCTCCGGAAACTTTCCGATATAATCCGTCGACAATTTTGAGCGCAAAAAATACGGGATATTTGCTATGGCATTCTCTGTCATAATTCTGCTCTTGTTAATGATTGTCTGGAGATTTGTCAATGCGCATTCCCTGCACTCTTTAAATACCTTCTTTATCTTATCATACTGCTGTGGAAATAATTCCCTGTATTTCGGATGGGCTTCCAGCACCGTAACCCCTACATTGATATTGGTCAGAATAAAACTCAGATTATTTCCCAGAACATCCTCATCAATTCCCTCCACAAACAGACTGACACGGCTGTCATTCAAAATCTCCGTCATATCAAAATGTTCCATCACAAAGAAAAACAATTCCATAGAAGGTTCATAAATAAATAGCGTAGCCTCTTTATTTAATTTATTCAAAATTTCCGATACAACGATTCCATTGCCCAGACCCACCAGGACGGTAATGGAGTTTTCTGTCAATTCAATTTTTCCTGCAAATTTAACTGCCTCATCCTTTGGACGATAGGTACTGTTAAGCATCACCTTATGTCCATCTTCTGATATACCCAATATATCCGAGCCGTCCCTTGCCTGCTCTATTATAAACTGCCGGCTGTTTTTCTCTATGTTTTCATGTTCCTGTATTTTGTTGAACATATCATTATCTTTTTCTTTTATGACTTCTAAATTCTTATCCCAAAAAGACATCCCTATTCTTCTCCTATGCCCCTAAGCTTATCAATAATGTCATACTGTAAAATATCTGCAAGCAGTGTATAATCATTGGACTCCATTGCTCCAACTGCATCATTTAAAGAAGCCTTAATCTCTTCCTGTAAGGCCTCATCCTCTATTTCTCCAATATACACTCCCATAACCGGCAGGCACTTTACCAATATTCCATATGCGTCATTTTTTCTTTCCTGATACAATAATTCAGCTACTTTTTCCAATACCTCTAATAAATCATTCATAAATCCCTGTTCCTGCCCTTTCCATTTTATCATATTTTAAGATAATATAAAATAGGCTGACCATAAAGGCCAGCCCATTATTTCCATGTATAAATTGATTACTGCAACAAGTTAAGAACACCCTGTGTAGACTGGTTAGCCTGTGCAAGCATTGACTGTGCTGCCTGCTGTAAAATATTATTCTTGCTGTAATCAACCATCTCTGTAGCCATATCGGTATCTCTAATCTGTGACTCAGCAGATGTTAAGTTCTCAGAGTAGTTCTCTAAGTTGTTAATGGTGTACTCAAGACGGTTCTGAATAGCACCCAGTAAAGAACGCTGTGCAGATACAATCTTGATAGCACTCTGAATCTGCTTGATTGCTGCAGATGCAGACTTAGCTGTCTTAACAGAAGTATTTGTAAGACCTAATTTCTTTAATGATGTACCACTGATAGAGATTCTCAATAACTCGCCCTGGTTCGCACCAACCTGTAACTGCTTTCCGGAATTTGCAAGTGACATAGAGCCATCTAATAACTTGGTTCCATTGAACTCTGCCTTCTTTGTAATAGAGCAGATTTCCTGCTTTAACTGTGAAATCTCGTCCTGGATTGTCTGACGGTCTTCTGTTGCATTAACATCATTACGAGCCTTGATAGCTAACTCGCCCATTCTCTGGAGAATGGAGTGAATCTCATTCATATTACCTTCAGCTGTCTGGATAAGAGAAATACCATCCTCTGCATTCTTAACAGCCTGATTAAGACCACGAATCTGGTTTCTCATCTTCTCGGAAATAGAAAGACCTGCTGCATCATCTGCTGCACGGTTTACCTGATAACCGGATGATAACTTCTCTGTGTTCTTCTGTACTGCCTTTACATTCTGTCCTAACATTCTGTTTGTGTTAACTGCCTGCATGTTGTGCTGTACTACCATAATAAATTCCTCCTTGATATCAAATCCTTTTGATAATTTCCTTTATTTATATTTTCATTTTGTTAAGTGAACCTAAATCCTTTTTGTGTTCCTTACACATTATATATCGACATGCCATCAAGGAACTTTATACCTGTTTTTAAATTTTTTAATTTTTTTTACTCGAAAATGTTCCTCTTGCCCACTTTCCCATACTCCTGGCAATGAAAAAAGCCGGTCCCTGCGGACCGGCTCTTCACCTCAATAATTATGAAATTACTGAAGTAATGATAATACACCCTGGTTAGACTGGTTAGCTTGTGCAAGCATTGACTGAGCAGCCTGCTGCAAGATATTGTTCTTGCTGTAGTTAACCATCTCTGTAGCCATATCAGTATCTCTAATCTGTGACTCAGCAGATGTTAAGTTCTCAGAGTAGTTCTCTAAGTTGTTAATGGTGTACTCAAGACGGTTCTGAATAGCACCCAGTAAAGAACGCTGTGCAGATACAATCTTGATAGCACTCTGAATCTGCTTGATTGCTGCAGATGCAGACTTAGCTGTCTTAACAGAAGTATTTGTAAGACCTAATTTCTTTAATGATGTACCACTGATAGAGATTCTCAATAACTCGCCCTGGTTCGCACCAACCTGTAACTGCTTTCCGGAATTTGCAAGTGACATAGAGCCATCTAATAACTTGGTTCCATTGAACTCTGCCTTCTTTGTAATAGAGCAGATTTCCTGCTTTAACTGTGAAATCTCGTCCTGGATTGTCTGACGGTCTTCTGTTGCATTAACATCATTACGAGCCTTGATAGCTAACTCGCCCATTCTCTGGAGAATGGAGTGAATCTCATTCATATTACCTTCAGCTGTCTGGATAAGAGAAATACCATCCTCTGCATTCTTAACAGCCTGATTAAGACCACGAATCTGGTTTCTCATCTTCTCGGAAATAGAAAGACCTGCTGCATCATCTGCTGCACGGTTTACCTGATATCCTGAAGATAACTTCTCTGTTGACTTCTGTACAGCCTTCACGTTCTGTCCTAACATTCTGTTCGTGTTAACTGCTTGCATGTTGTGTTGTACTACCATAATAAATTCCTCCTTGAATATAATGCCGCATCCTTGCGACATGTACTAGCGGTTTACCGCCGTAAATAGTTTTTATAATATCTTCCTCACCCGGAAGTTATTACCATGCATTTCAATATGTAATTGTTGTGTAACTTACATTATATATATCGGATTCTTTTCCTTAATATTAACACTTTTCTTTATTTTTTTCAAAAAAAATTTATATAATTTCGTTTCCCACAATATATAGAATTCTACTGCTTTCTGTCTACAAAATACGCATCCATGACCTTAGAATTATTCATGGTCTTGAAATAATTCTGCGCCACATTCGCCCGGGTCTTAGAGGTAGAATACTCTGACCGGGTCTTGGAAAACAAAGTACTGAACCGGTTGCGGTTTCTCTCTTCTAACACCTGGATTTCATTTGCTATCTCCGTACACACACGGATACGCTCCTGCAGTGTTAAAACATCCTGCTCGTATTTCTCTATATTATTTCGTATTTCAGAACGGACACGGTCATACACAGACTGAAAACCCTCATCTAAGTAATTGATTCTTGCAATCTGAATCTCTTTTTCGTTGAGTGTCTTCTCCATCTCGTCTGATGAATAAACCTCCTGTTTACTAATCTGCTCCTGCTGTCTGGTAATCTCAAGAATTTTACGCAGTGTTTCTTCCTTTTTGGTTATCGTATCAATCAAAACCTGAACGTAATTTTCATCCATTCCTCTACCTCATTTCCTAGATACGTGGGTCTTTTGCTGTTCTCATCACCTGTTTCCAAATATCCCGCAGCTCCCGCAATTGCACCAGAACCTCTTCCACATCCGCCGGGTCCTTTGAAATATTTGCCGCTGTCATACGGTCAAATATAAAGGAATAAATAATATCAAAATCCTTTGCCACCGGATAATCAAAATTAAGCGTACTTTGCAATTCTACGATTATATTTCTCGCTTTCTGAATATTCAAATTCGCTTTCTCAACATCTTTTTTCTCCATTGCCATTTTGGCAATATTACAAAACTTAATGGCTCCCTCATAGAGCATCAATGTAAGTTCTGCCGGAGTTGCAGTAGTTACCTTATTGGTTCCATAAGCTGCCATTGGATTATATGCCATGTTTTCACCTCATATGTCCTAATTACTCTGTATCACAAATTCATTCCGGAATACACGGATTAATATTATGAAGGAAGGATTCCAAATCCTTCCTTCATCAGTCATCTCCCTATACTATCAACCACCAAACAGCTGTGAAATATATGTCTGCTGAGACTGGAGCTTTGCCAATGCAGTCTCCATGGCTGCGAACTGTTCATAGTATTTATCTTCTTCCGCCAATGCCTTTTCCTGTAATGTACTGACTCTGTCCTTATAGTCCTCAATCTCACTGTCAATCTGCTTATCATTATAAAAGGTCAATGCACTGCTTAATTCTTTATTGCTGTTCATTGCTTTCATAAGATTGTTATATATCTCAGAGCCAAGGGTTGATAATGTCTTTTCCACAACCGACGGGTCTTCGTTAATTGCCTTCATCAGGCTGTCGTCATAATCCGCAAAATCGGAATCATCAGAATCTCCATAAATATGAAGCTTACCTCTTTCCGTATAGGTACTGGTATTAATTCCAAAAGACGCTAAGGAATAGTTCTTTGTTGTTCCGTCTGACAGGGTTACGGAAACCTGCTTGCTCAGGGTTGAACGCATACTCGATAACAGAGAGCTTATGGTGTCGTCTCTTCTCAACAGGGAAGCTTTAATGACACTTTCCCATTTCTCAATCTCATCATCGCTCATGGCTGCCTTTTCATCATCTGTCAGCGGCTCATAATCCTTCACTCTGTCGGCATTGTACAGAGTGTTCATCTCGTCAATCAATGTATTGTATGAATTGACAAACTCTTTTACCTTGTCATAAATACCCTGGGAGTCCGTACCCACATTAAAGGTCTGTGTCTCCCCCACTTCGGTTGCTTCAATAGTAAGACCATTAATACTAAAGGTTGAGCTTGCCTGCTCATATCTTACACCATTATACTCAATGACTGCATTTTCCGCATCAATACGACCCTCATCACCTACTTGTAAATCAAGTCCCAGCTTTGCCAATGTATCAGCATCTGCATCAATTGTAAATGCATTGTCTTTACCGGTTCCCTTGGAATTTAAATAGAATCTTCCCTGATTCGCATCATAATTTGCCTCAATTCCAAGCTTTGCCATCTGCTCGGCTAAACTGCTTAATGTTGTCTTTCTATCCACAGTAATGGTGTTGCCATTTACCTTAATCTCTGCACCCTCTGCAATACCTAAGTCAACCAGCTTGGTACTGCCTGTTACCTTTGTATCTGCACTCTCAACCTCCTGGTAAAACTTTGTAGTTCCGCCAATAGTTGTGACAGGCTCCTTATCCGGGTCACTTGAATGAGGCTCAATCAGGGTTCCCTCTCCGTCGGTAGTGATTCCAAAAATCTTGGCACTGCTATCATCTGCAGCCGTTACCCGCACATCATATCCACCAGTAAAAACGGTTACCGTCTCGCCGGTATCATTTTGAATCTCGCTTTGAACTGCCGAGTCATTACTCATACGGAAGTTACCTGCCGCAAATTCCACTGTAACACCGGAACCATCCAGCTGTCTGTTAATATTCGCAACAATATCATCCACGGTAGCATCATCACCCAGTGCATTTCCGTTCTCATCAATTCCAGCCTTAACAGTATACTCCTGTCCGTTTGCAGTTACTTTGAACTCTGCATTCTTAAGCTGGCTTCCAATCGAATTGCCGACACTGTCCTTCAAATCAGACAGCTTCATTGTTCCGTCCGTAGCCGCCTTATAGGAGGTCGCAGTGTATGTACTATTGTTAAGCTTCTTGCCGGTCCACATCTGTGCAGCAGCCGTACTTAATACCTTCACCTTATGTGTGCCGTTTACCGCACCGCTTCCCGCAGTAATCTTAACGCCGGACAAATCTCCTGTTGCTGTTTTTGTTCTATAGGTTGATACACTTCTAAAGGTTGACAATGCACCCTTATAGAAGTCCATAATTTTTGTATTTAAAGAAGCCCATGCTTCCTTCTTCCACTCCAGCTTTGTCTGCTCTTTTTTAACATTATTAACCTTTGTCTGATAAGCCTCTGACAGCTGACTTACAAGGCTTTCCGTATCTAATCCGGAAACCAGGCCAGTCATTCTTACTCCTGCCATATTAAACCCTCCTTATCTCTTCTCATCTACTAAAATACCAGCAAGCTCCAATGACTTCGCAATCATGTCAAGAGTCTTCTCCGGTGGAATCTCTTTAATCACCTCATCTGTTTCGGAATCCCTTACAGTAATTGTAATTCTCTTTGTCTTCTCATGATACTTAAACTCACACTGCGTATGTGTTGGTCTAATCTTTTTATTAATCTCAGAGATTGCATTCTTAACCTTCTCCGGAGATACCTCAGAAAGATTCTTACCATCATCATTTGCACTGTTTTCCTGCCCATCCTTTGGCTCATAGCCAGACTGTCTTCCCAGAACAGGCGCAACCTGCTGCGGCTTTACCTGTGTGCTCTCACCGTTATCCACAGTGATTGGCTCACTGACTCTGCTCACCTGGCTCACTACATTTGACTTAACTGCTTCAATTGCCATTCTTATCCACCTCCATGTGAAATTCAAAACATTTGCTATTAACGTAATAAATGTATTCTTCAATAGCTTTATCGGCTATTATCTATTTATATATTATAACTTTTTGCTATATTTTTCAAATAAATTTGGATATTTACTCAAATAACTTCTTCAGACTCTCCTGTACCGTATCAGAGGCTGCCTCCTTATTCGCTTCCTTAATCTGGGTATATACCTCCTCACGATAAATTGGCACTGCCTTAGGAGCAGTAATACCAATCTTAACCTGTTCCCCCTTAACCTCAAGAATTGTAATCTTAATATCATTTCCAATCATAATGGATTCATTTTCTTTTCTGGATAAAGCCAACATATTATTCACCCGCCTTTTCTTTCATTTTCTGTACGGATTCATAAACGTTGAATCTCACCGGATAATCCTCATTTTCCACAATCAACTGCACACCCTTTTTGGCTGCCGCATTGATAATAAAAGGCGCTTTCATATTCGCCGTCACCTTTTTCATATCAGAAGGCACCGTCATGGCAAGTAAAAATAACAAATCCTCATCCGCAGGATTGTCCAGAGGCGCCAGCAGTTCATCCTCGATTACCGGAACATATTCCTCCGTAATTGCCAGTGGGTCAATTACCGGCAGTGCCAGCAGCGGTTCATCTAAGGACTGCAGCCAGCTGATTCTTGTTTTTTCCTTATTGTCCTCATCATACATTATGGCAAATTTTTTATGATTCTCAAATCCGATAATACCATTTGGAAATTCCAGAATCTTATCATCATCCAATTCTACTTCGCCAAAAAACTTTGTCTTTGCTAACATATATTCCTTCTCCTTTCAGGTAAATTTCATTATAGATAATCTAACAGCGTCTTCTTAATCACACTTGCCGTAGTCGCCAGCGCTGACTCATATACCAGCTCAGACTGGTAAAGCTCAATCGCCACTTCCTCTGTCTCAACATCTTCATTTGCTGATTTTAAGTCCTTGAAGTCAGCCAGCTGTTCTGTAACACGGGTCTGTATCAGCTCCACCTTGGAATACGTTGTACCAACCTTTGCCTGAACCGCACTGACATCCTCCATAAAATTCTGGAAGTTTGTTATGTTGTTCCCAAACAGCTTCTGCATGTTCTCCCTCTTGAGAGCAAGCTCCACATCTGCACCCTCCAGCATCTTGTTAATCTGTGCAGCCGCATCTTCATTGTCCTTATACTGCGGGTCCTCTAACAAATCCTTCAGCTTGGTTATGGTGTCTTCTATATCCAGAACATCCTGTACGGCTGTCGCCAAATCCTCAATCCGGTTACCCATGTCATGAGTAATTAAATCCTTTCCCTCTGCATTAACCGTCACATACTGTTTGAAATTAACCTCATATTTAATCGGCTGGCCTTCCTCACTCACCGTAAAATCAGTGTCCTTGATTGTACCATCTGCCAGCTCCTTGTGTTGTACACAGTTAAAATACAGCTCCGGGCGTAAGTCACCCACTTCAAAATCAGATTTATTATAATTCACGGAAATGTTATCTGCCTCTTTAACTGTATTATAGATATCCTTTCCAAAAATAATTTCCCCTGTTTCAGGAATATAATTCACTCCATCGTCTGCTACATCATAGTAGGTTGCAGAATCTGCTGTCTGCTTAATGGTCGGTGTTATTGTCATCTCGCTGCCATCTGCGTTTGTCACGGTAATCTTAATATCATTCCCGGTTTTATCCAGATTATCATATGCAAGCCTCAGCTTATACACACTGGCGGATTCCGGGGCAGAATAGGTGTTTCCACCCAGAATACCATCCAGCTGGGTTGGGTCAATTTCATTTAACACCACATTTTTAACTTCTATCTTGGCAGGATTAATATCTTCGGTAATATTATAAGAAAGTCCCTTTTTCGCTGCTTCATCCTGAAAAATCAGGTTTGTTTCTGTCTTATATCCGGAAAACAGGTATCTTCCGGCATATGTGGTTCCACCCTCAGAGTAAATTGCATCCTTCAGTGCGTATAATTCACTGATAATGGTGTTTCTGTCCTTTGTCTGGTATGTATCCGTTGCTCCCTGCTCACAGTATACATACACATCATCTAAACGGTCGTATATATTCTGAATGGAAGTCTGTGTTGTATCAAGCCAGTTCAGGGCATCCTTCACATTCTTATTCTTATATTGGTCAAGCTGGTCACAGGTAGTACGCAGCTTAAGTGCCCGGATTGCAACAACCGGGTCCTCAGAAGGCGCTGATATCTTCTTGCCGGTTGTAACCTGCTCATTTAGTGTGCTAACCCGCTGCATAGACTTCTGCATATTCCGCAATGAACTGCTGGTTACCATATGATTCGTTATTCTCATCGTCTCTCTCCTATCCGGTTACTCCCTTAACCTCACTTTTTCACCGTTGCCTCCCTGTACGGTGTGCTGCCCGATTCCTTTTTATTCACATCCAATAAAAAATCTACACATTATATATCGTCCTAAACTCCTGTATCGTTAATAAGCTTATCGTAAACTTCATTCATTACAGATATAATCTTGCTTGACAAATTATACCCATTCTGGAAGACTACCAGACTTGCCGCTTCCTCATTGGTATCCACAGAAGAAATCGAAAGTCTCTGATTGTCAATCACGGTTGCCACTTCATCCATATTGGTTGCAAAGGCATCATACTTTGATACATCCACCGCCAGGGAGGTAGTGACCGACTGCAAAAACTGTGTGACCGTACCCTGGGAAAACATTGCCTGGTCATTAAATCCATATATGATTTTCTCCAGAACACCCTTGGCATCCTTATCCTGCTGTTCAATATCCTCTTTATAGGATACCACCAGCTTTGACTGGTCCTTTACAATATCCTGGTTTACAGACCAGTTCAGTGCGGTAATCTGATAATAGTTGGACTCTGAGGTGGATATTCCCGTGGTATTGGCATTGCCGGTCAGGATATGGTCTTTACCTGTGGCAACACTGGGTGCGGTAAAGAAATCCAGTCCCGCATCTCCATTGGCATCTGCTCCGGTGGTAAAAATATCATTCATATACTTTGAAAGCGTCCGGACAAATTCATTTAACTGTGTCATATAGTAGGGAATACCCTTGCAGTCAATACTCTCACCAAGCATTCCTTCCTTACCCATATCTGTGCCTATATTAAAATCTGCCGGAACCCGTCTTCCGGATTCATCCTGAATTGTTATATTCTTGAAGGTAAATCCATTTAACTTACCATCCGCATCATATACCGCCTCAAATCCCTCATAGTAATAATCCTTGCAATTCAATGTAATGGTTCCCTGCATTGGCAGATTCAGCTTATCAATATCAATACCCGCAGCCAGCTCAATCGTTGCCGTAGAGCCTGCCGATGTATTGGTATTCATTGCTACAATGGTGCCGGAAAACGGATTGGCATTGTTGCCGTCCCGGACTTCCAATAATCCTTTCATCAGACCGGTTACATTATTACTGTTAAAATTAAACTGTTCACCCAGTGTATTGTTCACTCCGACCCAATATACGTCATACAAACCGTCTGCATCATTCTGGTTTACCTTTTCCGCTCTTGCGGACACCTTTAACTGGCGGCATTCCAGTTCATCCACCAGCAGTGCACCTCCGATACGCACCTCGTACCGGCTGGCTCCGGACTCCTGCGCATCCTTTCCGGTTCCATAGGTAATCGGCGTTTCAATCACCTCAACATTTACCAGCTCAGAAAGCTGGTCCACCAGCAGTTCTCTCTGGTCTCTTAAATCATTTGCATTGCCGTATCTCGTCTCAATATTCATAATCTGCTGGTTCAGCGTATATATCTGGGCAGAAATCGAATTAATTGTATCTACATGCACTGCAATTTCACTATTGATATCCGTCTGGGTCTTCTGGTAATTCGTTGCGACCTCATTAATCAATTCCGTAAAATTACACGCTGTCTGAATAAACTGGGTACGATAGGTAGCATTAGACGGGTCTGTTGATAAACTCTGCATGGCAGCATTTAAGGTGTCAAAAATCTTTGTGTAGCCCGTTTCCGATTTCATCTCATTTAAATAGGACTCCAGCTGCAACAGCTGTTCCTGCGTTGCACTATACTGATTTAACTGGGAAGTGGCTGCACGGTATTTCACATCATAATATACATTGCGCAGCTGGTTAATTCCCGTAGTCTGTACACCGGTACCCATCATACCATAGGAACTGTTCACTCTCAGCGCCTGGGCTGCCTGGGAAAGAACCGTCTGCCTGGAATAACCCTTGGTATCTGCATTTGATATATTATGTGCTGTTGTATTAAGGGTTGCCTGATAATAATTAAGACCTGACAAACCCGTGTTTAATCCTAAAAATGTGGATGGCATGTACTCACTTCCTCCCTGTATTTTTTACCCTAATTTGTTAATTAAATGTTCCACCATCTCCGACACCACAGTAAAGTATCTCGAAGATGCATTATAGCCCTGCTGGAATTTAATAAGATTGCTTAACTCTTCATCTGTAGATACGCCTACCACCGCCTGACGCTGGTTATCCGCCTCCTGTACAGCCTGCTCCTGGGACTGGGCAATACCGCTGTAGGTCTTACCCTTATTGGCAAAATCCCCAATAAACTCCTTATAATAGCCAAAGAAATCATTGGTTCCCAGACTGTTTGGTCCAAGAGTCGCAAAATCCTCCTCCCATACCTTGATAAGCTCATCTGCTATCTCCTGCAGCTCTTCATTCTGCTTATTGGTAAGAGGAAGTAAGCTCGGATTCTTAAGCAGCTCATCATTTACTTCCAGATTGCCCAATGTATATAAGGACAGATAATCATCCTTATTCTCTTCATTATAGACTTTAACCGTTGCCGTAGTTCCATCCTCTAATGTAACGGTCTGTTCCGTATAACGGTCAACGGTCCGCCGGTTAAACAGCTCTGTTCCCTGAAGCTGGTTCTCTTCTCCCATTCCATAACCTGCATTTTCTTCATCCAGCACAGTTATGGTCCTTGTTCCGCCGCCCGGCTCCACAATCGTAATCTCTTTATTCGGGCAGAGCACATCATTTATTTTCGTCACAATACCGTGAACCAGCTGGTCAAATTGTGCTATGATATTGCTTACCGTATAGGGCTCTACATAGGTATTGTAAAATTCTTTTTCTTTTACAAAATCCTGATAATCTGTCTGATACTGCTGATAATCGGCATTATATTGTGTCAATGCGTTGTTATATTCCAAATCCGTAGCATAATCTGAGCGCACCGGTCTCTCCGGCGCCTCCGGTGCCACAGGAATATCCGTATAATTCGTAACCCAGTCACCCCGGGACATGATAAGTCCCTTCAAAGAGCCTGTGTCCGTCTGCTCCTCCGCATCCGGAACCCGCACCTTATATGCATTCGGATGAGTTCTCGGGTCCTTCTCCGGGTCATAATGCATGTTAAATACATTTTCCTGGTCATCCTCCCAGACAGGAATCAGATATTCACAGGATTCGCTGACCTCTTTTGTTCCCATTCTGTAGACACGGTCCATGCTGACCAGTGTCCGCTGCTCCGCATATACATCCACCTGCCCGTTGTCATTTTCCTTATATGTAATGGAGATAAGACCGGACAGCTCATCTAACGCGGCATCCCGCTGGTCACGGTAATCATTTGCTCCCTCTACCTTTCCAGCCTCTACCATAACAATCTGGTTGTTGAGTTCATATATTATGTCCGCCAGCTCGTTAATACGGTCCACCTGGTCTGTAATCTCTTTATCAAGATTTTTCTGATAGGTTGTAAGCTGGTCATAAATCCGGTTCGCCTGCTCTATAAAAGTAACTGCGCTGGCAATATACGAGCTTCTGGTGACAATACTGTTGGATTCCTTCTGTAGCTCCTGGGCAGCCTCCCACATATTTACCATAGTCTCCCGGAATGTACTGCTCTCCAGTTCTCCAAAATAATTCTGTACCTCTGCCACCACGTCATACTTGGTCTGATAGTATTGCTCCCTTCCAAATTCCTTCCGGTAAAGCTTATCCATAAAACGGTCTCTGACTAACCGCACATCTGAAATTCTTGTACCAAGACCCGACTGGTTCTTGCCAATTGCTGTATTGCCAAGATTTGTATATGCAACATCTGTAAGGAGAACCTGCTGTCTGGAATAACCCTCTGTACCGGCATTGGTAATGTTATGTGCAGTTGTGTTCAACGCATACTGGCTGGACTGCAGACCACTGACGCCAACCCAGAAGTTACCCATTGTACCTGCCATTTATTTCTCCTCCTTTCCAAAATGTAATACGAGTTCTACTGCTTTGTATCAAAGGAAGACCTGCTGCTTCCCAGTGTGGAACCGCTGTATCCGGCTCCACTGTAATTGGCTGTCTCCGGTGCCTGGTTTATGGACTGGAGCAGATTAATGGAATACTCCGTCATCTCCAGGGACTCCTTCAGCAGCTCCTGATTATGAAGATTAACCTGCTTTAAGGTCTCCACCTGCTTTAGCATCCTGTCTTTAAGGTCAATTAAAGGATGCTGAAACTCCGGCTGCTTCTCCATCAATTTAATGACCTCAGAAACAGTAATCGTTTTCGCATCCTTGCCTAATACAGTAGCAATCTCTGTTAACGCCTGATTCCTTCTATGGGACACCGACGTTATCTCATCAACAATCCTTTGCTCCCTTGCATTCACTTCCGAGAGCTGCTTCAGATTATTTGCCACAATAGCCGGCGTCTTCGCCATGGACTCCTTCGTCAGAGCATCATACAGGTTACTCTCCTCCTCCAGAGTCGTAATTAAAGTCTCAATTAAGCTTGCCATCTGATTCTCCTTTTTGTTTCAATCAAATGCCCAGACAGTATCCGAAAGCACATGCTTCCGGATACTAAATGGATTTCTCATCATATGCAGCTAAAATCTTGTCGGCAAAACTCTCTGCACTTACCTGGTAAGTACCATTTGCAATGCTTTCTTTTATTGCCTTAACCCTGTCTTCTCTGACATCAGGGACAGAGCTCAAAGCTGCCTTCGCTATCTGCATATCCTTTCCCACAGTAGAAAAGGAAAGCTGATCCATAGTAGATGTAGCGCCAATTGTATTAGAGTTATAACTCTTCTTGACAGATTGATTTCCATATACCTGGGCAATCTGATTGTATGAACCAATTCGCATTGTTACACCTTCCTCCTTCTGTCCAGTCCCGATGACCCACCGGTAACCGGATTATTAAATCCATTTACTAGATTCAATAATTATATCGGCGGCTTTTCAGAAAACATTATACCAAAATAAAATAAGTTTAAAAAATTATTGCTGCTCCTTATCCAGAAACCGCATTCTTGCCGCTTCCCTGTGTTTCTTTGAAACAATGGATTTATCTGACTTATACAAATCCTTCATCTGTCCCATCATTTCATCCTTACATGCCTGACAGTACCGCCCCGACTTAATCATCTTTCCACATTTCTCACAGTCAATTCCAATATCTGCGTCATCAGAAAACGCCAGACGCTCCTCGCGAATCCAGCGGCGGATTTGGTTTGTTGACACTTCATTGGCTTTTGCCACTTCATTTATACCGTCATGGGGATGCTCACGGATATAATCCCTGACCAGTATAAACTTGTCTTCTAACTTATCTTTACAGCTTGGGCACAGCGTTGGACCGCTTAAATAATTAAACAATCTTTTACAATGCTTACATGTTCTTACTTCCATTACATTCCCTCCTGTCTGTTTCCTCTCAAAATGTTAATAGCCCTGGCCAATAGCAACACTGGTATAGTAAACCTCCTCTGCTCCCGACAGCAGCAGTGTTCTTGTACAGGCCTCGATTGTGGCTCCTGATGTGTATATGTCATCCACCAGAAGAATTCTTCTTAATTTTATCTTATTTCGCCCTATTTTAAAAGCGTTTTTTAGATTTTTCATTCTGGCAGCCTGGTTTAAATCCTTCTGCGGGCTGGTATTTTCCCGGCGTATCAGATAATGGGGATACACCGGAGCCTGTAATCTGACTGCCAGCTCCCTTGCCAGAAGCTCCGCCTGGTTATATCCGCGCGCCCTTTTTTTGCGGGCATGCACCGGAACCGGTACAATTCCGTCTACCATTAGTTTTTTCAGCTGTACTCCATAATACCGGTATATGCAATCTGCAAAAAATACGGCATAGTCCCTCTGGTTTTTATATTTAAAATCATATAAAGCATTTTTTATGGCTTCTGTATATTCAAAAACCGGATACCCCCGTTGATAGCTTTTGGGAATGGACTGGCAGTCCATACAGAATTCTTCCTCCTCACTGTCAATGGTTTTTCCGCATTTGAGGCACCTTGGAGCCTCAATTTTTCTTAATTTCGCCATGCATTCCGGACATACCGCAGCCTGCCGGTATGGACGTATCTGATTGCATAGCGGACATCGCTTCGGATATAACAAATCCAGAAGAATATCTTTACCATCTGTAAAATGTATTCCCTTCACCCCTTTCAGACCAAAGCCCCCGGCTAAAATCCTTCCACCGCCAGTTCTTGCAGCCGTATATCCAACGAAGAATACCTTTTCTGTTCATCATTATTCTGTATCATATTCTCCACCAGGCGGCCGTTTCCCACAATCACTACACACCGCTTTGCGCGGGTGACCGCTGTATAGAGCAGATTCCGGTTCATCAATATTCTCGGTCCGCTGAAGAGGGGAAGAACCACCGCCGGATATTCACTGCCCTGGGATTTATGTATTGTGATGGCATAAGAAAGCTCCAGCTCATCCAGCAGATTGTAGGGATAACGCACCTCCTTGTCATCATCAAACAGAACAACAATTTCCTCATTATAGGTATCTATCTCTTTAATGCAGCCCATATCCCCATTAAACACTCCGACGCCCTCTTCCACCTTGAAACGCCCCTTCTCGCTGTAAATGGTCCATTCCAGCTTATAGTTATTGCGAATCTGCATCACCTTGTCACCTTCCCGGAATACGGTGCCGTTATTCAATTCCTTTTCCTTTTTTTGTGCACTTGCCGGGTTTAATACCCTTTGAAGCAATATATTCAGATTTCCCACTCCCAAATCACCGTTGCGCATGGGAGTCAATACCTGGATTTCCTTTCCCGGACAGCCTACATATTGCGGAAGCTTCCTCGTAAGCAGCGCCCCCACCTCATCCGCCACAGCTGCGGTGCTGGTCCGTGGCAAATAAAAGAAATCCTTACTCTTATTGTCCATGCGGATTGGCTCACCCTTATTGATTTTGTGGGCATTTTCCACAATGGTACTTCCCTCCTCCTGCCGGAAGATACGGTGCAGCGCCACCACAGGGACACAGCCTGACCGGATAATATCCTTTAGTACATTTCCGGCACCCACCGATGGCAGCTGGTTTTCATCCCCAACTAAAATCAAATGGGTTCCCGGCATAACCGCCAGCATAAGGGCATGCATTAAGGACAAATCCACCATGGACATCTCATCAATAATAATGACATCTGCCTCTAACGGATTGGAGGCATTTCTTTCAAACCGGATTCCCGCATTTCCCTTTTCCTCATCTACTCCGCCATTCAATTCCAGAAGACGGTGAATGGTCTGTGCCTTATAACCGGTCGCCTCTGTCATCCGCTTTGCCGCACGCCCTGTAGGAGCTGCCAGCAGCAAATCAAGCTCTTCCATCTCAAAATACTTAATAATTGCATTGATGGTGGTGGTTTTACCGGTTCCGGGACCGCCGGTTATCACCAGCACGCCCTGTCTTGCCGCCTGCCGGATAGCCTCCTTTTGCAGCTCATCCAGCACGATATTTTCTTTTCTCTCTATCGCCTCGATGGTTTTGTCCAGTGCCACATCCGGAATCCCAACCGTGGATTTGGTTTCAAGAAGCATTCTTGCAGTGTCCAGCTCCCGGTGATAATGGCTGGAGGCATATACCACAACTTCCCCGTCTATCTCCTTATATACAGCCTTTCCCTCTACCTGCAGGTTCATCAGCTGTGTCTCTATCACTTCCTCATCCACTGCAAAGGGATTCTCATCAAAACCATATGTATTCTCTGTTTGTGTCCTGTCATTACTTTTTGCCAGAAGCTGCTTCGTCCAGTTCAGCAGCAGATATTTGGGAAGATAAATATGCCCCAGAGCCGTAGCCTGGTTCAAGGTATAAATGAGCGCCGCCCTGACGCGGAAATCAGACTGCATGCCAATCCCCGCCCTGGCAGCAATTGCATCTGCCATCTTGAAGCCCACACCGCTGATATCCTCTGCTATCTTATAGGGATTGTTCTTTACAATCGTATACATTTTCTGTCCATATTCATTAAATATCTTAACCGCCAGATTCGGTGAAATCCCGAATTCCGACAAAAACATCAATGCCTCCCGCAGCGCCTGCTTTTCAATAAACTGTACCCCGATTTCATTGGCTTTCCGCTCAGAGATTCCCTTTATCTCAGAAAGCCTTTCCGGCTCCTCTTCGATTATCCGGAAGGTATCTGCACCAAAGGTCTTAATAATCCGTTTTGCCATAATCTCACCAATACCTTTAATGGCGCCGGAGCCAAGATACCGTTCCATGCTCACCAAATCATCCGGCATCTTTATCTCATATTCAGACACCTTAAACTGTATGCTGTAGCTGGGATGCTCCACATACTCTCCCCTTGCCAGAATGTACATCCCTTCCTCTATTCCTGTCAGATTCCCCACAAAGGTCTCCTCTTCGCCATCACTGGCTTCTACCGCAAAGACAACATATTGGTTATCCTCATTTCGATATATTATTTTTGAAACAATTCCTTCCCGTTCCATGTAGCGCCTCGTTTCCTGATTTTCGTCCTGATGTGTGTCAGACAATTAAAATTATATATTAATATCTACATTTGGGTTAACTACTCGTTTGCATTTTACCTACTCTCGTTAACATATGTGTATTTTAATTTCTAACTTAATTATACTTTTATTATAAAATATGCATTACCAATGAGGAGGTAACAAATAAAATGAACACAGAAAATGAAACAAATTTTCCGGCATTTGAAAACCGTGACTATTATGTGGATTTAGGAGAGCACATTTCCTTTTACAGGAAACGCGCCAACATTACCCAGAGAGAACTTGCCGACCGTGTAAACATCTCCAGGTCTTACTTAAGCAGAATTGAAAATTCAAACAATTCCCAGTCTTTCTCCCTGGAAGTATTATTCAATATCAGCAGGGAGCTGGATATTCCTCCACGCTATTTCTTTGAGCCTTTCCCAACGCCGGAAACGCGAAAAAGAAGACGCCGCAAATAAAAGGGTATATATGAAATCCACAAAATGGAATCAGGGCTGCCGTCATAAATGCGGCAGTCCGGTTTTCTATTGCTTTAAACTGCTGCACTCTCTGTATTTTAACACATCTCACTATGAAAGTCCAAAAAGCTGTCCAGATATCAGGCAGATGAATTTTCCTGGCAGAAGCTGCCGGCTGACAAAGCTGTAATCCAGATAAAAAAGATAAAAGACATTATGTGTCCCTTATATTAGCATATATATAAAACCCACACAAGCATAATTTAATAAATGAATGGATTTTGAATATAAACGGAAAGCCTGAAAGAAAAGAAGGGCTTTAGAAAATTCATTCCAAAGCCCTTTTTCTGTTAATTTTCATTTTTATTATTTTCTATAATACCCTTTTGCTGTAATTGTTGAAGTGCTCTGATTAGGAACAATTATGCAGTAGTAATAGGATTTGGTGATATCAAATGTATGATAGAGAGATTTACCGCTCACATATCTTACATTGCCATCCATATCCATGATACCCGCTTTTCCCGTCTTTGACAGCTCAATGCCTATGCCGATGCTTGTTCCCTTTTTCTTCTCAAAGTAAGCCGTGGTATAGATTCTTCCGGCAGGAACGCTCCAATCAATTACATAGGCTGTAGACCTGGTCTCAATGATGCTTCCCACCATCTCCTCCAAAACTCCCTCAAATTCCGGGTCTGTGATATGTGCAGTCTGCTCCACCAGCTCTTCCGCCTCGGACTGGAATTCGGAAGCAAAAAGTCCACATAGCACAAAACACACACCTGCAAAAAACAATTTACCTTTCATATTGTCATCCTCCTTTTTCATATGTACCTTATCAATAACATATGCACAAAAGAGGGACAAGCTTTGCCTGGAAGTGTTAACCTTTTCTCTACTCTGCTGTTGCCTTTTTCATAACCAGCATTTCTACTTTGTTAGAGCTATCACATTGATTCTTAATATACACATATCTAATACTGCTGTTTTCTAAACTCAGAAATGTATCTTTATCCCCGGAAGCCTCCACAGAGAACACTTCGCCATCGCTGTCTATACAGCCAATACAATAGTTATCTCCATCCGATACCACACTGACAAACACCGTACTCAAAGCTTCCTCTGAGACATCAAAAATCCATGCTTCATTGGGATTTATCGTAAAATCCGTGCTCTGTGTCTGATTTAAGACCTGTTCGTCCGAATAAACCAGCTCCGTGTCTGCAAAAATACTGTTCTCCGCCAGCTTCTGCTGATTTTCTTCCAAAGTCTCTTCTGTGTAATGAAGAGAATGTTCATACCAGAGCCGGAATGCTCCGGAGGATATTCCATATATACCTGCCGTAACGGAAAACATCAGAAACAAGGTCAGCACAAAAGCCCACAGGGAATACTTCCACTCATCCTTTCTGTATTTAACCATCATGTCAACCCGGAACTCAATTAACTTCTGGTTTTCCATAAAACAGCACATTTCATCTACATAAAGAGCCTCCTGGCTTTTCTGTTTCATATTGAGAATACAGTCAAAATATTCTTTCCTGCTGAATTCTTCTTTTCCAATTTCGCAGGCATCCAAATCACAGTCCACCTCTGCCCAGCGCTCTATCTGCGTCCTAAGGGCATAGCTTACCGGATTAAATGCATGTACTGCATTTACAAGAAATCCGATATTCTTCGTCCGGATATCTCCATGTTTAAAATGTACCAGCTCATGGAGCAGGGCAATATTAATCTCCTCATCGGTCAATGTATAGGTAGGCAGTAAAATCTGGTATCCCTTGTTGTATATAATTGCAGGAGAAGACACAACATCATTATAATAAACGGATATTTTCTTTTTTATCCCAAGCCTCTTTTTCCATTTGTCCAACACCACGTCCAGCTCATCACTGCCCACAGAAATATTTTCTTCGCACAGCCGTAATTTACTGCGGTAATGCATATATCTGTATAAAAGCACCATTGCCAGCATGACCAGCCATACGGACGACAGAATAAACAAAAGCACTGTTATAGGAGTTATGACCGGCAGTATTTCCTCTCCGTTCTCCATTCCCTTCAAAAACTGTAAAATAAAGAATGGAATAATCGGCAATAAAAAACAGGTTAAAATCAGTTTCAGAAACCTCATAGTATTTTTAATATAAAATCTGGCTGCTTCTTTTCCAAGAAACAGCCAGATAAAATAGCCGAAAGAACCTGCCAGTGTTGCTGCCAATACACCCAGTACAACATATGCAAGTTTTCCATTCAAGAAATAAATCAAATTATAATTCATTGATTTTTGCTTTCAAGCCCTCTAAATCTTCCTTTGTTAAATCACCGTTATCAAACATCTCAGTTACAAATTCACTGATATCGTTATGATTCCAGAAGCTAATATGGTGCTTGTACAATTTCTGTCTGTAAGCAGCTTCAGAAATCAAAATCTTGTAAGTATAAATCTTTCCATTACGCTGTAATTTTAAATAATTCTTTCTTACCAGCTTTGCCAAAAAGGTAGAAACCGTCTGTGGCTTCCAATCCTTACCATAGTAGCCATTTACACGCTCAACCACGTCAGATAATACCGGCTCCTTACGGCAATCCCAAATAGATTTCATTACAAGTTCTTCGCTTTCTGTTAACTTCTCAATAAACATACCTTTCCTCTCACTTTCTTTCATATTATAGTCCATAGTTACGTTTCATCTGTTCATAGAGTTGATTAGCAAGTCCGATTCCACTTCCCTGCTCAGCAGCCAGCTTGGCATATTCCTGAATCTGCATATCTCCAAAATAATCCATGTACTGGCTGGAACTGCTGGTTTCCTCATCCTCTGCCTTCATAATCGTTTTCTCCATGCCCTTGTAAATCTGTTCGATAAAATAGGCCTCGAATTCCTTACAAGCCTCCATCAATTCACTCTCTGTAGTCTCGCTTCCCACCTTGCTTAAAGTGTTTTCCAAAGCGGATGCGGAAGCATTTGCTGCCTGAGAATAATAATCACTATAATAGCTGCTTGGGTCAATTCCTGTAATTGCCATATTTACCTCCTAATCTACCTATATACATGTTTATCACAAAGTGACCCCATCTGTCAATGTCTTATTTACAATTTATTTATTTATTTTAAAATTTTTCACAAATTAGACAAATAAATTACTATCCCCTTAAATTATTTGCCTGCTGAAGCATCTCATCTGAAGCCTGAATTGCCTTAGAATTCATTTCATATGCACGCTGTGCCACAATCATATTAACCATTTCATCCGCAACCTGTACATTTGACATTTCGATGTATCCCTGATGAACCAAACTTCGGGAAATTCCCTGGGTCGTAGATTCCTCAATGGCATTTCCGGAAGCAGGCGTTGTCTGGTACATATTACCGCCTATGCTGCTAAGACCTGCCGGATTGTTAAACTGTACCAGCCCAATCTTCTGGGCATAGCTCTGTCCGTTTGCAGTGTATGTAAGAGCCTCCGTCTTTTTATCATTCCCACTGGTGGTGGTTACATAAATATTTCCCTCTGTGTCTACACTCACATCCTCTGCCCGGGCAGGAGAAGGAACCACAATCGGGTTGTTGTTTTGGTCAAGAACCGGATACCCCTGGGAAGTACAAAGCATCATACCCCCTTGTACCGGCTGGAAGCCAAAGCTTCCGTCACGGGTATAACAGATATTGCCATCCGTATCCCTCACCTTAAAAAATCCGGAACCCTCTATTGCCATATATGTAGTATTGGATGTCTCCTGCAGGCTGCCCTGGGTAAATACCGTAGTAATGGAACCGGTTCTGGTTCCCAGCCCCACCTGTGCAGGCACCGGTTTGTTTTCTCCCACATTGTTCGTGGAAGGCGACTGTAATGTCTGATAAAGCAGTGACTTAAATTCCACTGTATCCTTCTTATATCCGGCTGTATTCACATTTGCCAGATTATTGGATATGGTATCCAGATTTGTCTGCTGTGCAATCATTCCCGATGCCGCAGACCATAATGAACGCATCATAAAATAAACCCTCCTTATACCCTTCCGATTTCATTTACTGATTTCTGTAATGTCGTGTCTACTGTCTGAACCATTTTCTGTCCCGCTTCATAGGCTCTTGTAATTGTAATCATATCCACCATCTCTTCAATAACGTTGGTATTTGACATTTCAAGATAGCCCTGGTGCACGACAGCCGTTCCGGCACGCAGTCCCGCTGCCGCCGTGGCATCATACATATTCTCACCATATAACAGCAGTGCCTGTGGATTGTCAAATCCGGCAATACCAAGGGTTGCTATCTGCCGCCCATCCACCGTTATATTTCCCTGCTCGTCAAATGCAACACTCCTCGCAGTCTGTGCCCCCGGAATCTGAATTCTGTTTCCATTCGTATCCAACACATAATCTCCATCCTTGGTAACAAGATAACCATCCGTGTTTACAGTAAAGGAACCGTCTCTGGTATATTTGATACTGGTTACTCCCTGCTTGTTCGTTGTCTGAATGGTAAAGAATCCGTCTCCACTTAAAGCCAAATCATATGTGTTTCCGGTTTCCCGTAAACTGCCCTGGGAAAAATCGTGATAGGTTTCCCCAATCTTTACCCCCAGATTCATATCGCCAATGCGGTAATTAAGCGAGGAAGCTGCATTGTCATTGTGAATCCGGAGTGTTAATTCGTCATCAAAGGACTGGGAGGTCACTCCCTGCTTCTTATATCCCGTTGTATCCGCATTTGCCATATTATTGGCAATAACGTCCAGGCGCTTTTGCTCGTTTACCATACCGGTCCATGCTGTGTAAAGACCTCTTACCATTTTGTCACCTCTTTATTCCTCTTCCATTGCTCCACTTAGAAACTCTATATATTTGCCGGTTCCAATTGCCACACAGGTCATTGGGTCCTCTGCGGTCATTGTGGTTATGCCGGTCTCTTCCTCAATCAGCTCCTCCAGTCCATGCAGCATTGCACCGCCGCCTGTCAACACAATACCCCGGTCTGCGATATCTGCAGCCAGCTCCGGCGGAGTTTTCTCTAACACGGAATGCACTGCCTCAATAATCTGCTCTGTTACCTCCTCCAGCGCCTCTACCGTCTCATCTGATGTTACCGTAACAGTTCTCGGAAGTCCTGTCACAAGATTCCTCCCTCTGATATCCAGAGTAAGATTCTCCGGACGGCGGTAACAGGTGCCTATCTTAATCTTAATCTCCTCTGCGGTACGCTCTCCAATCAACAGATTATGCTTCTTTCTCATATAGCGCACAATTGCCTCGTCAAAATCGTCACCGGCAGTCTTAATGGATGTACTGACAACGGTTCCTCCCAGAGAAATAACTGCAATATCCGCTGTACCACCGCCGATATCCACAATCATATTGCCACATGGTCTGGCAATGTCGATTCCTGCTCCAATGGCTGCTGCAACAGGCTCCTCAATAATTGATACATCCCTGGCTCCTGCCTGGTAAGTTGCATCCTCAACTGCTTTCTTTTCAACCTCTGTAACACCGCTGGGTACACAAACCGAAATGCGGGGTCTCCTGCCAAAAAAGCTCTTACCAACCGCTTTCTGGATAAAATATTTTAACATTTTCTCCGTAATGCGGTAATCCGAAATAACACCCTGCCGTAAAGGTCTCACTGCCACAATATTGCCGGGTGTTCTTCCCAGCATTAATCTCGCCTCCTCACCAATCGCCTTAATCCGGTTGGTATCACGGTCAAATGCCACAACAGAAGGCTCTTTTAACACTACTCCCTTTCCTTTTACATATACAAGGATACTGGCTGTACCCAAATCAATTCCTATGTCTGAACTTGCCATGTCCGTGCCCCTTTCATATATTTATCGTCAAAAATAAAGTTTTTCTTTATATCACTTGTTCTTATTCTTTTTCAGAATATACAAGCTGCAATCTGCGCCGGCTAACATATCCATATGAACCTCCACAATGTTCATAATCTGGTCCAGCTCCTTCATATAGCTTTGCCATTTTGTGACCTTTTTATTAGCAATAAAACGCTTTCTTACACCCTGCATGTTCCGGTACTGCTCTAACTGGTCATTCACAACATCCTTTGCTGCCATTCCAACCAGACTGTAACCAAACAGCTTGTCCGTCGCCTTATTGGCAAAAATGATGTCACCGGATTTGTTATCCTTCACAAAAACAGCGTCCCGTATATGGTCATATGCATCCAAAAAGCCCTCTTTTACAACATCATTCTTTACAATATTTTTGTTGCTGAGTACCACACTTTCAAACATTCTGGTTATATAAGACGCAAACTGGATATCCTTTTCCTCAAATATGTGGTCTTTGCCGGAATCTGCAAACACAATATAGCCCCGGGTGCCAAAGACCGGAGCCATCGCCAGAATCATAATGGTTCCCATATTGGTTTTCCGAATCATTTCCTTTAAAATCGGCTCCTGGGTGGTTTTATCCGCCACCAGTGCTGTTCTGCCCTTCAGTACATCCTTCAGCACCTTATATTCTGATACGGACATTGTCATGATATCAAAAAAGGCATTCTCTTCTCCGGCATGATTCCACACGAAATATTTTTCCGCATTGCCCGTCTCTTTATTCTCTAAGTACAAACCAATATCTGTAACCGACAGATACATTCCTGCCTTGTGACACATCTCTCCAAGACCGGATTCTCCTTCCTTTACCATGGACTCCAGCAAATCCTGTATCACATGCCGCTCCTGCTGCTCCTTATGAAGCTGTATCTCCGTCAGCTTCCGAAGCCTGGTCTCATTTTGTACCATCTCCTCCGCATAGAAGCATTTCGCAATGGAATTTGCAAGCTCCCACTGCTCCCCGATTACTTCGCCTAACAGCTGGGCACCATCCCTGGCGAAGCTGGTTAAAACCCAGTACGCAGTAACGGTATTCTCCAGCATAAGCGGTGCAAATATCATATGCACTTCCATTCTGTCCACTGTAAACGACACACTCTGCGGTATAAGCTGCTCCCTCGCCCGCACAGAGACCTCTGCAAACCGCTCTTTTAACTGTGGACGCTCAAACAAATCGTAAAACTGGCCGATGTTATTTGCCGGCCCGGCTGGCGTGGTTAAAAGCTTCCCTTCTGCATTCAGCACCACACTATAGTAATCCGCATTCCGGCTTAATGTCTCTGCCATCAGCTGGAACTGTTCTAACATTTCCTTATCGTTCTCGTCAATGGTAATCAGACTTAAGCTGTTCCATTTATTGGACTCTCCCGGCATCTGTTCACCCTCTGTGGCAGCTGCCAGCTCCTTTTCCATATCCTTCTGCTCTGTTATATCTGTTAACAGGAAGGACACCTCTGCCTCCCCATCTGATACACGGGTTACCGTGACCTCGTTTTCAACCCATATCTGTCTTCCATCATCCCTTACCATGCGGTAAGTATGCACATAATCCGTCACTCCATTGGCAACTGCCTGATAAATTGCGTCAATTACACTGTCCCGGTCCTCCGGATGAATGTAATCCTCTGTCAGCTTATAGCCCTTTTTCAATGCATCTACATTCATTCCCACCATTCCTGCATTTGGGGATATATATTTTAATACCCGCTTGCCCGCATTGAAGGATTTTACCAGTACTACACTCTTCATCTTGGAAATTGCATTGTTCAGGTATGCATTTTCACTGTTCCGGCGAAGCTCCTCTCTCAAATCAAATACCAGAACTTCAAAATCCGTCAGTTTTCCCATATCATCAAATATATAGTGAATCAGAAGGCGGACCGGTATCACGTCCCGCTCCTCTGTAACAATTCTGCACTCTATTGTGTTCTCATTGATATGCTTCTTAGCAGCATCCGCAATATTTTCCTGTATCCGCTCTAAGTCATCAGGGCAGATAATATCCTCTGCCGTTATCACATTGTCGTACAGCTGTCCCCTTGTATATCCATACTGGTTAATGTTCCGGGACACATATTCCACCTGATATCCATTTTCTGTTTTACCCATGTGGATTGCCACAATACTGGCATGATTCACAATCCTCTCCAGGGTAAGGCTTCCAATGTTCAAATCTGCACGAAGCTCAAACAGCACGGTATAAATAAGTGTATCTGCCACCACCGCTTCGTTTACCAGACCGCAGACCAGATGCTCCTTGCCATCCGCAACCATACGGATTCTGTGCCACATAAGGCTTTTCTTTCCGTGAAGCATTTCCCAGAAATTGAGCTTCGTAAGGGACCTTCCCGGCTCTATGTGAATGTTCTTCACATGACTGCCAAGCAGAACCTCCGCCTCATAATTAATATCTAATACCTGACCCGACTCTGCTTCAAACACAACCATGGGATATTCCAGATATTTTGCAAATTGCTTAAAACTCTCAATTCGTTTTGTATCCATCGGTAATGTAACTCCTTTACTGAACGGCTGCAGATTAATTGAACTTAATCTGCGGTATCTCTTCTGCATCCTCATCCGGAAGTGCAGGTCTCTCCTTTGGTACATCAATTCCCTTAAAGGCTTTATCTGTAATCACCTTCGTCTCATTGCATGCCTTGACAACACCCTCTACAGATTCCATCAGACTTGCCATATAATTGCTTACATTCTCACATTCCCTCTTCATGGAGCCGCGGATAGAAGAAACCCTCTCTCTTGCCTCCGCTAACATTTTTTCCTTTTCAGCCTCTGCGTCGGAAACCAGCTTCTGGCATTCTGCATTTTTCTGTGCCACTGCCTGTTTATATTCTTCTTCTGCACGAATCCGGAGTGTGTCTCTCTCTTCCTCTGCACGGCGCATAATATTCTCACTTTGCTTTTCTGAATCTTCAATGAGGTTCCGGCTCTTCTTTTCCGCCTCACTCACCATATAATTGCTCTGGCTCTTGGCATTACTGAGAAGCTTATCGCTTTCCTCCTTTGCCTCAATGAGCATTTTCTTGCTCTGGCTTTCCGCATCCTCCATCATTTTTTTGCTCTTTGCCTCTGCCTCCTTCAGCAGCGCATCGCAACGCTCATTTGTCTCTACCAGCGTCTTTGAAATTATTTCTAACTTGTCAGAATATCCCTTATTATTCTCCTCCTGCTCCGCCAGCTTACGGTTTGCCTTCTCCAGCTCATTCTGAAGGGACTCGTTATATTTCTGCATATTTTCAATTGCCTGGTTGGACTCTGTGCTCATACTGTCCTTCACCAGCTGAAGGCTCTTTACCGTTTCACTTAACTTGCTTATTGTCTGTTTCAAATCTGCAATATCCTGCTGATGGGACTTTTTCATATCATCAATATACTGCTCCACCGCTGCTTTATCATATCCACCAAAGGATACCGTCTTAAATCTCTCTTCTCTTGCCATGATAAAATCTCCTTTCGCATATTACTACATGCCTTATGATTGCAAATTTGTATCAAAAAACCTTACCCTTTATCCTTCGCAAAGTTACACGGGCATTATTAGTTATTATTATAACAATATTTCCTTATAAATGCTACCTTAAATTATGGAAAATTAGTTGTACTCTGACGTTTCGTCTGTTATACTTTGCTTTATGGAAATATACTTAAGAAAGGGGAATTCCCCATGGAGAATAAGAATTTTGGAATTTTTAATAATTTTACCCTGAAAATGATTGCCATTATTACCATGGTGATAGACCATGCAGGGCTTATATTTTTCCCAACGGTTCCTGTATTCCGGGCAGTCGGGCGGATTGCTTTTCCTATTTTCTGTTTTTTGATTGTGGAGGGCTTTTACCATACCAGAAGCCACTTAAATTATCTAATCCGGCTTTCCATATTTGCAGTACTGTCAGAAATCCCCTTTGACCTTGCATTCCAAAATACCCTGTTTGACTGGAGCCATCAGAATGTTTTCTTTACGCTGGCACTGGGTCTGCTTGCCATTTTCTGCCTGGAGGAAATGAACACAAACAAAAAATTTGCAATTCCCTTACTTCTCACCTGGGCAGCTGCCATTCTGCTTAGATGTGACTATGGGCTTGGCGGCGTGCTGCTAATCTGCATATTCTATATCACAAGAGAAACTCCAGGGGTAAGACTCATTTTATGCGCCCTTGTGTTATATATATTCTTCAATGCATTTGAGCTCTACGGGCTGATTGCCATGCTTCCGATTACATTATATAACGGAAAACGGGGACCTTCTACCAAAATGATATTTTATTGGTTTTATCCCCTTCACCTGCTTGTGCTTTATGGCCTTGCCACCTACCTGTAACCGGGACTATCAATGTGACAGTCCCGCTGCACTCTTGCCATAAAAGCCTTCATATAATTCTATCTGGCGGTCTTCCTTAAACGGAAACTTCTCCCGTACCTCCTTTACCTTCTCCGGCTCCACATCAATTATCATCAGCTCCGACTTGCTGTGTGCCTTGGTAAGCCGTTCTCCCAACGGGTCAAACGCCATGGAGCTTTCCACATATTCCAGGCCATTTCCCCTGCCGACACGATTCACCCCTACTATGTAACACTGATTTTCAATGGCTCTCGCCCGCAGAAGGGTCTCCCAATGAAGAAGCCTGTCCTTGGGCCAGTTTGCAATAACCAGTATCATATCGGCATGTCCCGATACCGCCTGAAAAATCTCCGGAAACCGCAAATCATAGCACACAAAGCCGGAAATCTCCATTCCCTTTAATATGGCAGTCTTTACCTCATGGCCTCCGATATAATGTCTGCCCTCTTCCCCGTAATTAAACGGATGGATTTTGTCATAATCATAGAGAATCCTGCCTTCGGAAACAATCATCAGCTTATTGTAATATTCTTCTCCGAAATCTTCCACATAGCCGAATGCTACTGCCATATGGTATTTTCTTGAGGCTTCTTTAAAAAAACGTAAGGTAGGGGAAAACAGCATCTCCTCGCCTGCAAGGTCTGTGTTCATTGTAAATCCTGTCAGCGTCATTTCAGGAAATACCAGCAGCTCCACACCCTGCTTCGCCGCCTGTTCCATCAGCTTTCCTGCTTTTTCCATGTTCTTTTCCTTATCCTCCCAGACAATATCCATCTGGGTCAGTCCTACCTTCATAAACAAACCTCCTTCACACCACATAACAATATGCCCTGCCGGGCACAATTACTCAAATTTAATTATATGAGAAACCTGTGCATTCTATGTGTATTTTTACTTTTTTAACTCCGGAAACTCGATTATCACCTTAAAAAGGTCGCCATCCAGCACAATCTTAAATCTGCCTCCCTGCAGTCTGGTCAAATCCTTTGCAATAGACAGCCCCAGTCCGCTTCCCTCTGTGGTTCTGGCTGCGTCCCCCCTTGTAAACCGCTCCACCAGCTCATCGGGACCGATATTTAACGGAGCCGCTGATATATTCTTAAGGGTAAATGCCACCGTTCCATCCAAATCCGACAAATCCGCATATATTCTGGTTCCGGAAAGCGCATACTTATATGCATTCTGCAGCACATTTTCCAGGATGCGGTACATCCGTCTTCCATCTGCCATCACCATTACCGGTTCCTCCGGATAATGGGAGACCACTGTCAATTCCCTGGACACAAACTTGTCTTCAAACTCCCCCAGCGCCTGCTTCATCAGCTCATTAAAGGCAAGCGGCATCATTTCAAGCTCAATATTGCCGGAGGTCGCCTTGGCTGCTTCCACCAAATCCTCCGTCAGCTGCCGCAGCCGCCATGCCTTACCGTCCAATACCTCTACATAATGTTCCGCCTCGGGAGTAGGCATTTTCTCTGTTTTCAGCAGATTAATATAGTTAATAATGGATGTCAGAGGCGTCTTTAAATCATGGGACACATTGGTAATTAATTCTGTTTTCATCCTCTCATCCTTAAGGGATGTCTCCACCGCCGCCTTCAGCCCGTCACCAATATGATTAATTTCCTCTGACAGCTCACTGTAAAGGCTGATTTTTCCGTTTACCTCTACCTTATAATCCAGATTGCCCCTGGTGATTTCCTGCACACCCTGAAGCATCCGCTCCGTGTCCCTGATAATATAGCGAACCATAAAAAATGCTGCCAGCTGGAATAACAGGTAAATAATCCAGAACCATTGGCTCCGGTAAACCAAAGCCAGACACAGGGTACACACCACCACATAAGCTATGAATACCACCATAAGCTTATGGGTTCCCTTTAAACCGCAAAACCGTTTCCAGAAATTTTTATTCTGAAGCTGCAATACCAGTCTGTAGAGCAGTGACCGGCTCCACAGATTATGTGCCTTGATTCTCCTTGCAAAGCTCAGCGTCAATATCATAAAAAAGAATGCAAAGGGTATGGCAGCCGCCTCTGCCATAGCACACATATTCACAATGTTATCGGCAAAAGAGATTCCCCCTATGTTCATACATGCCAAAAATATACTTCCCACCAGCACGGTGCCACACAGCAGTATCCAAAACTCTGTAGGTATACAATCAAAGCGGTTAAGAACAACTGTTTCTCCCTTCTTACTCTCTCTTCCCGTAGTCCATATCAGCCACATCGCCTGCACAATGAGCAGAATAAATGCCAGCACCGCCGCTGCAAGAAACAACACTGAATAGCCGGCATAAAAGGAATACTCCTGAAAATGGCGTACAACCGCTCTTTCACTTCTTGCCCCGCTCCCCGGCTCCATGGATAAATACAGCGTAATATCCTCCGGAAAGGAAATCTCCGCATTTGCAAGAACGGTTTCGTCAGACATTGACGCATCTTCCTCCGTGTTTCTTGTATACGCAGCCGCCGAGTCCCCGGCTGGTTTCATCAAACGATACCAGTCCGTTTTATTCCGGATATCAGACAGGTTCTCCGCATTTGTATAAACATCCTTCCCCTCTTTAAAATAATAGAGACCTCCAATGGTATCATACTCTGCCAGAAAGCTCTTTGCCTGCAGCATCAGCTCATACTCGTCTAAGGGATTAAGCAGCATTTCCCCGGCGGGATAGTTATAAGCATGCAGAAGCGGTATTAAAAGGCTGTCATACCGTGTCTGGTACAAATCAACCGACTGCAGATAATCCTTTAGCTCTGATACAGAATAAATGTAGCTGTCCATGGGCTCAAAATACGCATCCCAGGTGGAATAAAACACCTCCTGGTCCGGGTCATATACCGCATACTCTTTATCGGAAATATTCTGAGAGGATACACCACTTGTAACCCCCTCGTCGGAGATTTGAAGATTCACCTCTATTTCTTTGTCTGTTTCTTCCGAATCAAATACAAAATAAGCATTTTCGGAAAAGCTGTCCGAGTAGCAATGGCTCTTATTACGGTGACCGTTCTGTACAAAGAGGTTCCGGAATGTATCGGTATCCAGATATAAAAAATCCTCTGCCGCCAGCTTGTATATAATTTCACCGGCTGCATTGCCGTAATCACTGATATCACTTTCCATACCCGATGTATTTGTCCTATAAAGATATGGTTCCAGGTTCTCCAGGCTATTGACTGACAGGCTGCCTCCCAGTTTACTATTTCTTATTTCCCCTAAATCATATTCCTGTTCCTTTTTAGAAGAGGCATCAATTACCGTAACAACCCCGTCCTCATATTCGTTTTCATACGCCTGCTTTATCTGCCCAAGCAGATAGAGCATTTCGTTTTCCATATCACTCTGATAAACCGTGCTCTCCCGAAAATCCCTCCCCGGATTCATAATTATTTCATATCCATAAGTATAAATCGCATAAAATGCAACTGCTGTGCCGGCAACTAAGACACAAAATGTCAGCATGCACAGTAAGCCACGAAGCTTTTTCCCTGAGGCGGTATAAGACAATTTCTGAATTGGTTTTTTCTCTTTCATAGCGGCTCCTCCATTTTGTAAAGGGCTATTCGTACTAAGCTCTTATTTTTTCTCCATGCGGTAACCCACGCCCCACATAACCTTCACATAATCCGGATTTTTGGGGTCAATCTCTATCTTTTCCCGGATGCGCCTGATATGTACCGAAACAATATTATCCGTGGCATAGGCATCCTCTTCCCAGATACGCTCATAAATCTGCGCCGAAGAGAATACACTTCCCACATTTTCCATCAGAAGCTGTAGAATCTTAAACTCCGTAGGAGTCAGCTTCACCGGTTCTCCATCCACTGTGACCAGCTTTTGTTCCCTGTCCAGTGTAATAGCGCCATTTACCAGAACATTCTTGTTATCCGGTATCTCCATTCCCCCTAGCTTGGTGTAGCGTCTCAGCTGGGACTTTACCCTGGCAATCAATTCAAGCGGATTAAAGGGCTTTGTCACATAATCATCTGCGCCTACATTTAAGCCAAGGATTTTATCCACATCCTCCGATTTTGCCGAAAGTAAAATCACCGGTATGGAGCTGTCCTCACGGAGCTTTAACAGTGCGTGGATTCCATCCATCTCCGGCATCATGATATCCAGAATAATGAGATGAATCTCCTGCTTCTTTGCTATCTCCAATGCCTCTCTGCCATTGTAAGCCGGGACTACCGTATAGCCCTCCTGCTTTAAATAAATGGATATTGCCTCTACTATCTCCTTATCATCATCACAAACCAATATTGTCATTGTTTCACCTCATTTCTAATATACGTCAGGTTAATCAAATTCTCAACAACCCCCGGTTAAACTTTAGAATTCTTTAGAATTGCCTAGTCTATATTACTAAATAATCATTACAAAATACCGGCTGAAAAAATGAAGAAAATCTTAAGATTTATGAGCCCGGCAAACCCCATAAAAGCATAAAAGGAATGCGCCAGCATGTTACTATCCACTCTGCTTACACATTCCTTTTTGCTAAACCTTCACCGGTTGTTTCCGGCAAACGTCCTTATCTTATTTCTGCACCGTGGGGCATCTCTTTCTCTGTGGTAACCAGCGCCAGATTCCCCTCTGCATCCTCCGCACAGAGAATCATGCCCTGGGACTCAATACCCGCCAGCTTAGCCGGCTTTAGGTTGGTCACAACCACAACCTTCTTTCCCACCATATCCTCCGGCGAATAATGTGCCTTGATTCCGGAAACAATCTGTCTTACCTCGCTGCCTATTTTAACCTGTGAACAGAGAAGCTTTTTGGATTTCTTCACCTCTTCGCAGGCAATAATCTGCCCAATCTGCAATTGCAGCTTGTCAAACTCGTCAATGGTAATCTCCGGCTTCTTTTCGATATCAATTCCAGGATTATCATCCACCGGCTCTGGTTCCGGTTCCGGCTGAAGTGCTTCAACCTTTGCCATCACCTCATCCAAATCCAGTCTTGCAAACAGAATTTCCGGCTGGTCTGTCACCCTGGTTCCGGATTTGTAACCGCCAAATCTCACCAAATCATTAACCTTACGCTTTGGCGCATTTAACTGGGCAAGAATTTTCTCCGAGGTCTCCGGCATATACGGCTCAAGCAGGGTTGCACCGATTACAATACTCTCTACCAGGTTGTAGAGCACCGTTGCCAGACGGTCTCTTTTCTCCTCTTCCTTTGCCAGCGCCCAAGGCATGGTCTCGTCAATATATTTGTTACAGCGTTTAAACAAATTGAAAATCTCAGTCATGGCATCTGCCACCCGGAGCTTATCCATGGCATTGGAAACACGGATTCGGGTATTCAATGCATAGTCAATTAACTCTTTATCCACATCCTCTGAAACCTTCTTATTATTAACCTCACCGTCAAAATATTTGTTGGACATGGAAATGGTACGGTTGACAAGGTTGCCCAGTGTATTCGCCAAATCTGAATTCAGCCTCTCCACCAGCAGTTCCCAGGAAATCACGCCATCATTTTCAAACGGCATCTCATGGAGTACAAAATACCGCACTGCATCCACACCAAACATGTCCACCAGGTCATCTGCATAAATCACATTTCCTCGGGACTTGCTCATCTTGCCATCGCTCTGTATTAACCACGGATGGCCAAATATCTGCTTTGGAAGCGGAAGGTCAAGTGCCATGAGCATAATCGGCCAGTAAATGGTATGGAACCGTAAAATATCCTTACCAATCAAATGTAAATCACATGGCCAGTACTTATCAAACATCCTGTCACTTCTGCCATCTAAATCAAATCCCAGTCCGGTGATATAGTTGGTCAGGGCATCAATCCATACATAGACAACATGCTTGTCATCAAAATCCACCGGAATACCCCATTTAAAGGAGGTCCGGGATACACAAAGGTCCTGAAGCCCCGGCAACAGGAAATTATTCATCATCTCATTTTTACGGGATTCCGGCTGAATAAAATCGGGATGTGTATTGATATAATCAATAAGCTTTCCCTCATACTTGCTCATTTTAAAGAAGTATGCTTCTTCCTTTGCCGGCTGAACCTCTCTTCCACAGTCCGGACATTTTCCGTCCACCAGCTGGGACTCTGTAAAAAAGGATTCGCAAGGGGTACAGTACAGTCCTTCATAATAGCCCTTATAGATATCACCCTTGTCATATAATTTTCTAAAAATCTTCTGCACCTGTCTCTCATGGTCCTCATCTGTGGTACGGATGAATTTATCATAAGAGGTATTCATTAAATCCCAGATACGTTTAATCTCTCCTGCTGTCTTATCCACAAATTCCTTTGGTGTGATTCCTGCTTCCGCTGCCTTTAATTCAATCTTTTGTCCGTGCTCGTCTGTTCCGGTCTGGAAACGGACATCATATCCCACAAATCTCTTATATCTTGCAATACTGTCTGCAAGCACGATTTCGTAGGTGTTTCCAATGTGTGGTTTGCCTGATGTATAGGCAATTGCTGTGGTGATGTAATACGGTTTTTTTGCCATTTTTTGTTTTCCCTCCTTGTTATCCGAATGAAAGACTGCCAGAGTATGATTTGCCACCGCAGGAAAAAAACAGCCCGCCCTTAAATCACTTTAAAGGCGAGCTTATATCTCACGGTACCACTTTAATTCATCTGCATATTGCTATGCTGACCTTACCAGCTGGCTTTCACCAGCCTGTACTATAACGGGTACTCCCGTCCTATGCTTAAAATTATTCTTTCCCATGCCCGTTAAACCAGCTTGTGAAAATACCTATAATTCCTCACAGAGGAAGCTCCAAGACCATCTTCAACCTGTTCCATCCTTCCCCGTTCTCAGCTAACCGGGTTCTCTGTTAAAGACTTTCCAAATCTACTCTTCTTTTCATCGCTCATTCTTTTTTAACTAAATTTTATTATATGCAAATTCCTTTTTTCTGTCAAGAAGTCCAATACTATTTTGTACAATTCCAGCCTGAAATTTACACAAATCCACAATTTTTATATCTGGAAAATATCCTCAGAGGTGACAGACTGAAGCTCCTCCTCCATATCGGAAGCCTCTTCCTCTTCTCCGGAGGCATCCTCTTCAGGGTCATTCTCTTCAAGGTCATCCTCTTCGGACTCCGGATTCTCTTCACTCTCTTCATATTCCTCCTGGCTTTCCGCCTCTAAAAGCGCAAGTCTCCTCTGTTCCTCCTCTGCCCTTTCTTCCTGCTTCTCCCTTATCCGCTCTATCACATTCCCGCAGATACTTTTCAAAGTCCATGTCCGGCTTCTCCACAATCCATATAGCCATAAAACCAGACACACAAAAGGACATACCAGCAGCAAAAGCCGCAAAACCAGCAAATTCTGCTGACGCTGTACCTCTACCCTGGCAAGGTTTTCCCAGACAGGATATCCCACAGAATTGGGACGCATTACCTGCAGCTTCCGGTTTTTCAATCCCTCTAACAGCTTCACCGTATCAAAACGGTTACTGTTTTCAATTACCTGGATATCCTCAAAATCCAAAGGGTTTTCCGTTTTTTGAACGGTCTCCTCTTCCTCCTCTTCTATACCACAGGCGGTTCGGAGGGTGTAATAGGCATAATTGGAAATAGGATTTGGCATAACCGCCTCATAACAGGTAATCATCAGATTTTCCTGCTGCTGCTTTAACTGGCTGTAGGACATATAAACACGGTTACTGTCCCCATAGGCAGTTCGGTACAGGGAATCCTCATCCACAGCCGTGACCCCTGCAATGGTGTAAATATGATTTCCCAGCCAGAGCTGCATACCAACAATATCGTTAGAGCCAAACATCGCCCATGCAAAGTTCTCATCCACCACAATCCGGTCCTGGTTTAAATCCTCCTCGGAAATATAACTGCCTGACAACAGCGGAATCGGATGGAACTGGAAAAAATCGCCTCCAACCCCTACCGCTGTGACACTCAGTGTATTGTTATCCTTGCGGAATTCCGCACTACACTCTCCGCTATAGGCGTCAATCCATACCCTGGAAGCTCCGTTACTCTCATTTAAGGAATCCTTTGAAAGCGTTTCCATCACAGAGCTCCGTATAGCCGCAATATCCTCTTCCTGTAAATTCCGGCCAGGGGAGGCAAAAGCACTGACCTGGGCATAGGAATTTTTTTCATCCTCCCAACGTCCGGCTTCCTGCTGGGAATACAGCACCCGTACTCCGTTTTTTGCAAATATACATAATACAATAAATGTTACAACCAAAATTATATTCACACCCAGGAGAACCAGCTTCTTTTTACTTATATTCAATTTCATCCTGCTAATCTCTATCTTCATTCTGTCCTCCAGACGCCATGCTGTGCATATACACAATACATAACGCTACTCTACCAGCCGTACCTGCATTCCTTCCTCCAGCGGCTTGGAGGAATTGGTTGCTACATTATCACCCTCATACACGCCGCCGCTTACCCCGGAAGAGGTATCGTCTGATGCCAGCACCTCCACATCTGCACGCTTCACCTTATACCGGTTTCCTAACGGTGTTCCCTTTACCTGGATAATCAGGACAAATTTACCCTTGCTGTCCTCACGGATTGCATTATTGGGAACCACTGCATCATAGCGGTTGCTCTTTTCCCCAACGGCAAGGGACAGATTTTGCCCAACCTGCACATCTCCTTTCACCTCAAAGGTGACAATCATACTCTGATTCGGATTTTCCGGGTCTGCCTTGATGCTTTTTACGGATGCGGTGGTCTCGTCATCCCATATATTTTCTACTGTGGCTTCATTACCTGGTTTTATCAGGCTTGCCTGCGCCTTTGTGACATTCACCTTCACAATATAACCGCTTTCCGCCAGCTGGATTTTCGCAAGGGGCGCTTCCGCCGACACGCTGTCCCCTTCCTTAAAATCAATCTGGGAAACGATTCCTTCCTCCTTGGATTTGATTTCCTTTAAATCACTGCTGTTTTTCAGCTTTTCCACCAGTTCCTTCTGTTTTTCAATTTTTTGCTGCGCTGCCTTCATATCCAGATTATCCGACTGCTGGGTTAAAGAGTCCTGCTCCTTTTTGTCCTTTAATGCCAGCAGCAGCTGGGTCAGGGTCTTCTGCTTTTCCTTGACAGCAGCCCTGGCTTCCTCCAGGGTTGGCAATGCACTGAGCTCCTCCACCTTATCGCTTTTTTCCTTCAGGGTTTCCTGGAGCTTTGCCAGGGTTTTGCTCTCCTTTGACAGCTCGTTTTTTAACTTTGTATATGTGGCGCTGGTACTCTTTAAGGATTCTGCCAGCTGCTTCGCATTTTTCAAATCCGATTCCTTATTGGTAATTTCCAGCTCCTTATCCCGTATATCTCTCTTGATTTCCACCACATCTGCCGCATCTGCATTGGCTAAATCATTCTTTAGGTCTTCTAACTGCTTTTTCAATACATTCAGTTCCTCTGTAATGGAAGCAACCTGTGCATTTGCAGTCTCATAATCTCCAACCTCACCGTAGGCGTCTACCTGCTCCTGCAGGGCGTCCACCTTTGCCTGCTGGTTATCCACCTTTGTCTGTGCCTGCTTTTTTTCACTCTTTGCCTTTTTGAGGCTGGCGGCTGTTGTCTTCGCCTTATCTCTTGCCTTTATTGCGGCATCTAAATCCTCCTTTGCCGCCTGGATGTCCAAATCATCACTGGCATAATCCGGCATGCTTTTCAGCAGGGATTTTGCATAGTCAAGCTCTAACTGCTCCAGAGTATCCTCCGCCTCTGCCAGCTCGGTATTTTCTCCCTCTTCAAAGGTAAATAACACCTGACCCTTTTCAACGGAATCCCCTACCTCCACCTTTACTTCCTTGATTACACGGGCTCCGCTTACCGTTACCTCGTAATCTGAATTTGTCTCCACTGTGCCCTGTCCACGCACCTTACTGGATACGGTTCCGGAAGATACCGGCTCCGTTGCCACCTCCGGCAGAGAATAATTCATTATGGTATTAGAGAAAAATGTTAAAATCAGCATTGCAATTAAAAATACAATGGCTATTCTTTTTATTATCTGTTTACGGCTTGTCTGCATTTCCTTTTCCATGGTCTTCCTCCTATCCCTTCACACTTCCCGAATATGATATTCCTTCCACCAGATACTCTTCTCCATACAGGAAGATTAATATGGTCGGCACCATATAGATGGTAGCTACCGCAAATGCCAGTCCCACCTCTCCTGTATTAATCTGTGACAGGAACACCGATAATGGATGCTTATCCGCATCTGATAACATGATAAGCGGCTGCTCCACCATATTCCAGTAGTCTATAAAAACAAGGATTGCAACGGAAGCAATCGCTCCCTTACAAAGCGGTATACAAATCCTTGTAAAAATCTGCCATTCATTTGCCCCATCAAGCTTTGCCGCTTCTATTAATGATATGGGAATCCTCCGCATAAATTTTGTCAGAAGATATACGCTAAAAGGTGCAAAAAATCCCGGAAGCAGAATGGACCATCTGGTATCCAATATATGAAGCCAGTCTGCCACTAGATAATTGGGAACCAGCGTAACCTGAAACGGCATCAGCATCAATGCCACATACAAGAAAAATATAAGCTCCTTAAGCCTTCCCCGGAACCGGGTAAAGCTATAGGCAGCACCCAGCGCAATAACAATCTGAAATATAACAATGGGCACTACCAAAATAACAGAGTTCCAAAATTTTAACAGGTATTCCGGGCTCTTTAAAAGCACCGTGGAATACTGGGAAAAATCCACCATATCCGGAATGAACTTAAGATTCACCGTCTCAGCCACATAATCCGTATTCCGTTCCCCGTATTCTGTCTCCTTATACTGGTTGAAAATCACCCCGTAATTGGTACTGATTTCTGCTGAGGACATAAATGAATTAGCCACAGTTAAAATAGTCGGCAGCAAAAAGGATATGGCAAAAACGGAAGCCACCAGCGTCAGCAGTATTTTTTTGAATAGCCGTTTCCTCTTTTTCATCAGCCTTCCACATCCTTTCCGAAATGGTCCTCCACAAAGAACAGTATTCCAATCACCACACACATAACAAGCGCCATGATAATAGCCGCAGCGGATAACTTCTGATAATCCAGTGAGCGGAAGGTGTTATTCATAAAATGCTGCAGCATATACAGGGAATCATAGGGATAATCCCCCGTCAGCAGATACACCTCCCTGAATACCTTAAAGGAGTTTATCAGCGAAAGAATCGCCACAAACAATATGGTCGGTGACAAATACCGGAGCTTAATATACCAGAATTTCTGAAACTCTGTGGCACTTTCCATCGTAGCTACCTCTAATACATCCCTCGGTATGGCATTTAGGGCAGCCATAAATAAAATCATGTTATAACCAAGGTTCTTCCACAAAAATAAGATAACAATGACAAGCTGGCTGTAAGAAGATTTAAACCAGTCAATTGGCTCTGCCCCAATGAGCTGGATAAATTCATTAATCACTCCATGGTAATCAAAAAGAACCTGCCAGATTAGCACAATAGAGGCTACCGGAACCATCATGGGACTTAGAAAAAATGTCCTGAACTGACTCCGCATAGGAATATTGTTCTCTAACAGCATAGCCATCCCCATTGATAGAATAACCGCCAGCGGCACTGCTATAACAGAGAAGGTTGCTGTATTTTTTGCCGCCTGCTGAAAAGAGGAATTTTGCAGGATACTGATAAAATTATCCAGAAAAACAAATTCGTGATTAATGGGATTATCCACCATGGCATAGTAAATGACTACAAAAAACGGAACCACAAAAAACACCAGTACACCCACCAGGCTGGGAGACAAATAAAGCACTGCATTCTTTTTGTCCCTTTTACTCATTCTGGGTTTTTTATATGTAATTCCATTCTCTGTAACCTGCTTTTCTGGCATAATACCTCTGCCTCCTGATTTCTGTCTAAAACGCACTTCTTCCCAGACCACCCTCACCGGCGGTCTGGGAGCTTCGTGCAATTTTCATATTTAAGACCGGCTTTTATCCCTTCCGGTCTTTCTTCATCCTTTTTTAACGGTTCTCATTTACATAGGTCTTAACACGGTTCTGAATAATGGCTGCCGTATCATCAAGGCTCTTTTCTCCTGCAAAATATGCCTTTGCCTCTTCCTGGATAATCTCCATTATCTCATTATCATATCCGCTTACTTTCTTTGTGCTGTTGATTAAGTCTGTATACATGTCTACTTCTTCCTGGGAGGATGGCTTTATCTCCACCTCAAGGTCATCATATCCATAAGTGGACTCCATCGGAGATATTTCCTGTCCCAGTTCATCCGTATAGGTTTTGGTAGTCATTTTCGCCTTAACCATCATATCATAACAATCCTGACGGGTTGGTGTATCCCATATATTTCCATTTGTACCCTGATACTCCTTTGTCATAAAGGTACGGATAAATTCCCATGCACCATCCTTCACATCTGACTTGCTGGAAATTCCAAACAACAAATTCAGGTTAAAGTAAGAACCCTCCTTGTTTTTATTTGGGTATCCCACAAATGTGATATCGTCCTTATACATTTTCTTGTAAACCTGAATCTCCTCTAAAGAGATATAACCCTCATTAAAGAGTACCTTTCCCTCCTGAATCAGGGATGGTAAAGACGGAGCGTCCTCATCATATTCTGTCTCCTCATTTTTACCGGTATTACAAATCTCAAGAATATCCTTAAAATCCTGGCTGTCAAAGCTACACTCACCGGTCTTCCAGTCAACAAAATCAGAGGTTCCAACTCCCATTAACGACCACAGCATATCCGACTTATTTTCTGTATAGAACGGTCTTACCGAATCCCCTTTCTCTTCCAGAAGCTTCTTTAAATCCTCAAAGGTCCATCCGCTCTCTGTTCCCACATCCTTGGAGCTTGCCACTAAAGTACTGACACTGAAGCTTGCTGCCACATAATACAGCTTGTCATCTACCTTCATCGCTTCTAATACCGGCTTCATAATATCCTCTGTGGATATGTCAGAATCCTTGTCAAAATATGGTGTTAAATCTTCCAGAATACCCTTTGATATATACTGGTTCAAATGTCCCGTATCATTGATAAACAGAACATCCGGAATGTTGCCCGCTATAATATCCGCATTTAACTTGGTATCCGGGTCTTCCTCGTTTGAATAATCCTTAAATTCAATTTTATATTGTTTATTTGTTTTGTTAAATTCTATAGCTGCTTTTTTTACGGAATCATCTACATAGGACGCTCCGACAGTAATAACCGTCTTGTCTGCAATATCTGCCGGGTCTACCTTATTATATTTTACCAGATGTGCCCCGTCATCATCATAGACAATTCCCAAAAACATATCCTTACTAACCGGAATAATATTCCAGGAATCCTCAGAAGACAGATTGGATGCCACAAAATCCATCAGCTTAACTGACTTCTGACCCTCTATACTGTAACCATAAATTCCATTATCATCCCTGTAATAAAAATCATACTCGCCACTTCCATCCATCAGAGAACCGGAACCGGAAAAATATTTCAAATCCAGTTTCATGGTGTCGCCCCATTTTTTTCCGTCCACATCCAGCACCTGAACCTGTGCAGCATTTTCCCCGCTGCTTCCACATATAATCTCGCCGTCCTTCGTAACAGCTGCACAATCCATGTAACTATCGCTCTTAACCTCGCCAACCGCTTTGTAATTTTCATCCAGAATCTTTACAGCATTATCCATAACTGCAATAATTCTTCCCTTGCCATCCATTATTATCTGATTATAATAAGTATTCTCATCCAGACCCAGAGCTTTTGTGATATCTCCTCTGGACAATTCCTTACCGGTTTCGTCTAATTTCAATATGCTGGTAGTAGATTGCTCTGTTTTTTCATCATAAGAATTCAGCATAATACAAATTTCATTGGAATCATTTACCATCATGCTTCCCATATATTCGTTTTCAGACATCTCCGGAAGTGGTATCTCCTTTGCGTCTGTTCCATCCAGATTGGCAACATATAATCTGCTAATGGTTTTTCCCTCAATTGCATCTTCTTCGTCTTCCCCGGTATCCTCTGTGGAGTCCTCCTCCGTTGTGTCCGGAGTTTCCTCTCCTTCCTCCTCACTCTTTCCTTCATCCGTACCTTCTTCGGTAGTATTTTCGCTTTCAGCGCCTTCCTCTGTGCTTTCTTCACCTGCAGCTCCTGTGTCCTCTTCTGAAGCCTCCTCACCTGTGCTGTCATCTGATGATTTCTCTTTATCGGAGCTTCCCTCTTCAATCCACTCATAGGTATCAAAGTAGAGCCTGTCACCTTTTACAATGACCCGGCTGATATCACCTTTAATACCGTCTACTGCGATATCACTACTTTCATATACCATAGTTTTTGAATCTTCTTTTTTCTCATCTTCTTTGGTGCCGCTTTTGCCTCCACAGCCTGTCATTGAAAACATCAAGACTGCTGCCATACATACAGCAGCCGATTTTTTGAATAATCCTTTTCTCATGCTTTACCCCTTTACTTTTTATATGCCAGAATTTATTGATTCTGGTGTAATCATTCATTTTGCTCATCAGCAGTATACCATAGCCTATTTTTGCAATCCACAAAATTTGAAATTCTTAAGAAAAACGTCAGAAATTGTGATAAGCTATCCCGTAAAAAATACTGCTGTATTGTAAACAAGTTGTATCATAGAAATCAATTCCGTATTTTTTATATTATACCTTATTCAACTAATTTTGTCTACAATAATCACTCAAAATGGTCCACCAAGCCATTTTCTCATATACTTGGCAACAAAAAAAGACTTTTGAAACCAATAAGTTCCAAAAGCCTTTCCTTTTCATATCTCTACTATAAATTTTCTCCATTAGAGGCAATTACTTCCTTATACCAGTAACCGGAATCCTTAATAATTCTTTCCTGGGTACGGTAATCTACATAAACCAGACCAAAGCGGTGGGTATATCCCTGTGCCCATTCATAATTATCCATCAGTGACCAGTGAAGATATCCCATAAGAGGGATGCCCTCCTCACCGGCGCGCATATACTCTCTCAGATACCGATGGGTATAATCAATGCGGTAAGAATCGTGAACCCTGCCGTCCAGGCATACCCAGTCATGCTCTGACATTCCATTCTCTGTAATAAAAATCGGTTTTCCGTACCGCTCGTATAAAAATTTAGCAGACCAGTACATAACCTCCGGTGACATAACCCATCCGATATGAGTCTCCGGACTTCCCTGGTAGCGGTTTTCCGGATAACCCTCTATCTCTGTCTCACGCTCTGCCTGGGAATAATAAATATTGGTTCCATAATAATCTAATGGCTCCGTGACAAGCTCCCATTCTTCTTTCGTAAATTCCGGTACCAGACTTCCAAAATCATCATACAGCTCCTGCGGATAATGTCCCAGAAAAATCGGGTCGGACCAATAGCTTAAACTGAAGGCAAACTCTTCTCCACCGGTAGAAAAGGTCTTTCTTTTTGCCTCTTCAATTGCTTCCTGGCTGTCATCCTTTGGTACATAGGATGGGCCAATCGGGCTGAATCCGATTACAGGCTTTTTCTTTGCATGGTTTCTGATATATCTTGCCGCCTTTCCATGGGACAATAGCAGATTCCGTCCCATTTTCAACAAATCACCTGTCTGTGCCTTCTGAAACGGTGCATGAAATCCTCCCAGGTACCCGCAGCCCAGAATACATTGTGGTTCATTAATGGTAACCCAGTACTGTACCCGGTCAGAAAGTGCATCCACAATCACTTTTGTATATTCCAAAAACCATTCCGAGCACTCATCATTCAGCCATGCACCCTTTCTGTGAAGCGCATATGGATAATCCCAATGATACAGCGTGACGATTGGTTCGATTCCATTTTCCAGCAGCTTGTCTACCAAATCAGAATAAAACTGAAGTCCCTTTTCATTGACCTTTCCTGTACCCTCGGGAATTACTCTCGCCCAGCTGATGGAAAAACGGTAAGCCTTAATCCCCAGCTCCTTCATCAATTCAACATCCTCATCCACTCTGTGATAGTGGTCACAGGCTGTCTTCCCATCCTCATTATAGCGTGTATTCCCGTGGAAGCCTGAATAGACATCCCATATGTTAAGACCCTTTCCGTCCTCGTTATATGCCTGTCTCTTATACACATCTGACGCTGCCGACGAAGAGGATAGTGTAG